>Ga0105049_10007165_pt1 | contig 12944 bp, 14 predicted proteins | sample MAT06_FD_78087 | JGI IMG/M metagenome (GOLD analysis project Ga0105049, IMG submission 78087) | Freshwater microbial communities from Lake Fryxell liftoff mats and glacier meltwater in Antarctica - MAT-06 | ecosystem: Environmental > Aquatic > Freshwater > Ice > Liftoff microbial mat | place...
AATAACTAATCTGGGATTGAAATCCCCCCCATGCCCCCTTCGCTTCTAAGTTCCAAAACGTTTAGGTCTGGGTGCTTCCAGGATGCCGCACGGTGCAACCACGATGCGACGTGCGAACGGTTCGCACCCCAACCGCGCCCACGCACACCGGCCCCGCGTCGCATCGATGGTGCCTAAGCCCGCACAGGGCGGATCAACCGTCGGCACCCGCCGTGCCCGCCATGACCATCGCCACGATTTGCGTTCGTTGCTCCGCTGTCAATGACACGGGGCACGCTGCCAACCATGCCGCGAGTGAGTCCGCCGCGGCGGTGTCAAACCCTGCGCATGACGGATTTAATGACGCTTGCGGTGCAAACTCGTGTTTCCCGCTTGGATTTGTGGGGGTGTTCGAGTCGTGTTGCGCCCATTTCTGCACGTTTTGCTGGGTTACACCGGACACCACAGCCCGCTGAATCAGCAAGTTTTGGGTAGTGTGTTTTGTGATCTGGCCTGCTCTTGGGTCGGCCTGGATTTCATTGACTACGGCTTCTTCGACCAGCTCTGCGTCTGCCTCGTTGAGGTCAAGTTGCTACTGAGCGACTGCACTAAAGCTTGGCAGAAGCTCGGCTGGCTTCTCGCTACCACGGTCGGGAAGCTCGTTAAGATGAGGTCCGACCATGACCTATACATCGTCAAGCGAGCGAAAGCCTTGCGCGATGCTGGTTACAACATCTCGATTGATTCAGGGCACGATCAGTAAGCACTTCTTACTTCACCGATCCCCGGTAGACACACCCCCGCCACCGACTCGCGCAGCTCCAGCAAACGTTCCGCGGCCTGTATGCACAGAGGAAAGAGCGCGAGCCGATGCTCCGCCAGCTGCAACCCGGCGCGCCTGCGGTCCGCATAAGCCTGGGCATCATCTTGCGTAAGCGCAATCACCGCTGCGGTACCTTCGTGAAGATCTAGCAGCCGCGAATAAACCGATTATCTTGCACAGTTCCATCCCGAGGCGGACTGATTTTACTCTATGGACCACGGCCAACGTTAGTGCCATAATAACTGGAGTTCATATGCAAATTCCGATCGGTGATCTAATCGTTCGCCCAAGTTTTCAGTTTAGCTTTCTGCGTCTCACTGCCTTGGCTATCGCTACGGCTTCATCCGCTTCTGCCCAGTGCATCGACTTTCAACCTCTTTCGGAGATTAGCGCGGTACCGCCCAGCTGCGAACCCTCCACCATCGTTGAGTTTCGTTCCAGCGACGGACTGGACTTTGACCGATGCGTTGACAGCGTATCGGCGTGTGAATACGGGACGGCCGTGGTGCGCGCGTGTCAGCGGATGACGCGGCGGTGTGACAGCATCGCGTTCCACGGATCTATATCGATGCTGGCCACGGCGGAAAGCAACCGGTGAGCTGCTCCTTTCTCCGAGGTGCATAACCTCGCCAGCGTCGTGTTTGATCTTCCCTGCCGCGGCTTCGTGCGTGTGTCGGGATCGCTTTTGTGCCGCCAAGGTCGGGGTGACATTCGCTTTCGAGATTTGGTGGAGGAACGTGAGTTGTACCGGGAGGCGGGCTCTCAGCGGGTCTTCTTTGACGAAACGAACACGCATCTATCGACTCGCTTCGTGCTCGAAATTGAGTTCACCGAAGAGTTCTGGACCGGCCCGATCTTCCCTCAGTCACGCGCCACGCAGGGCGAGTATGATGTTTTGCTTGAGTTCACGCCGTGGTGCATCAGTGATGTCAATGCCGATGGCGGTATCGATGGTGGCGATATCGAAGCTTTCTTTGTCGCGTGGTCCGCGGGCCTGGAGTTGGGAGACGTCGACTGCAACGGGGGCTGCGACGGCGCGGATGTGGATGCGTTCTTCCGGGTGTGGGAAGCCGGTGGCTGTTAACCGAGGGCAGCGAAGGTCCGTTGGGTACTATTGGTTGATAACGTAACGCGGCGCGGTTTCAGCCAGTCTTTTCGGCGTGTCCAAAGTTTACCGTCGGTGTGGAAGGCTTGATGTCAGAGCTCCCTGCCCCACCACTCGCTCTTCCTCGCTGTCCAAAGGTCTGTTGAAAAGCGTTTCGAAGGCTTACACGCAACCGGTTTCGAGCTCTTTTTTACCCTCGAGGACTGGTGTCAAAGAAAGAGAATTTGGTTTAAAACGAATCGTTTTCGGATCGCTATCGAGCATTTCAACGCCATGATAAATCTACCATCTTGCATCAACAGCATCGTACATACACTCCCTCACCTTAGCGACCGCTCCACAGACTTGCAGCAACAAAACAAGGATGATTTCCATGCGTACCAAGCATATGCTGTTGTGTATCCTGTCTCTGCTCGTGATCGCCCCAATCACAGCCGCCCAATCGGTTGATTTCGCCGAGAATAACGCCGCCCAGTGGGGCACCTTTGCCTCTGACAATGCCGCGGCATCTATCGTCAACAGCACAGTGCGTGTGAAAGATGGATCGCAAGCCCTCCTCTTCACCACAGCGAGCGGTTTCGATACTGGCGTGAAGTATCCTGCTTCACCTACGCTTAACTTCAACGCCTCCGGGTACAACACGTTAACTTTCTGGGAATATCCGGAGAACTCTACCCCCATCGGTTGGCAGGATAATCAGCCCATCATCGTGATCACAACCGCGACAGGCACCATCCGCCTCGCGGCTCAATCGCAGATGACTCCGAACTTCGCGTGGCGGCTCTTTAAGGTCCCGCTCGCGGGTGGCACCGGCTGGACGCGAACCACCACCGGCACACCAAACTTGTCGAGCGTAAGGCAGATAGAGATTCACCACGATACATGGGATTCTGGCTTCCGAATCTGGTTTGATGGGGTTCGCTTTATGAACCTTGATCCTAACGGGTTACCGCCTGCGGGTCCGCCCCCGCCCCCTGGTGTCGATCCTGATGTGGTCCGCGCCAAAGTACTGCTCTACGTGCTTAATCCCATCATGGAGAACTTTGGCAGCCGCCGCATGCACCAGGTCTACGGGTGGCAGAACCCAGTTACCCTCGCAGCGCAAGTGCGTCAGGACCTCTTAACCTCAAGTCACGGTCGCGCCGCGTACGACATTGTCCAGACTGTCGTCGCGGATGAATACCCGAGATTTCAGAACGGCTTTCAGCACAACGATGTGACGTTCGCGGCCGACTGGGCCAACCGCATCTGGCCCAACAGCACCTTTGACTACGTAGGCTTCTGCAACACTCATAATATCGGCGCTCGCGTGGATGCTGGCGAGATCGATGAACTCTGGATCTACGCCCCACCCATCGGCGGCATGTGGGAATCCTGCATGGCTGGCCGGGGCGCGTACTGGATCAATGGCCCTGCATACCCCGCCGCGGGCGGTCAGCGGGCGTTCGTCATCATGGGATGGAACTTCGAACGCGGCGTGGGCGAAGCCATCCACTCGTGGGGCCACCGCGCGGAGAATATCATGGTACACTCTTACGGCCCTTGGCAGGCTAATCGTAACACGACCTGGAACCGGTTTACTCTGCTTGATCGCGATGCGCCCGGCTTGGGCGGCGTGGGCAACGTTCACTTCCCGGTCAACGCGACCTCCGATTACAACTATGCCAACTCGCGGTTTGTCAACAGCAACGCGGATGCCTGGCTTCTGTACCCCAACCTCAACAACACAACGCGAGCTATGAACTTCCGCGAGTGGTCTCCGAATAACCTTGATTCACAGCGAGAATACTTAAACTGGTGGTACTCGCACCTGCCCCGCGCTCGTGGCCGCGCGCCTGACTACTACCTCGCCAACTGGTGGCGATACCTGATCGATGTCGATCAGTTCAAGGGGTGGGATGGACGGCTCTTTCTTACCATCGGCCAGCCGACGGCCAGGGTGGTCTCACCTATGTCCGGCACGTTAATCACATCTTCTGATCCGATCGTGATTCGCGCCGATGCCGAGGTCGATGGGGCCTTGGGGCGCGTTGACTTCTACGTCAACGGCATCTACCGGAGTTCTGACTACCTCGCGCCGTATACCTTCGTGTGGACGCCGCCGTGTAACTCACCGGGGTCATTTGCCGTTGTCGCGAAGGCGTACGAACTTCAGAATGGCACCGAGGGTGTCTCGCCTCCCGTAGTCGTTCAGATCGCGTGCCCGTATTGCCCCGCCGACTTTAACCAAGACGGCGGCATCGATGGTGCGGATATCAGTGCGTTCTTCGCCTCCTGGGTGAACGCCGATGCCGCCGCGGATGTCAATCAGGATGGCGGCGTGGATGGGGCGGACGTAGACACCTTCTTCGTGGCTTGGGCAGCGGGCGGTTGCTGACCGTTGCTGGAACAGCGGCCTCTTCTGCGAAATGCGGCAAATGATCGCACGTCGGACGGGTTGCTGCGTTCTGCGGTATTTATGCCGGGGCGCTTGGAAGGTCCGTCAATCTGAAATAGCCCGGTCAATGAGCTTGGCACTACTACAGGTATTGTTGTGGTCTTCGACCTGCTACAAGATGGGAGCGAGATCGCGGCGACAAGCACGAGCAGTGTTGCTGAGAACACGGCAAAGGTGCGAACCGCGGATGGCATGGTGAGAGACTTCATTTGCTATCACACTTTTGGCGACCTTTGCTATTCAAACACTCTGGTGAATAGTGGTTATCCGTCCGCCCTTGTGACCCGCCTGAATCTCACGCCGAAATAATTATATCCGACGCGCCCGGATCATTCACTCATCCAAAGTGCCAATCACATAACCCCCCAAGGTCACAAGTACCCAGAATGTTGTGCCGCGATCTCGCCACGGCGCAACGACAGCCAACACCAGGTGCAACAGAAGTAGCCCTATCGCCGCGATACCGCAATTGATGGCGAGCACCTTCGGAAGTTGAATGTGTCGGAAGGGTGATGGGAAGACCTGCAGATACAGCACGAACGCCGCGAGAAGGACGCTCGCGCCGCCGATGAACGACACGACTTGAGCGCCTAGTTTCACATGACCCTTCATCAGCGACGCTGGGAATATTAATTATGTTTTCCGAATCGCACGCCATGCGCCGCGCGCTAGTTCTTCATCCATTTGTCGCAGCACGCGGCCTTGTCCGTTTACATTCCCTGACTCATCTTCGTGAGCGGCAATAACAGCCCCGCGGCCACCGCGCCCACGATCCCTGCGATGATAACCAAAAGCAGCGGCTCGATGAGTTTCACCGCGGTATTGAGCAGCCGATCAAGGCGTGATTCAAGCGTGTCGGAGATCTTAAGCAGCACATCGGCCAGGTTGTTCGCGCTCTCACCAACGCGGATCATCTCAATAATATCATCATCGATGAGGCCGCTCTTCTCAAACGGCGGAGTAAGTGCCTGCCCCTGCTTGATGGACTCGGTTGCATCCTCGACAGCCCGGCGCATAAGTGTGTTGCCCGTTCCGTCGCGTGCAATAGTTAAGGCCGCGAGCATCGGAACATTACTTGAAAGCATCGTCCCCAGCAACCGGCAAAGCCCCGCGGTTGCGAACCCGCGGATAAGCCCGCCCACGATTGGGAGGCGCAACTTACGTTGCTCCACCCACAACGCAAACGCGGGCCGGCGAGAGAGCAACCGAAACACAACCACCCCACCGGCGATGACAAGTGCCGTGAGCAGCCCATAAGTGGTGAGCGCGTCGCTGATCGCAAAGATAAGCTTGGTGATGCCCGGCAACCCCGGCCCACCGGCCGCCTCCATCTTCGAGAACATAAGCCGTGATCGGGGCACGAAAACCCCGAAGATCACCCCGCCAATCAGCAGGCCAAACGCTACCAGCACCATCGGATAAATTAAGTTTCCGATCAGCTTGGCCCGCAGTTCCGCCCGCTTGATCACCAGCCGCCCCAGCTGCGCCAGCACCGTATCAAGAAACCCGCCCCGCTCACCCGCCCGCACCATCGCAGTGTGCCCCGGCGCAAAGATCTCGGGTTGCTCCTCCATCGCCGCGGCGAGGTCGCTGCCTCGCTCTACTCGCTGCGCGAGCTCTCGAAAGACAGCCGCCGCGCGAGGCTTACTTTTGCGATTCCCAAGCAGCGTCAGCCCCCGAAGGAGGGGCACCCCGGCATCGAGCAGATCTGACAGCATCTGATACGAATCGCCCAACAAACGAGCCGACAATCCTCGCGGCCGCAAGGCCGACTTAAGCTTTGACACGAGGCGACTCGTCCCGTCCGAAGGCCCCTTCTGAGTGCCCCGGGCATCCTCATCGCGCCGGGTCACTTGCACCGGCGTAAGTGATCGCGCTTCGAGCTCGGCCAGCACCGCCTGTTCACTCTCGCCCGTGAGCGTGCCCACCAGCCGTTGGCCGGTAGCATTAAGGGCGATGTATCCGAAGGTTGCCACGTTACGCCAAGGATAGGAAGCCAGTTGAAGCCAACGGATGCAAGCCCTCGATGGCCGGTTTACCCGGGACGGCCTGCAAAATTAAGATTAAGGTAACTACTCAAGCCGATACATCGGATCAAGCTGCTCGAGCATCCGCTCGATGTACCGCCACGCGTTCAGTTGCACGCGGGCCCCGGCCAACAACTGCGGATCCGACCCCGCCTCATAACTGTTTAGTAGCGCACCAATGGAAGACTTATATTCCTGCCGCCGTGCCCCCGCCCACGCTCGCCAACGCGCCCGCGCCTCCTCCGCGTCCCCGGCATTCTCCCCAATCTCCACCTCCATCGTTTCCCGAACTTCTAACATTTCCGCGAGCAACCCGGGCGGAAGCGACTTGTTCTCAGAAGCGCCTGGCCCTCCCCACGCCGCGATAACGGCGATCGCCCGCTGTTCATCATCCAGCAAGCACGCCTTCGCGGCAGAAAGTTCGGTGCTGTCGTCGAGATTCTCAGCAGCGGCCAAAGTTCGATCCGGGTGTAACTGTGCCGAGCGACGCAGGAACGCGCGGTTGACAACGGCGGGCTCAAGGTTGTACGCAATGGGAAGGCCCAGCAGTTCAAAGGCGTTTTTCTCGACTCGCCTTCGCGGCGTGTCGTCGGGTGTGTGGGCCATTGGCAGGATGATATCGCCCAAGCGATGGCCGAAACAACCGCCGTAGTCGCCCGGCGCGCTTGGGGGTTGCTATTCTTTCCCGTGACTCAGGTTTCTATAAATGGTGGGCAAACACCGGCCGTCAACTCTGGGCTCTTGGCTTCCAGCCATAGTTTGGGTTCTGCGCACATCGGGATCGCCGCGGTGAGCGCGGTGGGGGGTGCGATCTTTCTGCGGACGTTAAGTCAACTGGCGAGCTCTGCCGGTAACCTTCCGGCCGACTTTCGTTGCTCGTTCCACCACGAGCCCCTGGCCCATTATCTCGAAGCGATTCATAAGAATGACTGGATCAGAGTAAGTGTTCTGCTCAAACGCTCGAACGAGCTTCTGGCCCGGTGCGGCGCAAAGTTCTGCGTCACGCCCGACGCGGCTGTCCAGCAGGTTTTGGAACTGGCGGGGGTTGGCTCGGCGATTCCGTGGGTTTCGATGACGGACTTGGTGGCGGACCAGGTCTCTAAGGATGGACATAAGCGGGTAGCCATTCTGGGTACCGACCTTGTGATGAACTCCTCTACTTTCCAGATTCCGTTAGGGCTCAAGGGTGTTCAGGTGCAGATCCCAAACCCCGAGGACTGCCACGAAGTAGATAGAATTATATTTGAAGAGTTACTTTATGGCAAGGTGGTGCCGAAGTCGCTGGCGTTTGCTTCGCAGCTCATCGCCAAGTTAAAGTATGAGAAGCAGTGCGACGCGGTGATTCTCGCGAGCAGCGAGGCGCCGTTGCTGGTTGACAAAGAAAACTCGGCGCTGCCCGTGTATCACGCTGCGGATCTGCTGGCGAGCGCTGCGATTGTGCGTGCGGCGGCGCTTTAGGAGCGGAGCCAAAGACGTAATATAACGTTATCACTCCGCGTCGCGTTCCAGGTCGCGGATGGCCGCTTGATTGCGCAGGCGTGCGGCTTGCAGCATCTTATCGATGATAAGCACGCCGTTGAGATGGTCCAGCTCGTGCTGCCAGCAGCGGGCGAGCAGGCCCGCACCCGTCTGCGTGAAGAGGCGGCCCTGTTCATCGAGCGCGGTGATTGTAACTATTGGTGGTCGAAGGACGTCTCCGCGGATATCTGGGAGTGAGAGGCAGCCCTCTTCAAAGGGTTCGACCGGTCCGGTCGGTTTGCTGATCAAGGGGTTAATATAAACAGCCAGCCCGTCGGTGGCGGTGGGGGGTGATTCGGCGGTGCCTGTGCTTGTTCGCCCCTCTTTGGCCGGGATATCAACGATGAATAGCCGCCAACTTAACCCAACCTGCGGCGCGGCTAAGCCGATGCCCTCGTTCTCGCGCATGATCCGCAGCATTGACTGAATCGCAGCGCGCACGTCATCGTTGACCTGAGCGATCGCCGCGGCTCTCTTTCGGAGCGACGCCCCGGGGTACGTAACTAACGTAAGTAGATCATAGTTGATTGGTTTCTCGCCCCTTGCCGTCTCTCCGCGCTTAGCCATATGCCCTAATGGTATCAGCGATTGTCATGATTTGCAGCGGTTGCGCTGGGGTTGTCAGACGCAGAAAGTAGCTGTGGCGAGGATTCCGGGGTTGAAAAAAGAGTTTGCGAAGGGGGTGGTGCCCATCTGGGCGTGGCTCGCTGGCCCGGGCTCGCGCCTGAACCAGGCCTGGATCACGCCAATAACTTGCCCATGAGTTGCCCGTAGATTGCCCATAACTTGCCCATAACTTGTCCGTAACCTGCCAATAGCATGCCACTAGCACGCCAATATCATGCCAATATCATGTCAATGTCATGCCCCATAAAGCGGGACCGCACAACGGCGATTGCACTCGTGCCCCTACACGCGGCGGCTGGGTCGGTGGGTAGATGTGCCGCTTATCTTCGTCGTCGCGTCCGCGATTGTAAGTGCGTTGCGGTTCCTGCGAGGCTTGGGCGAGAGACCGTCACCATTAGTTTACGTTGGAGTTCCGTTGGTGCTGGGGTCGGTGATGGTAGTTATGTCTGCCTAGCTTGATTTCGCGACAGATGAAGCGGCAGTCGCGCAGAGCACGGCTGGGCGGTGGCGGTGGGAGTTAAGTATGGGCTGGGACTTGCGCGAAGTTTGCGTCGGGGTCGTGTGCGCATCCAACTGCCTCTCTGACCGCACCCCCCTTGTTCGACACCCCTAACATTGCGAAGCGTTCGCAGAAGCGCGGTGCGGCATGCGCACCTTCACTGGAGTCTGTTCGACCGCGAGGACGGGGCGAGGGGGGTTGATCTTTGCCTAGCGGCCTTGGGCTCTGGGCGGGTAATGCAGTGGTGAATCGGGCGGCGTGCTTCTGCGAATCGGTCGTGACGGACGTATCGATTGTGCCCGCACTTTCAGTCGGAGATAACCCTGACCCCACTCCTGCACGTATTACTTTGGACAGTCGTCGGTGAGGCCGCCCTGACTCTGATACTTACGCTTTCCCCGCGCATCTCCGCACGATTCTCGGAAGTGTTAGCACGCGCGCCGATGCTCGACCTTGTCGTGGCGCTGATCACCTGGGTGCCTTGGGTGGCGGCGGGTGTGTATGCGGGGTGGTTGGGTGCCGCGGTGGCACTGGGTGGGCAGTTCATTGTGCTCTTTGCCTGGGGGCTTTTGCATGAGTTAGCGCACCCCAGCGCGCGGCGTGGACCGCGAATCGTAAAGGTGCTCAACCGCGTGGTGGGCAGAGCTCCTAATCACTTGGCGTTGTGGGTCTGTTTACTTGCGTTGCCGGTCTTCTGGGGTCTGCGAGCCGCGGAGATCTTTGTCTATCCGCTCTTGCCGCTGTTGCTGGGCTTCCCCAAATATAAGCACGGGGAATGGATCAACGTAAGCAGGCACAAGTTTGGCGGGCTGGTGGGGCATGACTTAATTTGGTGCTTGTATTGTGATTGGATGACGGGCGTGTATTCATTGGGCGGGGAGATGCTGCGCAACGTCGAATCTTTCTGGTGTCCGATCCGGTTTTACGATGGGAAGAAGTGCGACAACTGCAAAGTAGATTTTCCCGACATCAATGGAGGATGGGTTCCTGCGGACGGGACGATGGCGCAGGTGGCGACGGTGCTGGAAGATAAGTATGGTTCCGGCCGGCGAGAGTGGTTCGGGCACCCGGTTCGGCTTACTTCCAGCGCGCCACGGAAGGTCAAAGCGAGCGAGGATGAAGCACAGTTCCCTGACAGATCATAGTTGTGGCGGATGTGGGTGAGACAGCGAGGCTGTTAACACCGTCCCTGGCATGGGCTGCCGGGGTGGCATCGTTAGCAATGGTAAACACTAGCCATGTGTGAGCCAACGCCAAGGTGTTGAAAGTAAGAACGCGCGGGCACGCCGCCGAGTGTCACGTTGCCGTGCTACACTTACGTTGATGACAATCCCACACGTCGTGATCATCGGTGGCGGGTTTGCGGGGCTTTACGCGGCGAAGGTGCTGGGGAGATCGCCGGTTCGTATTACGTTGGTAGATCGTTACAATCACCATCTGTTCCAGCCGCTTTTGTATCAAGTTGCGACCGCCTCGCTCTCACCGGCGAACATTGCGGCGCCCATCAGGCGGGTCCTAAGGCGTCAACGTAATACGACCGTTCTCCTGGCTCAGGCCGCTGCTATCAATGTCCACCAGCGGACGGTGGAGCTAAGCGATGGGCAGTTGACTTACGATTATCTGATCCTCGCGGCTGGTGCCACTCATTCGTATTTGGGGCACGACGAGTGGGCGAAGCATGCACGCGGGCTTAAGACTATCGACGACGCGGTTGAGATTCGACGGCGCTTTTTACTAGCATTCGAGGCCGCCGAACGTGAGCCGGACCCGGTGCGGCGGAGCGCGGAGTTACAGTTTGTGGTGGTGGGGGCGGGCCCCACCGGGGTGGAGCTCGCTGGAGCGATGATAGAGATTGCACGCTCGGCGCTGCCGCGAGATTTCAGGCGTGTGGATACGACCACGGCGAAAGTATTACTAATTGAAGCGGGCGACCGAGTGTTGCCGGGGTTTCCACGCGAGTCCTCTGCATCTGCACAGGCCGCACTTGAGAAGATGGGGGTGATCGTGCGAGTGAACGCCAAGGTCACCGAGATTGACGGCGGCGGGGTGAACATCGGTGTCGAACGCATCAACGCGGCGAGCGTCTTCTGGGCGGCGGGGGTCGCGGCGTCACCGTTGGGGAAGTCGCTGGGCGCGCCACTTGATGGGGCGGGGCGAGTAATCGTGGAACCTGACTTAAGCATTCCGGGTCATCCCGAGGTATTCGTGGTGGGGGATCTGGCGGCGTCGTTTAATAAACTTAACGGACGCATCGTGCCCGGGGTCTGCCCCGCGGCGATCCAGATGGGTGAGTACGCCGCGAAGATTGTGCGACGCCGCGTGAGTGGCGCGGTGGGGGCGGCCGCACCATTTAAATACTTTGACAAAGGGACGCTCGCCACAATCGGCCGTAACAAAGCGGTTGCGGTTTTGGGGAAATTTAAGTTCTCGGGCCTGCTGGCTTGGCTTTTGTGGGCGCTGGTACACGTCATGTTTCTGGTGGGGTTCCGCAGCCGACTGCTGGTGATGGTGGAATGGGCGTGGATTTATGTTGGCTTTGATCGGGGTGCCAGATTGATTACGGGAGAACGACGAGGCGAGAGCGAGGGTGAGGCGCCAGACCGCGGCTCAACGCGATCTGCGATTTGAAGATTTCATGTAGATATGAGCAAATATGCATGATCTCAGCGGCTGTCAGAATATAATTAGTATTGAGGAGACAAGGGCTGTTGTGGACTTGCGGTGCGCAACTAAAAATGGCCCGGCCGAGGTAATCGGTCGGGCCATTTAATATCATGACGCAGAGTGGACACTACCGCTTATGATCCGCCGCAGGGCGTATCGCAGGTGGTTTGGGGCTCGCGGAGAGAGGATCAGCAGCCGCCGTTGGTCCAGATGACGAAGAAGGCTTCAACATCGTCGCCATCCACGCCGCCGCTCTGGTTGACATCGGCGGTTGCTCCGGCATTTGTCCACACTTCGAAGAAGGCCGCGACGTCTTCGCCATCGACGCCGCCGTTTTGGTCAAAGTCGGCGACGCAGAAGGGTGCCGCGACCAGGCCATTGACCTGTCCGAAGCTGTTCGCCGTGACGTCGTAGTTAAATGAAATCGAGGGCGCGCCAGAACTGGTGGCCACTGGCTGGGTAGCGTCGATCATCGTGTCCGGCGCGTCCGGGTTCTGCATTCCGATCACGATGATATAAGTATCGGGCGCGAGGGGGCCGTTGGGAGTCCAGGATCGATCGGCCGCGGCGATGGAGGGCGAACCAACATAATTTTCCGGAACGGTGCCGAACAGGACCGCGAAGGCGCTGGTGTATTCGTTCTGGGGATCCTGGGCTGGATCGAGCGTGAAGTTAAAGGTCGGGAAATCGGTGATCGAATCGCCGGGGTTGACGTCTAGCGTAATTGGGCGGACTGCATCGGCGGGAATGTCGAGTGTTGTCACAGTTAACTCATACTCGGAAGTCACGCCCGTGACGCCGTCGGTGGTGCTGAGCGTCCAGAGGGAGTTAGAGTTGATTGCGTCGGTCAGATCTAAGGCGGAGCTGAGGCCGATCGAACCGGCGGTGCCGCTGCCTGTAAAGCGCGCGGGATAGATGTCGCCGCTGAAGAGGTTGTTCGCCGATTGAAGCCGAACGAAGTTATCGAGGTTGGAATCGTCGGTGAATCCGCTGGCGTTGATGCCAATGCCCAGAATATAAACGGGAGGATCCAGGGGCGAGAAAGAGATAACGTCGGGCTCAAAGCTTACACTGACGGAGAGAGCGGGGGGCTCGCCGACGCGCAGCCCGCTGACCTGGGACTCGCTGGCGAATGTAATTCCAAAGTTATAGTTGCCGATGCTCGGGGCGGTGTTGACAGGCTCGGGCGTGGAGGATTCTATGATGCCAAATCCGCTGTCGTCGTTGCGGAGTTGGATGTCCAGCAGGTACAGATCGTCGGCCAG
>Ga0105049_10007168_pt1 | contig 12941 bp, 8 predicted proteins | sample MAT06_FD_78087 | JGI IMG/M metagenome (GOLD analysis project Ga0105049, IMG submission 78087) | Freshwater microbial communities from Lake Fryxell liftoff mats and glacier meltwater in Antarctica - MAT-06 | ecosystem: Environmental > Aquatic > Freshwater > Ice > Liftoff microbial mat | place...
GGTGTACATTTATTGAAGCCTGGTATAACTGGGTGGGCACAAATTAACGGGAGAGATGAAATCTCACTAGAAGAGAAGGTTAAGCTAGAAATAGCTTATTTTTGCAAAAAATCTATTTGGTTCGACACAAAAATCATATTTCTTACTATTTTTAATGTTTTTTTCAGTAAAGGTGTTAAGCATTAGAAATAGAAGTCTAATTAAGTGTTTTTTCTGTTTATTGATTAAAGTTTACACATTAGAAGTCTTTCTATTAAAATTTGGTATATAATAAATTTTAGTTGTACATTAGTTTCTCTTAATCATTAATTCAGCTTGATTTGCTTGGCCACTTTATAAAATTAATACAATGAATTATCGAATTAAAAAAATTAGAAACTTAGCTATTATTCCTAGGTGGATCATTTTTTCATTAGATTTATTTCTTACATCATTCTCATTTATAGCAGCATATTTAATTAAATTTGATTTTGCTTTCGATAAGTTCGATTTTGAAACTATTAAACAAGGCCTTTTAATCTCAATAGTCCTTAATTTTTCACTTTTCTCCCTTTTTAGAGTCTATGCTGGAATTATTCGTTTTACAGGCTTGCAAGATACCCTTCGTATTTTTTTAGTGATTTTATTTTCTAATTTCGGTTTTTTAATTTTAAATCTTTTATACCTCAGTTGGTATAATATATTATTAGTACCTTTTTCAATATTAATAATTAACACCTTACTTTCTGTAATTATTTTAAGTAGTTATAGATTATTAATAAAGTACTTTTTTTCTTACATCACCACATATAATACCAATAAGAAAAGAGTTGCAATTTTCGGCGCTGGTGATGTAGGTATTTCTACTAAGCGTGCACTAGAACACGATATGAGTGTTAATACTAACATTGTGCTTTTTTTAGAAGATAATATAAAGAAAGTTGGCAAAAATATTGATGGAATCAAAATATACAGTTCTAGCGATCTAGAATTAGTTCTTAACAATTATCAGATTGATGAATTAATTATCGCTTCAAACAAACTACCTTCTAAAAGAAAGAATGAAATCGTTGACTTTTGTTTAGATAAAAAAATAACAGTTTATGTTGTGCCACCCCTGAAGAACTGGATTAATGGACAATTAAGCACCAAACAACTGCAGAATGTACGGATTGAAGATTTGTTAGAGCGTGAACAAATAAAGATCTACAACGAAATCTTATTCAAACAACTTAATAATAAAACCGTATTAATTACTGGTGCTGCTGGCTCTATTGGCAGTGAGATTGTTAGACAATTAATTCAATATAAACCGAAACTGATTCTATTGATAGATAGCGCTGAAACCCCACTACACGAAATTGAATTAGAACTAAACGAAATGGGGGTAAGTAATTATAAATTAATTTTAGGCGATATACGAAATGAATTAATTGTTTCAAAAATATTTAGAGAGTACAGCCCTAATTATATTTATCATGCTGCTGCTTACAAGCATGTACCTATGATGGAACATACCCCCTTAGAAGCCATTTGCACAAATGTAGGCGGTACAAAATTACTAGCCGATATGGCAGTAGCTAATAATGTAGAGCGATTTGTTATGATCTCAACAGACAAAGCTGTAAACCCTACTAATGTAATGGGTGCTTCTAAACGTATAGCAGAAATGTATGTGCAATCGCTATTCCAAAACACTCCAACTACCAAATTTATAACAACTCGTTTTGGCAATGTCTTGGGTTCTAATGGTTCAGTAATTCCTCGTTTTAAAAAGCAAATTGAAAACGGTGGCCCTGTTACAGTAACCCACCCTGATATTACTCGTTTCTTTATGACTATACCTGAAGCTTGCCAATTGGTATTAGAAGCGGGTTCTATGGGTAATGGTGGTGAAATATTTGTTTTCGATATGGGGTTGCCAGTAAAAATTGTTGACTTAGCTCGTAAAATGATAAAACTATCTGGTTTAGAGCCAGATGATGATATTAAAATTGAATTTAGTGGTTTGAGACCAGGAGAAAAATTATACGAAGAGTTGCTAACTAACGCGGAGAATACCATTCCTACATATCACGAAAAAATTCTAATTGCTAAAACTAGAACAATTGATTATGATTCGCTTTCAGTTAAAATAGATGAATTAATTGGCCCTGCTCAAAGACAGGAATCTATTACTTTAGTAGTAACTGCTATGAAAGAATTGGTACCTGAATTTGTTAGTAATAATTCTATTTTTGAGAAGCTTGATAGGCAAACGCCGGTTGTTTCGATGCCTTCTAAAACGGGCAGTTAACTAAATGTAATTCTTTTAAAAGATTTTTTTAAAGCTTTCAACTTTAGAACATTATGTTCTTTTGTTCCCGCAATAAGCGGGATGTACCACTTGATACAAAAGAACCAAAAAATCAAGACTTCCGAAAAATAGCTAAAATTTTCTCTTTCGGCTACAATGAAAGAATTCTCTCGCCAGAGGCGAGATCAAACAGCTTTCATTGCTTACGCCTCAATTCAAAAATTTATTAACGCTATTTTCCAGAGGTCTTTTACTTAAATACATTCCGAACGGAGTGAGGAATATGAGATTAAAACTAAAATTAAACTAGTATTTAACTTATTATTAATTGTGAGGCGCGTGGGAAGGCAGGCAGCGCGGAGCGATCTGACCTGCCTTGATTTTTTCGCCCTTTTTTTATCTAGGAAAAAAGGGCAGTTAATTCATAAAGCCAAAGGCTTTTAATAATATGAAAAAATTAATTATACTATTTTTTATACTTGTTTCAAAACAAAGCTTCAGCCAAACTGTTCCGGTTGGTCAAACAGTTACTGAAGACATGCTGCGTATACTGCAGCTTACTGGTAAAATTGATGCCGCTCAGTCGTTGAGTGCTCGGCCTTTTTTTTACAATAAAACAATAACAAGAAATGATTTATTGAATTTAATTGATAGTGGCAATGATATTCAATTAGCACAAAAATCATTTGCTAATAATCAAATTCAATTAGTCGTTTTGCCTGTAACATTCGTCACTAAATTCAATAGCCATCATCCTTATGGATGGAATGATGCTGGCATGCAAATGGCCAAAGGATTACAAACAATGATAAGCGCAGGTGTACACGCAAAAGCTGGTCCACTTAGCATTCAATTGCAACCAGAGTTTTATTATACTGCCAATCCATCCTACAAAACAACCGCTGAATATGGATATAATTCAGGAAAAAGCTACTCAAAATTATTTGCAGGACAATCCTCTATCAGATTAAATGCTGGCCCCATTTCAATTGGTGCATCAACTGAAAATTTGTGGTGGGGGCCTGGTCAGTTTAGTTCCTTATTGATGAGTAATAATGCTCCAGGTTTTCAACACCTAACTTTTAATACAACTAGACCATTAAAAACTCCCATCGGTTCTTTTGAATGGCAATTGGTAGTTGGTAAGTTAAATGAAGACACTTCAAGAGGTTTTGAGAATAAAATGCTAAAACCATTCAACCCTAAAAATACTTGGCGCTATTTTAGTGGAATTGTAATTACTTATCAGCCTAGTTTCATGCCCAATTTTTTTCTAGGATTAACACGTACTGAACATTTATATAATACTGATCAAAATAAAAAAACTGGTTTTATAAATAAATATCTTCCTGTATTTGCTGGTGCAAGCCCTAGTGCTAATTCTGATACAATTTCCATTCCTAGTGATGGCGCATTTAGCTTTTTTGGCAGATGGATTTTACCTAAAATACATGCTGAGTTTTATATAGAATACGGATACAATGATTTTAAACAAAACATTCGAGACTTTTTTACCAATGCCAATCATTCATCTGCCTACATTGCAGGGTTTAAAAAAGTTATTACTTTAAAAAATGATCAACTGATAGATATTGCTGGAGAAATTACTCAAATGGCACAAACTACTAGTTATGTAGTTCGTAATTCTGGTAACTGGTATGAGCATTTTAAAATATTGCAAGGCTATACTTATCAAAATCAGATTATGGGAGCTGGTAGTGGTTTTGGTAATAATGTGCAAACTCTACAAGTAAAAAAAATAAATGGTTTTAATTCTTTAGGAGTTAGATTTCAAAGAATTCAACAAAACCCAAAGAGAACAAGTGGTGGATTACCTACTATTGGTATGGCCAACATTCAATGGAATGATATGGCGCTTGGGTTTTTGGCTCAAAAAAAATTCAAAAAATTATTACTAAATGGAGAAGTTCAATTTGTAAATTCTAAAAACTTTGGATGGCAGAAAGGCAATGCATTTAATTTATTTGCTATGGTGAATTGCATTTACTTTTTTTAAAAAGTCATTAAAATTATATTTTAAACTCTACGAGTTTAGGAATAGACTTTCTTTTGTCCCCTCAAAAGCGGGATGTACCACTTGACACAAAAAGAACCAAAAAATCAAGCCCGCCCGTACCGAATGGTACATTCGGGCGGGACTTCCGAAAAATGACGACGCCTTTGGCGGTCTCAAACAGCTTTCATTGCTTACGCTTCACTCAAAAATTGCTTAACGCCATTTTCCGAAGGTCTTAAACTCTAATACATTCCGAACGGAGTGAGGAATACGAAATTGGAACTGAAATTTAACTAGTATTTTCAATTGATTAATTGTGAGGCGCGTGGGGAGGCAGGCAGTGCGGAGCAATCTGGCCTGCCTTGACTTTTTTGGTTCTTTTTTGGTTAAGCAAAAAAGAACAGTTAAATCATAAAGCCGAAGGCTTTAAAAAAAATAGTATTTAAAAAAATGTTTAAAATAATAATTATAATATTGATAAGTGCTTGCTTAGCTGATGCATCGGCTCAAGTAGTTCAAAGCGACATCGCTTTAATGGATTATCAGCGATTGGCTCAGTTGAAAAACGAAGACAGTTTGCCTAAACAATCTTTTGTATTAAGATCAACTAGCCAATTATGGAATGAAAAATTGAACGACACTTTTTCTATTTACAGCAAACCTAAATTTCAATGGGTTCAGGTTGGTTACACAATGCAAAGTAATAATAACTTATCTATCGGCTATAATGATGGTTCGCTATATCCTTCAGTTGGAATGCAACAACGATTCTCTGCTGGTGCTCATTTACAATGGAAAGGATTTAGTTTAATGCTACAACCAGAATTTGTTACAGCAACTAATAAAGAGCCTGTTGGTTTTAAATCTGATCCATTAGACGGAAATTATTGGGCTAAATATTATTTAAATGTGGTGAATAAAATTGACGATTTTAATCGCTTTGGTACTACTCCAATTACAAAAATATTTGCAGGACAATCGAGCCTTCGGTACAACACAAAATTTATTTCTACTGGCATTTCTACAGAAAACCTTTGGTGGGGGCCAAGTATTAGAAACAGTTTGGTAATGACGAATAATGCACCAGGTTTTATACATCTTACAATTAATTCAAGGAAACCCATCCCTACTAAATGGGGAAATATAGAATTTCAAACCATCTTAGGTCAACTTGAGAATGCTGCAACAGAAGCACCCTATAATGCTTACATGAGGTCTGTTTGGGCTGATGGAATTGCCAAAAAATCTAGAGTCAAAAGAGGCATTTTTGGATATATGTTTAGTTGGAACCCCAAATGGACCCCCAACTTGCATTTAGGTTTTTCTGGGGCAAGTTATTTTTATGCAGGAGAAACACAAACAGCGCCTACTATATTAATTGTTAACGCCGAAAATAAAATAGGTAGCGCTTCACTTGGGGCATTGTTTTTCAGGTATGCCATGCCAAAGGCAAATGCTGAAGTTTATTTAGAATATGGCAGAGCCAACCGCTGGGCTAACCCATTCAATGTTTTTGGAGATACTATTCCAACAGGTTATACCGTAGGGTTTCGTAAACTCTTTATAAATGGTAAAAAGAAGGGCGGCGGAATTTTATTAAGTTTTGAATTAACTCAATTGCAGTTACCCGATGCCCGCTTAATTTTTAATCAGGCAAATGTTTCAAGCATTCCTAAAACCAATAGTTGGTACACACACCCTTTTATAAAACAGGGTTATACTAATGAAGGTCAAGTTATGGGTGCCTCTATAGGCCCTGGTAGCAATAGCGAAACACTTAATATTAGTTGGGTTAAGGGTTTGAAAAGAATTGGTATAAATGCGGAACGAATTACTCATAACAATGATTTTTACTTGTATAATTATTTTTCTGGTAACATTGGTACTGGTGCTGCACAAAAATATTGGGTTGATTTAAATATTGGACTCCAATTTCAATGGGATTATAAGCAATTCTTATTATCAGGGTTTTATAATTATACTAGTGCGCTTAACTATCGTTGGGTGAAATTAGATGGCGGCTTTGCGGGGCCTTCGCCCTTATCTGATAGAACTAATAATCAGATAAGTCTTTCTATAACTTACTTTTTTAAGAAACCTTTTTAAAGTTGTCACCCTGCTTGCCCCGCTTATTGCGGGGAGCTTGTCGAAACGACGGGTAACCTATCGCAACTGAAGTCGTGGAAATGACGAGTACTAAGTGCTTTAAAAAAAGTATATTTACAAATTAATAAAATTTATGATTCGATTTCTTAGAATAGGTATTTTAATGCTAGCGTTAACATTGGTGAATGAGAAGCTTTCTGCTCAATTACCTCCAATTAATATTGAAGCTCTTACTGATCAACAATTGATCAGTTTAATGAATCAATACCAGCTATCTGGCATGAATGAGGTAGAATTAGAGATGAAAGCAAGAGAGAAAGGATTATCTACCCAACAGATTAACCAACTTAAAAAAAGAGTTGCACTATTAGACCCATCTTTAATTAAAGATGCTAATGCCCCGGTAAAAAATGCAGAAGATAATCAAGATTCAAGAGTAAAAACTACCACCAAATCTCCTTCTCCAAAAATTATTGATTCAAGTAAAATTTTGAAAATTTTTGGTGCCTCTATCTTCGAAAATGAAAACCTTAGCTTTGAACCTAACTTAAATATTGCAACACCACAAGGTTATATTGTTGGTGTTGGCGATCAAATAGTAGTAGATGTTTACGGAGTTTCTGATTTAACTAGAAGGTTAAAAGTATCTCCAGAAGGTGATATTCGTTTTCCTAACTTGGGTCCTATTAAAATAAGTGGACTAACTATTGAAGATACAAAAGCAAAGTTAACAAGAGCACTTACTAAATTATATCCTGGTATTGCCAATGGTTCTGTTTCTGTACAAATTTCTGTGGGGCAAATTCGCAGTATACGTGTAACGCTGATCGGTGAAATAAAACGTCCGGGTAACTATGATATTTCTGCACTATCAACATTGATGAATGCGTTATATGCTTCTGGAGGGCCTAATGCAATTGGTTCTTTTAGAAATATTGAACTGGTACGCAATGGAAAATCGATCTCGATTTTTGATCTGTATGATTTCTTATTGAAATCTGATCTTACTAAAAATTTACTGCTCCAAGATGGAGATGTAATTCGTGTTAATCCTTATACAACAAGGGTAAGTTTAAAAGGCGCTGTAAAAAAACCTGCAATTTTTGATGTTAAAAGCAATGAAACTGCTGATGATATTATTCGGTATGCAGGCGGCTTTGCCGATATTGGATATAAGGAAGTAATTAGAGTGTATAGAATGGGAGCTCGCAATAAAGAAATCCTTAGCGTAAAAAATAATCAACTTACTAACTTTAAACTCGTTTCCGGAGATACGTTATTGGTGGATGATTTAGCAGATATGTTTTCTAATAGGGTAACAATTGAGGGAGCCGTTTATTACCCGGGAGCTTACGGTATAAATGAAATGCCTTCTTTGAGAGATTTGATGGTAGCTGCCAAGCCAAAAGAAGATGCATATATTAATAGAGCATTGTTAAGAAGATTAAAAGCTGATTTTCTACCTGAATACATCAACTTTAATATTGATGAGGTATTAAGTGGAAAAAAATATTTTAGGTTACAAAGAGAAGATTCTATTCATATTTATAGAATTAGTGAGTTAAGAGAAAAATATACAATTACCATAAATGGGGAAGTTAATAAACCTGGAATATTTGAGTATGCGGATAATATGTCTGTACAAGATATTGTATTAATGGCTAAAGGGTATAAAGAAGGAGCTAGTTTGCAAAGAATAGAAGTTTCTCGCAGGTTACCTAATAATAATGCTTTAAAAGACAGTGCTGTTTATTCAGTAATTAAAGAAATTAATTTATCTGAACCCAACTCTGCTGATTTAAATTTTAAACTCAATCCTTTTGATATTATTTCTGTTAGAAGATCTCCAGTTTACAAAGAACAAATAAGTGTTACCGTTGAAGGTGAAGTTGTGTATCCAGGAAATTATACATTAGCAGGAAATGCTGAACGCGTTTCAGATTTAGTAAAAAGAGCAGGCGGATTAAAATTAAACGGCTTTGCAAATGGCGCAGTGCTTATAAGAAAAACGTATAGAGATATTTCTGAAACTGATGCTACATTGGTTAACAATAAAACCAATTTGATTAATGCCCAAAGTGGCAAAGCTTCTTCAATTTTATCTAGTAGCGACACAAGTATTGTAAATAATCTATATAAAGAGCAAAAACCTGTTGGTATTCATTTAGATAAAATCATAGCTAATCCTGGTTCTCCTGAAGATTTGTTTTTACTAGAAGGTGATGTTTTGAAAGTGCCTAAAGAACTACAAACAATACAAACCTTCGGCGCGGTAAATGTGCCTAAGCAAATTGTTTATCATGAAGGCATAAGCTTTAGAGATGCTTTATTTGAAAGCGGCAGGTATAGTATTAATGCTTCTCCAAAAAATTCTTATGTAATTTATCCGAATGGTCAGGTAAGAAAAACACGCAATTTTTTATTCATTCGTTCTTATCCTTCTATCAGACCAGGTACTGAAATATATGTGCCAGCAAAAAGACCTAAAGCCAAATTATCTTCTGGCGAAGTGATTGGTATATTCTCTAGCTTAACGGCTTTGGTAAGTATATTGATAATATTAGCGAATAGTAATTAGTAATTTCCGCGTCATCCTGAGCCTGCATGCCACGCCTTAGGCGATGGACGAAAGGGTCAAATAGTAGAGCTTCAAATAATAAAAAACAAATGCAAGAAAAAGAGATACCTACTTTAAAAATGGCTTCTGTACTAGATGAGTTAAAAGCATTTTTACTATACCTGTTTTCTCAGGCCAAGCTTTTTTTAGTGATGATTATTGCAGGACTTATTATTGGTGTTGGCTATTATTTTTGGCAAAAACCTGAATATATTGGTAAGGCTTCTTTTATATTAGAAGAAAAAAGCGGTGGAATGGGAAGTGGTTTATCGGGATTAGCATCTCAATTTGGGATTGATATTGGAAGTTTAGCTGGTAGTGCTGGATTATTTGCTGGCGACAATATTTTAGATATTCTTAAATCGCGAACAATCATTGAAAAAGTCTTATTAACTAAAATTGATGTTTCTAAAAGCGAAAGTGGTTTTACATTGGCTGATTCTTATTTAGAATGGAGTAAGCAAAAACAAAAATGGGCGGATAACGAACAGTTATCTAAATTAAGTTTTACCAATTCTATTTCAGGTAAAGTAAATACTCGCTTGCAAGACAGCGTGCTATTGGTGATTTATCAAAAACTAAGTAAGAAAAATTTAAGTGTTGAAAGAGTAAATAAAAAGGGATCAATTATTGAAGTATCAGTTTCTACACAAAATGAAGTGTTCTCCAAATTATTTGCAGAACGATTGGTAGTTGAAACAATTAAAATGTACGTTGATTTAAAAACAAGTGTTGCATCAAGAAATATTGTCCGCTTAGAACAGCGCTCAGATTCTCTAATGAACTTGCTCAATTCAAAGTCTTATAAATCTGCTTCATTGCAAATATTGGACGCAAATGCGGCATATAAGTCAGTAGGAGTTCCAGTTGAAGTAGCACAAAGAGAAAAAACGGTTACTTATGCTTTGTACTCCGAAGTAATGAAGAATTTAGAAGCTAGTAGAATGGCTTTGGCAGGACAAACACCAGTTATAAACCTACTAGATAATGCAAAATACCCTTTAGAAAATATGAAGATGGAATTGTGGTTATTAATGTTTATAGGGTCTGGTGTAGGTTTTGGAATAGCATTTTTGATAGCTTTTTATTCATACCGTTGAAAAGAGTTTTCTTATTAAGAGCTTATGGAGATTTTATTGTAGCTATACAATCACTAATTCATAGTAATGCTTTATCAAAGTTCCAGATAATAGCTTCCTCTCACCTTCTACCATTATTCGAAGCCTTACCTGCTTCAATTATTCCTGCAAATTTATCCATCCAGTTCGTAGATTTCGGCATAAAAAAATCGATGCTTAATGTATTTACTAACAGATATTTGTTTCAATTAGATACTTTTAAGCAGCTCAATCATTTAAGTGCTTTTCTAAATCAATATCCTAGTGAAAAAAACTACGATTTTATAGATAATAACTATCATAAATGGTTGTTGGAGTTAGGAACAGCACATCAATTCGGTGCAATTGGCAGTTCTGAAAATATATATCTATCATTTCATGCTTTTTTTGAATCGCAAGTTCCAATGATTCAACTTCCGCAAAAGCAAAACAATAATATTTTAATTCTGCCCTCAGCCAGAATTGCAAAAAGGAATTTGCCCGATCAGTTAGTTAAAAAAATCAAACAAAAGCATGCTAGTTTAAATGATAAAGTAATAATAGCAAATTATAGATCAACAACAAGTGATTCAAAAATGTATTCAAATTTTATAGAATTAGTTCAATTAATTGAGGAAGCAGATTTTGTATATGGTGCGGATAGTTTGCCCATTCATTTAAGCAATATATTGCAAAAGCCGCATTTTATTTTGTATCCAAAGTCGGTAACTAGTCAGTTTTTTACTCCTTATGCATTAGCGAACAACAGTCACGCAAATTTTAAATCATTTACTTGAAATCATTTCTAATAAGTTCTGAAAGAGAAACAGCTCGTAAGGCAAATGTGGATTTACTTCTGTCACAATTGCCCGATACTGAAATAGTTGATTCGGTTTACCCCGATCATCAGCATATTCCTTTTTTAAATAAAATTAAAACGTTTTCAAAACAAAGAACGGGGCATGCATTGTTAAATGGAGAAATTGGTTGTTTGCTAAGTCATAGAAAAGCATGGCAGAAAATTGTAGCTGAAAAAAATGAACATGAATTTTATTTAATTCTTGAATCTGATAGTATAATTAATGATTTGCCTTGCCTACTAAATATTGTAAATAATAAAATATCGATTTACAAAAGCAAAGCATTTATTTTCTTCTTTGGTGCTTGGCTTGGTCACATGAAATTGTATAGAAGCTCTTCACAAGCAATTGATGAAAACTATACTATTGGGGAGCCATTTATAAAAACAGTTTATTGTTCTTATGGGTATGGGATAAACCGGCAAGCTGCAGAATATTTATTACAACAAACCAAAATTGTAGCTTACCCAGTTGATCAATTCAAACGAATTATTGATCCTGCAAAAATAAGCATATTGGGAGTACAGCCAGAAATTATTGGTACAGCAGAACTAGGGTCATATATCAATCAATCTTCTATACGAATTTGGCAAAGAAAGTTTATCATGAATTTATTGGATATGAAAAATAACTTCATTTGCTATTTTAAATGACTGCATTAAGAAAACTATACCTCGATTTTTATATTCTAGTGTATGCACTTTATGCTTACTTTAATAAAGGTATTGCATATAGTTATTTAGTTGAAGTATTGCTTTTAATTGGACTTATTTGGTTTTTAAAAGACATTAGAAAAGTAGAAATTATCTGGACTAGATCCATGAAGCTTTTAGTTTTATTCCTTGTAGTTACACTACTTTTTATTGCTCGAGCGTTTGGTAAATATCCTTTACTAGATATTATTAGAGATTCTTTTATGCTTTATTATGCCCTTTTTGTGTTTATTCTTTTATTGTTTAAAAAAGATATAGACTATTTGAAAAATGGCATTTATTTGGTTTACAAATGGTACCCGTTGGTAATAACTTGTTCTTTTTTATCTCTTTCCTTTATTCCATTATTTGATGAGATAAAAGTTTTTGGGAATAAGCATTTGTTATTATACAAATTTGGAGACATGGGTGTTCATTTACTAATTGCAAGTTTATTAATGATAAATGGAAATATAAAGCTTACTAAAAAGCATGCAATATTTAATGCAATATTAACCATATACATGTTACTTGTAATTGCAGCATATAGTAGATCTGGTATGTTGGCTTATATAGTAGGAATAGGATTGTATTTTATATACACTAAAAGCGAAACCATTAAAACATTCATACTAGGCTATCTAAAGTTTATTCCTTTATTGTTAATAGTAGCACTTACACTATACATGAGCACTAAAACAAAAGAAAATTTTCAGGGTAGAAAAGTCGGGTTAGACCAATTGAAAGAGAATACTGTTAGTATTGTTAGTACAAATTCAGAAGGTACCCTTAATGATAATAAAGTTTGGAGATTAGCATGGTGGGGTAAAATAATTCAAGATTCATTTTCGGGAAGCAATTTTTTTATTGGAAGAGGTCTTGGAATGAGTATGGCAACCGTTGATGATATTGAAACAGAGGAAGAAGGGCTAAGATCACCTCATAATTTTCATTTAAATATTTTAGGGAGATATGGAGTGCCCTTTTTTGTTTTATGGGTATATTGGTTATTCATTTTACTTAATCCAATAAGACAAAAACAGATTTCTCAGTATTCATTTACTTTATTAACTATTCTGTTTGTATTTCTTGTAAATGCATCTTTAGATGTTTTTTTAGAAGGTCCGATGGGGGCTTTCCCGTTTTGGACATTTATTGGGCTGTATTATATTGATCAAATGAATAATCCAAATAACTCTTTAGTAATTGCATAGTTTAAATATTATAATAAATTCTTTGGTAGCAAATACAAGGTACTTTTTTAACCTTTGCTCAAC
>Ga0105049_10007170_pt1 | contig 12940 bp, 9 predicted proteins | sample MAT06_FD_78087 | JGI IMG/M metagenome (GOLD analysis project Ga0105049, IMG submission 78087) | Freshwater microbial communities from Lake Fryxell liftoff mats and glacier meltwater in Antarctica - MAT-06 | ecosystem: Environmental > Aquatic > Freshwater > Ice > Liftoff microbial mat | place...
GCCGACGAGCGTAGCGGGAATACCCTGCGCCCGAAGCTGACGCGCAATCGAAATCGCGTGTTGTTCAGCGCCTTTCTCAGCGGTGACTGTGATGCGGGCGACTGGAGAGACGTTATGATCATCTCCAAAATGCCGATATAGTGCATCGACATCCAGACCAAAACCGATGGCTGGGGTGTCATTGACATCACCGAACAAGCGCATAAGGCCGTCATAACGCCCACCACCGCCTAAAGGTAATCCTGCTGCGGTACGCACCTCAAAGACGATGCCCGTATAGTAATCCCAAACCCGGCTGAGATCGGGGCGCAGGATGATTTGGTCTGGCGACACGCCGTAACCCGTTAATAAGGTCAGCGTGTGCTTCCATTCAGCGTATAGTGCTTTGCTACGCTCACTATTGAGATGGGTTTTGACGAACCCGAGCGATTGCTCTAGCGTTCCTTCAATCTGAACCCAGTCATTCAAAAAGATCAGCGCGCCTTCAATGGCCTCTACATCTTCAATACGATGGCGTTTTTGGACGAGGCGGCGGGCGATTTCTTCACGGGTGCGCCCGCCAAAAGCCGATGAACGCGGCGTAATCCCCATCAAAGTTGAGATGATCGCCTCGTCGGCCTCGTTCGAGACGCCTTCTGTGAGCGCGTCGAAAGTTAGAAATTTTTTGAGTTTTTCGCGCACCTCTGCTAAACCACCCGTGGCGAGCAAGCCTCGTTGGTTTAGCAGAAATTGAATGACTTGGGAGTCAATTTGGAAGGTCTCTAATATTTCACGGGTTAATCCGGCGTGGCCGATAATCAACCGTATCTCAGACAAGCCTTGCGCCATGAGCGCCTCAAAAACCAACCCAAGTAACTCGGCGTCTGCCGATGATCCGCCCCAACCCAACAGTTCAGCACCGAGATGATGACGGACAAAGGAATCACCGACCTTTTCAGGCTCTTGAAAGATTGGCCCATGAAATTGCCAACGTTTAACGCCTTGACCCTCATGGGCGTATTTCATGGCAGCGGAGGCCGTGAACTCTGGCCGAAGCGCATAAGAGCGATTGCCGCGCTCAAATGTCACCAGTTTTTCAATAACACGATCCCCGCCCTTAGTTAAGAAGGTTTCTACCTGCTCAATCAGCGGCGAATCGTGTTGCTCATATCCCGCCAGCGCGAGGTGGTGCTGAAATTTTTCGGGGGAAAATCCCATGACATACTCCGTGTCCCATATCAGTCAATAACCAATCATAGCGACACAATGACCGGACGCAAGGCTTACCCTCAGCCTTTTCGCACGAGGCTCACGAATAATCCTAGTGTCCCGATTACGCCGAGCAATAAGATCGGCACAAGTGGCGGCAAATTTGAGGCGGTTTCACGAAGGTCGATTCGATCTGAGGCGGTGGTGGCGGTTGGCTCTAAGTTCGCGGCGGAAAGCAAATCCCCTAGATTGGGGGCCGGCGTATAGGTTGGCAAGCGAACCCCACCGTCCGGGTTTAAGCTGGTCTCGCTGAGGGTGGCGTTAGGGTCAACGCCGACAGGCCCTACCAAAACTCGTTGCGCGGCGGTGGCCGTTGCGTCTGCGCCGGGAAGCACAGCAGTCACCTCTAAGCCCGTCACAGATACGGAATCTAGGGCTGTTTCTACAAGTGTGAGGTCGGGAATCAGAGCCGGATCGCCAATAATTTGTATTAACTCATCGTAAATATAACCCAGCCCATTGGGCGAGTTCGGGAATCGAAATTGTATCCAGCGGTAGTAACGCCCGGTCACCGCGTAGCTCTCACCCGGCGCAATCACGCCTAAAATATCTGATTCGGGGTCAGAATCACGTCGCACGTTGACGTTGCCTTGTCCCTCGGCGACTTGGATTTGCACCGGTCCAACCGGAGTTTCGGTTGGGGTTGGCATAGGCGTACTGATTGCACCAGCGCCAATCACGGGTAAAGGCGTAGGCGACGCCAATTGCACCACAATCGGCGTTGGGTTTTCTTGCGCCAATGTCGTGTTTGGGGCGTGAATGAGGCTAAAGGTGACTCCACTCATGAGTAACATAGTCGCTAATCGGTAAAAGGGGACGCGCATGTTTGTAAATCCAATCGCTTGATTTTGTATTGTTAGTGAGAAATCCAGTTGATCGGGTCTGTACGGCCTTGTTCAGCGACTCGCGTTTCACCGCCGCGTTGTAGTGACCCTTGATATTCTTGCCCAACCAGACCATAAACCCGCCATCCACTCATGATGAATGACCCGTCGGACAACGCCCCGCATGGGGTGCAATCCGCCGGAATCCATTCTCCATTGAGCCGACGTCCAATATGCAAATGAGTGGCGGTTGAAAACCCTCCCTCGCACGACACATAGCCAATCACATCATTAGCGGCAACGGTCACGCCTGTAGCCAGACGTCCTGTTGACGCGAGGTGCAGATATAACAGCGTCCATCCTGTACGTTCATCCCCATCTCCGTCAAGGTCAAGGACGACCAATCCCGGCTCGCTACGGGCGATCCTACCTGAAGCGACGGCTCGTGTCCCAAATTCGGAGGTGAAGCACAGGCCGCCAGATGCACGTTCATCCGGCGGCGCAAAATCGACGGCTGCCCACGCGCTGCCGCTGCCCCAACCGCCATGCCAGCCGCCGGTAAAATACCACCGCTCGCCAGCTTGGAAAGGCAATTGTAGCGTCGGCTGAGGGGTGTAGGTCGGCGTCTCTAGGCGTGTGGGAGAACCAAATAAACGCACATAGGTTGCTATGACCCCAGTGGCGCTGATATCGGTTTGCCAAGCATTGATGTCGCGCTCCAGATGGAGCATGTAGTGAAGGGAAACGGTTGCCGCATTGAGCGATTCATCGAAATTGACTCGCACGCCATCCGTAAATTCCATGGCCGTCCAGTTGCCAAATTTCCACCCATAATAACCTCGGTTAAGCTCATTGGCGACCCACGAAAGTTGGCGATATAGCCCTTTTCGGTCTATCCGGGCGGCTTTTGACGCCTCCTCGCTAACCAGTGGGAAATCCACTTCAAGCGGTTGACGGATGCTCAACCAACCGGTGCGATATTCCAAAATTGCAACCAGTAATCGGGCGTCAATACTGGTCTCGCGGGATACACGGTCAATCGTATCCCAGCCCGACAGCGTTACGGTATAAGCTGACCCATCACTCCGTCGATCTGTAATGGCGACTTGTACTTGGCTAATATAGCCGGTATTGCCGCTCATGAGGTCGCTAATGCGCGTCGGCGCGTTCGGGCCACGCACAAAATCATAATCCCCCATCAGGATATTGGCGGGCGTATTACTGTCACCGTTTGCGGGGATGCTAATGGTCTGACCGACGATAAGCACGTCAGGGTTTTCGAGGTTGTTTAGAGCGATCAACCGTTCGACGGATGTATTGAATTGCTGTGCGATGCCAAACAGCGTATCCCCGGCTACAACGGTATAAGTTCCATCCTCAGCCAATTGCAGCGAGCGGACTGGGCTGGCAGTTGGCGAAATACTGGCAGCGATAGAAATTGTGGATGTGGCAAGCGCCTCAATACCATTGCCAGCAGTTGGCATCAACTCGCGCATAGGCGTGGCCGTGATATAAATGATTTGCGATGGTGAACTGCACGACATGAGCGCCAGCGCAAATAAAAGTAATACCAATCGTTGTGTTAATCGTTGTAGCTCCAAATCCCTATCTCTCCCGGCATAAGGCTGACCGGGCTAGGATTATCGGTCAACGTATCGACATATGAGACACTGTAAGTGACGGGCGTTGTGTTCATCACTTCACCATAAACTATATACCGACTATCGGGTGACCAAAGCTGATGACTCTGATTGAATTGGTCAAAATAGCTCAGAAGATAAACCATCGTCTCGGTTGGGGTGAAACTGGCGATGATGCGACTACCGTTGCTTGCGAGATCTAACACATTCCAATTCACGCTAATTCGTTCAGGTTGTGCGAAGGGATTAGCGATGAGCTGTGCGCCCAATGCTCCGCCCGATTGATTGGGCGTCAAATAGGCCAGTTTTGAACTATCTGGCGACCAGAAAAAGGCGATGACGTTTGCCTCAGCGCTAGAGCCGACGATTGTCCCGGTCTGGGCATCTAGGACTTCTACCGCTGTAATTCCGTTGTTGGTCAATAGCCGATAGGCCAAATAGCGACCATTAGGAGACCAACTGAAGTTTGCCAATCCTTGTAAACCTCCTTTTATAACCCGTTGTTCGCCATCCTCCAAAATCACCAATGCTGTAGTCGAATCGGAGTCTTGTATGACGATGATAGCGCGGTCATCAATAGGCGACCATGCCGGTGCTTGAAAAAACCGTGGGACGGCAGCATCATCTGTGACGACACGGGTCTCGACATCAAAGAACGACAGCAAACGGTTATTGCGATGCCAAATCATCCGCCGCCCGTCGCTGCTCCAACTGAAATAAAAAGGTGTGCCTGTCGCTGCCGTCTGGGTGGTGACACCGATAGCGTTTTGGCGTAGGATTTCAACTTTGAATGATGCGCTGGGGCGAGTCAATAAGAGTGCAAGATCACGACAATGGTCGCCGTCCGCGCAGTTGGCCGGTGACCAAGCCGCATACGTGTAGCTCTCATTGGGTGCGCGATACATCAGTTTGGCGGCAGTTAAGTCGCTGGACGCGACATAGGCTTCTACGGTGATCTCTGGTGAAAAAAACACATCACAGCAAAAAAACGCCAAACGCCCATCCGTAGACCATGTTGGAAACTGGTAATGTCGTATAGCACTGGCATCGGTGGTCAACGGGCTAGGCGTGTTGAATTCACTACCCACCACATAGACATTGAAATCCTGTCCAAGCACGGCAATATGACCGGGCAGATCGAAACTTTGTGCATTAACGCCAAACACTAAGCCAAAAAGTAACCCAATAAGCGCGAAAATACCGGAAATGCGCCTCATGAAAACCTCCGCGAAATACTAGTCTTGGATAGACTTACGATTGTAGGTACACTAACACGCAATTGGTGTAACTTTAATGATGAAGCAGATGAGGAGTCCCTGAAAAATGGCGTCAAGCGCAGAAGTTTCGGCAATCTTTGAGCAAATGAACAACCGTTTCAAGCCCGAAAAAGCCCAAGGGATTGACGCTTTAATGCAGTTTGATCTCAGCGGTGATAATGGCGGGTTATATTGGGTCAAAGTCATTGACGGCATATGCACCTCTGGGGCGGGCGTGGTCGAGAATCCTCGGATTACCATCCGGTCTTCAGTGGATACATGGGTAGATGTTGCCGCCGGAAAGACCACGGTCATCAACGCTTTCATGATGGGTAAGTTGAAAGTCATCGGCGACATGGGGCTGGGCATCAAAATTCAGAGCATGTTCGGCCTCTAGTCAGAGCGCGTAAAACAGTACCGTATTCAAAAAAGAGAGGCGTGGGAACTCCCACGCCTCTCTTTTACCTAAAATAAATCCGGTAATTCTTCCACGCGCTGAAAACGCAAATAAAAAGTTGTCCCCTCCCCTTCCCTACTCTCAAACCAAACCAGACCTTTATGGTTATCCATAATTGCGCGTACCAGCGCCAACCCCAAACCCGTCCCCGTAGCATACTCAAAACCCCGCTGTTGTCCACGGAAAAAACGTTGAAAAATCTTGGGCTGAGTTTCTTCAGGGATACCAACCCCGCTGTCTTTGACGATCACAATGACAGATTCTTCTTGGGCTACACTTCGTACCGAGACGTTGCCGTCGCGTGGGGTGAACTTGATGGCGTTTTCTACTAAATTTGAAATCGCCCGTTCCACATGATCTTCATCACACAAGATAATCAGTTCATCCGATGCTTCACAGTCAACACTTATCCCGGCTTCCTCAGCCAGTCGCCGTAAATCATCCACGGCTTTTTCGATGATTGGCGCAACGTAGGCCGGGGTCAAACGCAACGATCCGCTCCTCAATCGCTCCACATCCAATACGCCCCGGATGATACGGTTCATGCGCTCCATCTGACGCTCCATAATGTCCACCGACTCGGAAGATTCGCCGCCGTTGCGGTAGCGTATGAGGTCAATTTGGAGCATGGCCGCCATCAATGGGTTTTTGAGGTCATGGCTGACCATCCTGATCATCTCACCTTTCATTCGATCTAGTTCTTTCAGTTGTGTTACATCGTTGAGGACGGCCACCCAACCCCCACCGCGCAGTCTACCCAGCCGCGCCAAATGGGATTGATAAGTTCGACTGTTTAGTATCACCTCAAAAATGTGACTATTACTGGTTTTGAGGTCTTGCGCCAATGTTCGTAAATTCGGGGGAAACATTTCTACGGGTAACTTTGTCATAATCTCATCCCCGACCTGTGCATCGCCTAATCCTAAAATGAGATTGGCGGCTGGGTTGGCGAAAATCAGGCGCATCCGGCGATTAACCGCGATGACGGGGCTTTCGGTACTCACTAAAACCGTCTCTAATTGTTGACGGTTATCTTCGATGGTCTCGGCTAAACTCGTCTTGAGGTCGAGTAATCCCGTATACCCAATCACCAGAGCCGCTTGTGGCGCGAGCAGTTCTAGTCGATAGACATCATCTGCGCGCAGCAGACGCCCTTGTGTCCCCGTCACCGCTATCAACACCCCAGACACCTGATCACGAGACACAATCGGCACGGCAATCATCGACCCAAAAGCGATGAACGCATGGGGGAAATCCGGCTGGATGCCGATCCAGTCCGATTTATAGTTTTCTACCCGTTGGGCGCGCCCTGTACGTGAAACCAAACCTGCAATACCGGCCTCTAAACTCAGCTTATGGCCGATATAACTTAGAGGTAGGTTATGACCCGCCACAAGAACGAGTTGATCCTCATGGCGTAAAAATATACCGCCGGCATCTCCGCCGACCCATTCCGCCGCTTGTCTGGCGATTTCTTCTAGGACGGGGATCAAACGGGGTTGACCGGCGATTTCCTGCCCAACTTTGTGCAAGGTCGCCACTTGGCGGTCTCGTTCGGCCAATGGACGAATCATCTCGGCATCAACGATGCTCAAGACGATTAACAGCGCCCCTAATGTGCTGGCGTTGGTGGCAAGTGATGAAATGCCGACGTTGGTATTGACCAACGCCAAGAATTGACCGGTTGCGAATAGGAAGCTGCCAGCCCGAACAAAACCACTGGTGATTTTTCGACGTTGACTGTAAAGCGTATTGAGCGCCATCCCTGCGTAAAATAGATAAAACATGATGGGGAGTCCATCGACACGAGGTTGTTGGACGATATTGACGAAGCTATCTGAACTCCATATCCATAGACTAAATGCCAAACGCATCGCTACGACTGCTGTGATGGAGATAGCCGAGACGCGGATCAGACGGGGTGATCGATTGCCCGCTAAAGTGGAGATAAAGGCATAGAACGCCACATTCGAGGCCGCAATGCCGCCCTCAATGAGGGCGATGCCGACGAATAAGGACGTGGCGCTTTGCCCCGCCAGAAAACTGGCGCGTATCAACATCAACCCGGCATTCCAAGCCATCAACACGAACAAGAAGATCGCCAATGTTTGAGTTTGGCGTTTGCGCCAATCATGCCATAGCAACAGCAGTAAGAACACAAACGCCAGCGCAAGCGTCACACCATCAAATAGCACACTCAACAGGCTGGCGTTATTGTTCATGCGAGTTAGCTATTGCCCGCGTTATTCTTGGTCGATTGTCTCTCAAAACGATAGCCGACTCGATGTTCTGTCAGGATATAGACGGGGCGAGTAGCATCCGGCTCAACCTTGCGCCGTAATTGGCTGATATACACCCGTGGATAGTATTTGTCATCCACGTATTCATGTCCCCAAACCTGCTCCAACAAATCATGCTGTGTCACAACGCGCCCAGCGTTTTCCAACAGCACAATCAATAACTTGAATTCGGTAGGGGTCAGATGGACGCGCTTGCCCATTACGCGCACATGTCGCCGCTGCGGGTCAATGCTGAGATAGCCATCGTCATACTCTACCGAGGCTGGCGCATTCCGCCGGAGGATGGCGTGTACCCGTGCTGCGAACTCATTCAGCCGCACCGGTTTCACGAGATATTCATCGGCTCCCGCCTCTAAACCCTCTACGATGTCCACTTCGGTGATCGCTTGGGCAGACATCATCATAATCGGGACATCAGAGATATTGCGGATTTCTCGACAAACATCCAAACCACTTAACTCTCCCGGCATAATGATGTCGAGGACGATTAAATCCGGCGACCATGCCTCGAACACTTTCATAGCATCACGCCCATTGCTGCGCGTCACTACCTCTAACTTATCTCCCATCAAACGGGCTGCCAGCGCGTCACAAATGCTCTGCTCGTCGTCAACAATTAATACTCGCATGGGTTATTCTGCACTTTCATTGAACTTGGCGCGGGGATACCGCTACCACAAGGGTAGCGGAGGAAAGCGCCTCTCCTTTTTCGTAAAGATAGCCATCGGATTTGTGAATTGGGGTGCAGTAGCGATAACTGATACCCTGAGTCGTTCCTGTAGGGGTAGTGATATTGAAAAAACTACTAGCCCTGACACTAACTCTCTCGATATATATACCGCATTTTGTGCCTTTTGTGACCACCGTCTTGACCATAATCCCCTGTTTGGAAGCCAAAGTGAACGCGCCCTTGTTTGGGGCTGGTTCGTGGGAAGCCGTACTTATCAACGCGGCACATTTGGCGCGATTGATGCCCGGTCGCTTTAATATGAAGCGGCGCATGACTTGGAATGATGGTGAAGGGCTTCATGAGGGTGGTCGTTGACAGAAATCCTCATCCAAATCTGTTAAAGGTGCGACGGGGAGTGTTAGGGAAAATATGCTGCCCCCACCGGAATTATCCTCAATCCACAATTGCCCACCATGTGCATCAACCACCAGCTTACAGAAGGTTAAGCCCAACCCAACCCCACCTCGGCGAGGTTTACTCCCTGCTACCTGTACAAAACTCTCAAAGAGTTTCAACTTGTATTCTGAGGGGATACCAGCGCCTTCATCAATCACATCTATTCTAACAAATCCTTGAGGCGCGCCGTGTTCCCCTTCAGTATACGTCCGAACGATAATTTTTCCTTCATCTGGGCTATATTTGAGGGCGTTATCAATGAGGTTCATAAAAAGGCGTTCGGTCTTATCGGTATCAACGTTCAGGTTTAGAGTGTCGCTCATCGGCTCGAATTCTAGCCGAACTCGTAAGTCAATGGCGATGGGTTCTAGTTCATGGATGACCGTTTTTATCAATTGAGCTAGGTTTGCATGTTCACAGGTTAAGGCGACTTTCCCACTTCTCATTTTTGCGATGTCCAACATCGAATTGACCCGGTTCAGAATCTTGCGGATGGCGCGACGGCTCACCTCAGTGGTGGACTCAATAATCGGCCAATACTTACTGTCTAGCGGCACACTAGCATGAATCAGCTTCAATGACGTTGTGACCGCTGTCAGAGGGCTACGCAGGTCATGAATGATCATGTGAGTCAATTCCTCGCGTGATCGTTCTAAATCGTGCTGAGCGGTGCGGTCATAAAACACCAACATCGCGCCTAAAGCCTCTTTATCGTTATTTTGGATGGGGACGATTCGGCGTTCGATGTATCGGACACCTGTCGGGGTTTGTATATTGTACTCCAGCGGTGGCAGTTCAACCCCGGCAGCTGTGAGATCGGCGATGAATTGCTCGGCTTCTTGTTCCGAACTGAAGCCCGTTCGTGCCGCCAACTCGATCTGGCTATTATGGAGCAAATCAAAGTAGCCGGTAGCAATTAGGGAGTTGGGATTAACGCCTAACATGCTGATTTGAGGATTAGCAATCACAATCCGTCCCTGACGATCCACCATCATCAACCCTTCTTCCATCGTATCCAAGAGGATTGCTAACCGGTCACGATCACTTTCAGTCCGTTGAAACAGGCGCGCATTTTCCAGCACGATCAGCGATTGATGGCTGACTTGCTCAATAAATCGCACATCCTCTGCGTTGAAAGCGGTTGAAGAAGATGTTTCCAGCCAAATTGCCCCGAACAGCAACCCTCCTTGCACCATTGGCGAGATCAAGAGGGTTTGGCTGTGCTGGCTTAAAAACGGGGGGCTGCCCTCCCCTGCGTTTTCCCGATAGACAATCAACGACCCTTGTTCTGGGCTGAGATATGGGGCAAAGTCGCCCAAAACATCTGATGTCTCTAAGATTCCTTTTGCTAAACCCCGTTGCGCGCCAACTGTCAAACTAGCCAGATGGGTGTATTCCTCTAGCAATAGCACAACGCCTATTTCTGCCCCTGTCGCTAATAACACGACATCAATGACTTGCTCACACATAGATTGGATATCGACTGAACTGGACAAGGTACGACTAAGCCATGTCAAGGTTAACAAGCGTTCACCACGCCGCTGATAGGCCTCGATAGCGTCTAGATATTGGCGAGCATTGGCGAGGGCTTGTGCCGCTTGCGTCGCAAACGTGCGGAGCATTTCAATTTGATTGGGCGTAGGCAAATCACTCTCGGCATAGAATAAACTCAGAATCCCAATCAATTCGCCGCCGGCCACCATCGGAAATTCAACCACACCGCGAAAAAGCGTGTCCAACTTGGCAGTTCGCAGACCAGTCGCACGCGCATCCGTCGATAGATTATCGATCACCAGTGGATGCGCCGCATGAGCCATCCGTGCATCGGGGATATTCATAGGCGGGGGCGCTTTGAGCGCGAAATCTTCCCCCAATCCCACCGAACGAGTCAATTCAAGACGGTCAGCCCCTTGAACATAAATGGCGAAACCAGTGGCGTCGCTAAGGATTGAAACCGATGAGATGAGATGTTCGACGAGCGTGTCGGTCACAAGTGTGCCGCCCAATGAGCCGACCACACGGTTTAACAGCGCAAGTTGTTCGACTTGTTCAGTTTGTGTTTCATACAGCCGTTGATTCTCGTTACTCATCGCCTGTTCAAGCGTCAAGTCTTTTCGCAGCCGTGTTTCTGCGTTGCTGAGGTCATATAATAAAAACAGGACGAAAACAGTCCCGATATATAAAAGTATCTGACCAAATGACCCGGTTGCCCGCGCTACCTCACCCCCTAGAACCGAAAGCATCGCCGGTAAGATAATCATTGCCAACATTCGCAACCGGTCAGCTCTGTCTACGATTTGACCGCGTGCCATCCGTCGGAGCGCGAAGAGCATCCCGATAAAGCCACTGTAAAGCCCGGCATAGGCGATGATTAATACGCCGCTCGTGCTGTGTCTTGGCTGAATCGCGCCGATTGGGATGACTCCACCCAGCGCGATAAAAAAGACCCCAGTCAGCATAAAGGCGCTGGCGGCGGACATGACCTCTTCTGCGACACGTAGGAAGAATGTTCGCCGATCTGTGGGTTGAGGCCTCTGGTACTCATATAAAACAGCGCCTATTGTGTAGCCAAGTGTCAGCGCCACAAATACCGACGCAAAAGCGCTTTCACGGCTAGACACAAATGCCAAAATGCCCACGGCATGGGTTAACGCAATGCGCCCACTGATAAGACGAGAGGGACGCGCCTCTGAAACCGCCGCCATAATCAGGTAAATGATGAAGAGCGTAGGTGGCAATGGCGCAGAAATCAAATGGAATTGGGTCAGCAAAACCCCCATGCAAATTAAGGCGGCTACCCAGAGCGTGTAAACAGTGGTCCGCGCCAATTTTTCCTCAGCGCGAACGGGCGAGGGTGGGTTTTGGGCCAGATAAGTTTCCAAAGGAGTCCGTCCTAGTGGGTTGAGCGTACCATGCTACGTTAATCATAGCGCCCCTTGCTAATGTATGCCGTGACGCTCCCCACGCCTAAAGGCGGGGGCTTCTGACGGACGCATGAGCCTGACTGCGCTCTACGTTATCCGGCACGGGTGCGTCCCACCCGCTCTTTTTCAAAATGTTTATGGCCGCGTTGTGGTCTCTGTCGAGCGAGAGACCACAATTGCAAGTGACCCAGCGTGTGGCGAGTGTCATCCCCTCAAAGAGTGACCCACAGTTAGAGCATTTCTTCGATGTGTAGGCAGGATTAACAAAGACGGTCTGACGCCCGGCGCTTTCAGCTTTGTACGTCAGCATGTCTTTGAGAATTGTCCAGCCGCTGTCGAGGATACTTTTACTGAGGTGCTTATTTCTGACCATATTTTTAACGCGCAACGCTTCCAGCGCGATACCGTCATAAGTTTGCACCAGTTGGGTGCTGAGTTTGTGCAGATAGTCTTTGCACTGATTGGCAACATGTTCTTGCTGGCGCTGAACAGCGGGTTCTAGCAAGTCACACGCAAACGTGACGTACCAGCGCCCGCCTTTACGGACAATCCGAACCGTCTTGACAGTACCTTCAACCGGACGATGCCAGCGAATAGCGAGTCGCCCTATTCCGTACAGTTTCAACCGGCGACCATTAATCTTTGCGCCACTACCGTATTGCTTGAACTCAAAACTGTTGAAGCTCATGGCGTTTTTGAAGCGGGGATACCCCGGCTTCTGACCGGTCTTGACGCGGCGAAAGAATGCCTGAAACGCGGTATCGACCTGTTTCACAACAATTTGTGCGCTCTGGCTGAAGATCTGCATCGCGTAGGGAAACGTAGTGCGATAGTGTTTTGCCGGTTGTTCGAGATCCGCCAACTTTAGACTGCGGCTTTCGACCTGATAGGCGTGTTTACGTTCGGCCAGCGCCATGTTGTACAGGTTGCGGGCGCACCTTAGTACACGGGACAGGTTGAGTTCCTGAGCGGGTGTTGGGTACAGGCGATATTTGAATGTTCTGAGATGCGCCGTAGAGTCAGCCATGCTTTTAAACCCTCCACATTCTCATTATAACCGATTTCCACTCAAAAAAAACAATTCCTTACGCCTTATATCCCCAACCCTGAAGGTATGGGCTTTACGGCGCTTTTCTGGTAAATCTACATCGGCAAAGGGTAGGCA
>Ga0105049_10007171_pt1 | contig 12940 bp, 10 predicted proteins | sample MAT06_FD_78087 | JGI IMG/M metagenome (GOLD analysis project Ga0105049, IMG submission 78087) | Freshwater microbial communities from Lake Fryxell liftoff mats and glacier meltwater in Antarctica - MAT-06 | ecosystem: Environmental > Aquatic > Freshwater > Ice > Liftoff microbial mat | place...
AAAACAGGAACGTCTGCTTTTGGAAATAAATGTTTTAATACTGTCCATGCACCATGGTCAAGTCCCATATTTGGGTCTTCTTGTATTTTATAAATTGGTGCAGTTTCAACAACTTGCCTGGCAAATTCCGGGTGCCCTTTGGGTTCATATTTTATTTGACGCAATACATCCATTCCTCCAAAATCATATATGGCTTTGGGTGTTTGGTTAGTAGAAACGAAAGTACCCTTTGTTTGCCAATGTGCTGAGATTAACATGATCGCATTTGGTCTTTCCAAATTTTCACCGAGCCTGGCAAGAGTTTGAGTAAAATTATTATCCAACATAGCATTCATCGGATGTCCGTGTCCAATAAAAATTAATGGTGTTTTATTGCTGTTCGAAAAGCCCTGGCTGATGCTTTCAAAGTTTTTTAGTTTCATTTCAGTTCCAAAAAGTGGAATTGTAGAAATCGTTTTTAAAAATTGAATTCTGTCCATCATCTCAATAATTTGAATACCAATCATTATTGTTTGGCGGTGCAAAAATGGGATGCATGTAAGGCCAATTTAATTCACATAGGTTAAAATCGTCCTGGTCCTATTTGCTTTTTAATAGATTTCGCCGGATACGACTTAGAGATTGTGGCTTGATACCTAAGTAGGATGCAACTAAATATTGAGGAACTCTTTGTTGCAGGTCTGGTTGTTGTTTGATGAGTGACAAGTAGCGCTGTTCAGCATCGTGACTAAAAGTATGGGCTATTCTTTTTAGGGAACTCAGATAACCATTTTGAACCAGGATTCTGAAAAACCTTTCAAATTTTGGAATTTGATTGCAAGCCTTTTCAAAGTCAATATATTCCATTGCAAAAAGTTTTGTCGTCTCTAAAGCTTCTAGATTAAATAGTGCTGGCTTTCCGCTAAAGAAGCTAAACATATCACCAACCCAATAGTTTTCAAATCCAAATTGTATTGTATTGGAATCTCCTTCCTTGTCAATCACGAAGGTGTGCATAAGACCTTTACCAACAAAAAATAAAGTTCGGGAAACCTTTCCTTCAAAAACAACCTGTTCATTTTTGTCTACCTGTATAGGAACAAACCATAACTTAAGTTTATCCGATTCTTCATCGGTGAGCTTTTGATTTATTTTGGCTTCAATATTTTTACGAATGTTGTCTTCCATGTTTTAATGTTAAAGCTCATTTCTTCACATCAGTTTCAAGTTAGAAGTGTCCAAAATGCAGGATGTACAACTGCCCGTTAGACCTGATGATTGGATTTTTATCTTTTCCGTTTTACCATTGATCGAATCCTGACTTGTATTTGAAATAAGCCTAAATTATCCAGAAATCAAACCTTTCTTATAAACACCGTAACGTTTCCGGCTTTATCGGTCACCTTCAATTTGAATTCACCTCGCATGGGCAGTTGCTTTGGCCAGGGTTCAGCGTAGACTTCATGCTTCTTTTTGTCTGCCACCATCAAAATCCATTCGCCGTTAATTGTTCCTTCCACTTTATCAATACCCGATAGGTTATCATAAATATTAAATTTCGCCCAGGAGCCATTGCAAACACCCATGCGTATAATAGGTGCGGTACTGTCTTTCAAGATGCGGAATTTGCCCAGGTATTTTGTATTGAAAAACAAGTTGCTCTCCCTGCATTCTGAATATAAAGACTTATTATACAAACCATTGGCTGCCTCCGCATACGAACGGTATTTCCCGTTTTCATCTTTCAAACAGGAGCCACAAGACAGGCTAACCGTCATCACATCGGCCAGTGGAGTTAGAGAATTTGACATGGTTTGAATGCCTCCTTCCTCCGAAAATGATTCAAGGTAAAGTGTATCAAACAAAACCGATTCTTTCATCGTTAGGCCAATTCCGGGTAAGGATAGGTTGTAGGGTTGATTCGGAATCAGTGTGGCGACAAATGAAAATTTCTCTTTCAGATCGGTTGCTCCTTTAGCCGAATCCGGGAGCCCTTTACGAAGATCATGAAGAAAAACCAAGCTCTTTCCATCTTTATATTCGGGAGAGATCCGGATGGGTTGATTCTTAAAAAACAGGTCCAACTGTGCATTCAAACCGGTTTCGCCGTTCGTTTTAATAATAAGTGTATTATCCAGGATATCGTGTTGAATCCTTGTGGCCAATGCCAGAGGTGCGGATGAAGGCACTGACAATTCTTTCGGAATTGAATTCAGCCGCATTTTGGCGATCCGCTTATTGCCGTGTACATCCCACAAAACAATTTCCAGATTCCCTGTCATCCCTTCCGGTATGTGAATCCGACCGCGTTGTTTTTCCGGTGTATTCCTTGTCTGGAAATAGCCATCAGGGCAGTACAGCTTCTGAAATTTTTCTGCAGTCAGTCTGAAATTCCGGTAGTTAATGAGCTGGTTGACGTGGTTTGTTTTGCTGATTGGGAATTGGTTGAGGTTGTGGTAATAAATCATGTTCCCATCCAGAAACATTTCGATGCAAAAAATACCACCGTTGGAAGTCCCATTATTGATACGGTCTCTTGCTTTTATTTCCAACCCAATGGTGCCCTGAATCTGCGGAATTTCTGTAGCAACAAATTCTTTACCTGCTTCCTTTACCAGAACTTCTTTTCGCTCAAATTTGCCATTAATCCTGGCATCCGTTTCCAATGGAACTATGGCAAGCCGATCGACTACCGGGGATAAATTATCCTGAACTTCATCAAAGCCAAAACTAAGCGGATTGTACACCATTCCAGCCGTATCCCGGATCTCAAAATGAAGATGTGGGCCACGACTGCTTCCGGTATTGCCTGAAATTCCAATGGTATCGCCTTGTTTGATTTTGAAAATATCCTTATGGAAGAGCACATCCACCTCAAATATTTTCTGCTCGTACTGCTGCCTTTTAACCACATCATGGAAGGGCTGGCTCAGCTTTTCCAAATGCGCATACACCGAAACAAATCCATCGGGATGGGTGATAAACATTGTATTTCCATACCCTTCCCCTGCCATGGAAACCCGACTGAGGTAACCGTCCTTGATTGCAATTACCGGCAGTCCGGAGGCCCAACCTGTTCTGACATCCAGACCACCATGGAAATGATTGGACCGGATTTCGCCCATATTTCCCGTCAGAGAAGCGGGATATCCAGGTTTAATCGGAAAAAGGAAACCGCCTTTTTTAGACAGTTTCTTTTGGGCCATACCAAGCGACGCTCCAGCCAGAAGCGTAATGAAACAAAACCAGATCCAAAAGGAGCAGCGCCCTTTATTCATCCCCATAATTTTTTGCCTGAAATTACAGGATGGAAAAATCAAACATGCTTCGATCCTCCAGTAAACCTTGCAGGCGGTCGCCAATCTCTACTTTTCCAACACCAGCGGGTGTACCTGTAAAAATGAGGTCGCCCGGTTTAATGGTAAAGTAGGTTGAAATAAATACCAATATCTCTGTAAACGAAAAGAGCATCAGACTTGTATTACCCGTTTGCCGTCGAATTCCATTGACATCCAGATGAAAATTGAGATTTGCCGGATCCGGAAATCCGGAAACGGGAATAAATCCGGAAACAGGTGCCGATTGATTGAAGGCTTTCGAAATTTCCCATGGAAGTCCTTTAGCCTTGAGTGTACTTTGAATATCTCTTGCTGTAAAATCGATGCCCAGACCAATGGAATCAAAATACCGGTTTGCCAGTTTGGGTTGGATGTATTTCCCTTCTTTACAGACTTTTAAAACAACTTCCGTTTCGAAATGAAGGTCGTTAGTGAATTCCGGATGGTATACGGGTTCGTTGTTTTTGACGAGTGCCGTTTCGGGTTTCATAAAAATCACGGGCTGATCTGGTTTTTCATTAGCCAGCTCCCGGATGTGGTCAACGTAATTTCTACCTACACAAAATATTTTCATAACTATTCGCCTGCAAAATTATTTTTATGTTTGGGCATCTCAAATCTTATTTTTGCCGTACTTAAAGTCAAGACCAATTATTGAATGAAAAAAAACAAACCTGGAATCCTGATCGCTTCTGTTGCGTTGTTGATCGGATTCGGATGTGCATACCATACAAGAGAAGATGCAATCGTTCCTGGGGCTACTCCCACTTGTGATACTTCCGTTAAATATACTTACGCATCGGTAGACAGTCTGTTCATCAATTACGAATGTTCATCCTGCCATAACAATGGGGGTAATCTTCCAAATATCGAAGACCTTACCACATATCGTACCTACATTACCGCAAATAAAGATAAATTTCTGAATGCAATCAACCACATCGGGGCTAATCCGATGCCGAAAAATGCGGCAAAGCTTCCTACCAAAGAAATCAACAAAATTGAAGCCTGGATTTGCCAGGGTATGAAATAATAATATCAATAATAAACCGCATGAAATTAACCGTTCTATTTTCAATTTGTCTTTTGGCTGCGAGCCAGCAACTTCAAGCTCAGGATGATTTATTAAATATGATGGCCTCCGGGCCCGAAAAATCGGAACCTGTGAAGGCTACCTTTAAAACCACGCGTGTTTTGAATGGCCACAGTATAGAGCAAGTCGCATCCAAACACCTGGATTTCAGAATAAACCACCGATTTGGTCTATTGAATTCCGGTTATGATCAGTTTTACGGATTGGATTATGCACGCATCCATCTCGGACTGGAATACGGCATTACCGATTGGTTTATGGTGGGTGTTGGCAGAAATAATCTGGGGAGAAAGGCCTGGGATTATTTTGGGAAAGTCAAGTTACTGAGGCAAACCAAGACCAATTCAATGCCAATTTCCATCTCTGCACTGGGATCCGCAGCGGTAGAAATTACAAAAATTGAGAAAAGCACTTCACTCACCGATCGTACCACCTATACCGCTCAGATTCTGATCGCCAGAAAGTTTACAGAAGGGATTTCGATTCAATTAACTCCCACTTTTATTCATCGTAACCAGGTGGCTACGGCCAATCTGAACAACGACATATTTGCATTAGGCATTGGTGGACGGTTTAAAATTTCAAAACGAACCTCATTCAACATCGAGTATTTTTACGTATTGGATCCGAAAAAGGTATCGAACGAAAAAATTGTAAACAGTCTCAGCATGGGATTTGACATTGAAACAGGAGGACACGTATTTCAATTGCATTTTACCAACTCATTGGGTCTGATCGAAAAAGATTTCATCACGGGTACAACCAACAAATGGGAAAAAGGCCAGATCGGTTACGGATTTAATATTTCGAGGACGTTTAGTTTTCGATAGTGGAATTGGGAAGATTCTTATTCTGAGTCGATTGTCTGAATCAGGATGAGCAGGATGAATGCAATTCCTCTTAGTTGAAAAAATCCCAAAATCTTTTAATCCTTTAATCTTACTAAAAGGTTGAGAAGGTTCCGTTTTTTGTCTGAATCAGGATTGGCAGGATGCGAGGATGAGCAGGATGAATGCAATTCCTTTCAGTTTATAAAATGGCGAATTCAACTTGGAAATGCGACAGATTCGCCCTGTCGTTCCAGTTTTCTTTGTTGTGAAAAGTAGGCTTTTGGAGTCAGGAAGCCAAGGGTTTTTCTTGATCTGGCGTTGATTTTGTCAATTACTGCATTTAGCTCACGTTGAGTAATTCCTTAAAACGATTGATTTTCCTCAATCCGGACAGGAATGCAACTCGGCTCACCGCATAGCCCAATTTATTAATTCTTTCGCAATCGAAATGCCTTCCTGCACTACGGTTGTATTCAGAGTTCCATCGTAACCCATCCACAAATGGCAAACTTCGTATCCGGAATCAAATAGCTTTGATGCTTTTCCGTCCTGAATTACTTTTCTGTATTTGGTTTGGTGGGGCCTGCATTTTCCTGATTTTACATCTGGGATTTGCTATCCAAAGCGATTAAAATACCATTCCAAAGGGTATTTCCAGCCATTCTAACGTATTTTCTGTCAGAATAAAATTTACCGTCTTTCTTAGCTTATTCGCTTAAAATAGAAGTGGCGTTGTCAACATATCGCATGGCTTCTGTTTTGGGTTCTGTCTTGCTCATTAGTTCTTAAATTAGTTTCGCAAATTTATAATAATCTGTCTGACTGTCTATAACATACGATTTCTTCTCTCTTGAGCTTTTCAACTTTTGTGGTGGGTTGGGAAACGCCTCGGCTAATATTACAGTTTAGCGATAACACGCTTTTTGTGGTGGGTCTGTAGACGCCGCCACGGCGGCATGGCACAAAAAAAAGGAAGCCATTTTGAAGCTTCCTCTCTTTGCAATTTTCTCTTTCGAGGCAACTATTTGCGGTCCGGACGGGACTCGAACCCGCGACCTCCGCCGTGACAGGGCGGCATTCTAACCAACTGAACTACCGGACCTTTTTCCGTTGGGGGTGCAAATATGAAGTTTCTATTTTTTCAGTCCAAAAAAATCTGCGAAAAAATGTAAAAAAAGAAAAGGGCCCTGGTAGGGGCCCTCATCGTCAGCATTATAAAAGGTGAATTAGTTTCTGCGTTTCTGGTATTCCTTTAAGGTCTGAATCAAATTCTTATCCTGAACCTCTTTCAAAGGCGATATTTCTGTTTGCCTGGCATCCAGGGAGAAGAACTTTCCATCGTAAGCGAAGAAGAGTTGCTTTTCGTTGTTTTGGTTCAGCTCTAAAACTTCGTACAATTTATCAGAGAATTCAGCATATAAAATCAACTTAGAATCTGTAAACTGATAATGGAACTTATCCTTGTTATCTCTCTTGATAATTACCTCCGGCTGCAAACTTTCCAAAGACGTTTTATTGCTGATTCCGTCTGTAGGAATGGCAATGTCTTTAGCGGTGGAAGGATTCACATACTTAACTCCCGGCTCCAATATTTCTTTTTCACTGGCAACACCTTCTTCCACTCCAATTGAATTCCCGCCCCTGGATTTCTCCAATCTTGCCGGAATATTGGAATTGGATTTGGATACAGCCGGTTGCTCTGCATTGTTCTGTTTCGGTTCGAAAGTAACGGGTGCTTTCACTTCTGAAGCAGGATCGATTTGTGTCGATTGGCTGTTAACAGGACTGTCTTCAACAACCGGTATCTTTTGAATTTGGATCGTTGTTTCTGTTTGAGCAGGAACGGATTGGGAATTATTATTAAAGTAATAATATCCACCCAATGATGCCAGACCAAGTCCGGTGGTGATTGCTGCAATTTTGGCGAATTCGACCAAACCGGTTGACCAAAGAGAGATGTTTGTATTACTCAGGTTGGCCTTCAGCATCAAGGTACGTTCGTTTCGAATGGCCTCCATGATCGACTCCTGCATCTCCACTTCTTCGTGAAGCTCGGGGTCATCGTGAATAAGCTTTTCGAATCGGGAGCGATCCAGGTCAGTCATATCCTGGTTCAGGTAAGCTTCGATTTGCTGTTGAATCTTGTCGTCAGTGTATTTCATGGCAAAGGTTCAATCAAGGAAGTCAGATGGTTTGTAGTTTGCTTTTATCAATTTGTCCAGCTCGTTTTTGCATTTATACTTTTTGGTTTTTGCCGTGTCTGCATTTGCAAACCCCATTTCTTTTGCCACATCATTCATCGACATTTTGTCAAAATAATACAGCATTAGTATTTTCCGGCAGGTTTCCCCCAAAGATTTCAGGCACTTTTGAACGATCTCCACCCTCTCGTTTTTTTCCCAATCGATGTGGGTTGGATTCTCAATCATTTCTCCTGAATTCCTTGCCTTTCTATCCAGTTCCTTTCTCCACAGGTTTTGCGAAACACTATAAAGGTAGGTACTGATTTTCGAGGTTAATACCAGTTTATTGCTTTTAACTTTCTCCCAAAATACGATCAGCGAATCCTGAAAAACATCTTTGGCTTCGTCCTCTGAACCAGAATTCTTCATGATGAGCTTTACCACCATCCTGTAATTCTTCCGGTACAAGTATTCGAGTGCCTTTTCATTTCCAGATTTTATAAGTTCTAAGACTTTTTCATCTGTCATATTATGAGATACTTGGCTTTGATACCCTCTAAGGAATTAAAAGTAACCTTACGAACAGATAATTTTTTATTGAGCGAAAAACGCAATGTATGAAATCCGATCACTGAATTACATTTCTGACAAGATAAACAAAGCTTCTTCCAGGTAATAGTCTTTGGTGATTCGTTGAATAAAACCCTTCTCCACTTCTTCTTTCGCAGGATTTGTTTTATTGATTTCTACATTGGAAGACAACGTAATCGCTTTAAATCCTGTAATATTCTTATTGAATTCATTCGTTTTTTCTTCCGGCTCCTTCAAGGCAGCCTGTTGAGCCTGAAAGGATTTCAAATCAAGCGGATATACACTGGCATCCTGTCTTTGCTTCAGTTTTACGGCTTCGCCTGCAACAAATTGAAAGTACTTACTTCCGGAAACCCTTTCCTTGCTTTTGAGTTTCAATTTTGACAGATCGAACTTTGATTTCCATGGCTGAAAAGGTGCAGAAGTGGTCTGGTCCCAATTCATTACAAAATCAAGTTCCTTCTCACCTACTTCCAGTTTTTCGTAAACATCCGGCAGAATAATATCCGGAGTTACTCCCCGTAACTGCGTGGCTCCACCATTGATCCTGTAGAATTTCTGTGTCGTTAGCTTTACGGTTCCGGATGGCTTATCTGTAAGATTTGCCATAGTAAAACCATAATGGCTTAGGTCGGTCATTTTCTGAACGGTTCCCTTACCGTAGGTTTGCTTGCTTCCTACAACAACGGCTCTTTTATAGTCTTGCAATGCCGCTGCAAGAATTTCGGAAGCGGAGGCAGAAAAGAAATTAGTCATGATCACCAATTTGCCATCAAATTCAATTCCCGGATTTGGATCATCCAGCACGTAGGGATCACCTTCCCGGGTTTTTACCTGCACAACCGGCCCCTGATCTACAAAGAGACCTCCAATTTTTACAACATCCTGTAGTGATCCCCCTCCATTATTCCGAAGATCAATAATGATTTTATCCAATTTGTCTACTTTCAACTTAATGATTTCCTTCTTAATGTCTTCATAGCAATTCCGGCCTCCCCTACTGTTACTGAAATCGGCATAAAAAGAGGGAAGATATATGTATCCAAACTTACCTTTCACTTTACTGTGCTCCAGAATGGCTGATTTGGCATAGGTCTCTTCCAGAATTACCACATCCCGAACGATAGGAATCACAACAATGGATCCATCGGGTTTACGAATCGTAAGTTTAACCGTGGTTCCTTTTTTTCCACGGATCAGTTTTATGGCATCATCTACCTTCATATTAACCACATCCACAGGATCACCTTCGGCCTGAGCAACTTTAAGGAAAACATCGTCCACTTTCAATTGACCCTGCCTCCAGGATGCAGAACCCGGAATGATAGTAGTGACCCGAATAAATCCATCTCTTTGCTGCAGCGTAGCACCGATTCCTTCGAACTGCCCTGTAAAAGCAATGTCGAAATTCTCCTTTTCCTTTGGCGTCTCATAATCTGTGTGAGGATCGTATGTACGAGCAATTGCATTGAGAAAGTCTGCAAACAAATCTTCTTCAGAAGTCTCGATCAATCGTTTAAAAAAATCCTTATTGTTCTTAAGGGTTTTCTCTCTGGCTGATTTCTCCAGTTCCTCCATGGTTTTTATTTTAATAACAGTATCCTTCTTAGTTTTCGCCTTATTCTGAATTTCCAGATCAATGGCAATGGAGCTGATAATCTGATACCGAAAATAGTCTTTCCATTCTGAAAGCATTTCAAGAGTATCTGCAGGGTATGTCCTTTTATCTGCATCCGTCTCAATCTTTCCTGCTGCATTGAGATCCACAGGGTTTGAAAGATAGGACTCATACACATTAGATATGGAATTGAGTCTTTGCCGGTAAGTGGTAGATACCTTCAGATAAAAATCGAATTTTTCTTCCCTGATTTGGTCATCCACCGTTTTCTCATATTGAGAAAATGCCTGAATATCCTTTTGGGTAAAAAATCGCTTTTGGAAATCCAGCACTTTCAGATAGGAACCAAAAATCTTGGTCGAAGTGGCATCATTCAACTCCAATGGTTGATAGTGTTCTGTATTGAGAGTCTGTAAAACTGCCTTCATCAGGGTTTTACGTTTCGCTTCGTCATCCTGGGGTGAGTAACAAGAGGATACAACAAAAATGCTGTAGAACGGAATGAATAAGAGTAGTCGTTTCAAAGGAGTAAATAAAGATTGGTTAAAGTACTGCCAAAATTCCTCCATCAACATAAATAACTTGACCATTGACAAAATTGGAGGCATTAGAGGCTAAAAAAACAGCAGCACCGGCTAACTCATGTGGCAAGCCCCAGCGTTTGGCTGGTGTTCTGTTGATAATAAAAGTATTAAATTTTTCATCTTCAACCAAGGGTTTGGTTAATTCTGTGATATAGTATCCGGGACCTATTCCATTCACCTGGATGTTATGACTTGCCCATTCGGCTGCCATATTTTTTGTGAGCATTTTAAGTCCACCTTTACTGGCAGCATAAGCACCCACATTGGGTCTCCCTAGCTCACTCATCAATGAACACATATTGACTATCTTTCCTTCCTGACGGGACATCATCTTTTTCACAACCGCTTTCGAAACTTTAAAAACACCGCTCAGGTTTGTTTTCAATACCTCATCAAAATCGGCGTCTTCCATTTGTTCTAAGGGCGTCCTTTTAATAATGCCCGCATTGTTTACCAAAATATGAATCGGACCAATTTCGGCTTCTATTTTATTGATGGCCGGAATAATTTCTGACGAATCCGTGGTGTCAAAAAGAACACCTTCTGTTTCAATTCCAAAAGTCCGCATTTTTTTTATTGCCTCTTCGAGTTTTTGAGGATTTCTGGCATTCAGAATAACCCGAGCACCAGCCTCTCCGAGTCCTTTAGCGATATCAAAACCAAGTCCTTGTGTACCACCCGTTATGAGGGCATTTTTCCCTTTAAGATCAAATAAATTATTCATGTGTTTGCATTGTCGTTTTGACTATTTAGAAATTATAAAAACGATTGAAAGCCAAATTGTTTTTCCAAATCGAGGACCTTCGCAGAATTCATTAATCCATCAGAACAGGAAGGATGAAATAAACTGGCACCTGCCGCACAAACGCCCAGTTTCAGACATTTTAAAATATCCTGATTGTCGTGAAGGCCAAAGATTACGCCTGAAGCGAAAGCATCTCCCGCACCCGCAGCACCTAGTATTTTGTCGGCAGGTATGGAAAGTGAAGGTTGAAAAACGATGGTTCCATTTTGATGGCTTGCCAACGCCCCCTGTGGAAAATGAAGAAGAACCCATTCCCTAACTCCTTCGTCCAGGAGAATTCTGGATGCCTGCTTTGCTTTGGCAATATTTACTATTCCGTCTTCGATGATATTGATCCCAGTAATTCGGCTCGCTTCAAATTCATTAACAAAAAGGTAATCAATAAATGGCAGACTTGGTTTCACGATGGCCGGAAACCGCTCCGAACTTTCGCTTACTACATCCACTGATGTTTTAAATCCTTTTGAAATGGCTTGCTCAAGCATTCTGGAAGCACCTGTTTTCCTAACGGCATTGAGTTCATCAAGCTTTGTGAGCAATAATAAATAACCGAGATGGAAAATTTTAGCAGAAGATTCGCTAAGGTCCAGATCCGATTCAGAAAACACACCATTGGCCCCCCGTGCATGAAAGAAAGTCCGTCTACCGGTTTCGGCAACTGTCATCACATCGGTGAGAGAAGTAACTTCCCCTTTCCGGGTGTTTAATTGAGAAGTTGAAATCCCCAATTGTTTGCATTCATCAAGAATGTATTTTCCAAAACCGTCATCACCCAATAGGCCGGCCCCTTCAAGCGGGAATTTGGCACCCAGAAGTGCCAGATCTTTGAGAACATTATAAGGAGAACCTCCATTCGAAATGGAAACGGCAAGAATATTAGCGAGAGTATCTTGCTGTGGGTAAGCGTCAATTATTTTAACCTGGTCTACAATCCAGTTTCCAGCAGCGAGAATGCCTTTTCTTTCCAATTTGAATCAGGGGCTTAATAATAATTCAGGGGTACAAAGAAGAAGAAAAATCCGGGCTATGCATTCGTTTGAACCGGAATTTCATAAAGATGCCTACGTATTTGTTGAACTACCGAACGAATATCATCCGAAAATTCAATCTCAGGCAACAAAACACTCAAACTTTGTTCAGTGGCTACAAATGGAAAATCTTCGGAAAATGCGTGAATAAAACGAAGAACTTTAAGGCCATCAAACCAACGGTAAAGGGCTTTTTGTCTTTGCAGAATTTTGGGTGAAGAATTCCGAACAGATTCCAGATTCTTTTGTACTTCAAACTCTTTGAGGACTATTTCGGTGGTGGGATGCTTTTCTCTGAAATCCGTAAAATTTGCATTGAATTCCAGTTCGTTCACTTCTATGAATGAAGTACAGGCCCGGAGAAATAACTTTAATAGTTTGAACACAGCGGGTTGATAAGTAAGCAGTTTATCCTCATTCTTTTCGATCCATTTTTGTTGAAACCTGCCTGTTCCAAAAGGCACACGGGTAGATATTCTTGGAGAAGGGAAAACAAGTGGGCCCTTTAGTTGAACGGTTTCAAAGTGAGGAAATAATTTATGAAGAAAATAAAAATCTTCACCCGCTAATCTTTGGTTCATTCCGCCAGATTGTGCGTAAGGCAAAGCTTTGCATGCCATGGATGAGCCAACGGTATGATAAAAATGGGGATATCCCGCAAAACATAATCCCAGCCTGTAGTACTCGAGGAAGAGCTCATACTGCAGGATTCCATTTATCAAATCAATGTTTGTTAATTCTGTTTTATGCTCAAATTCCAGAATGGCAACATCGGCTGTGGATTGATGGAATTCGGCATATATTCTTTGAAGATAATCGGGAGCAACTATAGAATCTGCATCCAGACAAACCAGAGCAGGATTTTTCCCTGTGTGTGCGAGATGGAGTATC
>Ga0105049_10007172_pt1 | contig 12939 bp, 12 predicted proteins | sample MAT06_FD_78087 | JGI IMG/M metagenome (GOLD analysis project Ga0105049, IMG submission 78087) | Freshwater microbial communities from Lake Fryxell liftoff mats and glacier meltwater in Antarctica - MAT-06 | ecosystem: Environmental > Aquatic > Freshwater > Ice > Liftoff microbial mat | place...
TGCTGCATTCTCAGGAAATCACATTTAGTAATTACACATGGCTGGCCATTGTACTGGACTACTTTGCCTAGTTTGATATCTGGAAAATCGAGCATATTAGAATAATATTTACTGCAAAAAGCTAGTATTGACAACTTTCAGGCTAAGATACAGCCTCCGTTTCGTCAAGCAAGTGCATTATGAATCCAGTAGAATACACGCTCAATCTGCAACGAGTCCTAGTGATTTTAGGGGCTTTGGGATTTGTGTCGCTCAGTCTAATTCTGGTATTTCTGGATCCGAACCAAAACAGTCTCTATATTTGGGTTTTTCTCAGTATTTTGCTGATTTTTTCAACTAGCCTAATCAGTCTTTTAGCTTTTTGGTGGTTTTTCTCTGTTCGCAAAGAAATACTGAGTGTGAATCAAGTCAATAACTTAGTATATCAGAGCCTAATTACTGGTGCAATAGTAGTACTTCTGATAGTGATGAATCAAACCAAGCAGCTCAACATTTGGACTGCAATACTTGTCATAATTACTTATATTTTTTATCAACTTTGGATAAATTCTGAATAAACCTGTGTCTGGATACAACAATTACAACAACCAAAATAATAACTACTATCAGAGTCAGCCTTATGGGAATTATAGTTTTAGTGACTATAGGCGGATAAATGGACTGGAAATCATAGTTATCGTGCTTTCAATAATTTCTTTAATCGGAGTGTTTAGCTGGGGATTACTGGGTAAAAATACAGAAAACAGAGATAAACAGCGAGAAAAAGATATTAACCAAATCATTATTGCCCTAGATGACTTCTACAAAAATAGTAGCACTATCCCGAGTCAGCGAGCTTACCCAATCTCAAACTGCTCTGAATCAGCCAACGAAGTGGATTTTGAGTTTACCTTAAAGAGATATCTCACTGGCCAAGTTTTGGAAAAAGATTCCCATGTTTATATTCAGCCAGCAAATTACCCTAGTGACCGTTCAGGCCAGTACAGTGATACCTTTGGTGAGAGAAAAGTGGGCTACAGATGCCCTGAAAAGCTCAATACCACTGGAGTCAATAATAATTCCAGGATTTACTCAGATTTCAGCAGCTGCAACTTTAGCCAAGCAAAAAAGTTTTTTCAATGCTATCTTTACACCAGCAGTAACAACGGTGATACCTTTAGACTAGGATACTATAAAGAATCAGATCAGGCTTTTGTAATTTTCAAAAAATTCCGAGAAGATAGGCTAATTCAAGAAAGGATTTAAATTTCCCAATTATTCCTCAATCCTCAGTCCGTAAGCCACAAAACTCAGATTCCTCTGGGCTACAATTCTAGAGTCTAGCTGGCGAATAGTGCCGCTAGAGACATTTCTGGGATTAGCAAAAAGACCTTCCTGGCCAGTTTTCCCCATTTTTCCGACTTTTTTCCCTGTAAGAATCTCACTATTTAGTTTTTCAAAATCTTTTTTAGTCATGAATATCTCTCCTCTGACTTCTAATCTTCTAAGTTCAGGGATTTGTTTCGGGATATTTTTAATTTGTTTCACATTTTCCGTAACCAGCTCCCCTACCCAACCATCACCTCGAGTTGCAGCAGCTACCAGGGCTCCATTTTCGTAGTGTAAGCTAATAGCCAGCCCATCAAGTTTTGGCTCGCAGACATACATCTCAAAGTCCTGATTTTCAAATTTAATATTTTCATCTTTAGCTAATTTTCCCCAGCGAATCTCCCACTCGGAAAGTTCATTTTCATCAAAAATATCATTCAGGGACAGCATTCTGAGCTGGTGAGAGTATTTTTCAAAACCCTTAGCAACCCCGCCACTAATCACATAATTAGGACTATTTGGAGAAATTTTCTCAGGATATAGTGTTTCGAACTCGGTAATTTTGTGTTTTAGATCATCAAGTGCTGCCTCAGAAATCTCCTCGATATTAAAAAGATGGACTTCATTACGCAGGCGATTGACTTCAATTACTAGTTGCAAGTACTCTTCGTGTATTAGCATGCTCTTATTTTACAAGAAAACTGCAGAATGTCAAAAAGTATTTACGCAAAGATAAAGAGTTGACTAAGCCTGAAAATTAGTAATTTTTAGAGTATGGCCTGGTATAATAAATATAGATCCCAAAAATTCAGTGAAGTAATTGGTCAAGAACTAGTGAAATCAGTCCTGGAAAATGCTTTGAAAAAAGATAAAATCAAACATGGTTACCTACTCAGCGGTCCGAAAGGTGTGGGGAAAACTACTCTAGCTAGAATTTTTGCAAATGAGCTCAATGATCTGGAAAATAAACCAGAAGCTAGAATCGATTTAGTAGAAATGGACGCGGCTAGCAATACTGGAATTGACGATATTCGCCAACTTATTGAATCAGCAAAGACTCCACCAGTTTCAGGAAAGTACAAAATCTACATCATTGATGAGGTTCACATGCTTAGCAAAGCTGCCATGAATGCTCTTTTGAAAATTTTGGAAGAACCGCCGATTTATTTGATTTTTTTACTGGCAACTACAAATCCTGAAAAACTCCTGCCTACAGTTTTATCCCGACTTACTAAACTCAATCTTAGTAGCCATACGGCTGGGGATATCACTAAGAACCTAGATAGCATAAGTAAATTAGAAAAAATAAATATTGAACTTTCAGCTCTGGAATTAATTGCCAAAAGAGCCTCAGGTAGTCAGCGTGATGCTATCAACCTCCTGGAAACTATATCAAGCTACGAATTGGATCAATATACCCTAGAAAATACCACCAAATTACTTGGGTTATTGCCTAAAGAGTTGCTGACTAAAACTGCCAAAGTTCTAAAAACTGCGACTTTTGAGAAAGAATTTCTGAGCGAAATTGAAGCTAGCGGAATTGATGGGGAGGCTTTTTTAGCTCAATTATTAGAATTTTTACTCGACCAAAGCCTGACTGGTAAGGATGAATTTAGTGAATTAATTCTTCCCGTTGCTGAGATTCTAAACCTAAAGCTTCCTATTACTAGCTCACTTGCAAGTCTTGCTTTAGTGCAGGCCAAATTAAAAAAAAAGCTAATAGTTAATCAGAATCCAGTTCAAAAAAAACCCGAGCCAGCCCCTGAAATAGTCCCAAATTCCCCAAAAAAAACTTTAGCGGTTCAGGAAATTGGTTTCTATGAAGAAAGTGAAATTCCCGAAATTCTAGAAGAAAAAAAAAGCTTTCCAGAAAAAGTAGAAATTAGTCAGAAACAAGTTTCAGAGAAACTAATTAACCCTGAAATACCTAATGAAAATAATGTTTTGGAAGCATTGAAATCATTTATCCAGAAGTCTGAATCGCCCCCAATTTTAAAAATGCTAATTCCTGATATTGCTATAAAAAGTATCGCAGAATCCAAGCTATTTCTAACATCCTCAAACGGAATTTTCCTAACTCAATTAAATGGTCTGAAGATGAAAACCTGGCTGGAAACTCAGCTATCTCAGTATTTTGGCCAGAATTTACAAATTGAAAATAGCCTCAGAATTGAAAATGCTCCGCTTCAAATTCCTCAAACCAAAGAAGTAGTAAATGTAGAAAAAATTGTAGAAAAACCTTCTAGCTATTCTGACTTTGTGCAAAAAGACACTGAAATTCTCGAGTCTAAACCAGCTGAAAATTCTGATAAAAACCCAGAAATTAAAATATTTTATTCAGTATACAAAACGTTACCTGAAAATATGCAGGACTCTGGAGTAGAAGTATATCCAGGCCCTATTCCAAAACCCGACCATAGCGACTGGGACACTCACGCAACCAGCATGTTTGAGTTTGAATAATAGTCTATAAAACCTATGTTTCTATTTAAATATTTAATCTTAAATACAAAGGACTAGACTATTTAAAATAACAAATCAAGTAAATATTAGAATTAGATTGATTTTGATTAGGTATTATTCTTAAAAAAAACAAGTTAAAAATTAAATTGCTCATCCAGAAATTTGACCATCTGATTTTTCTCTTTTTTCAGATCTGAGTGCATAAAGATACAGACTTTGAACTTTAACTCTGGCCCAGTCGGTTTTGCGTAAAAATGTTAAGCTTGAATTGATACTCGGATTTACTGTGAAACATTTTATATTAATTAACGTACTCAACTCTTTCCAACCGTATTTTCGTTGCAAAAATTCTACTATAGATTTCAAGGTTACGCCATGAAGCGGGTCTTTAGATTTGCTGTGAGAAGTTTCTGGCTGTGGGCTTTGCGTTTGCATAATTCAGATTGTTTTTCGCAGTATTTGACTAGTAGTGCTAATAACGAATAAACTACTAAAATTAGTTGGTTTCCCCTGAGGAATAAGTTACGCAGTGATAGAGGTTTTTGCTATTATAATGAAAGTGCAAGAAGCAAATCCAGAAATTAGTTCATAAACTAAGCTGTTTTTTGGTTGGAAATTATTCCAATAAGAGTAACTACTCCCCAAGTAGCTAAAGAATAGATTATAATTGCTACCAGTGCAGCTGTGTCAAAGAAAGTATCGGCCCTAACTGGAACAGGAAAAATTCCAATAAACGGCACAATAAAAGGATTAGTAACATTGTAAATAAATTCTGTAAAACCGCTTGATCTAGCACTAAATAATAAAAAGATTATTCTAATTATCAAAATAACATTAACAAAACCAACTACAAACCAAACGAGTCGAATAATTTTTTCAGTACTATTGCTTTTAGAAATATCGCTTTGAGGCACATTATTTGCTGGTACTGTATTGACATATGTCTGGTTAGACGGATTAGCTTGAGGGGTTTGCGGAACTTGGTTGTTTAAATTTTGGTTTGGATCGTAATTTGGATTTTGTTGCATAGTAATATAAATTTAGATTTCATGGGTCTGTTTAATCTTTGTTTCGATACTGTCAATAGAATTAAGTGTATTTACCTAATAATAGCAGCAATTCTTTGAAAATAAATATCTAAATTATCCATCTATGTATGACTTATCGATCGATTTAATTTTGTTTAGACTATTGGACCCAATTTTGTTAAAAATAAAGAATTTTACCTGAAATATTTTAATTTATTGGAGAAAAGTTGAATTAATTACCTCACACAAACCAGCTAAATCCTGCCAGCCAAGCTGGAAAAATGACTTCTCCTAAAGAAACTAAATTCAGCTTTGACTCCAAAAACATTTGTTTTTCCTCCTCACTCCAGCCACCCTCAGGACCTACTAAAACTGGACTTTTCAGTAAATTTTTGTCTACATTCTCTTTTGCAATTCCGGCCTGATCTAGAACTATAGGCTTATAAAGCTCAATTATTTGATTCAAATCCAACTCCACAACTTCCAAAACTGGTTTAAAAACTCTCTCACTCTGTTCACAGCTGCGAGTAAGAATTCTATCCAGCCTTTCCAGATTTACATTTTGTCTTTGGGAAAACTCACTATTGAAAAGAATGATTTTACTAATTCCTCCAAGGGCTACAATCTCAGCCAATTTTTCAAGATAAGCTTTGTCAGTGATAGACTGGATTAATATTTTTTCAGGACCTATAAATTCAAAGTTTTTTTGATCCGAAATCTCGAATTTTATTTCCTTATTTTTTTTATCAGAATCAAGGATCTCTACCTGAGCCAGATTGCCTAGTAAGTCTGTGAGATATAGTTTCTCCCCAGCAACCACTCTACAACTAAATAAATGTGCGGCGGCCTCCCCAACCAAGATCTCAGACTCAATATCAGAACAAAAAAAGTACATTACAAATTAGCTAAACTAGAACTTCGAAAATTGTCCAAAAAATTAAGTTTTGCTGTTTCTTCAGGGCTCTTTGAAGCCCGCGACTTAGTGGTAAATCTTTCAAGAGTGTAGCTAATCACTTCACCCCAATTACTGTCACCCCAATCTTGCCAAAGCACATATTTGTTTTCAACTTCGCAGTTATAAAGAGTAAAAAGCCTTTCGTTTAGATTTTTGGCTACATTTTCTAGATTTGTCTGGCTTCCAAGATTTAAAAGTAAAAAATTATCGTGTTTCTTAAATAGAAAATAATCAAGTTTGGAAAGTCCAAATACTTCTCTCAATTTTTCCTTGGTTCCCAGAACTACAGTAGGTTTCTTGGATTCTAAATTTGGTTTTTCAGTTCTTAAAATCGTTTTTGGGAAATCGTTATCAGACTCAGAATAGTTCCTAACAAGTTCAATATTTTTGGGTAAAATCTGTCTAATTTCCTGGAAACTCAAAACTCCGGGGCGAGTAACTACGACTTTTTCTGGATTTGTGCAGTCTAACACTGTAGATTCTATTGAGTTTTGGGGATAGTTATTCAGACTAAAAACCAAGTCAATCTTTTGATCAAAATATTTTTCCACCATTTCTAGATTTGTAGAAGCTGGTAAACCTTTTGGATTAGCTGAAGTGGTTGCTAGCGGCTGATTTAACTGATTCAAAACATCCAGAAGCTGAGGCTGGGCAGGAATACAGCAAGCGATAGTAGGCTTGTCATCCAAGCTAAAATTGGAATTAAAAATAAAAGTAACTGGCCCAGGAGTTAGAACAGATAAAAGCAAAACTGAATAGTCTGGCAGGGCTGAAGTATGTTTTTTAAGCTCGCCAGTATTTGAGAAAAAATAGACAGGAGCCGAGTCTATTGGGCTGCCTTTTAGATTGAAAAGTTCTTTTTGATTTCGGCTTAAGGTGGCTAATTGATAAATATTTTTGGTAGGTAAAACTATGACTTTGTTGTTTTTAAGTCCTGAAATTATTTCTGTTTGGTCGCTGGAAGTCTTTATCATAATTTTGGGTACTAATGCTAGGCAATAGTTGTGGAAACTAACATAAATTTTTGGTTTTGACAAGCTTATTAATCTGGGGCCTAAGTCTACTCATTATATGAGAATCCAAAAAAATCTAGATCTCAAACCAGCAATTAATCGAATCGTCATCGGGGATGTGGGTAGTGGAAAAACCATCGTGGCATTTTTGATTAGTTTAGTGTACCTACAAGGTTTAAAAAGTGGTATGGTGGCAATGCTCGCCCCCACTGAAGTCCTAGCCTTTCAGCATTATCAGAAACTTTTGGAGTACCAGAAACTCTGGGATGATAAATTTGTAAATCAGGTTCAGTTCGTATTTCTCACTAGCAAGCTGATTCAGTTAAACGGCGAGAAACTAACTAAAAAAGCCTTTAGCCAAGTAGATTTGAAGGAAAAGTCAGTGTTTTGGGTAGGGACTCAGGCCCTACTGTTTAATCAAGATATCCAGCCCGAAATCGTCCTTGTGGACGAACAGCACCGTTTTGGAGTCAATCAACGCCAACAAATTGCTCAGAATTCTCATTTTATATCTTTTTCAGCTACCCCAATTCCCAGAACGCTGGCTCTGACAGTTTATAGATCTCTCCAGCCCCACTTTCTAGATACTCTTCAAAACCGTTCACCGATAGCTACCAGTCTAAATATTTTTGAAAATTTATACCCTGAATTAGTAAACAAAATCAAGGTTGAGCTCTCCAAAAATCGCAAAATATACATCATCTGCGCTAGGGTGGAAGATACTGAAGATGATACTGATAAGCCCTGGTCTATTACCAAAACTACTAAATTCTTTGAAAATTATTTTCCAGAGCAAATTCTCAGTGTCCACGGCAAATTAGCCCAAAAAAAAGACATCCTCACAGAGTTTAAAGAGTCTGAAACCAAAAACATACTAATTGCCACAACTGTGGTGGAAGTAGGTGTGGATGTGCCTGAGGCAACACTAGTAATAATTCTCAATGCCGAGAGATTTGGATTATCGGCTCTTCATCAAATTCGCGGGCGAGTGGGTAGAAATGAGTACCTAGACAATCAATGTATTTTAGTAACTTCCAAGGAATTCTACAGAAGCAAAAGACTCCAGTATATTTGCAGGCTCCAGAATGGTTTTGAGATTGCTGAAAAAGATCTGGAACTCCGTGGCAGTGGTGACCTGATTGGGACAGCTCAAAGTGGTTTCGGGGGCGAGATCGATAGTTTGCTAGGGCTCAATCCTGAACTTTATTATCAGATCAATAACCTGGTTGAAAACCTTGAACCTAGCGAAATTGCTGAAAAGTTGCCTCGACTCCAGAAATACCTAATCCAAGAATCATCAAAAGTCTGGGAAGAGTGATTTTGACAAAGGTTCAAAGTTGTTACATCAAATCAGTTTATACTGAAACCTAACTACCACTGCCAATGCCCGTTACCAAATCATCCAAAAATATCTACATTGCAATTGCTTTAATAATTAGTTTATTACTAGTTGGCGGACTTATTTTCTGGTTTACTGGAAAAAAATCTGAAACCAAAACTACCCAAATTACTTCCCAAAAATTTACTTTAGTTAAGGAGGAAGGTCAGGTAGAATTTAGAAATTCTGGTGATTATAAAAAGCTTGAAACTTCTGAAATCGAACTTGAAAGTGAGACTTTTATCAAAACTATCGAAGGTCAGGCTAACGTATTTTTAAAAGACAATTCAATGATTTCAATAGACAAAAATACAGAGATTCAAATCATTTTAGATACTACAAGTACTCAGATTATCCAGTTAGCTGGAAATACTTGGCATCGAATTAAAAAACTAGGAAGTAATGAAAATTATCAAGTCGAAACCCCTACAGCCCTGGCCACGGTTCGTGGAACCAAATTTGGCGTAGAAACAAGCAAGGAAAAAAGTGATATTTTTGTCACTGAAAATGTAGTTGAAGTAGGTCAGCTGGACACTAGCAGTGGAGAGAAAGTCTGGAAAAATAAACAAAATCTGGGTGCAAATAAACTTGCCAGTGTAGAAAATATTAAGACAAGGGATGGTTTTGAAACTGTAGAAATCCCTGAGCAAAGAAAAAACCTGAAGTGGTTTCTAAAAAATCAAGCAATTGATAAAGACTACGAAAACGAAAAAAATATTGAAAGAAGTAACTTTATCCAAAAATTAAACACAAGCGCTCAAAGAGCTTCTACAATCAAAGAGCCACCTGTAAGAACTGAAAGACTGCCAATTAACAATCCAAACCCTACCTTTCAAAACTCAATCGAATCAGCTTTGGGACAATATACCCAAATTCAGGGTGATGGTAGTGAGACTTGCGCTGGTTTTGAGGAAATAGACGTCGATGAATTTATAGCTCAACTATCCCTAATTGAAGCTAGCTATGGAACGGGTCAGTTCGATGCATCCCAGTTCAGACAATTCTTTTTGGGTATCAAATCTGCTTGTAGCGATGGCAGAATCAGCCCCCAGGAAATAGAAAGTATTTCAGGATTAACCCCAAAACCAAACTAATATGACTGCTAAAACGAAACCTTCAATAAAAGTAAAAACACCAGTAAGTCTAAAACTTCCCAAGGAAAAAAAGTCTCAAGAAATTCAGGAAATTACAAAAAAAATTGAGCTTGTCCAAGAGGAAAAACCGGAAAAAAAGCAAGGGAAATTGTATTTATTAGCACTTTTACCAATTCTAATTTTGGGTATAATTCTGGGAACTGCGGTCTTCTTTTTTAACCCTCAATCGAAGCAAAAAACTGCAGACTCAAAAAGTATTACTTTTACCTTAATTAAAGAGTCTGGAAAAGTAGAATTCAAAAAATCTATAGAAAATTACCAAACCCTAGAAAACGACGAAATCGATTTACCTAGTAAGAGTTTCGTAAAAACTAGCGAGGGTGAGGCTCATGTGGTTTTTGGAAATAATAGCATGCTCTCAATTGATAAAAATTCTGAAGTTGAGATAATTGTAGATAACCAAAACACTCTGATCAATCAGCTTTCTGGAAGCACCTGGAATAGAGTAAAAAAACTGACAGGTAGTGAGAATTATCAGGTGGAAACTCCCACAGCCTTAGCCACAGTTCGCGGGACTAAATTTGGAGTAGAATTATCTAAAAACCCCTCTGAAATTTCAGGAATTTATCTGGTTGAAAGTAAAATCGATGTGGCTCAAAAAAGTTCAAAAACAACCGAAACTCTAAATCCCAAAGAGTACCTAGAAGTGAAACCTAATACTCAAGAAAATTCCATAAAAAGTGGGGAATTATTAGACGAGAATTTCCAGGGAAGATGGTACAAAAGAAACAGACTTATAGATCAAAGATATGACTCGGTGGAAAAAATGACAGCTCAAATAATGCAGGAGATGGGTTCTAGCTCAGACATGAAAAATATTGATAAAAGCATTATGGGAACTAGAAAAACTGACTGTTTAGAACTTCTTGATCAGCAAGAACTACAGAAAAAAGACAAAATTAATGTAGAAATCTCAAAACCCACTGAAGGCCAAGTATTTAAAAGTAATGACAATATTAATTTCCAGACTGATTCCTTTAACCCTTGTACCCAAAACTCATTTGATGATAAATTCCTAAGCTGGTATTTAAACGAAGAAAAAAATCCTTTTGGAACAGGGAAAAATGCTGAAAAGTCAAATCTTCCAGAAGGTAATTATTCTGCTACAGTAAAGGGAATGTACAATGAAAATACCTACGAGGACAAAGTTAACTTTGTAGTAAAAAATCCTACAGAGCCATCCCCCGCAAACCCGATCACTCCAAGACCGAGGCCAACGCCAACACCAACACCGAATCCAAACCCAACACCGAATCCAAACCCAACCCCACTAATTAATCAAGCACCAATAGCTAAAATCTCACCACTAAAATATACAACCTACAATTCTAAAATAGGCCCAGTTAACAAAATCTGTTTTGGTGCGGGATGTATTCATATTCTAAATCTGACAATCAACGGCACTGGTACTGACCCTGAAGACGGGAATCTCAGCGGTTCTAATCTAACCTGGTTTATCAACGATGTTCAGCAAGCAACTACTGTAAATACTCTGACTCACACTTTTCAAACAAATATCGTTCCAAAAGATTTCAAGATAACTCTAAAAGCCACAGATTCAAAAGGACTGAGTAATACTAGTACTACCAAAATTACTCTAAAACACCCATAACATGATCAAAAAAGTACTAAAACATATCTATCTCACTATACTACTGATTTTAATTGGAATTATTGTTAGTTTGCCACTTTTTAACGACTGGAATAATTCAGTTTTGGATAGACTTCAAGGAAATATTGACACTCGGCCAGAAATAGTCATTATCAAAATCGATGATGATAGTCTCAATCGAATCGGGGCTTGGCCGTGGGAGCGCAGTGTATTTGCCAAAGCTATTAATAACCTAGAAACAGCTAAACCCAAAGTTGTGGGTATTGATGTGCTTTTTTTAGAAAGTCGCCCTGGCGACTCCGAGCTATCTCAAAGCCTATCCCAAACGAGTTTCACCACGGTGCTCGGAAGCAAGGTAGACAATAATTCAGTACTTGGATCCCAGTTTTCTGGTTCAAAAATTACAAATGGTTTGATTGACTTCAGGCCGGATTCTGACGGGGCTATCAGGTCACTAGAATTATCTAGAAAAGTAAAAGATCAATGCCAGTATAGTTTTTCATTAGCTATTTTTAATAACTATTTAAGTAACAAAAATCTCCAGGCGTGCCAAAGCAATTTAAATTTTAGAAATCAAACTTCCCCGAATAACTATCAATTTCTATACTCCAGAAATAAGTTCAAAGAAATTAGCTTCATTGATTTGTATGAAAACAAAGTCGAACCTGGTGAATTAAAAGATAAAATTGTTCTGGTGGGTTCCACGGCGCTCGATCTAAAAAGCAATCTTAGTGATAATTTCCAGGATGTTTTTGGGAATCAGATTTCTGGGGTAAAAATCCACGCAAATGTAATCAATTCCCTTCTGCAAAACCGCTACCAGCAAACTATTCCCAATACCTGGCTACTTTTTGGGTTAATCCTTCTGGGAAATATTCTGTTGATAATCTATTCCAAAATCAAAAATACTTACTGGGAACTAGCTATATTTTTAGGAATAATCATTACCAATAACCTAATTGGAATAATACTTTTTGACTCTAGCTGGAATTGGAATTTTTTATTGGCAAATAGTCTAATTTTCTCAGCTTATATTTTCTACATTGCTTACAAATATCTAGTTTTGGAAAAAGAAAGTCGCTTGCTGGAAAAAGCTTTTAGTAGATATGTAAACCCAAAATTACTATCTCAAATCAAGGAAAATCCACAGAAACTGAAGCTTGGTGGTGAGAAAAAAGAAGTTACAATTCTATTTAGCGATATTCGCGGATTCACTACTTTTTCAGAAAAACTCATTCCTGAAGAACTAATTACCTTGATAAACGACTACCTAACTATCATGACAGATATTATCCTTAAAAATGACGGGACAGTAGACAAATATATTGGCGACGCAATTATGGCTTTTTGGGGAGCTCCTGTGAGTCAAGAAAACCAGCAAATTTTGGCTCTAAAAACCGTCCAGGAAATGAAAGCAGGCCTGGCTGAATTCAATCGTAGAAATAGTTGGGATATGAAAATTGGCCTAAGTCTAAATACTGGGGATGTGATTGTGGGAAATGTGGGTAGTCAGGAGAGATTTAATTACACTATTTTAGGCGATAATGTGAATCTAGGCTCTAGGCTGGAAGGTCTTACCAAAAAATATTCAGTGGTAGAAATAGTTGCCGGTTCAGTAATCCAGAATCTTACTGGAGTTGAGGGTATGATATTTAGACTACTTGATGAAATGGTCGTGAAGGGTCGAAGCGAAGCTATCAGAATCTATGAACCGATGACTGAAAATGAAGATAATCTAGAAATTAAAGTTGCTTACGAGAAAGCTTTTATGGAGTATCAAAAAGGCAATTTCCCTGAAGCTGTAGAAATCTGGTCAAACCTAAAAAACGATGGTCCGAGCCAGGTAATGATTCAGCGGGTGGAGAAATTAACAACGCTTGAAAAACAATCCTGGGATGGAATCTGGCGATGGACTGAGAAGTAGGTCATACAACAACTAAGCAATATAGGTAACTAATCTCAAAAGTAAAAGTAACCCCAAAATATCCTTTGAATCTAATTAGACATTAGTAAATTATAAGGCTATAA
>Ga0105049_10007175_pt1 | contig 12938 bp, 15 predicted proteins | sample MAT06_FD_78087 | JGI IMG/M metagenome (GOLD analysis project Ga0105049, IMG submission 78087) | Freshwater microbial communities from Lake Fryxell liftoff mats and glacier meltwater in Antarctica - MAT-06 | ecosystem: Environmental > Aquatic > Freshwater > Ice > Liftoff microbial mat | place...
AGCCGGTACGTTGGTCGGCGCGCCCGGCCCGGAAGTCACGATTTGCGAAGACAAAAAGGCTGCCAAAGCCCCGGCACCCGCCGCGCCCAAAATTTCGGAAGCGGATGCGATTTTTCAGGGCCGGCAACTGGCGCAGATGGTATTCCTCGCGAGCGGCGGCACCCATTGGAAAAAGGTGAAGACGCTGCACTTCACCTTTCACGTCGCGCAGGGCGACCAATCGTTGACGGAGGCGCGCCACGAATGGGATTTGCGCGCCGGCACCGACACCGTGACGTGGGGCGGCAAGACCGTCACGGTGAATCTCGCCAAGCCGGGTACCGATGCCGACGCGAAAGCAGCCCACGCGCGGTGGGTGAATGATACGTACTGGCTGCTGGCGCCGCTGAAATTGGTCGAGACCGGTGTCCGCGTCATGTACGCCGGTGTGAAGGAGTTGAACGGCCGCAAATTCGATGTGTTACGCACCAACTATCCGCAAGTGGGTCCGAACCCCAGCGACCAATACCATTTCTACATTGATCCCCAAACCCGGCTGGTGGCGCATTGGGACTACGTGCCGCATGCCGGCTCGCCTATCAGTGGCACGTGGGAATCGTACCAACAATTTGGCGGCCTCAAACTCGCCACCGAACATCAATTTGGCGAGAAGCGAGTCTGGTTCACGGAGATCCAAGTCCAATAGCCGGCGCGCCCGGCTAACACCGGGTCAGTTCGGCCACGGCTTCGCAGTGCTGGGTTTGCGGGAACATGTCGAACGGCGTGACGCCTTCCAGTCGGTAGCCGGCCTTGAGCAATTCTTTGATGTCCCGCGCCAACATCGGTGGGGCGCAGGAGATGTAGATGATCTTGCGCGGCTTCTGTTCGCGCAACGTTTTCAGCACCGCCCGGCCACAACCGCTGCGGGGCGGATCGAGAATCAGGCACGTCTCGTCGAGATTGCACTGGCGTTGCGTGTAATAGAGCAGCCGCTCGGTCTGGCCGGGATAAAAATCGTAATTCTGCAAGCCGCGCTGTTCCGCGTTGGCGTTGGCGGCGGTGATCGCGGCGGCGTCATATTCGATGCCGTACACATGGTCCGCCAGATCCGCCAGGTGCAACGCGAACAACCCCACCCCGCAATACGCATCCACCAACGTCCGGCACCCGCTGCGCGCAAAAATTTCGCGGACGTGTTCCAACGCGAGTTCGATGACTTCGCGGTTCACCTGAAAGAACGACGCGAGCGGGGCCGTGAGCGTCTGACCGAGGACGACTTCGGTGATTTGTTGGGTGGGCGTGGCTTGGATGAATGTGGTGACTTCGCCAGCCGAGTTGGTGCGGATGGTGAGGTGGACGTTATCCAACGATTGCTGCGCCACCTCGGCCAGTTTTGCGTTCACTTCCTCGCGGGCAATCGGACATTGCTCGATGTTGATGATGGACCGGCCGCGTTGGGTCCAGAAACCGGGTTTACCGGGACCGTGAACGACGAGTTTGTTCCGGTAATGATACTGGCGCGGTGACCCGACCACGGCGGCGATGGGCGGCTCTTTGATTCTGCCGATCCGCTCGAACACATCGCAAATCTGGGCCCGTTTCATCTCCAGTTGATGCGCGTAATCCATGTGCTGGTACTGGCACCCGGCGCAATTGGCGTAGTACGGACAACGCGGCGCGACCCGGCTGGCCGCCGGCGTGATAACCCGGATGAGATCCGCCGTGGCAAACCGCTTTTTGACTTCGACGATCTGCACCTCGACCCGTTCGCCGGCGATCACGAAGGGCACGAAGATGACGAAGTTATCACTGCGTCCGATCCCGTCGCCCCCAAAGGCCACGGTGGTGATGTCGAGTTCAAGACGTTGGCCGGGTTGCAGAGCTGGATTCATTGGCGGTGCGGAGAATAGCAAGGCCGGTGGCCAGTGACCAGAACCACGCGATAATAAATAACACCACGCCGGCCACCGCCCCCCAGAATCGCGCATCCACCGCCAACGGTAATTCGCGAGTCCGAATCCATTCCACCGCCAATCCCACCGCCCACCACAGCGTCAGCCCCACCCCCACGCCCGCCAACCCGGCTTGCAGCCACCCCACGCGCCGGCCCGCCACGAGCGAGCCGCCGCCGGGGATCACGAGCAGATTCGTCAGCAGGCAATTGCGCGCCGTGCTGCGATCAAGGATTCGCGGTGGTGCGGGCACCGAAGATATTCTCGTAAATCACCATCTGAATGGCGAACCCCAGCGGGAGGGTGAAGATCAAACCGACACAGCACGCCAAGACCCCGCTCAGCGCGATCACCGCCACCACGATCAGATTCCACAGCACGCTCCACCAATGTTTGCGCACTGCTGCCCGGCCCAGTTTCATCGCCTCCCAGAATCCCATCTGCCGGTCCACGATCAGGGCCAACGTGAACACCCAACACACCACCAGATAAATGGTAAACGCCAAGCCGACAGCCAACAGAATCGCCCCCACCACGATCAATCCAACGCCCAGCCGGCTCGTCTGGCTCAATTTCAGAAAAATGCCCGCCACCAACACCAACGCCCCCGGCGCCAGACACGCCGTGGACAACAGCCCGACCAGGAAGTTGCCAAGCATCAAGTTCACGAACCCGCGCCGAAACCCGGCAAAGAAATCGCCGAACTCGATCCGTTGACCCCGCGTCAGTTTGATGTACGGCCAGTACAACCCGCCCAACAGCGGCCCGGCCAAAACAACGCTGGCAATCCAGCCCACCACCAGCAACGCGATTCCGGCGATCAAGAGCGGCGGTTTTTTCGCGCCCAGTTCCATGAGCAGATTGCCGATGCTCGACGGGGCGCTGGCGATTCCGTTGAGAAACAGCACCAACAACGTCCCGGCGATGAGCAACCCCGCGTTGGTCGTCAGGATTTGCCAACCGCGACGCACCACTTCGCCAACATCGAGCCGATAGTCGCGGTTGCGAATTTCGTCCGCGGACGATTGGCTGGCTGGTGCGGCCGGGGGCACATGGCCCGCCGGGCCGCCCAGCAGATCCGCAAACTCCGGGCGCGCCCCCAACGCCACCCAACCAGTCTCGCCGGCCAACTGCGTCTGGGTTTGCGCATTCGCGCGGCCTTCCGCCACCCACTGGCGCAACTGTTCCCGTGCGACGGGACCGTACTCCTGACCGTCAGCGCCAATTAGTCGGTACATGCGGTGGCCGCCGGTCGGTTACAACCAACCTTTTTTGCCGTTGATGTAGGTGGCCACGAATTCTTCGTCGGACTTGGTGAGATAGATGATGCCCTCGATCAAGCCGAGGATGCTGCCGATTCCGCAGGCGAACATCAACAGGATTTGGATGACCCCTTCTTTCGTGTAGCCCAGGTAAAATTTGTGAATGCCCAAGCCGCCCAGCAGAATTCCCAAAATCCCTGCCACGACTTTCTTTTCCGCGCCAGCCGGTTTGCCGTTACTCATATCGCTTCTCCTTTGGTTTGGTTACGGTGCCAACAGGGTGAACGGATAGACAGGAATGTTGCGCACCACGCCAAACACCACCACCACTCCCAACGCCGTCCACACCCACAGTGGCTTAACAAAGTATTTCTCGCGGCGCACGACCAAAAAACCCAACGCCGGCAACGCCAGCACCGTGAGCGGATTCAGACGCAGCGCCACGCCCACATTGCCGTGCGCCAATTGATGCAGCGCCCGCGTCGAACCACAACCCGGGCAATGCAATCCCGTCGTCGCGTGCAACAGACACGGCGGCAGAAAATTGACGGTGGCCGGATTGATGAAATACACCGCGACCGTCGCCATCACGATGCCGATCCCCACCGCCCATTTCCAACCGGTTTTCATCACCGCGAGCCGGCCACGCTGGCAGCGCCTGCCGCACCCATCAGCATGATCACACCCATGATAATGAGATAGATGACTCCCACCGCAAGCCAGCTCCAAAGCGAAATCCAGCACCACCGTTTGGCTTTGCGGGAACTCACTTCCGCCCCGGCAATATCGCCCCCTTGCACCTTGGAATTCACTTGGGCGGCATAGACAATGGCCACAATGCCAAAAGGCAGACAGCAAAACAGCGTCGCAAGAATGGACTGCACCAGATAATTGGGAATCTTGGGCGCCGGCGAAAAGTTCGGAGTCGGCGAAGGAATTCCGACAGGCGGCGCCGACAGCGTCGCTAATTCCGGCACCGCTGACAGCGGTTTCCACTCCGTCGTGCCGACGGCCTGAACCCGGGTTTGACCATCCGCCCGGCCTTCCGTCAGCCATTGCCGCAATTGGTCCGCGCTGACCGGACCGTATTCCTGACCATCCGCCCCAATAATTTTATACATTGGCTCCTCCCAACCGTGACGGCCCGATGCTAGCCAACCGCCCGGCGCAGGGCGAGTTTTAATTCGGCCAGGCCGGTGCCATCCAGCGCGGAAATCGAGATCAACTTGGTTCGATATTTTCGCTTGAACGCGGTCAGGTTCTTCTTCGCGGCCGGCAGATCCATTTTGTTACCGACGACGATGTGCGGTTTTTCGAGGATGGCCGGGTTGTAGGCTTCGAGTTCGGCGAGCAACTGCTGGTAATCATCCTGCGGTTTACGGGCATCCGTGCCGGCCATGTCGAGCAGGACGAGCAAGAGTTTGCACCGCTCGATGTGGCGCAGGAAATCGTGGCCGAGTCCGCGCCCGGAGTGCGCGCCTTCGATCAAGCCGGGGATGTCGGCAACGCGGATGCGCGTGAAATCATCGTAGATCAACACGCCGACATTCGGCGTCAGCGTCGTGAACGGGTACGACGCAATCTTGGGATGCGCGTCCGTGATTTGCGATATGAGCGTGGACTTGCCGGCGTTGGGAAACCCGACGAGACCGACATCGGCAATGGTTTTCAGTTCCAATTCGGCGCGCAATTCCTCGCCCGACTGGCCGTACTCAAACTCACGCGGCGCGCGGTGGGTGGGACTTTTGAACGTCACATTACCCCGGCCGCCCGTGCCGCCACTGGCGAGGACGTATCGTTGGCCTTCTTCCACGAGGTCGGCAATCAACGCCCGCTCGGCGTTCGGGTCGCTGGGGATTTGCGGCGTGGCGGGGATGGATCCTTTTTTGCGCCGGCTGCCGAAGGGGAGGCCGAATTTCGCGGTGCTGATAAATTCTTCCGGCGGGGGCTTGAGGCTGTGGCGTGGCGTGTCATGCGATTGCAACAGCGGTCCCACCCGGAAGACTTGGGTGCCGATGGGAACTTTGACGATGACATCCGCCGTGTTGCGGCCGGTGCATTTTTTTCCCCGCCCGTGGCCGCCGGCTTTGGCGACCAAGCGCGGCGAGTAATGCAAATCCGACAAATCGGAAATGTCTTTGCTGGCGACGAGGATAACATCGCCGCCATCGCCGCCGCTGCCGCCATCCGGCCCGCCAAACTCAATGAATTTCTCGCGGCGAAAAGAAACCGAACCGTTACCGCCGTCGCCGGCCTTCGCATGGATCGTGACTTGATCTACAAACATGCCCACAGGATAGCAGGGTCAGCCGAAAATGACGATTCTGATGAAAGTATCTGTCGCGACTTAAGCCGATCATGGCGGCCCGGTCTTACGGTCGCGCGCCGGCTAGCCGACGATTACGAGGCGGATTTCCTCGGGCAGCATCTGGCCGAGTTGTTGCATGAGGTCGCCGCGCAAGACACGCGTCAACGCCATGCGCCGGCTATGGCCCAATATCAGCAGATCCACGCCGGCAATGGCGGCGTTGTCGAGGATCGTCCAAGCCGGGTCGTCGCTGAGGGCGTAAATCGTGGTCACTTCGAGGCCTTCGGTGATGGCGCGGACCGCGTTGAAGACCGCCACGGCCTCGGGATCGTCGGCCTCCGCTTGGGCAACGGGGATGGTGGTGAAGACTTCGCGGACGTAGAGCACAAATAGTTGGGCGTTGTGCAACCGCGCTTGTTCGACCGCATAGCGCAAGGTGGGCGTGACGCCGCGCGCGGCCACCATGATCGCGTGCACCGGTCGCTCGGGGCCGATTTGTTTGACGAGCGCGAAGGCAATCTGGTCAGCGTCCTGCCCGGCATGATGCCGCGCCAAGGCTTCGGGGAACAAGGTGCGGCCGAGACGCCCCCGCAGCACGGGCAGCGGGAAGCGAAACCCCTTGTGCATGGCGCGGGCGAGAAATCCACAGCCCAGCACCACCAGGGCAAAGAGCAACGCCGCGGGCTTGGTGAGTGCGATGGTGACTTCAATCGCCGCCATCAAAAAGAAACTGCCCATCATCACGCCGCGCTCATAACCGCGCATCGGTAATTGGAAGTTGAACGCGCACGAGCCGAGATTGACCGCAATCGCGCCGACGACGCCAATCGCGTACATCGCCGCCAGACCGTGAATCGCGTTCTCGCTGCTTTGCACATCAATAATCAAAATCGGCCCGAGGATGGCGATCAACATCAGGATCCAGGGCACACCGAACCGGTTGAGCGTGGCGAATTGCGGCGGCATCTCGTTATCCTTGCACATCAGATACAGCACACTGACGAGCGCGATGATGGCGGTGTTCGTCGCGCTCAACAACAACCCGCCCAGCACCAAGCCCACCACCCAGGAAAATACGTTCGCGTTGCCGAGCCAGCTCAACCATTCGATGGTGCGAATCCGCTCGTCCACAAACACAAACCCGAGATGGCGCAGCATATCGCCTTCGTGCTCCCGCGCGTTCATGCCGGGAATGGCGTGCATCGCCAGCCCAAAGAGCGTGGTCAGCACCGCGACTTCCACCATCACGACGAGAATCGCTTTCGTCGAGGTCTTGGTCACGCGCGGCTTGGCGGCCGTGCTGCCGGGATCCAACTGCATGACACCGGTCATATTGGCAATCGCCTCCACCCCGGACAACGCAAGGATCACCCCGGCAAAGGATTTCCACCATTCCACCGGCGAGCGGTGCGAGCGTTCCAGATTCGCCACTGCGTCCGGCAAATGCGGCAGACAGGCCACTGCCAACAACCCCATCACCACTACCGTCGCCACCGCAAACCAAATCGCCAGGCTGCCCGAATGGCGCGGCCCGAAGAAATTCAGCACGCCGATGATGAAGATCGTCAGAATCGCCCAGCGCTTCGCATCGTTGAAATCGAAGCCGAGATACAGAAACGCCTCGTAACAACTCAGCGAAGCCGTCACCAGATAATCCGCCACCAACAAAAAACCGCCGATCAGCGCAAGGTGGCGCGAATGGACTTTGGCCGAGGAATACACCCCGCCGCCCTCGGGGAAATACTTGCAGACCCACATGTAGTTGACGCCGACGATGAGAATCAACCCGCTCACCGCCAGCACGAACCAGAACGACGAATACATCGCCAGCGCAAACGCAATCCCGATGACATACGCTTTGCTGGTACCCCAGTCGCCATACAGCATCGCCGCCGCGCGCTTCCAATCGACATTGCGCGGTCGTTGCGAGGTTGCCAGTTCCGACATGATTGCCCGCCATCGTAACAGCATCGCCGGCCGCTTGACAAGCGCCCGACCGGCAGCGCACTCTCCCCGGCATCAGGCTACCATGGAAACCGTCACCCGCTTCAGCGTCTCCCTCGACAAAACCCTCGCCCGCGAACTCGACCGCATGGCCCGCGAGAAAGGTTACGACAACCGCTCGCTCGCCATCGCCGACATGATTCGCGCGCAACTCGTGGATCACCGCCAGCAACACGGCACCGGCGAGATCGCCGGCACGATCACGCTGGTCTATGACCATCACAAACCGCACCTGCTCGAATTGCTCACCGACATCCAACACGACCACGGCGACCTGATCATCGCCACCCTCCACGTCCATCTCGACCACCACAACTGTCTCGAAGTCCTCGCCGTGCGCGGCCCGGCGCCGCAGATCAAGTCCGTCGCCGACGCCCTGATCGCCGCCAAAGGCGTCAAACACGGCAAACTCACCATCACCACCACCGGCAAAGACCTGCCCACGTAAGCGTAGCGACGGTCGCGGTTGACAGCGACTGGCCGGCCGTGCTACCAGAGCCGCGCATCAGTCGCACCATGTCACACACCCGCACAACCCACCGTCGCCTTGGTTTTACCGGCCTCCTCCGGTGCGGAGTTTGTGTGCTGTTGACGCTCGCGTTGTCGGGCGGACCGTGGTTCGCATTGCAAACCTTCGCGTGGGCGCGGATGTTGGTCGCCTACACCCAACAGGACGGCTTTGCCCGCGGCTTGACCAAGACCTTCGACGGTCAACACCCCTGCACCCTTTGCAAATCGATTCAAACAGCCACCGCCAAGTCAACGACAGACAAAAATGGCGCGCCCCGCATCGCCACCACTGAAACCCTTTGGGCGGCGATCCTCAACGAAAACCACCTTTCTATCCCGGCACTGTACACGCCGCGTTTTCTTGCGTGTGATGAGTTTGCGGAGAATTTCGACTCCGCTCCCCCGACCCCTCCCCCGCGCGCCTAAACAGGCTCGCATCTCTCGTCGTGTTTTTTGCGGCGTCCACTCGGATGAGTGACGTCCTTCAACCCATTCACGGACAATAACCGAAGCCGGGACGACACCGCATAGCGTGTTGCTCGGACCGGCTCGAAAAAGGAAACAACCATTCATGAAAACCAGTAAACTACTGACCGTCCTGACCATCGCCACGGTTGCCGTGGCCGTCTCCGCGGCCCGCGCGGCCGCCCTCACCACCGTTCCCATGCAGGGACCGATGGTGCATGTGGGCATTGAATATGCCGAGCACGATGGCGTGCCGCATTTCCACATTCATGTGGAAGACCCGGTACCGATGCTCACCCCGCTAAGCCTGAGCCACCCCAGTGACCAGTTCGACAACACCGACCCGTGGTTCGGGGAACTGGACCCCAGCGCAGAGGGCCGCGCGTTCAACCGCCAATACGGCTTCGTGCTTGATGGCGGCAGTGATCCCCTACCAGCCGGCTACGGCATCTGGATCCGCCAACTCTCGGCCACCCCAGGACTGGAAGCCTTCCGCTATCGCACCAGTCCAGACACCTGGTCTCCCATGTTTGGCACCGATGGTTCCCGTGACACGCTGCAGTGGAATCTCGGCATGTTCCACCCCGCGTACACCGCCCCCGCCGGCGTAGGCCAATACTTCGCCACCTACCAAGCCTTCTTGGTGGATGCCGACAAGAACCCCACCGGGGTCAGCGCCCAGTTCCAACTGGAATGGAACGCCATCCCCGAGCCGACGACGGCCATCATGACGGTGCTTGGATTGGGCGCCGCCGCACTCACCATCCGACGGCGAAAAGCCTGACACCTCGCTAAACGAGAGATTGCCCATGCGCTGCCACCTTCCCAACGCGACCCACCGTCGAGCCTTTACCTTAATTGAGCTCTTGGTGGTGATCGCGATAGTCGGGACGCTGGCGGCATTTCTACTGCCGGCGCTGGCGCGGGCCCGTGACAAGGCCCGCGCCATGCGCTGCGGCGGCCATCTGCGCCAACTGGCGTTGGCCCTGCAAATGTATGCCGATGACAACCACGATCATTTTCCCCGCAGCTCCCACTCCGCCTTCGTGTACGGCCAAGCGCCGTGGGGCCGGGCGTTGGCCGGCTATCTCGGCAACACCTCGACCGGTTGGACGAATCTCTTCCGTGGGGCCTATCGCTGCGACGGCAAAACCGGCTCCGGCCAATGGAGCTACGGCCTGAACGTCTATTTCGAACTCGTGCCGGCCGACGACGATTACGTTGGCAGCCCCGCCACCTGGCCGCGTTTCGGCGACGTGCCGAACCCCACGGCAACCATTCTCTTCGCCGAGGTGCCCGGCAGCGTGGATCATGTGATGGCTCATTTCTGGACCGCACCAGCGGATGCCACCGATGTCGCAGCGCGCCGCCATGCCGGCCGTGCCAATCATGCCTTCGTGGATGGCCACGTCGAATTGTTGCGCCTCGCCGGGACCTACGCTCCGGCCACCAACCACGACCAATGGAACCCGTCACTCGCCCGCTGACCCGGCTGCGGGAACTTCGCGCCCGGCTCCCTCACGGTTCGTTACCACACTTGACAGGGCGGCGCTCCGATGTTACGCAGTCTGTCACACGTAATATCCTGATGCTCGGTCAAATTGGCGTCGTGGGGTTCGATTCACGGCCGGCTCGGAAAGCCGTCCCTACCAACCACCCTGGCGATGGGGTTTGACGAAGCGCCGGCCAATTGCGGAGAATTAAATTCATGCATATCCCGGATGGATTTCTCGACGGCAAGACCATCGCCGCGACTGGCGCGCTGGCGGCCGGTGGCGTGGCGGTGGCCTTGCGACAGGTGCGCCGGCAGTTGCCGCCCCGCAAGGTGCCGCTGTTGGGGTTGGCGGCGGCGTTTATCTTTGCGGCGCAGATGCTGAATTTCCCCGTCGCTGGCGGCACCTCGGGCCATCTCGTGGGTGGCGTCCTCGCGGCGGTGCTGCTCGGGCCGGGCGCGGCGGTCGTGGTGTTGACGGCGGTGTTGATCGTGCAGTGTTTTCTCTTCGCCGACGGCGGCGTCACCGCGTTGGGCGCGAACATTTTCAACATGGGCGTGGTGGGCGGCGTGGGCGGCTACGCCATTTACCGCGTCGTCCGGCGCGTCTTTACCGGCACGCGCGGGCTGGTGATGGCCGCGGCGTTTGCGGCCTGGTGCGCGACGGCGCTGTCCGCCATTTCCTGCGCCGGTCAATTGGCCTTCTCGGGCACAGTGGTCTGGTCGGTAGCGTTCCCGGCCATGGTGAATGTCCATTTACTCATCGGTCTCGGGGAAGCCTTGATCACCGCGCTGGTCATTGTGGCCATCGCGCGGGCACGGCCGGCGTTGTTGGCGGCGACCCCTGAAGAAGACACTTCCTTGGGTTACGAACCGGTACTGCTGTTCGGGCTGCTGATTTCGTTAGGGTTGGCCCTGTTTGTCGCGCCGTTTGCTTCCTCGTGGCCGGATGGTTTGGAAAAAGTGGCGGAGCGACTCGGCTTTGCCGAACACGCCGCCGACCCGGTGCTGGGCGCGCCGATTCCGGACTACGCGGTGCCGGGGATCTCGACCGCCGGAATGGCGACGGCACTCGCGGGATTGATCGGCACGGTCGTGGTGTTTGGCCTCGCGTTCGTGCTCGCGCGCGTCTTGGTGCCCAAGTCCGCCCCGGAAACCAGTTGATGCGCCCAGATTTCTTCGATCGCCATAGCCGGCTCGACAGCCCGATTCATCGGTTGCCGGCCAGTGTGAAGTTGGCGGCGGCGCTGGTGATGGTGTTGGGGCTGGTCATGGTGACGGCGGAACGCTGGCCGGCGTTTGTGGTCGCGGGGGTGCTGCTGCTGGGGGTGGCGGTGGCGAGCCGAATCCCGCCGGGGTTTCTGGTGAAGCGATTACTGTGGCTCGAACCGTTTGTGCTCGGCGTCGCTTTTCTCGCTCTCTTTCAGCCGGACGGCGGGCGCGTGTTTGCGGTGTTGGTGACCCGCAGCACACTCTGCTTGTTCACGATGATTTTGCTTTCCAGCACCACTCCGTTTGCTGACTTGCTCGACGTGCTGCGCCGGGTGCGGGTGCCGGCCTTGCTGATCACCACGTTGGCGTTGATGTACCGGTATTTGTTTGTGCTGGTGGCTGAGGCGGAACGGATGCGGCGCGCGCGCGCGAGCCGGACGTTCACAAGCCGGCGGGCGCAACTTTGGAAATCGCTCGGGACCGTGATTGGGCAATTGTTCGTGCGTTCGACGGAACGGGCGGAACGCATTTACGCCGCCATGTGCGCTCGGGGGTGGCGATGAGCGCGACCGTTGCGGTGCGGAATCTGGGCTACACCTACCCGGATGGCCGGGTCGCGTTGCGCGATGTCAGCTTCACGGTCGCGGCGGGTGAATGTGTCGGTTTGATCGGCCCGAACGGCGCTGGTAAGTCCACTCTCCTCCAACATCTCAACGGCATTCTACCGGACAAATTCACCGCGCTACCGGCCGTGTTCATCGGCGACGTGCCCGTGACGGCGGTCAATCTGGCGGCGGCGCGCCGGGCGGTAGGGTTTCTCTTTCAGGACGTGGATGATCAGTTGTTCTGCCCGACGGTGTACGAGGATGTGGCGTTTGGCCCGCAACAACTCGGGCTGGACGCGGCCGTCGTGCCGGCGGCCCTGCGGCAGGTGGGCCTGACCGGCTACGAAACCCGCGCGCCGCATCATCTCAGCCGGGGCGAAAAACGCCGCGTCTGCCTCGCCGGCGTGTTGGCGTGCGATCCGCAGGTGCTGGTGCTCGACGAGCCAACCACCGATCTCGATCCGCGCGGCAAACGGGAATTGAAAGCGTTGCTCCGCGAAATCCCGGCCACCAAAATCATCGCGTCGCACGATCTGGAACTGGTGGTGGAGCTTTGCCCGCGCTCGATTGTTTTGGACCACGGCCAAATCGTCGCCGACGGCCCGACCCGGCAGTTGCTCAATGACGAAACGTTGATGTTGGCGCACGGGTTGGAACGGCCCCACATTCTGCAGCATGCGCATCCGCACGCTCCAGTCTTGCCGCTGCGCCCTCCGCTCTGCTAACGTCCGCCCACTATGACGGTTCGCGTGCGCTTTGCGCCCAGTCCCACGGGGTTTCTACACATCGGCAGTGTCCGCACTGCCCTCTTCAACTGGTTGTATGCCCGGCATACGGGCGGCACGTTTGTGTTGCGCATTGAGGACACCGACACGGCGCGCAATACCGAACAGTCGCTCAACACCATCCTCGACGGACTGCGCTGGTTGGGGCTGGATTGGGATGAAGGCCCCGGCAAGGACGGCGCGTGCGGGCCGTATTTCCAATCCCAGCGCGCCGATGTTTACCGGCACCGGGTGCAACAACTCCGCGACGCCGGCTTGGCGTACGAGCGGGAGGGCGCGATCCGTTTCAAAATGACGCGCGAGCCGATCATCATGAATGATCTCATCGCCGGCACGGTCACACGCGCGCTCGGCGACCGGGAAG
>Ga0105049_10007176_pt1 | contig 12936 bp, 12 predicted proteins | sample MAT06_FD_78087 | JGI IMG/M metagenome (GOLD analysis project Ga0105049, IMG submission 78087) | Freshwater microbial communities from Lake Fryxell liftoff mats and glacier meltwater in Antarctica - MAT-06 | ecosystem: Environmental > Aquatic > Freshwater > Ice > Liftoff microbial mat | place...
CCCCCTCTCCATAAGCGAAGCGACCAATGGGGAGGGGGCGCTGACCGAAGGTCAGACGGGGTGGGGATTATCAAATCTGCTATTCATTGAATTTGTCCTCTTTCGACTTTGCAACAGCCCTGTAAAACTAGCCTCCGCAATTGTAATCCCACGCCTTTGTTGGTACACTTTATGAACTGCAACAAATCGTAGCGGACAGGCGATACTCCCCCAAGGTGAATGTCACGAGTTTGAGTCTCGTTACCCGCTCACGATGACCGTGCCGTTGATCCGCACGGTCTTTCTTTTGTGGGTCCTCATCAGCAAATCTCTCTTAGGAAATCATGACACACTCGTTTGAAGAAATGGGGTTAAACCCCCTGCTCATAGAAACATTGTCGGAACTGGGCTACACCGAGCCAACCCCCATCCAAATCCAATCGATCCCGCCCTTGATGGCTGGGCGTGACGTTTTGGGGCAAGCGCAAACAGGCACGGGCAAAACCGCAGCCTACAGTCTCCCGATTTTGAACAAGCTCGAAGGCGATGCCCTCCAAGTCTTGATCTTGACCCCCACCCGCGAACTGGCAACCCAAGTCGCGGACGCCGTGCATCGTTATGGTTCCAAGATGGGCGTGCGCGTGCTGCCCGTTTATGGCGGACAAGCGTATGAACGCCAAATTTCACGCTTGCGCAAACCGATCCAGATCGTCGTCGGCACCCCCGGACGCACGCTCGACCTCATTCAGCAAGGCTCCCTAAAACTGCACAACATCCGTTTCGTTGTGCTGGACGAAGGCGACGAAATGCTCAAGATGGGCTTCATCGAAGACATCGAGGCGATCTTGCACGCCACCCCCACCGACCGCCAGACGATCCTATTCTCGGCGACCTTCAGCCGGGGCATCAAGGAAATCGCCGCCCGCTACATGCGTGACCCGATGCAAATCACGATTGAGTCGAACACCATGACCGTGGAAAACATCGCCCAACGCTATTACACCGTCTATCAGGCGGATAAAGTGGCGGCGCTGTGTCGGTTGCTAGAATTTGAAAATGTCGAGAACACCCTCGTCTTCACCCGCACCAAAGCCAGTAGTGCCGAACTTGCCGAGACGCTGATCGAGCGTGGTTTCCTCGCTGCTGCCATTCATGGCGACCTGCCCCAAACCGAGCGCGAACGCATCCTCAAGCGCTTCAAGCAAGGGCAACTCCATGTCTTGGTGGCGACAGATGTGGTGGCGCGCGGTATCGACATTGCCGACCTATCGCATGTCATCAACTTCGATATCCCACAAAAGCCGGTTGAATATGTCCACCGCGTCGGGCGTACTGGGCGGGCAGGACGGGGTGGCAGTGCCATCACCTTGATCACCCCGCGCGAACGGGGATCGCTGAAGGAAATCGAATCCTTCACGCGCAAGCCGATCACCAAAGGCAAGCTGCCGAGCCGTGAGGACGTGATGCAAGAACGCGACCGTATCTTCACCGCCCGCATCGTCGAACAAATCGAACGACCGAGCGGCGACCTTGACCCGCGCCTCGACATCCTCATGAACTTGGGCTATGACTCCAAAGACATCGCCGCCGCCCTGTTGAACATGATCCGCATCGAGCAAGGCGAAGCGCCGATTGAAGAAATTGCCGCCATCCGCGACCGCGAAACCTCGTCCTCCAGCAGCGAGCGTCCGCAACGTGACCGGGGAGATCGTCGTTCCCCCAGCCGCACCGAAAGCGAACGCGGCAATGAACCGGGCATGGTTCGTCTCAAGATGGATATCGGACGGGTGCATGGCATTCGCCCCGGTGATGTGGTTTACAACGTCGCCAGCAAAGCCAACATCCCCGGTAGCGCCATCGGCATGGTAGATATCCGCACCAACGAGACTTATCTCGATGTGCCCGCCGCCCATGTCGAAACCATTTTGCGCACGCTTAAACGCGCCAAGATTCGCGGTCAAGCCGTTAATCTCGACCGCGCCTAGACTCCCATAGGGTTAAAGAGGGGCGGACGCGCCGTTGCGCATCCGCCCCTTTTATCCCCCGACCGATACCCCTGCCACATAGCCACTTGACCACGCCCACTGAAAATTATAGCCACCGATCCGCCCGTCCACATCACAAATCTCGCCACAAAAATGTAAGCGCGGGCACAACCGCGACTCCATCGTCTCGAGTTTGATCTCGCTGAGTGGCACGCCCCCAGCGGTGACTTCGGCATAGGTGAAGCCGCGATCCCCCATGATCGGCAGGTGCCCGCTCGTGACGGCAGTCACTAACGCGCGGCGACTCTCACGCGGCAGGTGATCAGCGCCAAGAGTGGGGTCTAGCCCCACTGACTCACATAATGCCCGCGCCAACCGCTCCGGCAGCAAGTCGCCCAGTGTGCGCCCAATCGAAGCGCGTCCGGCGGTCAGTAAACGCGCCTCCAGCGATTCGGCGGTCTCATCTGGCACCCAATTTACGATCAACTGGGTGCTAGGGTCATTGAAACGCGCGGCAGTGTAATGTCGGCTGATATCGAGCGCGGCGGGTCCCGATAAGCCAAAATGGGTACATAACAGCGCGTCGGTATACCCCGCGAGACGTTTGCCGGCGGCGGTACGCACTTCTAAGCGCGCCCGAACGGCGATCCCGCTCAGGGAACGTCCATAATGCTCGGCGGGCAAAATCAGCGGCACCAATGCCGGAAACAGGTGCTCGGTCAGGCTATGCCCGAAGCTTTGCGCAAAGCGATAGCCGAGTCCATCCGAACCTGACTTGGGCAGGCTCTTGCCGCCCATCGCAAGGATGACATGGCGCGCCTGCATTGTGCCCCATTCGCCCGTAAGCCGAAAATCGTCAGAAGCGCCGCTGCCCCGCTCAATCTGTTCCACACGGCAGGGGTGGACAATCTCGACATGGGCGCGCTCAGTAGCGCGTAACAGCGCCTCCAAAACCGTGCGGGCACTGTCCGTCGTCGGGAACAATTTGCCGGTCTCTTCGCGCTTGAGGGTCACGCCCAGCTCACGGAAAAAAGCAACGGTTTCGGGGACATCAAAACGCAGCAGCACCTTCTTGATGGCATTGCGCGATGACCCCGCATAGGCATCCACACTGACCGCATCATGAGTGACATTGCAGCGCCCGCCGCCCGCCACCAAAATCTTCGCCCCCAGCGTCTTTGCCCCCTCTAAAATGACAATTCGCCGACCGGGGTGTGCCCGACCGGCGAAAATGCCCGCGAATAGTCCCGCTGCCCCTGCCCCAACAATCACAATGTCGGCAAAGGCGGGCAGGTTATTCTTCGTCTTCGTCATCAACCTCACCATCAATGATCGAATAGACCGAGTCTAAGAAATCGTCGGCTTTTTCGAGCAGTTCAACCGCCGCTTCATCGTCCAACTTGACGAGTTGCGACGAGGCTTCGAGCAACGCTGCGGCTGCCTTTGCCACCAGTGACGCCACATCTTGATATTCGTGTTCAACGATCAAGCCGTCAATCGCCTTGACAGCCTTTTTTGCGGAATCCAATGCCTGATCCAATAAGCCTACCGCTTCAATCGATGTTGACATGGGTCTCTCCCTTGTTTATAAGTCCAGCGGCAACCACACCTAGCGCGCTAGGCAACGCTAGTGTACCGCAACGGACGCAGAATCGAGAGCATCATAACTGAGGTCACAGGCTTGAAGATAGATCGCGCTTTCACAGCATAGGGAAAACGCCTGATTAGGACACGCCGATGCCGCCATCACACCGTTGACACCAACGCCCAAAACAGCCAAAATCAATCGCTAATCAAATTCATTCACGGTTCAAGATCATGAATAAGCCCATTGTTACCTTTGAACGCCCCTTGCTGACCGATGCCCCGGCGCTGCTGGATGTGCAAGTGCGCTCGTTCCACAGCGATGCCGACACCTACCCGGGTGTCGCCCTCGGCGGTCCCCCCGGGTATGATTCTCTCGACATTGTGATCGAAGATATCCAAGAGCATCTGTATACTAAGATCATCTATGAGGGGCAAATCGTCGGCGGCTTCCTTGTGGAAGATTGCGGGGATGGACATTTTCATCTCGCCACTTTGTACATCGATCCCGACTATCACAACAAGGGCGTGGGAAGCCAAACGATGCAGTTCATCGAAGCCACCTATCCCGCGCGCCTCTGGACATTAGACACCCCTGTCTATGCCACCCGCAACCAGCATTTTTACGAAAAATTCGGCTATGTGAAGATCGGTGAAAAAGTGTTCAGTGATGATGTGCCCCTCATCACCTATCAGAAAACGATGGCACAGCCCACGTCAGGATTGACGTAAGCACTATTTTCCCCTAAAATTATCCGACTTTTCGTTCGCAAGACACCCCGTTCTTGACGACCAACCGACTATCCCTCAAGCTTATAGGCTTGAATAGAGGAGTTTTACATCTTGTCAGACGTATATACGTTGGATGCGCAAGCGCGCACCATTACTGGTAAAAAAGTCAGTCAGCTTCGTGTGCAAGGTCTCGTTCCGGCGGTGATCTATGGCACCAAAATCGACCCGATCAACTTACAAGTCCCGTATCGCGCCTTAGAAGTGACCCTTCTGAAGGCGGGGGGCACCCACTTGATCGATATCGCGTTACCCAGTGGCACGCAAACCGTGTTGGCGCGGGCGGTTCAGCGCGATGTGATCACCCGCACGATCCTCCATGTCGATTTCTTGGCAATCGATAAGAGCGTCGCCATCGAAACCGATGTGCAGATTCATGTGGTGGGCGAAAGCCCGATCATCGCTTCGCGCGTCGGTTTGCTTCAGATTGACCTGCCCTCGCTGCATCTGTCGGCGCTACCCAGCGACTTGGTGGACACCATCATCGTCGATATCAGCGGCTTAACGGCTGTCGGTGATGTCATCCATGTGAGCGATCTCCAAGTCCCTAGCGGTGTGACCGTCCTCAACAACGCCGACGACTCGGTTTTGCGTATCGTTGCCGTGCGTGCTGCCATGACCGATGAAGAAATTGCTGCCGCCGAAGGTCCCGCCATCACCGAACCAGAACGTATCGAACGCAAGAAAGCCGATGAAATCGACGCCTAATCCCCTGCTTATGTGGGCATTCTAAAGATAATCAACAAAAAACGTAACTGCTCAGGTACCCCTCATCCCCCGACCCCTTCTCCCACAAGAGGAGAAGGGGAGAAACGCGGTAGAAAGTCCCTCGCCCCACCGCTTCGCTTATGGAGAGGGTTTGCCGCTTCGCTTTAGGTGAGGGGTGTGTAATACGCCGATGCTGTTGGCGAATCAAAATATGAGATGCTCCGTGGGGGCGCAATGCCTTGCGCCCCCACAAAAAAGACACGCCGACCCTAGATAAAATCAATTCGCCAACAGTATCTACGCCAATGTCACATTAAAAACGTGTTCTAATTTTTGACCAGATCAGCGCGCAAAAACGCGATTCTCTGTGTAGGCACGCGCAACGGGGCGTCCGTTTGGGGGCATAAATGCGCGGACGCGCCGTTGCGTGCCCCTACATTTGGGGTGTTTTTTAGAACGTGCGCGCAATATGACATTGGCGTAGTAGTCACGAATAGGGACAGTCTTTTTACAAGTTGGATAAACTTCTCTAACATCCCCACTCTATTCTAAAGCAAGTGTGTTTAATCACACATTCGATACTAGAAGTGAGGAGCAGCATCATGAAAAAGCCCTTCGTGTTCCTATTCACCTTGATCGCCTTATTAGCGCTGGCGATTCCGTTCACCACCGCCCAAACGCCGGTCGCTACCAATACCCTCGTCTTGACCGAACAACAAGTCAATGACAGCTATTGGGTGAGCAACCCGCGCAACCGCAATATCACCAATGTCGTTGTCGATTTGCAACCGGGGCAAGCGGTGATCAGCAGCACCTACACGCGCCGCACCACCCCTGCCGGGCAGACGACCAGCGTCGCGCTTTCGGTGACGATGGTGCCCAGTGTCGTCAATGGGCGCGTACAATGGGCAGTGACCAATGCCACCGCCAATGGTACCGCCGCTTCGGGAGACCTGTTGAACCAAATTAACACGCATTTGGGTGCCTCTTGGCGTCGTTATATCAGCAGCACCCGCCCGACAGGACGCTTAACGGATGTGACCATCACCGACACCGAGTTGACGCTGTTTTATACGAGCTAGGGGTAGGGCAGGGATTAGGGGTTGGGGTTTAGTCCAATCCCTGCCCCCCATCCTTTCTCATCGTTTGTTTCCTGTCCGTCTGCGGCGCATGATGTTAAAATAGCCCCATTGTTATCACCCCTGAACCGCAAAAGTAAAATGATGTCACAAGTCGTGAGAAGTTGGCTCAAAGGACAGATCGCCGCTGTCGAAAGTGTGCGCACGGCGCAGATCACGCCCGATGGCAGCTTAATCGCGCATACGTGGAGCAGTGGCATCATTTCGATTCATGTGCCTGACGACCTGCCCAAGCCCCGCCACTTAAAAAAGATCATCCAAGAAAATACCCGTGTCGGCGTGGGATCGCTATTCCTCGTCAATGCCAAGCATGTGCCCGCCGATGGCGCACAAACCGCCCCCGACGAGGCGTTATTGGCGCTGCACGCCTTGTTTCGCGATAAGCTCTATACCTATGGGATGCGACAGGGGGTGCCCTATATCGGGCAAGTCCATTTTCGGACGTTTAACACGCGCGGCGATGAGCGCGAGGTGTGGTATGGTCCCGATATCACCGTGCGCAATCTGCCCAGCTACCGCGTCTGGGTCAGCAACCCGTTGTCGATCAAGGGCAATTGGTTGGTCGCCAATTTTGGCAATGAGTCGTTTTGGAAAGAGGCGGATTATACGATTGGGCGCGAAGCCTTCCGCCGTCAAAAGCGGGAAGAGGACAAAACCAGCGGCGCGAGCGAACCTCATTTTTACACATGGAGCAATCCGGCATGGAGCAACACCAAGCCCGACGACCTGCCGCCGAAAAATGAAGCACCGCACGGGTATCAGACGCGCGCTGATGTCCCCCGCCCCCAAGAGACGGAATTGGATCGCTGCTATAGCTTGCTGGGGTTGACGCGCACCGCCAGCAACGACGACGTGAAAACGGCGTTCCGGCGCTTGGCGCGGGAAGTCCACCCCGATGTCAGTACACTCCCGAAGGCAGAGGCGGAGGCGCGTTTCAAACGCTTGAACGACGCCTACACCCGTATCAAAGCCGCCAACAAATGGTGACTCTGGTGGACTACTAGCCCGCCGTCCCCTTGCTGAGGGTGTGCGCAACAAGTTTGCCACACTGAAAACAACGGGTGATCGTCGTGGAGTTGCCAACGGCTTTCCAACGAATGCCGCCCGCCTCCCATATTGAACGCTGCGCCCCGCACGCGCTGCACGTTATCATCCACTGGCGCGAGTCAGCTTCCATAGACTCTGCCCACGCGCGTGGGACGATACCCGTGATGAACTTTTGTATCCGATTCATGTGCTTGTCCCCTTTGCGTGGGTACCTCTCTTCATATTCGTAACTACTACGCCAATGCTGTTGGCGAATCAAAATAGGAGATGCTCCGTAGAGGCGCAATGCCTTGCGCCTCCACAAAAAAGACACGCCGACCCTAGATAAAATCAATTCGCCAACAGCATCATACCTAAGCAGTTACGCGGGGCTGAATGCCCACGCTTCTATGGATTCATAAATGGTGGCGCGAGCATGGGTGATCGCTTTATTGACCGCATCTTCCCCATAATCCAAGCCATTCATGTTGATAAAGGTCGTGTCCATGATGCCCATAAATGCCAGTGAGTTGCGGACCCAAGGGACTTGCAGGTCGAAGCCTTCAATCGGGCTGCCGGGCGAATAATCGAAACCACGCGCGGTGATCACCATCGCCTTTTTGCCCACCAACAAACCTGCTGGTCCTAGCGGGGTCAAGCGCACGGTTTTTCCGAAGTACGGCAAGAAATCCATATACGACTTCAAGAGTGCCGGGACATGCGCAAAGTACATGGGCGCGCCGATGACATAATAATCTGCCACCAAAAACTGATCGACCAACCCATTCACGGCGTTCACTGTTTGTAGCTCTGCCTGCGAAAGCAGGTTTTCGTCCACCGACCCGCGATGCAGCAGTTCGGCTGTGACCGCATTCATCGGCGGCAAAATGGCTTTGTTGAGATCGACATAGGTCACGATGCCCGCAGGGTAGGCAGATTTCCAAGCGGTGACAAATTCCTTCGAGACCATTCGTGTATAAGATAGCCCCCCACGCGGGCTGCTGTCGATATGCAGTAACCGATGCACGCGCTGGGGTGGTACCACACCAAGTTGCTTCATCATATCTCCACTATCAAAAACACTCCATGCGGTCTCGATCTGTCCGTTCACAATCCGGGCGATCAGAATCCCGCCCACACTGATGCGATTCCGGCTTGCGGGCAGCCCCAAAAACTTGCCCATGTGGGTTCCCTCAAAGCGATACTGCACCGTTACTTTGTCCGCTTCGGCGACCAAGTTGTCGATGCTAAAGTGAATATCAGGGAAACCGGTGCGAAACAGAGTCACTCGTTTTTTGAGACCATCACGTCCTTTGGTTTTACCTTGCGCTGTACCGCCACCATCGGTTTGTACCGGGGCATCTAGCACATAGTTTTCGGAGTAAATTTCGTCCACTACATGCAGTTGTCCTTGGTTGAGTACTTCCTCAAAATGGCGGCGAACAAGATGTTTGTTTTCTTCTGACATGGGATGGGATGTCCTTGAGGTTTAAGTGGTCAAGATATAGGCAGTTTCAAGTATAATGGCAATCAAGTGCGAAAGTATCTCAATCTGTTGCCACAGCCCAAATAATTTACAAAATTTAGCCGAATCCCCACCCTGCCTAACGCCGGCTTATTCCTAAAATGCCTGAATGCTTGCTTTGCTTTTATTTTGCTACAATTGAGAAAGATAGCGCGCGAAAACACTTGGGGTGGAGCGTTTTATGATCGTTCGTCGTCGCGGTACTCGCACCTATATTGTATTGCTGTTGGTCATCGTCATCATGGCGTTGTTTTTTGTGTTTCATTCGACTCTCCAGATGAATTTTGATGAGATTGAGCAAAATCACGTTCAAAGCGATCTCTACCACCTCAACCATTTGTTGGACGATGAACGCAACCGCTTGTTGCGCACCCAAAATGATTGGTCGAGTTGGGATGCGGTCTACAACTTTGTCGAGGATGGTGATTTACAATTTGTGGACGATAACATCACTCCGTCCGTTTTCTTTGACCTCGACTTGTCATTTATGCTTTTTTTTGATCAGGCAATGGATCTGAACTATTGGGCACCGTCGCCCGTTCTCTCCAACGGCAATGCTTTTCTGCGGGAACTCGATGGCACACGCCCCAGCGAGATCACCGATTTGCTGGTGTTAGGCAGCCCGACCGCACAATTTGCGGTGATCAATGGCGCGCCGGTATTGCTGGCGGCGCGTCCAATTTTGTCCGGCAATGCCAGCGCCTCGCCACGCGGGACGCTTATTTGGGGGCGGGTGTTGAATGACACCCACTTTCAAGCGCTGTCCCATCAGTTGCAGATGGAGATCACGCTGTTTGGGGATGCTCAAGGGGCTGGCTCAACAGCGCTCAGTGACCAGTTGCCTCGTTTTGATGATGCCATCACGACGACGGACAACCAGATTAGGAGCCGATCCGAAATTCCCGTTCTAGGGGGGAGCTGGGTGATCGAAACCATACAAAGCCGCGTCATGCTCAATGCCATACGCACTCGTGTGCTTGTGGGGATGCTTATTTTGGCGGCGGCGGTGTTGGTGGCGATTGCCGGACTCTTTGTCTCGTTCGACCGTGCCCTGTTGCGCCGCATCAAAAACCTAAACGACTCGGTCACCAAACCCCCCAAGGGTGCCCTTGTGCCGTTGTGGAGCGCCCCGCCCAGCGCCATCATGGTGAAAGAGGATGAGTTGGGGCGCTTGACCCATACCCTCAATCTGATGGTAGAGGATATGGCGCGGTCGCGACGCGACTTGGAAGTCATGAATACCGAGCTGGAACAGCGCGTTGCCCAGCGCACGCTGGAACTGGCAACCCAACAAACGCAGCTCCTTGCGATTCTCGACACGATGGGGGAGGGACTTATCTATAACGTGGATGGCATCATGGTACTGGTCAATCCGGCGCTGGCGGAGATGGTCGGTTATGATGCGTCGGAGTTGGTGGGCAAACCCTTCCGCACGCTCACGCCGTCGGTCGATTTGACCATGACGCAAAATCTGCCCCGTAAATCAGATCGTTACGAAACCGATCTGGTCCGCAATGATGGCTCGCTTGTACAAGTTGCCATCACCGCCACCCCCATCCGCATGGCGGATAACAAACGACGGCGCGTCATCATCGTGCGTGATATCACCCAAGAAATTGCCATGAAGCGCCAGCGCGATTATTTTTTCGCCCGTGCCTCCCACGAACTGCGGACGCCGCTCACCAATATCATGACGCGCCTCTATCTGCTGGAGCGCGACGCCGAGAATACCCCCAAGCATTTGGGCGTACTCAATCGCGTGTCTAAGCACATGTTGACGTTGTTGAACGATCTGCTGAATGTCGCGCGTCTCGAAAACGGCTTATCTTTGCACAAACAGGTGATCGCGCTCCAAGATGTGATCGCCGATGTGGTCGAAGTCCAACGTTCCGACGCCGAGCAAAAACAAATCCTCATCACCAGTCATCTGTCCACGACGCCGTTGATGGCATATGCCGACCCCGCACGCATCAATCAAGCGCTCACCAACCTTGTGCGCAATGCCATCGTCTACACACCCGCAGAAGGGCGTATTCAGGTTCATGCCCATTTGAGCGAGGATGGACGCAACAGCATCATCAGTGTGATCGATAGCGGCATCGGGATTGCCTCGCAACACTTGCCGCAATTGTTTGATCCCTTTTATCGCGTGACCGAGGGCGGCAGTGGTGCCGGCTTGGGCTTATATATTGTGCGCGAGATCATGACCCTGCATGATGGCAAGGTCGATGTGAAAAGCACTTTCGGTATCGGCACGACCTTCACGCTCTCGATTGCGCTCTACGAAGCGGAAGCGATCTTAACCCCCACTTGACCATTCTCAATGTCGAGAATAGAATATAGCCATTATCAAATATGATAATGGCTAGGTGGCATGGGGAAAACAAAAGCGGATCTGCTCCTACATCCCATACGAATCCACATTATGACCGAGTTTTCGGGGCGGGATCGCACCTCGCAAGAATTGGCAGAGGCGCTCCCTGCTATTCCCCAAGCGACACTCTATCGCCAAATTAAGGTGTTGTTGGACGGGGGGATTTTAGTGATCGCCAAAGAAGAGCGCATCAAGGGTGCCGTGCAACGGACTTATCGCGTCGCACAGGGCGGAAGTCGCCTATCTGCGGAGGAATTGCGCGTTATGAGTGCCGAGGATCACCTGCGTTACTTCACGCTTTACACAGCGGCATTGATCGATACCTTCAGCGACTATATCCATACGACCGATCTTCAGCAGGTGCCTGAGTCCGGTCTCACCTACAACCGCGCCGTCGTTTATCTGACGGACGCCGAGCGTGCCGCCTTCACTGCCGAACTCAATGGGTTGGTGGGGCGGATGCTGGCGGTTGCCCCTGCGCCAGAACGCCAGCGGTTTACGTTAGCGTCGATTGTCATTCCTGATGAAAAGGATAAATCATGAGTTTAGTCGTTCAAGCCACTGGCGCAGACAGCGCCCCGGCGATTGTGTTTTTGCATGGCTTAGGCGTCAGCAGTTGGATGTGGACGGAACAGGTGGCGGCGCTGAGTGCCGATTATCATTGCCTCGCCATCGATTTGCCCGGCAATGGCGAAAGTTATCGCGAGACATGGCACTCGTTGGCGGACAGCGCCTCCCAAGTGGCGGCGATCATTCGGGCACAAGCGGCGCACGGCAAGGCGCATATCGTCGGTTTGTCGCTGGGGGGCTATGTGGCGCTGCAACTGCTGGGGGATCACCCAGACGTGGTGGAGACAGTGCTGGTCAGTGGTATAAGCACCAAAGGGTTGACCCCCGCATGGCTGTACAAGGCGTTGGTGTTCGTGGTGTCGCCGCTGATGCAGTGGCAGCCGTATATCAACATGAACATCAAGATGATGCAGTTGCCCGCCGACGCTGCGGTGTTGTTCACGCGCGACAATAAACGGGTGCGCGGCGCGACCCTGCGCGCCATCTTCAACGAGATCACCGATTTTAAGCTGCCGTCTGGCTTGCAGGGGCGTGGGCAGCGCTTGTTGGCAGTGGCGGGCAAGTTGGAAGCTAAAGCGATTCAAGCTGGGCTGTCAGCTTTTCCGCAGGCATTGCCACAGGGGGCAGCAGCCTTGGTGCCAGATGCGCATCACGGTTGGAATGGCGAACATCCGCAATTGTTCAATGACATGATCCGCGCGTGGGTGACGGGGCAACCATTGCCCAATGCCCTTGAACCCGTGTTGGCGGCGTCATCTCCATAGCCGAACAGATGTTTTGCATCTTTGCCGCGCGCGTGATGTGCGCTATCCTTTTTCAGAGTGTCCTTGTGGCAGTGAAAGTGAATTCTGATGGACTTTCTGAAGAAAATTTTTGGCGGCGGGGGTGGCGGCTCCAGTGACGGCGGCAGTGTGCTGTTTTTTTATGTCAAGCCGCACGGTTGTGATGAAATCGTCCGCATTCGCATCAATAAGATGAGCGAACTTTCTCAAAATGATGCGCAAGACGGCTATTTCGTCTATAAAGCCGTGTTGGGGACGAAGTGTTTTCAAAAAGCCGAACTGACGCTGGCGTTTGACAAAAACCGTCGTCTGACGGAGCAGACCGTCACGGGGGGCGCGCTCGTCACGCCAGCCGAGTATGATGTCTGGCAAGCGACTCAGGCGGGATGATGGCGAAGCGCATGGAAATCCCGCCCACCCGTACCATCAGCCGCGTTACTGCCCGCCGTTTGGCGATCAGCCAGCAAAATCTTGC
>Ga0105049_10007177_pt1 | contig 12934 bp, 10 predicted proteins | sample MAT06_FD_78087 | JGI IMG/M metagenome (GOLD analysis project Ga0105049, IMG submission 78087) | Freshwater microbial communities from Lake Fryxell liftoff mats and glacier meltwater in Antarctica - MAT-06 | ecosystem: Environmental > Aquatic > Freshwater > Ice > Liftoff microbial mat | place...
CATGGCCATGGCGAGGATGGCGACGCCCATGTAGATCGTGGAGCGCGACAGGAGCACACCCTGAATGCTGACGGGCACCTTGGGGTCAACCACCATGCCGGCAGAGTTCACCATCACCACGCCGATGGTGAGCAGGGCGAAAACACAGGCCACAATGACATGTCCACGGCGCATCATGCAGGATGACTGTATCGGCCGCCCGGTCATTGGCGGATGAAGAAGAGCGAGCCGCTGCCGGGGGTTGAGCGGGAGGTGGGCGGGGGATGGCTTGGGGCCGGGGGGGCGGGGGGGGCGGAGCGGGAGGGCGGTTTAGCTGAAGAACGCCCCGATGTAGTCGGCGAGGTCATCGGGGTCGATGGTGCCATCGCCGTTGAAATCAGCCCGCGGATCGGGCGGCTGCGCGAAGAAGGCCCCGATGTAGTCGGCGAGGTCGTCTGGATTCACTTCGCCGTCGCCGTTGAAGTCGGCCGGATCGCCCGGAGCCGGCGCGGGGCCGGGCATGACGACCATGGCTACGTTGTAGCCCTGGTCGGGCGAGCCGCTGTTGCCGGCGACGGTGGGGTCGCGATATTGGCCGTCGCTGTTGCGGTCGTACACGACCTTACAGCGAACGATCAGCGCTCCGAGCGACTGGGGGCTGGCGTAGCCAACGTCCGCCGCATTGGTGCCGGGGAGCACGTCCTGCACAATGCTGGATGACCAGATAGCACCGCTATCGATGCTGTCGCTGTCGGCGGTGCCCATGAACTGGATCTGGTAGTTGAGGGTGCTGTTGGCGCCGGTGATCACATCGCCGACAGCGCTGAGTAGTTCCAGCTCGTAGCCGCTGTTCTGCGCGACGAAGTTGGCGCGGATGAGGGCGGTGGTAAGGAGCGGGCCGCCGGGCCGCTTGAGTGATACGGTGGCAAGGAAGTAGAGGTTGCCGAGGGCGTCCATGGCGGGCGACGAGATGGAAGGGCCGGTGGTGGCACCGCTCACAACTTCGCCGTAGCGGGCGATGCGGCCAATGAACGATGAGCCGCCGCGGTCAACCAGGCCGTCGCCCTCGCCAGCATCGGCGGTGCCGGGAATGCCATCGGCGCCGAAATCGCCCAGCAGAACCTTCCCGGTGCCGATCGAGGTGCTACCGCTGTGAGCGGCGACGGTCCATATCACGCCACCGGTCGCGGCGCTGACGCGGGCGACGGCGAGGTAGTTGTCCATGCTTGCAGCGCTGCTGCTGGCCATGCCGGTGCCCTGGGCCGTTGCGGCCATGAGCAGGTCGCCCCCTGCGGTGGCAGGCAGGACGGTCATGGCCACCGGGCCGCTCCCGCCGCGGAAACTGGCCTGCGAGGCATAGTTAGTGAGTTCCTGAAGCGCCATGGTCGAGAAGCCCGCAGCGGTGGCGGGGTCGAAGCCGTCGGTGGGGTCGGTGATCTGGCCGGCGGCGGTGGGCAGCTCGGCCCGGAGCGCCGAGGTGATGGTGCCGGTGGTGGTGAGGCCCCAGGCGCTCACGCCGCGGGTGCGGGTCTGGCCTGAAGCGCGGCTGAGGACGGCGCTGGTGCCAGCATCGCTTGCGCCGGCGGCGAGGCGCGAGAAGACCCCGCGCGAGAACGATGTGCTGCCGCGCGGCGTGCCGCCGGCGGGGAGGTGGCCGGTTGAGCTGGTGACGGAGTTGGCGGTTTGCTCAGAGAGGAACGCGCCGGAGAAGTCGCCGCTGACCATGACGGGGCGCCCGGCGATGGCGGCGGGGATGATGGTGGGCACGATCTGGGTGATCTGGCTCTGGAAGACGGTGCGGTAGACGCCAGCGGTAGCATCGGACCCGCCGGAGCTCGATATCTGGTTGAGCGACGCGCCGTTGCGGGAGGCGGCGGCGATGCGAATGAGACGCTTGTCGGAGACTGCGCCGCCGGAGGCGAGGCCGTAGCCGTCAACCAAGGCGTGGACGGTGCCGGTGGCATCGACGCCGCCCAGGCCGATGGAGGCGGTGGCGGTGTTGCCTGCGGCCGTGGAGGGCTTGTTCACAGCGGCGTTGATGCGGGACACGAAGAGCCGCTGGGGAGCGAGGGGGTCGAAGTTGATGACGGCGCTCACCAGGCCCTGTTCGTCATCACCATCGCCGAAGTTGCCGTTGGGGCCGCCGCCGAACTCCATAAAGGCGAGGCCGAACTGCGCGCCGGTGAGGCCGGTGGTGTTGATGAAGCCGTATCGGCCCGAGCCGTCGTCGGCGGGGGAGGTGTTCTGAAGGAAGTTCACACCCTGACCGGCGGCGTGCCACGCGGCGTATGAGGTGCGCAGGTATGCGCCAGTCGTGAAGACGCTGCTCAGGGCCTGCGCGCCGATCAGGTGGTTGAAGAACGTGCCACTGGCGTTTGAGCTCTTGGCAACCGGACCCAAGCGATACGCCGAGCCCCACGAGGAGGTGATGCCGGTGAGATCGACAACGTAGTTGTTGATCTGCTCGGTGCCGGCGCCGATGGTGAACTGACCGACGGCATCGCCAGGGAGGCCGTTGCCTGACGAGACTGAATCCTGCGCCAAGGCACCTGAAGACAGCGCGCTGCCCGCAACGGCGAGCAACGCGGCGATGATCGTGACACGACATTGAGGCCGAACTGGCATGATCTGCAATCTCCACTCAAGGCGCGGCAACGGGCCGCGCGAAAAAAATACCAACGGGATCACGGCGGAATCGGGACCTGGGGCACAGGGGACGCGCGCGAAGATACCGCTCCGGAACACAAACAGAGCCATTTTCAGTGTACCCGCGCCCGCTCAGCGGGCGAAGATTTCTCGCGAGTTTGCGTTGCGATCGTCAACCAGGATCTTGGCCCGAGAAAGTCTCTCTTTCCAAGCCGAATCCGTCTCCAAAACCAAGGCCTCTTTGATCCGTTCGGCTGTTGTTTGGGTTATCCGGTCGAAGGTGACATCGAGCATGATGGCCTGACGGAGGGCGGGGAGGTACTGAGGGTTGCGTGAAAGGGCGGACTCATAGGCCCGCTGTGCCTCGTCAGCGTACTGCAGTTTCTCCCAGAGCAGGCCCAGATTGGACATGGGGCGAGGATCGGTCGGGGCCAGTTCGGCGGCCGTGACGAACGCCTCTTTGGCTTCCATGCTGCGGCCCTGATCCATGTAGATCTTGCCCATGTTGTTCCAGGCCGGCGCATAGTCGCGATAGGCCGCGATTGAGCGCTGATAAAGAACGAGCGCTTCTTCCTGTTTGACACGGACCTTGGAGGCCGGCTCGCCGCGACGTTGGAAATCTTCGGCCGCCAGTTCGGCCGTCGCGGCCTGCTCGGCGAGCTCGTTAGCGGCGCGAAGTTGCGCGAGCGGGTCGGCCGCGACAGCGTTCTGCGCGTTGCTGTCAACGGCGCACCCGCTCAGCACGCTGCCCACAGAAATGAGGGCGACCGGGAGGGCAGTCACGATGGCCAATCGGCAGAGCATGTTCATCTTGGATTGCTTCTTCATAAGGCGTCTACTCGGACCATCACGAACTTCTGACCGTACACCGACGCGTAAGCCGTCTGCGGGCGGCCGCTTAGTTGCGGCGCTCCCAGCGGGTGAACTCGACCTTGCCCTTCCAGCGGACTTTGCCCTCGACGGTAGCGATGTCGGGCTCAAGCTCAACGAGGGCGAGCTGCAGGCCGGGGAGTTCGTCGGTCGTGCGGCTGATCCAGCGGAGCATGGGCTCGGTCTCTTGCTTGGCGAGCGTGCCGGCGTAGCGCTTCTTATCGAAGCCCACGCTGCCGGCGGTGAGGCCGTCTCTGGATTCGGTGACGCTCACGCCAACGAGCCCAACCTCGCGGCCGATGCGCTCGATCTCGGTATAAGCGTTTTCCATTCGCGCGTAGAGCGGGCTGGTGGCGTTCTCGTTTTCTTTGTCGCGGATGGCGGCCAGCTGTTTGACGAGGCTCTCGACCTTGCGGGTCATGTCGATCTCGGCATCAAGCCGTGCATTGGCATCAAAGCGCGACGAGAGACCGAAGAGCGCGACGACAACGGCGACGGCAAGCAGACCGCCAGCGAAGACGACGAGAAAGCGGGGCTGGTTAGTGCGGGCAGCCGACGTGGCGCGGTCGGCCAGGGCGGCGCGGGTTTCGTCGGAGAGTTTGGGGGCCAGACTGGACTGACTCATTTGCCACCTCCGGCGGGCGATTGCCCCCCATCGCGCGGCTTGGCGGTGGGTTTATCTGGCTGAGGGGCGAGGGGGTTGGGATTGGGGGGGAGGTTGGCGGGGTTAAAGTTGTTGGGCCCGGGGGCTTTGGCTTCGGCGAGCTTCGCCGCGGGCACGGAACCAGGAATCGCAGTCGGCACCTTGGTGCCGTTTGCTCCGTTTGCGCCCGGAACGTTGAGGGGCACCGCCCTCGGCGCGGGCGTACCGGGACGCGGCGGATTGGCGGGGGCGTTGACGCGGGGGTTGGCGGCGGGATCGGCCGGAGTTGTGCCCGGTTTGAGATTGGTGGCGGGCCCGGCTTTGGGGGCCGGTGGCGCAGGCGGCTTGGTGCCGCCGGAGGGCGCGACTGAAGCCAGCGGTGGCGTGGTGGTCTTGGGGTCTTCCCAGGCGCCGCGAATGTCGTAGAGGCGTTCGCCATCGGCGCCGGCTGGTTTGGGAACGCCTTCCCACACGATGGGCACACCCTCGGCGGGCTGGGCGCGGAGGGCTTTGAGGATGTTGGGGAGAGCGTCGGCCTTGTCGGATGCGGCGGCAAACGTGGCGCGAATGCTGTTTGAGCCGACCGACGCCCGCCCCTTGAGCTTGGCGTCGGGAACGGTTCCCGCGGCCGTTAGCAGGCGGGCAAAGGCTGTGAGGATGGGCCGCTCGGGAACAACAACCTGCTTGGCGCGAAGGAGCGCATTGAGTTTCGATTGCAGTTCGGGGACCTGTTCGACCGCCGGGTTGAGGGCCCGGGGGACCATGTCCTTGATCGAGGTGATGAGTTCTTCGCGGGTTCGAGCCAGGCCGGCGATGCGCTCTTCGGCCGCGCTGGCCGAGCCCTGCAGCTTGAAGCCAATGATGCCGACGCCAACGCCCGAAAGCACCACGGCGGCGGCCATCCAGGCATACGAGCGGCGCGAGAGTCGGCCGGGGCGCGACGAGAGCATCACGAGCGCCGACTGCGCGTTCTCACCGCCCAGCGTGTCGCCTGTTGCTGCGGCAAGCCGCATAAGGGAGGCGATGACCGGGTCGCTCTCGATGCCAGCAGTGGCCGCAGCGCCCGGCCAGTTGCGGGCCAAGGTCTGGGCGAGCTGGCCGAGACCGGCCTCGCCATCGAAGCCGGCGCAGGAGATTGATTTGGGGCCAATGCAAATGACCTGCGCCGGAGCAGCACCGAGCTGCAGCGACCACGCCAGCCACTCGCTCACGGTGCGACCAAGATCGGCGCGCGAGAGTTCGAGGGTGTCGGGCTCGGGCGGGGGGAGCGGGGCGAGTGATTCGTCGCCGTCCGTCGTCGCGGCAGATGCCGCGGCGAGGGCCGAGGTGCGGTTGACGCGCTGGCCGCCAGCGGCGAGCAGTGCGCCGCCGCGGGTCCATGACCAGACCAGCCGGGCTGGCTGCGCGCCATCCTCGCTGCCCGGGTCAACCAGAACGACGGCCGTGACCGAGCCGGAGGGCACACCATCAGTCGGTGAAGGGGCGGCTTTGGCCAGAATGCCGCGCTGCAGTTCATCGGCGCGCTGAGGGTCCCACGCGGCGGCCATAGCGTGCCAGACACTCGTGACGGCGGTGGGGCCGCAGCCGAGCGAATCAAGTTCATCAACCAGCAGTCGGGCGGCCAGGTCGGGCATCGCCAGCACGGCGACGCGCTGGCGCTCCGTGGCGGCCGCGCTGGCGTGCTTGCCAAAGCTGAAGGCACGGGCCGGGGCCTCGAGCGTGGCCGTCAGGCCCTGCACGCTCAGATCGGTGGTGGGCTCGCCCTCGGTGGGTGCCCAGACCGAACCGCCCACGGTGCCGGTGATGCCCTCTTCGATGGGTCCCGACATGGCTTCATCGACGGCGGCGAGGACCGCCGATTGCGAGCCGCCAGCGCTGGTCAGCCAGGCGCAGCGACCGCCATCAACATCAAGGCACAGGATCAGATCCGGCCCATCGCCCTTGGACTGGCCCTTGCCAGAACCGAGTTGGCCAGCGATCCACGCGGCGCCCTGCTTGATCACCTTGGCTGAGTGTTCTTCGTCAGCAAGGGTGCTTCCCGAAGAAGCACCGGAGTCGGCATCGGTCGCGCGTGCATCGGCTGCGGAAGCGGCCTGCGCAGGGGGCGTCCAGACGCGCGCCTCGCGCCCGTCTACGAGCACAAGCGAATCGATCGCCGCCCCTCGCGAGAATCGTGACACATAGCAGTACACACTCGCCACGCGTCAGTTCCCCTCCGTCTTCGATGGGGGCTGGAGCTGTTCATCAGGCTCCATGAACTCAAACTCGCCGTCAGCGCCGCTGTGCTTGAATATCTGGGCCTGCTCGTCTCTGTCGAGGGGGCGACCGCCGGCGCGGGCTTTCTCGCCGATCGTCCGGCGAGCCTGGTCGGCGGGGCTGAGCTCTTCTTTGAGGCTGGCACCCGCAGTGCCAAGCTGGTTGGCGATGTGGCGTTTTTCGTCAAGATATGCCTGCCGCTCCTTGGCCTTACCCGCCATAAGCGCTGCCTTGGCGGCGGCATCGCCCTGACCGATGGGTGCGGCCACGCCCAAGGCCATCCCGGGAAAGCTGCCCGACCCGATAGCTGCCGTGACGGTGCGTTTTTCCTTGGTGGCCATCGGGATGTAGCGGCGCATCCCCGATTCATCGACGGTGAGATACTCAGGCTTCACATCGACGACAAAGGCTTTGTCTACAGTGTCGCCGGCTTTGACGAAGCGCTGATCTTCACCGATCACGACGATGCCCTTGCGGACAGTGCCGCCGAAGAGGCCGCCGATATAGCGCCATGTGACGGTGGGCGGGGGCGCGGCCACCTCGATGTTCTCCGTCGCTGGTTGGTCGATCGCGACCTCCGGCAGCTTCTCGCGGGCCATCTCGGGTGAGATGGCTTCGAGGATGCTTGCCAGTAGCGTGGCGTCGGGCTGGTTCGGCCGCTTCCCCTCGACCTGCGACCCGCCGCGGTCAATCACGGCAGCACCCGCGGCGTCGATCCTCCAGACGTCACGCGGGAGCGCCAGCAAGCCTGCCGCGCCCAAGAGAAGGGCTGCACCGGCCAGTTGTGCGTTTCTCGCTGTTCGCTTTGCTTGAAGGTTGTTCATGGTTGTTCCTCGCGCTATCGCCACCGGTCCCGAACTCATCATTATTGGATCGCCCGGGCCGCCCATATCGGCGTTTGGTCGGCCTCAAGGCCAAACAGCGCCAAACACGGTCAAACAGTGTCAGACCGGGTTCCACCTGCCGTTTGCGGGATCACCCCGACGGCGGATCGACGATTTCGGTCCATTCCAGGAACGCCGGACGCGACCGCTGCACCGGCCCGGCGGAGCCCGACCGGCCCGCTTCGCTGTAGAGCACCAGCGCGCGGTAGCGCTGCACCACCCGCCCGCCGCCATCCTCGACGATGGCCCGCATGCTGTAAAGCGATGGCTCGGCCACCACCAACCCGGCATATTCCTTGCGCGGCTTGGCGGTCTCATCAGCGTAACCGGTGAAGACGTCGAGGAACTTCTCATCAACGCCCGCCCGCTGGAGCTGGGCGCGCAGATCCGCAGCGTTGAGACGGCTCTCCTCGCGGGCTTCGACGATCGCCCGGGCCGTGCTGGCGCCATCGGTGCCCGGGGCGCCGTGTTCGAACAGTTTGGCGAGCACTTCCACCGGGGCAGTATTGATGTTCACCTGGGCCGGGCCGCGCTGGCGCAGAAACCTGCTGGGGTCGGCCGCTCTCGACATCTCGAGCGCGACCTGCCGCATCACCTCGCCACTACCGCCGGTGGGGTCATAGAGCGCGGTGCCCTGCGCATCACGCAGTTCAAACCGAAGCACGGACGCATCACCGGCGACACGGATCGAAAAACGGATCACGGGGTCGGGGTCGCGCTCGGCCGCGAGCCGCTCGGATGCCGATGGGTCGTTGCCAGCGTTTGCGGCACCGGCAGCCCCGCCCCCGCCCGGCCGTCGGCCGGCCGCGCCGGGACGGAAGGCCTGCTGGCTGAGCACGAGTTCAGCGATCTCCGCCAACCCCTGCTGGGCATGGTGAAACTGATAGGTCTTGACCTCGTTCTTCTCGGTAATGGCCAGACGCGACTGCTGCGAAAGCATGATGCCCGTCGAGAGAACTGCCACCAGCCCCAGGAGCAGTACGAGCGGGAGCGCAAAGCCGCGCCGCAAGGGGATACCCGCCCGGCTGCCTTCTCGAGATGGACAGACGGCGGTCATTGACCGATTTTTCCTTGCATGCCCGCGCCACCGGTCCGGCCTCTGCCGCCACCGCTCCGGCCCCCACCGCCGCTGGCTCCAGACCCGCCGGTGGCGGGATTGTTGCCGCCACCCGCCGCGCCCGTCCCGCCGCCAGCACTGCTACCGGCACCGCCGCCAGCCCCGCCGCCGCCGCCGGCCCGATCACGACCGCTGCTGCCTTCTTCACGCCGACGCGCAACCTCCGTCGGATCGGCCATGGGCCGCGTGGCCCGCGACTGCACGTACACGCACTCGAATGTCCACTGGCCGCGCAGGCCGTCTTTGTGCTCAACCTGCACGACCACATACGCGGGAAGCTCATCGGCCGTGCGGGCCATGAGGTTTCTCACGTCCATAAGCCGGCCGGCCTCGCCGGGGCGGTCGGGGTCCTCACGCGTGACCTTGAAGGCGATATCGACACTCACAAACCCGTCGGCGATCACGCGCTCGCCAGCGAGCTCAAGCACCAACGGCCGGGCTTCTTCTTCGATCTGTTCTTCTTCCGCGTCGGACTTGTCGTCACCGGCCTCTCCCTCGGGCTGGTTGCCCTCGCGGGCATCGATGCGCTCTTGTAGCCGCTCGCGGGCGCCCTTCGGGCGGCGCACGGCCCGCTCTTCCTGCGCGGGGTCCACCTGCTCGCGGAAGACGCGCCACCACGCCGTGATGAACCCGGTTGATTCATCGCGACGAAACTCGATGGCCGCCCACACGCCGCCGCCCAGTTCGGGCGTGCCAAAGCCGGTGAAGCCTTCGGGCATCTTCACCGCCAGTGGCGGCTGCGCCACCATCATTTCCAGCCGCTGCAAGCCGGCCTCAGGCGTAACGAGGTTCAGCCGTGGCGGGCCGGAGAGAATGGCATCGTCCCCCCCCGCGCCCTTGTCCTTATCGGCGTCTTGCGCCTTGCCAGCCGCGCCAGCGCCGGCGGGCGCCTTGTCGCCCCCGGCCGCTGCGCCAGCAGGCTGACCGCTCGGCGGGCGGGCCGTCGTCCGTGGCTTTACAACCACCACAATCGACGAGAGCGATTTCTGCAGCGAGCTATGCAGCTCGGCCATGTTGATGGCCGCCTCGGCCCGCTGCTCGGTCCGCCGTTCGGCACTGCGCATGAGCGAGAAGATGCCCAACGCTCCCATCACCACCAGCGACCCGATCAACATCGCCAGCACCAGTTCGAGCAGCGTGAACCCGCGCCGGCAAGGCCGAACTATTCGAGCGGACGCCAAAGGCACGTAAGTCATTTGCCAGTCCCTCCGCCGCCGCTATTGCCACCGCTATTGCCGCCCCCACCACGCCCAGACGGCCGGCCCGCCCGCTGCACCAGTTCAAGAGCGCGCTGGGCGAGCTTAGAAGCATTGCGTTTGCGGCTGTCGTTGCTGCGGCGCTCAGTAAGCAGACCGCCCGTTTCGTGCCAGAGACGGCTGACCTCGGCGAGCTTGTCGCCGCGGCCGGGCTGGCCGTTGCGGTCGGCCGCCGCGTAGACGCTGATCGTGACAAGGTGAATACCCGCGAAGAACGGCGCCGCAGTCGAGCCCGGCCGATTGTCAGACTGGGCGGCATTGCTGCCGTCTTCGTTTTCAACCGTCACATCGTCTTTGCGGACCTCCCACACGAACGAATAGCCGAAATCGTCATAGGGCTTGCCGGGGTTGATCTCGGGCGTGTTGATCGAGTCGTCATCATCCACAAACATGAGCATGAGGCGGCTGGCAACTTCAAAGCCCGCGAGGCGACGCTGGCGGCCCTCTTCGGCCTTGTTGATGAACGCGATCGTGGTCGCCACACCCACGGCGACCAGCGCCAGCAGGAGCGTGGCCAAGACCACCTCAAGGAGCGTGAAGCCACGTCGCGACCGCTTCGTCTTGGCTCCGGACCGGTTCATGCGTTCCTTTTTCAACTGCCCCCGCCGCGCAGGCGGCGGCGGGGGGGAGGGGAGGCGGGAGAGGCGTCGTGCGTTACTGATTGTCCATGTTCTGCAGCGAAATGTCATCATCGGTCGTTGCAGCGCTGGGCCCACTGCTGTAGAGATCAAACGGGAACTTCGGATCGTTGCTCGAGCCCGGATAAAAGTACTGATACTCGCGCTGCCAGCCGTCTTTGCTGATCTTGTCCATGAGCGGCGTCGATCCCTGCGTGAGCAGGTCGAGCGTCATCGGGTAGTCGCCGTAGCGACCGTTATAGAGGTTGACCGCGCTCACCATGGCGCGCATGCTCGTGACGGTGGTGTTGCGGCGCGACGCGTTCAACACGCCCCGCGCGCTGAAGACCGCCACCGTGCCCAGGATGCCCATGATGAGCACCACAAGCATCATCTCAAGCAGCGTAAAGCCGCGACGCGAAGCCCGCTTGTTCGTCCGTTGCCGATTCGTGAGCTGCTGGCTCGAGTTCATAACCATTCTCCAGATGTTGACCAGAACCGAAGAGGCGCGGTCACCCATATACAATACGCGATGTTTCCGCCTCTATTGCGGCGACCTCTCACAGTGTGACAACCGCGTGACTCCCCCGCCACCGCCGAACCCACAGACGCCGCCCGGCCCGGTTTATCTGGACGTTTCAAACCGCGTTCTTCGCCGACCTTCACATTCCAGCCGACCCCGACTGTTCGCCCAGGTCGCCATGTTCAGATCCCCATCGCCGTCGCCATCGCCTTGCCCATGTCGGCCGGGCTCATCGCAATCTCCACCCCCGCCGCCCGCAGAGCAGTGATCTTGCTCTCGGCCGTCCCCTGGCCGCCCGCTTCGATGATCGCGCCCGCGTGGCCCATCCGCCGGCCGGGTGGGGCCGTCTGGCCGCCGATAAACGCGGCGACCGGCTTGTTCAGCCGACCGGCCTTGCGCTCGGCGGTAATAAACTCGGCGGCTGCTTCCTCGTCGCTGCCGCCGATCTCACCGATCATGAGTATGCCGTGCGTCTCCGGGTCGGCCGCGAACATGCTGATGCAGTCGATGTGGTTGATGCCGCGGATCGGGTCGCCACCGATGCCCACGCACGTCGATTGCGCCAGGCCCAGATTGCTGGTCTGCCAAACGGCTTCATACGTCAGCGTGCCCGACCGGCTGACGATGCCGATGGCCTTGCCCCGCTTGGCCTCGCTGATGTGGGTGTGAATGTAGCCGGGCATGATCCCAATCTTGCAGCCCGCCTTGGTATAGGGGTCGCTGGCACCCGTCCCGCCCCCGCTCTTAGGGCCGGGCGAAATGACGCCCGGGCAGTTGGGGCCAACCAGCACGATCTTGCTCCAGTTGCCCGCCTCGCCCGGCCCGCCCTGATCACCATTCATCTCATCAAGCATGGCCCGCACGCGGATCATGTCCTGCACCGGCACGCCCTCGGTGATGGCGCAAATGACGCGAATGCCAGACGCGGCGGCTTCGAGTATGGCATCGCCCGCGAACGGCGGGGGCACAAAGATCATGGTGGCGGTGGCACCCGTGCCCTTCACGGCCTGAGCAACAGTGTCGAAGATCGGCAGGCCGTTGTCGTCCTTGGTGCCACCCTTGCCGGGGGTCACACCACCGACGAGTCTGGTGCCGTAATGCAGGCAGCCACGCGTGTGCTGAGCACCAAACGAGCCGGTGATGCCCTGACAGATGACTTTTGTCGATGCGTCTACGAGGATGGCCATAGGGGGCGAGGGTATGGGCCGGGAGGCAGTAACCCAAAGGGCAGCCGCAATTTCCGCCCTACCTCCACGCTCCACCCTTACCTCACCCGCACGACCCGCCCAGCTTCACACGCGCGACTTTGCCAACCCGCAATACCCGCCCTTCACGTTCGTTCCACTTCCTGAACCCATCGAGAACCGCCCGAATCGGGCCGACCTCAACGGTTCATTCTGAGAAGCCCCTTACCTGACACTGTCCTTCGGAGGATTCGCCCATGTTCAAAGCCATCGCTCGCCCCGCTCTTGCCCTTCTCGCCCTCGCCGGCCTCGCCGCCGTCGCCATCGCTGAGCCGCCCGCCCACAAAGCCCCCCAGCCCGGCACCGATGTGCTCGGCGGGCCCGCTGTGAAGCAGGTGGCCGTGCCCGGCGAGCGCGTCGACTTCGGCGCTGGTTCGGGCTTCAAGAAAGATGGCGGGAGCAAAGAGATCCCCCACTCGATATTCATGACGGCCATCAACGAATCACTCGGCAACAACGCGCCGGAGAACGTCCGCCTGAACGCCGAGCAGCAGGCCAAGATCAAGACCATCGACACCGAGTTCACCACCAGCCAGCGCGAGTTCTTCTCCAAGAACCGTGGCGAAATGAGCAAATTCACCGGCCTGCGCGACAAGCGTGCCAAGGGCGAAGTCGGCGCCAAGGGCAAGCCCGCCCCCGGCGGCAACGATGCGCAGCGCCAGGCCATGATGGAAAAGATGAAAGAACTGCGCGACCAGGCCCCCAAGGCGGCCGATGCGCACAAACAAATCTGGGCCGTGCTGAACGCCAACCAGCACGCCGCAGCCCAGACCAAGCTCGACGCCGCCAAGGCCGTTGCCAAGTCCAAGATCGATGAGAAGTATGTTGAGCGTGAGAAGAAGAAGTTCGCCGGCAAGCTCGGCAAGAACCCGGCCGAGGGAGGGGCCGCCGCAAGCACG
>Ga0105049_10007181_pt1 | contig 12929 bp, 13 predicted proteins | sample MAT06_FD_78087 | JGI IMG/M metagenome (GOLD analysis project Ga0105049, IMG submission 78087) | Freshwater microbial communities from Lake Fryxell liftoff mats and glacier meltwater in Antarctica - MAT-06 | ecosystem: Environmental > Aquatic > Freshwater > Ice > Liftoff microbial mat | place...
CTCTTGCCCTTGAAGACGATTTCCAGGGTTTCGCGGTTGTAGCGTTTGCCCTTGCAGACGTCGCAGGTGACATAGACGTCGGGCAGAAAATGCATCTCGATCTTGATCAGGCCGTCACCCTGGCAGGCCTCGCAGCGACCGCCCTTGACGTTGAAGCTGAAGCGGCCGGGGCCGTAGCCGCGGGCCTTGGACTCGGGCAGGCCGGCGTACCAGTCGCGGATGGGCCCGAAGGCACCGGTATAGGTGGCGGGGTTCGAGCGCGGGGTGCGGCCGATCGGCGACTGGTCGATGTCGATGACCTTGTCGAACAGCTCCAGCCCCTCGATCCGGTCGAAGGAGGCGGGCGCGTCCGAGGCGTTGTGAAGCCGGCGGGCGGCGGCCTTGTACAGGGTCTCGATGGTGAAGGTCGATTTGCCGCCGCCGGACACGCCGGTGACGCAGGTGAACAGGCCGGCCGGAATCTCGCCGGTGACGTTCTTGAGGTTGTTGCCGGTGGCCCCGGAGATCCTGAGCATCTTCTTGCGGTCAATCGGGCGGCGCCCCTCGCTCGGCAGTTCGATCTCGCGCTCGCCGGTCAGATATTTGGCGGTCAGGGAGTTGGGGTTGGCCATGACCTCGGCGGGCGTGCCCTGGGCACAGACCTCGCCACCGTGAATGCCGGCGGCCGGGCCCATGTCGATGACATAGTCGGCGGTCAGGATGGCCTCCTCGTCATGCTCGACCACGAGGACGGAGTTGCCGAGGTCGCGCAGGCCGCGCAGGCTTTCCAGCAGGCGGGAGTTGTCGCGCTGGTGCAGGCCGATGGAGGGCTCGTCGAGGACGTAGAGCACCCCGGTCAGGCCCGAGCCGATCTGCGAGGCCAGACGGATGCGCTGGCTCTCGCCGCCGGACAGGGTCCCCGAGGCGCGCGAGAGGCTGAGATAGTCGAGGCCGACATTGTTGAGGAAGCGCAGCCGGTCGGTGATTTCCTTGAGGACCCGGCGACCGATCTCCATCTGTTTGTCGGTCAGCTGGCCGTCCAGCGCGCTAAACCATGCGTGGGCGTGTTTGATCGACAGCCACGACACCTCGGCGATGTCGGTGCCCGCGACCTTGACCGCCAGGGCCTCCGGCTTAAGGCGTTTGCCGTGACAGACCTCGCACGGGGTCTCGGACTGGAACCGGCCCAGTTCCTCCCGGACCCATGCGGAATCGGTCTCGCGCCAACGCCGCTCAAGGTTCGGCAGCACACCCTCGAAGGCCTTGGAGACCTCGTATTTGCGGGCGTTGTCATCATAGGTGAATTTGATCTTGTCGCCGCCCGAGCCGCGCAGGATCACATTATGCGCCGTCTCCGGCAGGTCGCGCCACGGCTTGTCCATCGAGAAGCCGTAGTGGCAGCTCAGCGACTGCAGCGTCTGGGTGTAGAGCGGCGAGGGGCCGCGCGACCACGGAGCGACGGCACCCTTGTGCAGGGTCTTGTCGCGGTCCGGAATGACCAGATCGGCGTCGAAGGCCAGTTTGACGCCGAGGCCGTCGCAGGCGGGGCAGGCCCCGAACGGGTTGTTGAACGAGAACAGCCGCGGCTCGATCTCGCTGATCGTGAAGCCAGAGACGGGGCAGGCGAATTTCTCCGAGAAGGTCATTCGCCGCGGCTCCTTCTCACCACCGGTGGCCGTCGCCCATTCCGCCACGGCGATGCCTTCCGCCAGACCGAGCGCGGTCTGCAGGCTGTCAGCGAAGCGGCTTTCGAGGCCGTCCTTGGTGACGATCCGGTCCACCACGATGTCGATGTCGTGCTTGAACTTCTTGTCCAGCGTCGGCGCGTCCTCGATGGCATGGAATGCGCCGTCGATCTTGACGCGCTGGAAGCCCATCCGCTGCCACTCGGCCATTTCCTTGCGGTATTCGCCCTTGCGGCCCCGGACGACGGGAGCCAGCAGCAGCAGGCGTTCGCCGTCGGGCAGGGCGGTCAGTTTGTCGACCATCATGGAGATGGTCTGACTCTCGATCGGCAGGCCGGTGGCCGGCGAATAAGGTACGCCGACGCGGGCCCACAGCAGGCGCATGTAGTCGTGGATCTCGGTCACCGTGCCGACGGTCGAGCGCGGGTTCTTCGAGGTCGTTTTCTGTTCGATCGAGATGGCCGGCGACAGGCCCTCGATCAGATCGACGTCGGGCTTGCCCATCAGCTCAAGGAACTGGCGGGCATAGGCGCTCAGGCTCTCGACGTAGCGGCGCTGACCCTCGGCGTAGATGGTGTCGAAGGCGAGCGAGGATTTACTCGAGCCCGACAGGCCGGTCATGACCACGAGCTGCTCACGGGGGATGTCAAGATCGACGCCCTTGAGATTGTGCTCGCGCGCGCCGCGCACGCGAATGAAGTTGTGCTTTTCGATCATGGAGTCCGGGAACGCGGTGGGGCCGGTGAGGGTCCGGCGCGACGACGCTATATGGGGATCAATTCGCCGGATTCAGCAAGAACATTATGAGAACAAGAAGGCCGAACTGACGCAGGCTTTCACTCGTCGAGGAAATCTCCGGCGTTGAAGCTGAGCACGCAGCGATGGTCCGCCCCTCCGGCCGCCGAGCAGGAGTCGATGCCGAACATGTTGGCCTGGACCTTGGCGGTCGAGCGGTAGCTGCGGCCTTCAAGATCGAAGGCTGAGTCGATGCGGGTGCTCCACGGGCCGAGGGCGACGTAGAAAGCGCGGGCGGGCGCGCCGGTACAGGTGAACAGAATCCGCTCTTCACCGCCACCGTCCGCGGCGCGCCGGAAATCGCCTGTCGCAGCGGCCTGGCCCAGGCAGTCAGCGTAGAGGCGGGCGTTGGCCGGGGCGGGGTCACCGGCGAGCGGTGTGTAGTTCGGAACGACCATCGCGCCGTCCGGCGCATGAGCGCAGGCCGTCAATGCGGCCCCGAGGGCGAGGGTTGCGAGCAAGGGGCCGTGGCGCATGATCGGGTCTCCGGTCCTACCGTCTCATGGTCTAGTCAGAGGCACCATTGCCGAAATGGCTTGCACGTCAGCCGCTTCGACCCCATTCTTTGCCGCAGATTGAGTTCATTGGAGGCCAGACGATCATGATCAGCGCCCTGGAAATCGGTGTCGCCCTTTCTGCATCGCTGCTCGCGCTCGTCTATGTGCTCAAGAACCAGCCCCGTCCGAAACCGGTCCGTATCCGCACGCGTGACGCCGGGTCTCGTCGCGGACCGCACGCCTGACGGTTCCATGGTCTTCGTCAATCTGAGGTCATGGGCTCGGCGACGAGCGCCCGCGCGCCTTCTGCAGATCATGTCCGACCAGAGCGAAGTCGGTCTTGATGGACGCAGTCCATCAAGGCTCAGATTTCGCTCCAGACCGAGTCTGGACCATTTTTTGGATTCAGGTCGATTCGACCTGAAACAAAAATGGTCTAGCGCCAGCCCGCGACCGCGCCGAGCCGTCGGGCGGCGACGGGATGCACGATCGGGAGGCTGGGCTGTGGCGTCGGGCGTCCGAACAGCCAGCCCTGCCCATAGTCAACGCCCAGACCGCGGATGATCGCCGCCTGCTCTTCAGTCTCGATCATTTCGACGACCGTCGTCATCTTCAACTCCCGGCAAAGCTGGACCACATGCGAGACCAGCGAGCGGGACCGCTCGTCGGTCGTGATATCGCGCACGAAACGTCCATCAATCTTGACCGTGTCGGCGGGCAACCGGTGCAGATAGTCCAGAGAAGCGGCACCGACGCCGAAGTCATCCAGACAGACTTGAATGCCGGCCTTGCGCAAGGCGTTCAGGCGGCGGGTCGCGGCGTCGAGGTCACCAACAGCGGCGGTCTCGGTCACCTCGATCAGGATGCGCGAGCGGATGTTCGGCGAGGCCGCCGTCATCCGCAGCAGGCCCTCGGCATAGACATCAGCTCCAATCGACGCGCCGGAGACATTGATCGCCACCTTGCTCAGACCCAATCCCGGCCGCTGCAGCATCTGCAGCGCCTTTTCAGCGACCGCCAGGTCAAAGCTCTCGATCAGACCCAACGCCTCGGCCAGATGAATCGACTCGGAGGGACCGTGACCGCCGAACCGGGCGAGGGCTTCGAAGTGATGGGGGGCACCGGTCGCGAGATCGGCAATCGGCTGATATTCCAAGGTGAAGTTCCGTTCGCGGACGATGGCCCGGAACTTGTCGGCCTCTTTGAGCGTGCGCTTCAGACTCTCTGAAAAGGTTACGCCGGCCCATCCGACCCCGTCCTTGAGACAGGCCTCCAGAGCGAAGCGAACCGCCCGGACAGTCGGTTCCTCCGGCCCGTCGACGGACAGCACGATCCGGTTGACAATCGCGGCCATGTCCAGACCTTCGGCCGCCGCGGCGTTGCGAACCTCATCGACGAGGTCAGACGCCGCATCGGCAGCGCGGACGAGGGCGAACCGCTCTGGCGAAAGGCGCGCAGCCGACGCGCCGTCCACGGACGCGGTCTGGAGGGCGGCCTCGATGCGGGCGGCGGCGCGCTGGTTTGCTTCCCCCGGCTGGTCGAGACCGGCGACCTCGACGAAGGAGACCGCCAGACCCTGCGCGACGGCTCCATCGTGCAGAAAGGCCTGGACCCGGCCCAGCAGCCCGTCGGCGTTCAGAAGAGCGGGCGCGCTGGGTATGGCAAGCGTGAACGCCGCCCCGACGTAGGCGATGGCGCACGAAACGGCGGGCGCCAGTTCCGGCAACTGGAACAGTCGGATGCGCGCACGACGCACGCGCTCGGGATCGCAGGAGATCAAGGCCTCGAGCGGCTCGGTACGAAGACCCGGCTGGATCGTTCGAAGCGCCTCTGAAAGGGGTTTGCGGCCGGCCTTGCCGACCAGGTCCACCAGCATTCGGCCTTTCCAGCTTTCCGCCGACTCACCGCCGGGGCAGGGTCCCGAGCCCAGCCCCAGCGCCACCCGCCCGTCGCCATCGACCTCAAGCAGCGTATCTGCCGCGGCGAAGGCCAGTCCGAGGAGCCGGGATTTTGTGTTCATGGCTACCCGTAACACTCCGAGTGTAAAGCCTTGTTCGATGAACAAACTTAATGGGCGCGTCAGGCCTGGCGATTGAGGGCCACGGCGCGGCCATCACTGGCTGTGGCCTTGCCCGACGCGCCATAGGCGGACGGCGATCCGCGCTGGCTGGCGACTTCGGCGACAATGGTCCGGACCAGTCCCTCGGAAATGATGCGAGCCGCTTCGACGGCGCGGGCGTGTCCGGACAACACGGCCTCGAAGGCCTGCGTTGCCCTGATCAGGGCCATGCGGTCGCCGGCCGGTGCCGCGGCGAGCACGCTCGGATCGGATTTGAGCTGGGCTGACTCACGGCGATAGACATTGGCCAACTGCTGGGTCTCGGTCAGCGTCTCCACGGCGTCCTGGGGGCGGCGGGACTCAAAGGCCCTGGACTCCTCAATGAGGCGCGCGGTCAGACGGGTGGTCAGGTCGGTCAGCTGTCGGATACGAGCGCGGGCGTTGATGGTGGCTGAATCGGTCATGCGACGGGCTCCTTGGCTTCCTGCATCTTCAGCATCTGGGCCACGACCTGATCGGCCAGGCCGATACCGCCGGCCTTGACGGTCTGTTTGGCCATGGCTTCGACGAGAAAGCCGCGCCACGTGCCTTCAGCCTCGCCGCCGCCAAAAGGGGCCTCGGTCGACAGGCCTTCGAACATGGGTTTCAACATTTGCGACAGGAAGGACGCCTCGAACGCTTCGGCGGTCTCGCGCATGCGGGCGGTCCCGCGGGCGGATGCGGACGGCGGAGCCGTTGAGGGCTGAAGCAGGCCGGCGGGGACGGACAGATCGCTCATGCTCACATCACCTCAATGTCGGCTTGCAGGGCCCCCGCGGCCTTGATGGCCTGCAGGATGCTGATCATGTCGCGCGGGCTGACGCCGAGGGCGTTCAGTCCGTTGACCAGCGTGGACAGGGAGACCCCGCCCCCGACGATGCGCATCTCGCGGCCCAGTTCCTCCTCGACGGCCACGGTCGACTGGGGCACCACAATGGTCTCTCCGCCGCGGCTGAAGGGCTCTGGCTGGCTGACCTCGGAGCTTTCCTGTACCGAGATGGTCAGATTGCCCTGGGCGATGGCGACGGTTGAGACGCGGACGGCCTCGCCCATGACGATGACGCCGTTGACCTCGTCGATGATGACCTTGGCGGGAGCGTCGACCTGAACCGGCAGGTTCTCGACCCTGCTGATGAAGCCTGCCATGCCCATCTGACCCGGCGCGCGCAGGGCGACGACGGTTCCGTTTTCGGCCAGGGCAGTGTTGGGATAGGACTGGTTGATGACGGCGGCGACGCGCTGGGCCGTGGTGAAGTCCGGATTGCGCAGCGTCAGCCGCACCTCGTTCATATTGGCCAGCTGGAAGCCGGTCTCGCGCTCGACCGTGGCACCGGAGGCGATGCGCCCGGCCGTCGGCACACCGCGCGTGATCGAAGAGCCGGAAGCCCCGCCGCCCGAGACGGCACCGGTCTGGATCGAGCCCTGGGCGACCGCATACACCTGACCATCCGCGCCCTGCAGGCTGGTAACCAGAAGGGTTCCGCCCAACAGGCTCTTGGCGTCGCACAGGCTGGCGACATTGACGTCGACCCGGGCCCCGGGAGTGGCGAAAGGCGGTAGTTCAGCCGTCACCATGATGGCGGCCATGTTCTTGGAGTTGGCGTTGGCCCCGCGGATATTGACGCCAAGCCGCTCGGTCATGCCCTCCAGCGACTGGCGGGTGAAGGGGCAGTTGCGCAAGGAATCTCCGGTGCCGTTCAATCCCACCACAAGGCCATAGCCGACCAGCTGGTTGGTACGGACCCCTTCGATGGCCGCGATGTCCTTGATCCGCGACTGGGCCGACGCCGGCGCGCCGAATCCGGCCACGGCGGCAAGGGTCAGGAAGGAGGCGAGCAGTTTCTGCATAGGCGGGGCGTCCACATACGGTTGCCTGTCCCATCATGCGAGGGACGTGCCAGCAAGAAAACGTTATAAAAACAATGACAGTAGAAGTCGCAGCCCTGGCTCCGGCGGCAGAATCTGCCGGGGCGTTAACCAAACAGTGACGTGGCGCCGACGATGGTCGGGCATGTGCTGGAGTCGCATCGCATGAAGGTCACAGGCCCGTCCGGACCGTCGTCGCCGCAAGGGTCACGCCCCGCGCGCGCCGGCGCCGGCTTTTCAGTATCCCCGACAGCGTCGAGCGTGACCGCCGCGCCGACGGCCACGACGTCGGGCCCGTCCGGGGTCAGCGATGTCTCGGCTCTCATGGCGCTACAGGGCGTCGAGGACGTCACCGAGCGCCGGCGTCGGGCGATCCGGCGCGGGGGCGGTCTTCTGGATCGGCTGGAAGAGCTGAAACTGGCCCTGCTGGAGGGTGAGGCGGGGGAGGGTGCGCTGGACCGCCTGTCGCGGACCTTGCGCGAGGAGCGTCCACTGGACGCCGACGCCGACCTGACCAGCCTGCTGGATCAGATTGATCTGCGTGCAGCGGTTGAGCTGGCCAAGGCCGATCTTCGCCGCAGCGCAGCATAAGTCGTCGATTTCTCTGAAAAAAGCACGGTCGGCGAGCGCCGGGTGATGAAGAAATGTCACGCTCGCGCAGGGACTTCAAGCTTGGCGGGTCACGCTCTTGCGAGCGTTGTTGCTGCGACTCCCCGCCACCCCTATAGGCAGGGCGGCGCCACAGGGGGGCGTTGTTGAAAGCGTGAGTGCGATATGACCGCATTGGCGTCTGTGATTGTCGATCCGGCTTCGTACAGGCCGGCCGACGACGAGCCGTTCATGAGCGAGAGGCAGCTGGCCTATTTCAGGGGCAAGCTGATGGACTGGAAGGATGACATCCTTCGCGAGTCCAAGGGGACTGTCGTCAACCTGAAGGCCGAGACGGAAAACCATCCGGATCTGGTCGACCGGGCGTCGACGGAATCCGATCGGGCGCTGGAATTGCGCACCCGCGATCGCCAGCGCAAGTTGATCTCCAAGATCGACGAAGCGTTGCGCCGCATCGAGGACGGCTCCTATGGCTATTGCGAGGAGACCGGCGAGCCGATCAGCCTCGGTCGGCTGGAGGCCCGCCCGACGGCGACGCTGTCGGTCGAGGCCCAGGAGCGGCACGAACGTCGCGAACGGGTTCATCGCGACGACTGATACGGGTCAGGCGGGCAAGGCCGGCGTGATGTCGGTTTTTGCAAAGTCATCGCCCTTGTAGAGCAAGGGTGCACCCAGTCCTGTCGCCAGCGCACAGGCGAAGCAATCGCCGAGATTGAGTTTCGCTGGCGTGCGTTTGCCGAAGCGCCGTGCGGCGTTGACAGCGGCCCTGGCGGTGGCGTCGTCCGCCGGCAGGATGCAGATGCCGAGGTCGGAGAGCAGGGTGTCCAGCTCGGCCAGTCCCTGCGCCCCTCGCTGACGTTCCAGTTTGATTGCCGCCTCCCAATAGCCAACTGGCGAGAGCCACGCTTCCGCTCCGGACAGCCGCTCAAAAAAGGCCTCTCGCTCTGGTTCGTCCAGCAGCATGGCCATGACGGCTGAGGCGTCTACGATGATCACTTCGGCAGGCCGTGTTCGTCATACAGGTCGTCGTCGGTCAGGAGCGGGCCGACAATGGGAAGGGCCTGGAACCGGCGGACCGTCTCTCGGGCCGCCGCGATCCTGCGCTCAATTTCAGCATCTTTTGCCTGGACCAAACGCTGGTCCCGTTCGCGCACCATCTCGTCGACAAGGTCGGTTATGGATTTGCCTTCGAGGGCGGCGAGGCGTCGCAGCCGCTCCACGGTATCGGCTTTTCGGATCTGCACGGGCGCATTCATGACAACTGAAAAGCTATCATGATGATGCCAGCAGGGCAAGCCGCGCCTTGACTTCGGCGGTTCCGGGCGCGACCTGTGCGCCTCTCGTTTCAAGGTCTATCCCATGCCCGTCAAGGTCCGTTTCGCACCGTCGCCGACCGGCAGGCTGCATGTCGGCAATGTCCGCACAGCCCTGGTCAACTGGATGTTCGCCAAAGGTCAGGGCGGCAGTTTTGTCCTTCGGATTGACGATACCGACGTGGCGCGCTCCACACCCGAGTTCGAGCAGGGTATCGAGGAGGACCTGCGCTGGCTGGGTCTGGTCTGGGATGAGCGTCACAACCAGTCGAAGCGGTTCGACCGCTATGAAGAAGCCGCAGCGCGGCTGAAGGCGGCGGGGCGTCTTTACGCCTGCTACGACACCTCCGAGGAACTGGACCGCCGCCGCAAGGTGCAGTTGTCACGCGGCCTGCCTCCGATCTATGACCGGGCGGCCTTGGCGCTGACGGATGCGGAAAAGGCGGCCTGTCAGGCCGAGGGGCGCAAACCTCACTGGCGGTTCAGGCTGGACGGCAGACGCGTGGCCTGGGAAGACCTGTCGCGTGGGCATGCCGAGGTGGATACGACCTCGATGTCTGACCCGGTGCTGATCCGGGAGGACGGTCTGTTTCTCTACACCCTGCCGTCCGTCGTCGATGACATCGACATGGCCATCACCCACGTGATCCGCGGTGAAGACCACGTCACCAATACGGGCGCCCAGATCGAGATCTTCGAGGCGCTGGGCAGCGTGGGTTGGGGCGGGCCGACGCCCGCTTTCGCCCATATGCCGCTGTTGGTGGGCGAGGACGGGCAGGCGCTGTCGAAGCGGCTTGGCTCGCTCTCGATCGCCGAAATGCGCGACCAGGGCTACGAGCCCATTGCCATTACCAGCCATCTGGGCCGCATCGGCACCAGCGATCCGCTGGAGGTGGGAGAGTCCATCGACGCCCTCGGCAGCAGCTTCGCCTTCGCCAAAATGGGCCGGTCGCCGGCGCGTTATGACACCGCTGACCTCGACCGGCTGAACGCACAGGCTCTGCACGCGATGGACTATGCGACGGCGCGCCCGCGGCTGGAGGCTCTGGACGCTGATCTCGGCGAAGCCTTCTGGAATGGCGTAAGAGGTAACCTTCAAAAATTTGTTGATGTCATTGAAATGGCAACCATCGTTCGTGGACCGGTTACGCCGACGATCGAGGATCATGCGTTCGCACAGGCGGCGCTGGCGGCCCTGCCCGAAATCATCGACGAGACCCTGTGGCCCGTGTGGACGGCGGCGGTGAAGGAGGCGACGGGGGCCAAGGGCAAGGCGCTGTTCATGCCCCTGCGCTTGATGATCACGGGCCAGTCGCATGGTCCCGACATGGCCACGCTGGCCCCGATGATCGGCCGCGAGCGGATCGTAAAGCGACTGAACGGCGAGACCGCCTGACGCCTTGCTACCTGCTTTCTCCACTTACGGGAGAGAGGAAATGGAGACAGACATGACTTTCCGCTGACGAAAGGCCTCCGTGGCAACGCTGAAAGGCTTGCCGCGTGTCAGGTGTTTCGGGTTGGCCGCCGAAATTGGCGTGTGTCCCACTTCAGCTTATTTCGGCACGCCGGTCGTCTGCTGGAGAGGGGTAAACACCGAAATGTAGCTCGCGAGGTCCTTCTCGTCGCCGCTGACATGTGACTCGGTGACAAAGTTGCGGTTGTGCCACACGAGGTTCGGATAGGTATAACCGTGAGTATGCGTGTCGAAACGCTGCTGAAGCGCGGCCTGCTGCTGCAGAAGAGCGGCCTGCTTTTGCGTCACGTCTGTGATAGCGCCGTTGGCCGTAGTACGGAAAGCCATCAGCATCAGGATCGTACTGCCCTGAGTCTCATTGGCGGTCTCCAGGGTCTGCACGCGGTTCTGTAACTCCTGAACACGCGCCGCGAGCACGGCCGTCTGATCAATGCTCACGGCCCGCAGCGCCGGGGCCGACTGCGGCCGTCCCGTCTGCGCAGACGCCCAGCCCGCGACGCCCGCAAACATAACTGCACCAACCAAGATCCAGTGTTTCATGACAGACTCCCATCTTTCGCGATTGAACGAACATTGTTACCAGAAACGTCCGAGAAGCACTAACGCGAAATCCGGTTCCTCAAGCGGCGCTAATGGAGCGCAGCCTTCGCGGCGATGGCCTTTGCTGCCCTGTCGGGCACGATCGACGAGACTTCTGTAGCCGGTTTGAACTGGCGGGGGTCAATGAGGCGACAGGCGTCAAGGGCAAGGCCCTGCTTCGGTCTGAGCCGTTTCGTCCACTCAAATCAGGCGTTGCAGATGCCAGTTGCTCGGCCGACAGGGCGACGCCCTTGTAGCTGAACGATGACACCTGACCGAAACGGGCGACGACGCGGCGGCAGGCGCGCGGGGCCGGCTGATTGGCACCGCCCGAAGCGGTGCAGGAACCACCTTCACAGCGCCAGGCGGCGCCGTCGATGAGGGTGCGGGCGGCGGGACCCCGTGACGCATCAGCCAGAACGGCGCTGGACGCGGACGTCTGGGCGAGGGTAGGGGCGGCGACGAGCAGGGCCGCAACGACAAGCAGGACACGCATGGGAAGGTCTTCGGGCAGGCGGAAACGACCATCCTTCCCGCAACGCCAATGTCCGTTGTTTTACGAAACTGTCAAGGCGGGTTGCCAAAAGAAACGCACAGAAATTGGCTGACTGACCAACGTTTACTTACCGCAGATCATGTTGCAAGTGCGGCATGGCATCCGCGCCCTTCATGGCCTTGATCGCGGCCTCGACCGTGTCGCAAACGACCCAGGCGTGCCGGAACGAGGCCGGTGTCATGCCGGACTCGATGCTGTGTTCCATGACGGCCAGCAGGGGTTCCCAGAACCCAATCAGATTCAAGAAGATGACCGGCTTTGAATGCAGGTCCAGCCGCTTCCAGGACAGCACCTCGATGGCCTCTTCGAGGGTGCCGACGCCGCCCGGGGCGACGACGAAGGCGTCGGACTGGTCGTACATGATGGTCTTGCGCTCGTGCATCGACGGCACCACCACAGTCTCGACCTCGTCGAACAGCCGTTCGCGACTGCGCAGGAAGCCCGGCATGACGCCCAGCACACGCCCACCGGCGGCGTGGGCTCCACGCGCCGAGGCACCCATCAGGCCGACGCCGCCGCCGCCGTAAACCAGGCGCCAGCCGGCCCGGGCCGTCTGTTCGCCGAACGCGCGCGCCGCCTCGGTATAGGCAGGATCGGAGGCTTCCGACGAACCGCAGAACAGGCAGACGGACTTGCCGTCGAAGGGCTGGATGGCAACAGGCGAAGACATGGGGCCTCGAGAACCGATGGAAGACAGCAGCCCTCCGGGCGCGCTATCTGGGGCGACTACTCCTAGCGGGCGGATGCATGCGATGAAACGGGCCATGTTGGGCAAGGCGGGGACGGCGGTCTTTCTTGCCGCCCTGACGACGGCCTGCGGCGCGCCCGCCGCGCCGCAACGGATCGAGACCCCGGGCGCGACCGCCTCGGGCTGGACCCGACCGCCGGCCATCCTGTCTGTACAAAGCACTTCGGCCAACCTGATCTTCACCGGCATGGCTGAACCCGGAGCCCGGGTGGTGTTGCGCAACGATTCGGGCGCCGCCTATGCGGCGGCGGCGGACGGGCGCGGCAGGTTCGAGATCCGCATGACGGCACCGGCGGGCGACCTGTGGCTGCGGCCCGAGACCCAGGTCGGCCAGGATGCCGCGCCGTCGCCGGATCGGCTGCTGATCGTCGCGGGCGGGCGCGGGCCGATCGTGCTCCTGCGGTCGGGCGGACCGACCCTGCGCCTGGACCAGGCACCGGCCTTGGGCGCGGTCGACAGCGACGGCCGGATGCGGCTGGCGTCGGGCCGCGCTGCTGGACCAGCACCGGTCGTTGTGAGCGCGGGCGGCGAATCCGTCAGCGTCACGCCCGACGCCGCAGGCCGGTGGAGCCTGATGCTGCGCCCGGCAGGCGGCCCGGACGAGATCGAAGCGGGCGGGTCGCGTTTCGTTTGGCCCGGCGAGGCTGGGAACGGCGAGGCTGGGAACGGCGAGGCTGGGAACGGCGAGGCTGGGCCCGGAGCCTCATCGCGTATCGAACGGGCGGGGCAG
>Ga0105049_10007182_pt1 | contig 12928 bp, 11 predicted proteins | sample MAT06_FD_78087 | JGI IMG/M metagenome (GOLD analysis project Ga0105049, IMG submission 78087) | Freshwater microbial communities from Lake Fryxell liftoff mats and glacier meltwater in Antarctica - MAT-06 | ecosystem: Environmental > Aquatic > Freshwater > Ice > Liftoff microbial mat | place...
CCAGCTTTCGCGCTTCAGAAAAGCGTCGATGGCTGTGGCCTGCAGGGCCTTCGGTAAGGTGTTCCACTGACTAAACAAGTAGCTGCAAGGCTGGTTGTCGGTCGAATTGTCGAGCGTTTTCAGGGCGGCAAACTGCACCGTCATTGGTTCGCTGGGACGAACGAACGTTTGGAGCAACGGCGGCTGACCAACCGGGTTTACCAGCGAGAGCAGATAAACCGCATCGGCCCGAAGGGCTTCGTTGGCCAGGCGGTTTTGGGCAAGCGGCCAGGCGGTTTTTCGGGCAAATTCGCTGGCCGACCGGGGCAAGCCTACGGTGCCGAGCAACTGCAGGGCTGCCTGCCGCAGGGTTGGGTCGGTTTGGGCAGAGAACTGGTTCAGGAGCTGTTGCTTGTCGGCATCCGTTAGCCCTGCCGGCACCGACGTGTGGGCCCATACTTGCTGCATACCCGTCAGCAGCGACGCCCGCACCGGCCCACTCGCCGTGGAGTTCAGGGCCAGGTTCAACAATTGGCGAATGCTTTTTTCCTGCCGGGTATTGGCAATGGTTGCCGCTGCATACAGCAGGAAGTTGCGACTGGCCTCCGTGTTTTTGTTGGCGAACCGACGCAGGGCCTCTGCCAGCAGGTTGGTTTCGCGGCCCGACGCCGACGAGAGGGTGGCTATCTGCACCCATTTGTCAGCCAAGTCGCGCTCCAGAATGGCTAATTGGGCGGCTGTTATGGCGGGCGTTTGGGGTAAGTTACCCAGGGTACAAGCCAGCTGATAGCGAACCTTTGGGCTGGGGTCGTTGCGGAGGGCGAGCAGGGCGGGCGTGAGCTGAGGGAAACGGGCGAGGTGCCGCTCGGCAATGCGGAGGGCGTTTTCGCGAACGCCAGCGTTTTCGTGAGCCAGATTATCGGTCAGGGTTTGGGCGTCAACGGCCTGTAATCCGTCGAGCAGCCACAGGGCATGCACCCGGGCTTCGGGCCGTTTGGTGGTGCGGGCCAGCTCGCGCAGGCCGTCAGTGGCCGGGCTTTTCCGTTCAAACAACAGCCGTTGGGCCGTTCGGCGATACCAGCCATTGGGGTTTTCGAGTTGGCTAATCAGGTCTTTATCTGCCATCTTCGACAGGTTTAGCTTGCCGAGCCAATCCATGGGCAGGCCACTTTTTGGCACAATCCGGTAAATCCGCCCTTTGTTGGTACCCGCATACAACGCCCCGGATTGGTTCACCTCGTCTGACATCCATTCGGGGTGTTCCACAATTTGCCGGTAGTAATCAACCACATACAGGGCACCATCGGGCCCTACATAAAAGTTTACGGGCCTGAACCAGGCATCTTTCGAGGTCAGAAAATCACGGGTACTGTCGATACGGCTGGCCGAAAAACTGGCCCCGTTATCGCGGATGCGGTCCACATGCACAAGGTTATGAACGGGTTCAGCCACAAACGTAGTGTTGTCATTATACAACTTCGGAAAGGCGTTTCCATTGTACCAGGTAACGCCACAGGCCGACGAAATAACACCCACATCGGTTAGCAACTGGTGATGAGGGTTTTCGGTGGTGGGAAACACCTCACAGGCATCGTTATGGTCGGAGATGGACTGGGTTGCATCGGGAATAAGCAGGTTCGGATTGCGCCTGAGGTAGCGGGCCGCAATGGCTTCGTGGTAGAGGTGCTTGGCGTTTTCGGTCATGAAATGGTGTCCCCAGGGGTCAAAGGTGTGCCCAAACTGACTTTCGCCCGAGAGGGCCTCCAGTTCGTAGCTGTCGGGCCTGAACCGAACGTTACGATCTTCGCCGTTTTTACCCAGCGTAGGTGCTTTGGCGTTATCGGGGAAACGGATTTCGGCCCCTTCGTCAGCGAACTCCTTCTTGCAAACGGAGGGTGTGATGGCCCATTGGTGAGCCATGTAAATCCAGTTATCGATTCCGAAAATGGGATTATTGAGGTTGTGTTGGGGGTTGGACCGCGCAAATCCGGTCAGCAACGGTTTTTTAAGGTCGGCCCGGTCGTCGCCGTTGGTGTCTTCCAGATACCAGACGTAGGGCGGGTCGGTCACGATCAGGCCCTTTTTCCAGCGCATCAGGCCCGTGGGCAGAATCAGGCTATCGGCCCATACCACGCTTTGGTCGGGGTATCCATCGGCGTTAGTGTCTTTGAGGAGTTTTATCTGGCCCGTGCCCGACAGGTCGAGTGGGTAGCCGTGCATCTCAACCACAAACAGGCGGCCGTCTTCATCAATTTCCATGGCCACGGGATCGGCAATGAGCGGTTCGGCGGCTACCAGTTCAACCCGAAACCCATCGGCTACAGAGAGGCCATCCAGTGCTTTTTGCAACTCGGGCGAGAGCTTGGGGGGCGTTCCAACGGGCCGTTGCTGGCAGGTGAGCAGCAGGGCGCAAACGAGGGTGAGTACAAGCGTTTTCATGAAGGCGATCGGAATGGTTACGTTATGTTACCCAAAGGTGAGCATGATTTTGGTTACTTTCATTCGTCCGTTGGATTTATGTATTATTTCTTCATGGTTGTAAGCAGAAAGTCGAGCGCGGCCCCGTCTGGCAGCGGAGCCGACTTCGAATTGGTTCCCAACACCATAATCCGTTTGTCTTTGGGTGCATACACCGGCCACTGAGGTAAGCCTTTACCGTTGGGATTGCCCGTTTTAATAAAATTGGCCCAATAAACGGACATTGTTTTGGCAAGCTCAGCGTCGGTCTGATCCAGCGGACGAAGCTGATGGTCAATGAACTTAAGGTTGTCATAAGCATAGGCCACCTCACCGGTATGAAAAGCACCGTATTTAGCATATTCTCCAGTTGCGGGTATTTTTCGGTTGAATCGATACACATACACTTTCTTACCCTGACTACTCTCGGCGTTGGCCCATGCGTAGTTTTGGGCACCAAAAATCATGTCTCGTGATACCCGTTGCTGGGAGAGTTCCGCTTCGGCATCTGTTGTGGCTGGGTAATGTTTTAGGAAATTCGGAGAGTCGGTACCGTACTGACCTTCAATCTGTTTACGGTATCCTTCAGCGTTTTTCGCCGGGCCAGTAGACAATCCTTCGTCTTCATTCCAGCCAGTGAGCAAGGCAATATTATTTTGTTTGCCAGCCGAAAAAATGTCGGCAATCGATTGGGGTAACACATAGCCGTCAATGATCGGACCGCGCATGCCTCCCTGTCCTTTTTGCAAAATCTCGCTGGCAGGTTTGGCCCGCAAGTCGGCTAACGACGAAGCGCCCAACGTCTGCATCACCTTCAGACCACTTTCTTCTGCCTGTCTGAGCGTCGACATGGGCCGGGCAATACTGGCTCCACTCTCGGCAATGGCTTTTTTGAATAGATTCTTGGCTATCGGTGAAGCCACCAAACAATTTACACTCATTGAACCGGCCGACTGACCTGCAATGGTTACGTTGTTGGGATCCCCACCAAAAGCGGCAATGTTTTTCTTTACCCAGGCCAACCCAGCAATCTGGTCCATCAGGCCGTAATTGCCCGATGCGTTCTTGCCCGATTCTTTGGTCAGCTCCGGGTGCGCAAAAAACCCGAATGGGCCAACCCGGTAGTTGATACTAACAAAAACGACCCCTTTTTGAGCCGTGGCTTCGCCGTCGTAAATGGCGGCACCAGCTCCCCCGCTACCGAACCCACCGCCGTAGATCCAGACTAATACGGGCCGCTTTTCTTTAGCGGTTTTCGCTCCCGACCATACATTCAGGTACAAACAATCTTCGCTGATCGGCTCTTTCGGAATTAGAAACTCAGCACTCCACGGACCAAACGGGTTCGGTGTACCCTGCATAGGACTTGCGCCAAACGCACCGCATTTTTGCACACCCAACCACGGCACAACGGGTTGAGGTGCTTTCCAACGCAGATTGCCCACGGGTGGAGCCGCAAACGGAATACCCCTGAAGATGTGTATATCACCATCCTTGTTCAGTGTTCCCAAAACAAGCCCGCCCGCAATGGGGATAACCTTTTCGTTGGCCCGCAAGGTGGTAAAGGCAATTAGACCCGGCGCAACGAACAGGGCCACTAGCAACATCAGAGGAATGCGTGTTTTCATGCGAATGGTTAAGTCAGGTTCGTCTTAATTTTTCCTAAATCCCGACCCGCATTCTCAATAGATCGGGTGCTTTAACGGGAAACCCCTATTTTTGTAACAGCACGGCCCGACTTCCAATGAGCGGTGCTTGGCATCGTTTACAATAATGGATAATGCACAATGGAAAATGGCGTTCTGCGAAAGAAACTACCCGTTCTCATTGTTAATTAACCATTCTCCATTATTCATTGCACCCTATGGCTCGTAGAAAGAAAAAAGTGGGCAGATACCCCGGTGGCTTAATCCTGTTCAGCATGACGGTGGCCTTGTTTCTGATTGGTTTTTGCGGATTGTTGGCGCTCCAGTCCAAGCGATTGGTGACCTATATCCGCGAGAACTACGAGATGCGGGTGTTCCTCGACCGCGACATCGACTCCACCAAAGCCACACCGGTTTACAACAAAATTGCGGCCCGGCCTTATGTACTGACTGCCAATGGAAAGCCCCAGGTTAGTTTTGTAAGTCGCGATGCTGCTGCCCGTGAGTTTATTGCCGAAACCAAGGAAGATTTCAAAACGTTTTTAGCCGATAATCCCCTGCACGACAGCTACCGGGTCCGGCTCAACGAAGACTACTTTGAAGAGAGCAAGCTGAAGGCCATAAAAGATGATCTGGAAGATATCGATGGGGTTTCGGAGGCTGTCTATCAGGAGAATCTGGTCGATACCATCAACCGGAACATCAATAAAATATACATTGTAATGACAGCTTTCTCAGTAATACTCCTGTTGATTATTGTGTTACTAATGAACAACACGATTCGGCTGGCGTTGTATTCGCAACGGATGCTGATTCGGAGTATGCAGTTAGTCGGTGCCACCAACGGTTTCATTACACGACCGTTCTTATTGCGTGGATTGTGGCAGGGTATGTTGTCAGGGCTGATTGCTTCGGGTTTGTTAGTAGCGCTACAACAGGCCGCGGTTTACAATATTCCCGAGTTAGCCGTATTGCAGGAGCCCGTTAAGATGATGATGGTGCTAGGTGGGTTAATTGTGTTAGGAATGCTTATCGGCCTACTGAGCACCTATCAGGCAGTACACCGGTATCTGGGCGTTTCGTTGGATGAATTATATTAAGACTTTAGATAAAAGACCTATCATGGCAAAAGATAAAACATTTATGACTCCGGTGCCGGGTCGGGCTAACAAAGCCGCCAACCGGACCGATTCGGCCACTAACGCAGTTGTAGCCGAAGCCCCCGTTCAAGAACGGGTAACCCCAATAATGCCTGCTGCAACGAGCAAATCGGCGGTGAGTGCCATGCCGTTTGGAGCCGAAAACTACCGACTCATGATTATCGGCGTGGCCGTGATCCTGATTGGTTTTTTCATTATGACCCTCGACAAAGAGGAATTTGGTTTCGGTTTTCTAGGGCTTACCCTCGGCCCGTTGGTGGTTCTGAGCGGATTTATTCTGGAGTTCTTCGCGATTCTGAAAACGCCGAAGAAATAAGTTAAGAGTTGGCAGCTAAAAGTTGCTGGCGCATATAACACTTGCGTCAGCAACTCTTTACTCTTAACTGCCAACTCTTAACTAATTTTGCCCCATGGATCTATTACATGCCATCGTCCTGGCTATTATTGAAGGACTAACCGAATTTTTGCCTGTCTCCTCGACCGGCCACATGATTATCTATTCCTCGCTAGCGGGTATTGCGGGCGACGATTTCACCAAACTGTACACGGTGAATGTTCAATTTGGCTGTATTCTGTCGGTGCTGGTACTCTATAGCCGCCGGTTTCTACAAACTACCGATTTCTACGCCAAGCTTTTTGTGGCGTTTCTGCCCGCAGCCGTAATCGGTTTCCTCCTCAACGATTTCATTGATTCGCTGCTCGAAAACGTGACGGTCGTAGCGATCTCGCTCGTGGTAGGCGGAGTTATTCTGGTGTACATCGACCGGATTATGCGCGAATTCCCGCGCGATTTCGACGTTACCTTTCCCGAAGCACTCAAAATTGGCTTTTTCCAGTGCATTGCCATGATTCCAGGCGTATCTCGCTCAGCAGCAACCATCATTGGTGGCATGACCCAGGGGCTCACGCGCACACAAGCGGCTGAGTTTTCATTTTTTCTGGCCGTACCGACCATGGCAGCGGCCTCGGGCTACAAGCTTCTTAAAACGTATAAGCTTCTCGAGCCAGCCGATTACCAGACGCTCTTAATTGGTAACGTCATTGCCTTTGTGGTTGGATTATTGGCCATTCGCGCGTTTGTAGGTTTCCTAACGCGCTACGGATTTAAGTACTTTGGTTATTACCGCATTGCTCTGGGGCTGTTGCTGTTAGGTTTAATGGCAGCTGGGGTTAAGCTGGATGTTATATAATGAAACAAGAAACACCCCCCGACCCCGCGCTTGTTATTCTGATTGACAAACCCCTCGAATGGACTTCATTCGATGTGGTGAACAAACTACGCCGGGGCTGCCGAATCAAAAAACTGGGCCATGCCGGCACCCTCGACCCGCTGGCAACCGGCCTGCTCATTCTTTGCTCTGGCAAGAAAACTAAAGAAATTGACCAGTATCAAGCCCAGGAAAAAGAATATACAGGCACCCTTGTTTTGGGACGAACAACGCCTTCTGTCGACCTCGAAACGGAGTTCGATGCGGAGTTCGATACGGCGGGTATCACCTCCGAACAGGTACAGGTAGCCGTGAAGCAACTAACGGGCGAGATTCAGCAGATTCCCCCTATCTATTCCGCTGTGCGCGTAAACGGCGAGCGCCTGTACGAGAAAGCACGTCGGGGCGAAACCGCCGAAATAAAGAGCCGTGTTGTTACCGTTTCTAACTTTGAGATAGACTCTACTCAAGTTGGAGTAGAACCGTTCCCCGAAATCAGTTTCCGTATCGTATGTTCAAAAGGCACGTATATTCGCAGCCTGGTGCGCGATTTGGGGCTACTACTCCAAAATGGAGCGTATATGAGCAGCCTTCGCCGGACGCGCATTGGCGAATTCCGCATTGAAAACGCAGACACGGTCGAAGGATTTATCAGCCGTTACCGAATCGAAAACGGACTCAACCAACCTACATGAACGTACATCACGGCATCGACTCTCTGACTCCCTTACCTCACGCTGTTGTTACGAGTGGCACTTTTGATGGAGTTCACCGGGGCCACCAGAAAATTCTGACCCGCCTGACCGAAGTAGCACGCGCCAACGGGGGCGAATCGGTTGTACTGACCTATTGGCCACACCCACGCACGGTAGTTTCCAACGACAGTCAGAACCTCCGATTGCTATCTACACTGGAGGAAAAAATTGAGTTGCTGGATCAGGCTGGTGTCGATCACATGGTGGTAATTCCCTTTACGCGCTCCTTCTCGCAACTAACTTCAGAAGAGTTTATCCAGATGGTATTGATCGAAAAAATCGGTACTAAAAAACTTGTCATTGGCTACGATCATCGTTTTGGCCGCGACCGTGAGGGCGGTTTCGATTATATCCAGGCTCATCAGGCCGACTATGGATTTGAGGTAGAAGAAATACCCCGCCAGGACATCGATGCAGTTGGTATCAGTTCATCTAAGATTCGAACTGCTTTAGCTGAAGGCAATGTACGAGCGGCCAATCTGTTTCTGGGGCGCACCTACAACCTGACCGGAACGGTTGTGAAAGGACGTCAGTTGGGTCGCACCATTGGTTTTCCAACCGCCAACTTGCAGGTTGACGACCCTATTAAACTGATTCCCGCCAATGGCGTTTATGCCGTTGAGGTTTTGCACAATGAACAACGGTTGGGTGTTCCCACGCTGGGCGGTATGACCAACATCGGTTTCCGACCTACCGTTGCCGGCGAAAATCAGACCATTGAAACGTATATTTTCGACCGCTCGACGGCTCGGTTTGACCTCGATATATACGGGGAACACATTACCCTTTGCTTTCGCGAGTTTATCCGTCCCGAACAGAAATTCAGTGGCTTACCCGCATTGGTAGAACAGTTGAAAAATGATGAGCAGAAAGCGCGGGAGCTATTGGCAATCCGTTAAGAAATAAGCCTGTACGAAACCTGTCAGCAGCCTATCAGGATTTCTACACGATAGCCTTCTTCGGCTTCGTAGTCATAAACTCTTTGAGGTAGAAGGGCTCGAACGTAGCAATATCCTCAAAATAACCACGTTGGAAAGCCTTTGCCGCCAGCTCACCAACGGTGCGAGCCGACGGACGAATCAATTCGTCTAAGAATGAAGCGCTCGCGTGTTGTCCCAGTACATCTCCGCACTTAGCAGCTCCGTCACCAAAAAACAAAACCCTGTGTTCCACCAGCCATTCATCAAATGAACGCTCATCAATAACTACAGCCGTTGTTGGTTTCGCTTCCTCGCCAGATTGGTTGTACAAAGCGCAATACACTTCCATGCGACGAGCGTCGATCATGGGGCAAAAAAGCATGGAATCGGAGAAGGCAGTCGAAGGGAAGAAGGGGCGGACTTGTTCAGTCATTGCCTGAAGCGTATTGACTGACAAAAGTGGTTTATCCAAAGCAAAACAAAGGCCCTTTGCCGTAGAAACGCCAATCCGAAGCCCCGTATATGAACCGGGGCCTTTCGCTACCGCTATCGCATCCAGGTCATTGAGCGCGAACCCCGCATGCTGCACTACATTACCCATGAGCGTAGTGAGCATTGATGACGAAGTGCGTTCCGTAAAAAGTTCGTAACAACCCAGCAAGTTGCCATCCTGATGCAGCGCAACTGAGCAAACAGTAGTGGAGGTATCGAGCGAGAGAAGGAGCATAAATAGATGGCAGTAAGCAGTGGCAGTTGGCAAAGTCAGTTGGCAGAGTCAGCGCAAAAGTCACCTTGCATTAGTTCTGCCAACTGCTACTGCTTACTTCTTCAAAATTCCCTCGTATTTCTTCATGTCTTTGAAGAGGTCGAGAGCTGCTTTCATTTCAGGGTCGCTCCCGAATGAAGATTCTTTGATACCTTTTTGCAAATAATAGTGTCCGGCAATTTCATTTTCGAGCATACCTTTCAGTTCATCTTTAAAGGTAACTAAATCGGAGTCTTTGCTGTGGCCTACACGGGTTTTCAACGCCTTCAACTGATCCTGTATCTGGTCGAAATACTTCTCTTTTTTGGCCGAAGCCTCTAGCGTACCAAGGTCTTTTTCAACCTGAGTTGTGTAGTCGTATTCTTTGTCTTTCAGCCAGTTGGCAAATTCCTGGTACTCGGCATCGGTCAGACGAAACTCGCGGGCTGATTTAATAGTGGAATGATCGTTCCGATATTTCACAGCATAATCAAAAATTAACCCCTTATTGGTCAGGCTGATGGCTACGGGAGTTGGGTTGGGGGCCTCGGTCAGTATGTCGGGCAATACTCCTCCCCCATCATACACCACGCGACCTGCCTTCGTTTTAAATGCCGTACGGAGCGAATCAGGAAACTTGCCCACACTCCCATCGGGATTGCGGTGACTGTAGTCGATCGCCTGAATACAACGGCCACTTGGAATGTAGTATTTAGCCGTAGTGATTTTCATTTTGGTATTGAATGATAAATCGCGGGTGGTTTGCACCAGCCCCTTGCCATAGGTACGTTGGCCAATTAATACGCCCCGGTCGTAGTCCTGAATCACCCCGGCCACAATCTCGGCTGCCGACGCGCTTCGGCTATTAGCCAGCACAATAATCGGAATTTCGAGGTCGAGCGGGGGAGCCAGAGCCGTGTAGGTTTTATTCCACTCCTGCACCTTTCCCTTCGTGGTGACTACTTCCGAGTCTTTTGGAACAAACAGGTTCGAAATGTCGATCGCCATGTTGAGCAATCCGCCGGGGTTCTCGCGAACATCCAGAATCAACTTCTTCATGCCTTTACCCTTCAACTCAACCACGGCCTGACGAACTTCGCGGGAGGCCGTTGCAGTGAAGTCTTTCAGGTCAACGTAACCCACCTCGTCAGAGATCATACCGAAATAGGGTACGTTGGTCATTTTCACAACATCACGTGCTACCGATAACTCCAGCAGATCTTTCTGTCCGTAGCGATTCACCAACAGTTTCACGTTCGTGTTGGTTTGGCCACGAAGCAGCTTACCGGCGTCGGCGTCTTTGCGGTCTTTTATATTGACCCCGTCCACTTTCACAATCTCGTCGCCAATACGAAGGCCCGCCTTTTCGGCCGGTGTTCCTTCATAAATCATCAGCACAATGCTTTTGCCCTGCCGCTGACCCACCAAAGCCCCAATACCGTTGTAGCGGCCTGTGGTCATGGTCATGTAATCTTCAATTTCGTCTTCAGCGTAGAAGTTGGTGTAGGGGTCAAGATTTTTAAGCATGGCGTCAATGCTCGTTTTGACCATACGGTTAGGATTCACCTCGTCCACGTAATACATGTTCAGTTCTTTGAACATCGTGGCATAGATGTCGAGATTACGGGCGATCTCAAATAAACGATCGTCCTGGTTGAAGGCCGTCAGGCCACCCGCCATCAGCAGGGCCGAGGCTCCCGTGAGGAGCTTTGTGCGGAAAGTCATATCAGTAGTCTGTTTTTAGCGGCCAAACGGGGCCAGTTAGCTTCGCTTGTCTGAAGGTTCAGTATGTCCGCTATCCACTTTTTTGAGGGTGCGTCTCATACCTTTTTCTATCTCTTCAAACGATGCTTTTGTCTTTGCAATATACAAAAAAGCAATTTCTGTTGGCGAACTGTTTTCCCGGCCCAACAACTGTTTATTCAGCCGGTACGCTTCGCGGATGCGCCGACGCAACAAATTACGATCTACAGCCCGTTTGAACTGCCGTTTCGAGACGTTTATTAGCACGGCCGTGCGATTGGTACGCCGGAGCGGGACCGATGCCATTTCGGCCCCGTCCCGTTCACCTGCTTCATCCACCGCATAGTGATAGATCACCCGAAACGGAAAAAGGTAGAACGACCGGAGGTCAGCTCTACCTTTTTGAAATAGAATTCCAATTTTTTTTTTGCCCGACAGGCGTTCTGATTTGGGGAACGCGGGGCGCATAATTTGTAGAGAGTGCGTACTTACGTCTTTGTTTGGCATGGCTGAGACGCAAGTATGCTGCACCGGCGGACCGGTCTCTACAACCTACAATTTAAACCGATCTCCTTTTTTCTCGTCGGAAACGGTCAGCTTATGGCGACCTTTTGCCCGACGACGGGCTATTACTTGCCGACCATTGGGGGTGGACATCCGCTCGCGAAAACCGTGTTTGTTTTTGCGCTTACGATTTGAGGGTTGGTACGTACGTTTCATTGCTGTATAAATTCAATAGCTTGATAGCCTGTTTCCAAAATGAGACCGCAAAAATACGTGAAACATTTGTAGCTTGCAAGGGATAGTACAAAAAAGGCATTCATGAATTGAACTTAGTAAAGGCCATCGGGGCCGATGCGGTACTTGATTTCGCCCAACTCGACATGACCCGGTGAGAAAGCCGGTTCGATGTAGTGTTTGATGCGGTTGGTAAGTTGCCAATATCTCTGGGGAAACGATTGGTGAAAAAGGGTGGCCACTTCTGTTTTTCAGAAACAGTCATAAACTCTGATTAGGGTTCGTTTGAAAACCCGTTGCTGCCATAGCGTTATGTGTATTGGCAGTTCAGATAAGGCCTGCACCAAGGCCATCCAAAATCACCATGGGGGCGTGCTCTTTGGTTTTCAACGGAAGTATCAATACGGGTATGGAGGCATGATTGACAACCGCTTCGGCAACGCTTCCCTGCAACAAGTGGCGAAGTCCATGTCGTCCGTGCGTACCCAACACAATCAGATCGGCCTTCTTTTCATGTGCAAAAGCCAGCACACCCGTTTCCACATCGAACTCGTCTAGTTGATTGATCGTGCAACCGCTTAGTCCGTACTGGCTTACAAACGACTCCATGCGGGGGCGAATCTCGTGCGTTGGCACAAAGTGGCTGAACGTATTCACGAACAACAGGTGAACAGCAGGATAATCGAACGCGTCGATCAGGTCTTTCAACAAGTTGATGGACGCATAGTAGTGATCCTGAAAATCGGAAGCAAACACTACCGTTTTGAGATCCAGATAGTGGGGCGGATTCTTCAGTACCAGCACGGGCATTTTAGCCTCACGAATCAGGTGCTCGGCGTTCGAACCTAAAAACATTTCTTTCAAGCCGCTGGCACCTGTGGATGACATCACCAACAAATCGGCATTGGCAAAGCGGTCGTCGTCCAAAACATTGACGGGATCAGTGCCCGTCAGCACATGGGTATGCACCCGAATACCAGTCAGACAGGGAAGTAAGAGCAACTCATCAAAAGCCTGCTCTACGAGCCCCAATGCCTGGACATATTGATCTTCGGCCCGATGGAGCCGGGGCGTATAACCGGGCAGCACCGGAGACAGCACATGCACAAGGTGCAACTCAGTATTGAACAGTCGGGCTAGTTGGGCAGCTACTGGCACAGACTCGGCAGCGATGCTGGAGAAATCAGTGGGAAACAGAATCTTTTTCATTGGGAGCGGTTTGTTTAGGGAATTATCAACTGGTAGGCGGCTGAGGATGTTGCTGGCAGATCCAGTTTAGTAAGCGTTCTGCGTCAGCCCGCTGGAAGAGTTCGGTGCCGGGGTTCATGGTAGCGGCTGTGCCACAAGCCACACCTTGCCGAACCATATCGGCGTAGGATTTTCTCTGCGAGAGGGCGTAAACTATTCCACCAACCACACTGTCGCCCGCCCCAACCGTGCTAATTTTTTTGACTGGAGGAGCCTGTATAAACTCGTGGCCATCGGCAGTCACCAGCAATGCGCCACGGGGCCCCAGCGACACCACCACTACTTCGCATTTACCAGCTCCGATCAGCTCATGGGCTGCCTTGTTAATC
>Ga0105049_10007183_pt1 | contig 12925 bp, 9 predicted proteins | sample MAT06_FD_78087 | JGI IMG/M metagenome (GOLD analysis project Ga0105049, IMG submission 78087) | Freshwater microbial communities from Lake Fryxell liftoff mats and glacier meltwater in Antarctica - MAT-06 | ecosystem: Environmental > Aquatic > Freshwater > Ice > Liftoff microbial mat | place...
CACCGAGATCGGCAGCGGCACGACCGTCGAGCCCTATGTCGTCTTTGGCCCGGGCGCCAGGATCGCCGGCGGGGCCCGCATCCGCAGCTTCAGCCATATCGAGGGCGCGACGGTCGCCGCCGGCGCCGAGGTCGGCCCCTACGCCCGGCTCCGCCCCGGTGCGGACCTTGGCGAGGGGGTCAAGGTCGGCAATTTCGTCGAGGTCAAGAACGTCCGCATGGACGCCGGTGCCAAGGCCAACCATCTGGCCTATCTGGGCGACGGCGTGGTGGGGGCCAAGGCCAACATCGGCGCGGGTACGATCTTCTGTAACTACGACGGCTTCTTCAAACACCGGACGGTGGTGGGCGAGGGGGCCTTCGTGGGGTCCAACAGTTCGCTGGTGGCACCGGTGACGATCGGCGCGGGCGCCATGGTCGGGTCGGGCTCGGTGATCACTTCGGACGTGGCCCCAGGCGATCTGGCGCTGGCCCGCGGCAAGCAGGAGACTCTGCCGGGCTGGGCCGCGCGCTTCATGGCGACCATGCGGGCGAGGAAGGCGGCGAAGGCGAAATGAGCGCTGACGATCAGAAACGCCATGCCGGCGAAGCCGCCGCCCTTCGCGTCGAGGCGGGCATGGTCGTGGGCCTCGGCACCGGTTCCACAGCCGCCTGGTTCGTCAAGGCCCTCGCCGCCCGCAATCTGACCGGCCTGCGCTGCGTGCCGACGTCGGAGGCGACCGCCGAACTGGCACGTGAGCTGGGCCTCACCCTGTCGACGCTGGAGGACACGCCCCGCATCGACCTGACCATCGACGGGGCCGACGAGATCGGCCCCGGCCTGGCCCTGATCAAGGGCGGCGGCGCGGCCCTGTTGCGCGAGAAACTGGTCTGGGAGGCCTCGACCCGATGCCTCGTCATTGCCGACAGCGCCAAGGTGGTGACCACGCTCGGAGCCTTCGCCCTGCCGATCGAGGTCGTCGCCTTCGGCCACAAGACCACCGCCAATCGCATCGCCGACGTATTGGCCGACCACGACATTGCCATGCCCGCGCGGGTCCGGACGGCGGATCGCGGGCTGGTTCGCACCGACGGTGGCAATCTGATCTATGACGCGACGTGCGGTGCCATCCACGACCCCGTCCGGCTGGCCGACGACCTGAAGCTGATCACCGGCGTGGTCGAGCACGGCCTGTTCCTCGACCTGGCCGACGAGGCGATCATCGGTGGCGAGTCAGGGATCGACCTCCTAATTCCCTGATCACTCTCATCCGCTCATCCCGGCGAAAGCCGGGACCCAGTGCTTTCGTGGGGCAGGCGTTTCGGGATCAACGGCGGCGTGCATCGGACTCACCGATCGCCCAAAGAACTGGGTCCCGGCTTTCGCCGGGATGAGCGGAAAAGAAAATGGCTGACACCTACGACTACGACCTCTTCGTCATCGGCGCCGGTTCGGGCGGGGTGCGCGCCGCGAGGCTGACCGCGCTCGGCGGCAAGCGGGTGGCCATTGCGGAAGAACATCGCGTCGGCGGAACCTGCGTCATCCGCGGCTGCGTGCCCAAGAAATTCATGGTCATGGCGTCTGACTTCGCCCACCAGTTCAAGACAGCCGAGGGCTATGGCTGGACCGTCGAAGCGTCCTTCGACTGGCCGAAATTCCTCCAGACCAAGGACGTCGAGATCGCCCGGCTGTCGGGCATCTATGTCGCCAATCTGGGCAAGGCCGGGGTCGATCTGATCCACGGCCGCGCCGTCCTGAAGGACGCCCATACGGTCGAAGTGACGCATCGGGACGGCGGCGAGAGCCGGACCATCACGGCCGAGAATATCCTGATCGCCACCGGCGGTCGGCCGTGGCTGCCGGGCGATCTGCCGGGCGTCGAACACGCCATCACCTCGGAACAGGCCTTCCACCTGCCGGAGTTGCCCAAACGCATCCTGATCGCGGGCGGCGGCTATATCGCGGTGGAGTTCGCGGGAATCTTCGCGGGGCTGGGCGTCGAGACGACCCTGATCTATCGCGGTCCCAACATCCTGCGCGGCTTCGACGACGACGTCCGGGCGCATCTGGCCGGCGAGATCGAGAAGCGCGGCATCAGGGTCATCCTCGGCTGCCAGCACACCGCGATCGAGCAGACCGAGACCGGCCTGCTGAACCGGCTGGAAAGCGGCCACACCATTGAAACCGATGTGGTCATGTTCGCCACGGGCCGTGTCCCCCACGTCAAGGGGCTGGGTCTCGAGACCGCCGGGGTCAAACTGAACGACAAGGGCGCGATCCAGGTCGATACGTTCTCAAAGACCACAGCCGACAACATCTGGGCCGTCGGCGACGTCACCGACCGGATCAATCTGACGCCGGTGGCCATCCGCGAGGCTGTGGCCTTCCACGAGACGGTCTATCGCGACAATCCCCAGGCCTTCGACTACGAGGCCGTCGCCAGTGCCGTGTTCAGCCAGCCGCCGGTCGGGACCGTCGGCCTGTCCGAGGGCGAGGCGCGCCACAGCTGTTTGGGTGCGGTCGATGTCTATCTGACCCGGTTCCGGCCGATGAAATACGCCTTCACCGGTTCGGATGAGCGGATGCTGATGAAACTGGTCGTCGACGCCGAAAGCCAGAAGGTCGTCGGGGTTCACATCGTGGGGCCAGAAGCGCCCGAGATGATCCAGCTGGCCGCCATCGCGGTGAAGGCCGGCCTGACCAAGGCCCAGTGGGACGCCACCTGCGCCGTCCACCCGACCATGGCCGAGGAATTGGTCACCCTGAAGGACAAGCAGACACCGACCAGCATGGCCGCCGGCTGATCGGCGTGACACCGCGTTCATTGTCCCGGAACGGACAGCGGCTTATCTTGACGCCATGAGTATGCGCTGGTCGCCCGACAGCTGGAGAACAAAGCCCGTCACGCAGATGCCGACGGACTATCCGGACACGGTCGCCCTGGCCCGTGTCGAGGAAGAGCTGCGCGCCCTGCCGCCGCTGGTGTTCGCGGGCGAGGCGCGGCGGTTGACCGCCAAACTGGCGCAGGTCGAGGCCGGCGAGGCCTTCCTGTTGCAAGGCGGTGACTGCGCCGAGAGCTTCAAGGAATTCTCGACCGACAACATCCGCGACACCTTCCGCCTGATCCTGCAGATGGCCGTGGTCCTGACTTTCGCGGGGCGCAAGCCGGTGGTGAAAGTCGGCCGCATCGCCGGCCAGTTCGCCAAGCCGCGTTCGTCGTCGCTCGAGACCATCGGCGACGAGACCCTGCCCAGCTATCGTGGCGACATCATCAACGGCATGGCCTTCACGCCGGAAGAGCGCGTGCCCGATCCGCAGCGTCTGCTGCGCGCCTACAACCAGTCGGCCTCGACCCTCAACCTGCTGCGCGCCTTCGCCGGCGGCGGCTATGCAGATCTGTACAACATCCACCGCTGGACCATGGGGTTCGCGGCGGACAGCGCCTACGGGGCCAAATATCGCGAACTGGCCGACAAGATCACCGAGGCCCTGGCCTTTATGGAGGCGGTCGGCGTCACACCCGAGACCCATCCCGACCTGAGCCGGGTCGAGGTCTTCACCAGCCACGAGGCCCTGCTGCTGAACCTCGAAAGCGCGCTCACGCGCTTGGACGGCGCGACCGGCGAATGGTTCGACACCTCGGCGCATATGGTCTGGATCGGCGAGCGTACCCGTCAGCTGGACGGTGCCCATATCGAGTTCGCCCGCGGCATTCGCAACCCGATCGGGCTGAAGTGCGGCCCGACCCTCGAGGCCGACGACCTGCTCGCCCTGATCGACGTGTTGAACCCCGAGAACACGCCCGGGCGGCTGACGCTGATCGGCCGTTTCGGCGCCGACAAGGTCGTGGACCGTCTACCGCGGCTGATGAAAGCCGTGAAGGCGGCGGGCAAGCGCGTGGTCTGGTCGATCGACCCGATGCACGGAAACACCTTGAAGGCCGGAAACGGCTACAAGACCCGGCCCTTCGAGCGGATCCTCGCCGAGGTGCGCGGCTTCATCGACGTGGCTGAAGCCGAGGGGGTCCATCCCGGCGGCGTCCATCTGGAAATGACCGGCCAGAACGTGACCGAATGCATCGGCGGTGCCCAGGCCCTGACCGAGGACGACCTGTCCAGCCGGTACCATACCCACTGCGACCCCCGACTGAACGCGGACCAGGCACTGGAACTGGCCTTTCTTGTCGCCGAGCGCCTGAAAGCCGGTCGCCGTTCGCAGTCCGAGGCGGCCTGAGATGCGGGGTGTCGGCAGGCCCGAGGGCGACGAGCGCGGCGGGCGCTGCGCCTATCAGGGCGCGCCGGGTGCCTTCAGCCATGAGGCCTGCACGGACCTGCGCCCGTGGGACGAGGCGGTGGCTTACGACACCTTCGAGGGCGCGCTGGCTGCGCTCAAGTCCGGCGAAGCCGACTGCGCCCTGATTCCGGTCGAGAACACCTCGATCGGTCGCGTCGAACCTGCCGCCACCCTGGTCGCGGCGGCTGATCTGTCCGTCGTGTCCGAAGTCTGGCGTCCGATCAGGCTGGCCCTGATGGCTCCCCCGGGGGCCAGTCTGCGCTCGGTTCGCACCGCCGAGAGCCATCCGATCGCCTTGCGCCAGTGTCCGCAATCGCTCGCCGCGCTGGGCATCGAGCCCGTCGAGTCGTTCGACACCGCCGGCGCAGCGCGAGCGGTCGCCGAAAGCGAGGACCTGTCGCGCGCCGCCGTCGCCCCGGCGCGGGCCGCCGAAGTCTACGGATTGTCGATTTTACGCAACGATATTCAGGATTCCGAGGATAACCGAACGCGTTTTGTCCTTTTAAGCGTCAATCCGGGTTGACGTCGCACGATCCGTGCGGCCTTTCGGTCGTATGGTTCGCTCGCACGCTATCGCTGCGCCTGCATGCACCCGCGTTTTCGCGGCCGCGGACCTGTATATCTACGGCTTTCGATACGCTGGCTGAGGCGTCGGGGACATCGTCCTGACGGCCTCGCCGGCGACCGCCCCGCGACGGGGCGGCGGCTCGCAAATCCCCTCATCGCCGTCGTCGACACCTGAAAGCTGTTCCCGTGCCCCATTCCAAGACCTCGTCCGCGCCCCAGCAAATCTGGCCCTCCGTCATGGACATCTCGCCCGACACCATGGCGCTTGCCGCCCTGCGCCATGAGATCGACCTGCTCGATGACGAACTGCTGGCCCTGTTCGAGCGCCGCCTAGCCATCGCCGCCCGGGTCGGCCAGGCCAAGGACGCTCCCGCCGGCCCGCACGTGAAACTGCGCCCCGATCGGGAGCAGGCGGTGCTGGCGAGGATTCTCGCTCGCGCCCGTCCCGACAACCGCGAAGCGGTCGAGTCCCTCTGGCGTCAGATCGTCGGCTGGGGTCTGGCGTGTCAGGGCCGGATCAAGGTCCAGGTCTGGTCGCCCGTCGAGCCGACCCGAGTCTTCGACGGTTCTCGCCTGCGCTTCGGCGCCGCCGTCGAGATGCGGGCCGTGCGAGATCCCCAGGCTGCCCTGTCCTGGGCGGCGGAGGGGCATGGCGTCGCCGTCCTGGCCGTCAACGCCGATGACGCCTGGTGGATCGGCCTGCGACGCGACTGGTCGATGCTCAGCGTCTTCGACGGCTTCGGCGGCGACACGCCAACCGCCCTCGCCGTGGGCCGGATCGACCCGGCCGCGCTTCCGACTGGCCGTCGCGTGATCGTCGACGCCGGTGGCGATGCCGGCGATGGCGGCGGTATCCGTCGGCGCGGCTTGGCGACCCACCACGGCTGGACCCTGTCCCTGACCGAGGCGGACGTGCCGGTCGGCGGCGAGGAAGGCTGCGTCGGCGCGATCGGCTGACGTCAGCCGGCCTTGGCCGAGCGGATTGCACGGTCAAGCTGACCGGGATCATTGCTGGTCGTGACCCGCCCGTTGATGAAGAAGGTGGGTGTTCCCTCAACGCCGAGGGTCGCCGCGCCGGTGTGGATGTCAGCCATCAGGCGCGAGGTTTCGGGGGAGGAGATGGCAGTCCTGGCGCGCGCCAGATCGACACCGTTCGCGCTCAGGATCCGGTCGACGGCCTGTGGACTCAGGGCTCGCTCCGCCATCAACGCCAGATGAACCGGGAGGTATTTGCCCTGGGCATGGGCGGCAAGGGCGGCGCGGGCGGCATACTGTGACGTCACGCTCTCGCCCTGGTCGAGGATGGCCCACTCCTTGAAGATGAACCTTACGTCCGGGTGAGCCTGCATGAGGGCGGTATAGGCCGGCGCGGCGGTCTTGCAGTAGGGGCACTGGTAGTCAAAGAATTCAACTACTGTCACCCGGGCGTCGGCGGGCCCAAAAGCCGGTTCTCGCGCACTGGCCGACAGGATGCCCGGATCGGCGGCGACGGCGGCGTTCATCTTCGATGTTCGTTCGACATTGGCGCGCGCGTCGCGGGCCTGAACAACCTCGTCCAGCACCTGTGGGTTCGCCAACAGGTAGGCGCGGACCCGATCACCGAAATCGCCGCCTGTCGCATATGGAGCGCCTGCCAGCAGGAGAGCAACCACCGACACGGCCAGCGCGGCCATGCTGGCGCGGGGCCGCGAGAAGAAGCCGGCGTCTCGCGACCCGGCCGTCGGTTCAGGCGCGTCGTTCATTCAATCACTCTGGAGACGTTCAGCCGGCTGTGGGGATCACGCCGACCGGGGCGCGGCGGCTGTTGCGGCGGTCCAGGTCATCGACGTCGTCCTGGGTGGCACCCGAGGCGAATACGATGTCCATCGCCCGAGTCCATTCGGTTGTGCCGGGTTGCAGCATGTCGCGGGCGCGCAGGGCGAATTGGGTTGCCTGTCGTTCGGCACCGAGGGCGAAATACATCTCTGCGGAAGCCAGGCGCGCTTCGCCCTCCTTGTTCTGACTGGCATATGCCTGGCTCAGCAGCCGCCATGCCAGGCTGTTGTCGTCTTCAAGGGCGGTGGCGCGCCGCAACTGGACGACGGCCTCGTCCAACTTGGCGAGGTCCTGGGTCTCTATCAGGGCGTGCGCCAGATTAATGCGCAGCAGGGGCGCGTCCGGCTTCAACTCGACCGAGCGCTGATGGGCTCCGATGGCCTCGCCGGGCCGGCCCTCCTCGAACAGTATCTGGCCTTTCAGTTCCCAGAAATAGGGGTTGTCCGGCTGTTCGGTCAGAAACACATCTACCGCCGCCAAGGCGCGGTCGGTCTGGCCGTCCCGGTACCACGCGATGGCGCGGGCGTAGCGCGCAGGCAGGGACGTGTCACTTTCCGGATAGTCCCGCAGGGTCTGGTTCGGTGCATCCAAGAAGGCGCGGATTTTCGCCAGAACCAGGGCGTGCTGGGCAACGCGCCCGGGGCTGTCGGTGCGGCTGTAGCTGGGCTGTTCGCCGACGAAGCGCCGAAGGTTCTCGATCCGGGCCGCAGACAAGGGATGGCCACGGAAATACGGATAGCGACGGGCGTCGGAAAAGACTTCCTGGGAGCGGAAATTCTCGAAAAAATTGACCAGACCGCGCCCCGATTCACCCGCGTTCTCGAGCGCCCGCGCAGCGGTGTTGTCGGCCTCGCCCTCTTGATGGCTCATGTAGCGGAGCGCGCTCAGGGTGCCGAAATACTGGCTGTTGCCCAGCAGGACGGCCCCGGCGTCCGGCGCACCTGCCGCGATTGCTAGGGCCCCGAGGGCCATGGTCATCAGCATGGGCTGCATGCCGGCCCCTTGGGCACCGTCGCGCAGGGTATGACGGTTTTTGATGTGGCCGCCCTCGTGGGCGATCACGCCCAGCAGTTCGTTGGCGCTTCGCGTTTTCAGGATCAAGCCGGTGTTGAGCCCCAGAATCCGGCCCCGTGTCGCGAAGGCGTTCAGTTCGCTGTCGTTGACCAACAGGATCTCGATTTCGGACGGCTCCAGCCCCATCGCGGTGAAGACGGGGTCCGACCATTCGTGAATGATCCCCTCGATCTCGGTGTCGCGGATCAGGCTCTGGGCGGAAGCAGGCGTGGCCGTCGCCAGCACAAGGCCGACGACGGCGACGATGCCGGACAGGCGAACGACGATTTGGGACAACCAGCTCAAGTCGAACTCCTCATACCCTCGGACGCCCCCGCCTGACGCATCCTCATAACCTAATCGCGGCCTTTCAGCGGCGCCACCATCCGCGCTTGGGTTTCTCCGGCGGGGCGAGGATCTGATTCGGATCGTTCGCGATCAAGGCTTCGACATCGATTTCGGGTTCGGGGGCCGCAGCGGGTTCGACAACCGCCGCCGCTTTCGGTTCGACCATCGGCTCTGGCAGGGCCGCCTCGACGGGCGAAACGTCACGCACCGCCGGCTCGGCGATGGTCTCCGCTTCGTTCGGCTCAATCGGCACGATCAGCGCTTCGGCTTCGGACGCCACGGTCGCGCTGTCCGAGACCTTGCGGCGCACACGGCGACGTTTGGGCTCTTCGGCGACGGCGACGGTGGCGGCGTCTACCGGCTCGTCGATGACCACGGCCATCGGCGTATCCGGCGAGCCGTCCGGCGGCATGCCTTCGTTGGTGGCGCGGGTCTCGACATTGACATCGTGGGTCAGGCCCTGCTCGCTGCCACGATCCCGTCCCCGTCCCCGTCCGCGCCGGCGGCGCGATCGACCGCCCCGTTCGCCGGCGAGTTCACCTTCGGGACGTTCGCCCACAACCTCGTCCACGTCATTGACGGGGGTAGCCGCCAGGTCGTTGGCGGCGCGGGGTTCGTCGCGTTCCGGATTGATCGGGTCAAACCAGACATAGGGATCCTCGAGCGACGGAGTGCGGCCGCGCACCCAGGTGAAGCCATCGCGCTCGCTGCTGTCCTCGCGCACCTTGCGGCCCCCGCGGCGGCCGCGTCGGCGACGGCGACCGCTCTCGCTGTCGTCATCGTCGTCGTCACCGGCGGCCAGGGCAGGCGCAGCGGGGATGGACTCGTCGGTCGACGCGTCAGCGCCATCGCGCCGTCCGCCGCGGCGGCGGCGGCGGCGGCCGGCTTCGCCTTCGACGCGCTCGGCGCGTTCGCGCGGCTCGTCGTCGTCCGCATCCTCGCGGTCCAGATCGTCGGCGTCGTCGGCGATGATCTCTTCATCGCCGTCGTCCTCGTCGTCATAGGCGCTGTCGTCGAAATCGTCGTCCAGGTCCACGAAGGCTTCCGGCCGTTCCGGCGGCACGAAGTCCTCGTTGGTCTCGGTGCGGTCCAGCGAATGGTCGCTCTGTCCCAGACTATCATCAATCAAAATGACGACGTTCAGGCCGCGCTGCGCCAACAGGCGCTGCAGATAGTCGCGCTTGTGGTTCAGGATGTAGAGGGCGACCGCTGTGCCCAGGCGCAGGTTGACCGATCCGGCCCCGTTCTTGCCGGCTTCGATGTCGAGGGCCCGCAGGGTCATCAGGGCCGCGGATTCGGCCGAGCGGACGCGACCGGCTCCCTGGCAGTGCGGGCAGGCCTCGGTGGCACCTTCGATCACGCCGAGACGGCGACGCTGGCGGCTGATCTCCATCAGACCGAAGCCCGAGATGCGGCCCATCTGGATGCGCGCACGGTCCTTGGCCAGTGCGTCCTTCAGCACCTTTTCGACGGTGCGGTTGTTCTTGGACTCATCCATGTCGATGAAGTCGATGACGATCAGGCCGGCGAGGTCGCGCAGGCGGAGTTGGCGGGCCGCTTCGACGGCGGCCTCCATATTGGTCTTGGTGGCGGTGGCCTCGACGTTGCGTTCCTTGGTCGAACGGCCCGAGTTGACGTCGATGGCGACCAACGCTTCCGTCTGGTTGATCACCAGATAGCCGCCCGAGTGCAGCGGCACGACCGGCTGGTGTATCTGGGTCAGCATCTCCTCGATGCCGTTGGTCGCGAACAGCGGACGCGCGCCCTGGTACAGGTGCACCTTCTTCGACTGCGAGGGCATCAGCACCCGCATGAAGTCGCGCGCCTCCTTGAAGCCCTCGACACCCTCGACCTGGATGCCGTCGAAATCCTTGTCGAACATGTCGCGCACGGCGCGGCGGACGAGGTTCTCCTCCTCATAGATCACCGAGGGCGCGTTCGAGGCGAGGGTGGTCTCGCGGATCGTCTCCCACAAGCGCAGCAGATATTCGTAATCGCGCTTGATCTCGGCCTTGGTGCGCTTGGCGCCGGCGGTACGGATGATCAGGCCCATGCCCTGGGGCACATGCAGGGCGGCGGCGGCGGCCTTGAGGCGTTTGCGGTCGGTGGCCTGGGTGATCTTGCGCGAGATGCCGCCACCCTTGCCGGTATTGGGCATCAGAACGCAGTAGCGGCCGGCCAGCGACAGCCAGGTTGTCAGGGCCGCGCCCTTGCCGCCGCGCTCATCCTTGACGACCTGAACCAGCATGACCTGGCGGCGCTTGATGACATCCTGGATCTTGTAGCGGCGCATCAGGCGGCGCTTGAGCCGCTCTTCCTCGGCCAAGCCGCCTTCGGATTCGTCGTCGCCTTCGCGGGCGTGCTCGTCGTGATCGTCGTCGTCCGAATGCGCCTCGGCCATGATGGCTTCGCGGTCGGCAACGGGGATCTGGTAATAGTCGGGGTGGATTTCGCTGAAGGCGAGGAAGCCGTGGCGGTTGCCGCCGTATTCGACGAAGGCTGCCTGCAGGCTGGGCTCTACGCGAACGACCTTGGCGAGATAGATATTGCCGCGAAGCTGGCGCTTCGCGCGGGATTCAAAGTCGAATTCCTCGACCTGACGGCCCTCGACGATGGCGACCCGGGTCTCTTCCGGATGCGCGGCATCGATCAACATGGTCTTTGACATGGAGTTTTTCTCTCTGGCGCGCTCGGCCATCCCCGCGAGGGGGCAAGGCGGCTCGCCGAATGGGATTGGGGGCGCAGGCAGGCGTCACCCCGTCGCCGCGGCTTGTGCCGGGGGCGAAGTCGGTCATTTCAGACCGGAAGGGAGCGCAAGGCATAAGGCCCATGGGGGGTCGGTCAGGGTCCTGAATCCGGACGCGCCGTCTGTTCGAGGCGTCCCGGATCCGGTCTTCGAACCGGCGGGACGGGCCCGGCCAGCTCTCGGATCAGTGAAGGTCATGCCGCGAGGAGGGCGCGTCCGGTCCCGACGGGTCAGGAGACGCGATCAATCGCGAGCAAGACGATCATAGGCATGACGGTTGTGAATTAAAAGCCGCGTCCTGCCTTTCCCGTTTCACCTTAACCGGTTGGCGACAAGGTTGGGTCATGATGGGACCAACTAGAAGGTGGGTTTCCGTCAGAATGCACGGGGTATCGCGTATCAACCTGACGCACTGGGGCGTCCGCGAGTGGGCGATGACGGCCGTGGCCTTCGTCGCCTTCTGCCTCGTGGCGCTCGCGGCGGGGAGGGGTCTGGCGTCCGGGGCCATGGGCGAGGTCCTGCGCGTCCGCTTCGGCGGCGACGCCGAGCACACCCGGGTGGTGGTCGACCTGGACCGCGACGCCCGGGGACAGGTCATCCAGGCCGGCGACGGCGGGCGCGTGGTGGTCTCGCTGGCGGGGGTCTTGCCGCAGCGGGGGCTGAGCGGGTCGGGCACCGGCCTGGTGCGCGGCTGGCGCGTGGCCGGATCGGGAGCCGCCTCGCGGGTCGAACTGGACTTGGCGACCAGCGCCGAGATCGAGCGCCGCTTCCTGCTGCCGCCCGGCGACGGCATCGCCCACTATCGCTATGTCATCGACTTGAAGTCGACCGGTCGGGCACCGGCCCCGCAGGCGGCCCGCGCGCCCGACCGGCGCGCGCCGGCGGCCCCCGCGGGGCGGCCGCTGATCGTCATCGACGCGGGTCATGGTGGCCGTGATCCGGGTGCCCTGGGTGCCGAGGCCCGCGAAAGCGCCCTCAACCTGGCCGCCGCCCTCGACCTGAAGCGGGAACTGGAGCGCACCGGTCGCTATCGTGTGCGACTGACACGCGACAGCGACGTCTATGTCGCCCTGAACCGCCGCGTCGCCATCGCCCGCCAGGCCGGGGCCGATCTGTTCATCTCCCTGCACGCCGACGCCGGCCCCGATCCGGCCACCCGCGGGGCATCCGTCTATACCCTGTCCGAACAGGGTGCCGGCCGGGCCGTCCGCGAGTTCACCCGCGGCGAGAACTGGCACCGTAGCCTGAACCTGCCGGGGCGCGATCCGTCGGTCGACCGCATCCTGCTCGACATGACCCAGCGCGCCACCCAGAACCGCTCGGCCCGGCTGGCCCGCACCCTGCTCGGCGAGCTGGAGGGGGCCGACCATCCGCTGCTGCGCCGCAGCCACCGCGACGCCGGCCTGGCCGTGCTGCTGGCCCCCGATGTGCCCGCCGTGCTGCTGGAGATGGGCTTCATCACCAATCCCGAGGACGAGCGGCTGCTGAACGACAGCCGCGCCCGCCGCCGCCTGATGCGCGCCGTGGCCGAGGGCATCGACCGCTATTTCCGCGAGCCGGCGGGCGGGCTGCAGATGGCATCAACCGGCGCGGCCTCGGGTCAGCCCTGAAGATAAAAACAGGGTCCAGAGAGTCCAAAGCGTCCAGAGCCGGTCAGGTCGTCAGGGCCTGAAAAAGCGGGTCCAAAGAGTCCAGAGAGTCCAAAGCGGGCTGATCCTGCCTGACGGACGAAGCGAGTCAAAGGAGTCCAAAACGTCAAGAGCCGCAGGGCCGTCCGTGGCTGTGGATGGCCCATCCTTATCGCCCTTACTGCCGCACCTCCGGCGGGCGGGGCGTGCTCGCGACACGGTCCCCGGACCGGACGAGTATCCCCCTCGCCCCTGACATCCGTTTGGTTATCAGACCCCGGGCGTCGCCTGCCTTTCGATAGCAGACCGGAACCGGGCCCCTGCTCCTCCACATCCCGCCGCCAAAATCGCAAGGCCTTTGCGTCTCTCCCGCGACGGGACTGGAAGCAATATCGCACGGGCGTTTGGTCCGGGGTGCAGATGACGCTGTCTTTTCGGGAAGGGTCGGAAAAGCAGAGGGTTGTCGAAGGTGAATATGGGGGCCGGCGGCGTAAGG
>Ga0105049_10007184_pt1 | contig 12924 bp, 8 predicted proteins | sample MAT06_FD_78087 | JGI IMG/M metagenome (GOLD analysis project Ga0105049, IMG submission 78087) | Freshwater microbial communities from Lake Fryxell liftoff mats and glacier meltwater in Antarctica - MAT-06 | ecosystem: Environmental > Aquatic > Freshwater > Ice > Liftoff microbial mat | place...
CTCGAACGGATTGCCGACCAGCGTCTCGTACAGCAGCGTGGTCCCGATCGGATGGTTGTGCGTATCGATGAAGCCCGGAACGATCGTGTTGCCCTTGGCGTCGATCACGCGCGTTCGTCGACCTGCAAGCGAGCGCATCTCCGACGTGCTCCCCACCGCGACGAATCGCCCACCAGTGACCGCGAACGCCTCGGCGCGCGGCAGCTTTGCGTTCACGGTGTGGACGCGCGCGTTGATCACGATCAGCTCGGGGTCGATCGCCATCGACCGAATCGGCATGGCACGCAGGTACGCTGGCGTGAGGCCACCGGCGGCAGCGACTGCGGCGAGGCCCATGAACTCGCGGCGGGAGGAGCGCTCAGTCATGTTCCGGAACCAGAGTGAGAGGTGTGCAGGGGCGTGAGGGATGCGAGACGTTCCCCGAGCAGCGCTGACCGGTGCATCATTCGTGATCTACAGCAAATTCTCGTATCAAAAGCGAGGGATTTCATTGCAGACGCTCTGGGAGAATTGCCCTGCGACCCAGAGTGTCGGGTACGCGTCAGTCCTGCGCTGTTGCCACGGCAGCGGTGAACTCCGCTTCGCGCACCCTCGCGCGGGCCACCACCCGCGCGAAATCCTCTCGACCGCGCACGTCGGCAAAGAAGGGACCAAGCCGCTCGAAGTAGTCAGCCGGGAACATGCCCATCGTGACCGCGCGATCGAGCAGCGCGACTCCCTTCTCGTGCGCGCCAGCCATTGCATACGACTCGGCCAGGTGAAACGTGTGGTGACCGTCCAGCAAGCCCTCATCCACGGTGGCGAGGATCTCGAGCGCCTCCATCTTCCGGCCCTCGGCCGCCGCGACGAGACCACGCAGCTGCGCGGTGTACGGGATCTGCGCCGCGTGCTCGGCGAGCCACACGCACTGACGCGCCGCGTCGTCGAACCGCCCCAGGAGCGCGTAGTGGTTGCCGAGCGCCCAACGAAACATCAGTCCGACGGGGTCGATGCGAACGGCTTCCTCGAGATACGGCAGCCCTTCCGTGAATCGTCCGCTCCACCAGGAGTTCGCTGCCACGAGAATGTTGGCGAGCGGCGAGAGAGGATCGAGGGCAATCCACTCCAGTCCAAACCGCGAGTCCACGTGTCCAGCGGCCTGTAGCGCGATCGCAAGGAAGAACCGGATGTCACCATCGGCAGGATCGAGCGCGAATGCCTGGCGAAGTGAACGCACGGCGGTGATCTGGTCGCCGGTTTCGTAGGCCAGATATCCAAGCAGCGCATGGCCGAGCGCGAGCTCTGGCACTTCGGCGATGAGCGCGCGCGCCTCGCGCTCGATGGATGCCAACAGCGCCGGCGCGCGCGAGGCGCCGGTGCGCAGTTGCATGATCCCGCTGAGAGCCTCGAGGGCTCGCAGTACCGGCACGCGCCCGGCGATCGCAATGGCGCGGGCGATCAGCGGGGCCGCGCGCGGAACGTCGTAGCCGGCGAGCGCATCCCGCGCCTTGAGGTACAGCTCAAAGGCGCGCACGTCCTGCAACGGGCGCTCGGCGAACTGCGCACTCTCCTGCGGCGAGAGCGCCACGTCGAGCGCCGACACGATCGCACGCGACACCCGCTCCTGCACATCGAACACATCGTCGAGCGTGCCGTTGTACTTCTCGGCCCACCGCGGCTCATCGCGCTGCATGTCCACGAGCTGCGCGTTGATGCGGAGCGCATTTCCCGCGCGGCGCACACTGCCGGTGAGCGCCCACCGTACGCCAAGCGTGTCACCGATCGTCCGCAGCGACTGCGTGGTGCCTTTGTACTGCATGGCGGTGGTGCGCGAAATCACGCGCAGCGCCTTCACGCGCGACAGGTCCGTGATCAGTTCATCGGTGAGGCCGTCGCTGAAGTACTCGGTGTCGGCGTCGGGGCTCACGTTGGCAAATGGGAGCACCACCACCGAACGCTCGATGTGTGCCTGCGTCGCCGCGGCAGGCTGCGTAATCGGCACGGTGACTGGCGTGCGCAGTGTCTCGAGCACCTGCGCGCCGTTCGCCAGACGCTCCTCGGCCTCTTTCGCGAGCAGGCGGTCCACGAGGTGGGCGAGCGAGAGCGGCACCTCCGGGCGCAGGACCGCCATCGGTGGTGGCGTATGCACGAATCGTCGCGCGATCGTGGCCTGCACCGTGGGGCCGCTGAACGCCACTTCGCCGGTGAGCAACTCGAACAACACGCAGCCGAGGGCGAAGAGGTCGCTGCGCCCATCCACCGACTCGCCCGCAGCCTGCTCGGGAGACATGTAAGCGGGAGTGCCGACCGTCACGCCGATCTGCGTGTGCATGGTGTGGTTTTCGGCAGCCGCCATGAGCGCCTTGCCGATGCCGAAGTCGGCCACCATCGCATGCCCCTCATGGAGGAGGATGTTCTCCGGCTTGATGTCGCGATGAACCACCTCGTGTCGATGCGCGTAGTCCAGCGCGTCTGCCACTTCGCCCGCGATGCGCACGACCTCGTCCACCGGCAGGCGCCCCGATCGCACGAGGCGGTCGCGGAGCGTCTCCCCGGTCAGCAGCGGCATCGTGAACCAGAGCGTCCCGTTCGCATCGCCCGAGTCGTAGAGCGGCAGGATGTGCGGATGCGTGAGGGATGCGGCGAGGCGGATCTCGCGCAAGAAGCGGTCGCGGCCGAGCGCGTCGCCCAAATCAGCCCGGAGCACCTTGAGCGCCACCTCACGCTCATGCCGCAGGTCGTGAGCACGATACACGGTGGCCATGCCGCCGGCGCCGAGCTCTGCACCGAGGCGGTAGCGGTCGGCGAGGGCGATGGTAAGGCGGGAGAGATCGTCAGGCATCGGACTAAGATGCACAGTGCGACAGGTGAAGACCAGTCGGCGACCTGCTCGACGTCCGCGAGGCAGTCTTCGGTGAGCGCTGAGTACAGCATCGGAACGCGCCGACGCATCCCGTCTCTGTTGCGCAGGCAGCGTGATGGGAAAGAGTCGTGGCCAGGCGCGACGCGCTCAGCGCGACTGGCGCCGCGCAGCGTTGTCGGTCAGCGCTCGCCGAATCTCCAGCAGCAACTGATCCGGCGTAAACGGTTTGTGGAGAAAGTTTGTGCGCGGATCCAGCACGCCGTGGTGTATGATCGCATTGTCGGTATAACCCGACATGAACAACACCGCGATCCCCGGTCTTTGCGTGACGACGATGTCGGCGAGCTCGCGGCCATTCATGCCGGGCATGATGACGTCGGAGAGCAGCAAGTCGTAGTGTGTCGAGCTGCTCTCGAGCAGCTGCATAGCTGTTGCCGGACTGTCGGCCATCTGCACCAGATACCCCGAGCGCTTCAGGACACGCGCGACGAACTCACGCACATCCAGAGCATCTTCCACCAGCAATACCGACTCTCCTCCGCCCGCCGCCGCCACACGAGGGCTCACGCGCGTGACGACGCTTCCATCCTCGGCCTCGGCGCGCGGCAGATAGATCTTGAATGTCGTACCGAGCCCGGGCTCGCTGTATACGTAAATGTGTCCGCCGCTCTGGCGGACGATACCGTATACGGTGGCCAGACCGAGCCCGGTGCCCGCGCCGACAGCTTTGGTCGTGAAGAATGGTTCAAATATTTGCGCGCGCGTGACGTCGTCCATGCCAACGCCCGTGTCGGACACCGCCAGCATCACATACTCGCCAGGCTTCACGCCCAGATGCGCCAACGAATACTCGGCGCTCACGAGCACCTGCTGCGTCTCGAACGTCAGGGTGCCACCGCTCTGCATTGCGTCGCGTGCATTCAACGCGAGGTTCAGGATCACCTGCTCGAGTTGATTCGGATCAGCGACTGTCAACCACCCAGCGGCGTGCGTTCCGACGTTGATGACAATCTGTTCGCCGATCAATCGGCGCAGCATCGTCTGCACGTCCGTCAGTACCAGATTGACGTCGATCAGCTGTGGCTGCAGCACCTGCTTGCGGCTGTACGCAAGAAGCTGCGCGGTGAGAGCAGCGGCACGGGTGCCCGCCGCCACGACGTCCTCCACATCACGCCGCGATGGATTGTCGCGAGGCATGTCTTCGAGCACCATAGTGCTCGCCCCTGTGATGACGGTCAGCAGGTTGTTGAAGTCGTGCGCGATGCCGCCTGCGAGACGACCCACCGCTTCCAGTCGCTGCGATTGCTGGAGCTGCTCCTGCATGACCTCGAGCTGCCGCGACGCCTCGACCTGCGCACTCACGTCCAGATGTGATCCCACCCACTCGCGCACCGTGCCATCGCTTTCGCGTACCGGCACCGCCTGCACCCGCACGTGGCGCCACACGTCGCCGGGCGCGAGCAACCGATGCTGCGACTCGAACTTGTCGCCCGTCGCGATGGCATGCTGCCATTTCGCCAGCGCTTCATCACGATCTTCCGGGTGCACGATCCGTGCGCGGTCGGCTACATCAGTGCGCAGCGCAATGAATGTATCGTTCCACGGCTCCGAGAACGTCAACGTATGTCCGTCAGGTTCGGCGGTCCACACCACGTCAGCCGACGCATTTACAAGCGCGCGGTAACGCGCCTCGCTGCGCTCAATCAGCTGCTTGGCCTGCGCCAGCTCACCGGTGCGCACACGAACAAGCTCTTCTGCGTCGTCATTCGCTCGCGAGAGCGCCTTCTCCGCCGCTTCGCGTTCAAGCGCTTCCGCGCGCAATTGCACGTTTGCCCCGGCGAGCCGCTCATTTGCGCTTTTCATCTGCGATGGGCTGGGCAATGCAATCGCCTGCGGCAGGAGCCGGATCAGGATCAGTGCAGTCGCAACTGAAACCAAAGCTGTCAGAGCCTTGACCGACCCGCTCAACCACCAGTTTGGCACCCAGATATTGTACACCGCCAGCAGGTGCGTAGCGCCACACAACAGGATAAATGCACCGAAACAGAGAAACACCGCATTGAATGGCACATCGCGTCGACGCCTGATGAACTGAACCAGCGAGAGCGGGATCATGAAATACGCCACTGCGATGATCGTGTCTGCACCTGCGTGCAGCCACAGCAGATTCGGGTTCCACAGCAGACAGTAGCCATGGGGTATTCCATCGATCAGAAGACCGGGCATGTTCATCAGTTCGACTCGGCGATGATTGAGTTGGCATGTGGCCGTACTCGACGTGGCTGCGAGGCGATCGGCTATCACACCATCATCCCCAGAGAGTTCCACTCCGGAAAGTTCAGATCCGGCGTGACTCTTGGTCTGCGGGGGAGCTGCGGCGCCGAGCGCGAGGTGCCAGATCGGCCGCGATGCTCGACTCGCACACACGCATGAATCGCGTTGGCGGTAGCTAATGTTTCGATCGCATCGTCGCCATGGTCGCACCGTTCACGCACCGCAACATGGCCGTGACGCCGCACCAGCAATTGGCAGAGAACCAATGTTGGTAAGTCTATTCAGATCTCGTTGTCAGAAGCAAGAGGCTGCGGTGGGCTCCCTGTCACCCAGCGACTGGCGTAGAATCACCACGCTCACGAACATCCACCGTCAGCCAGAGCAGCGCAGCCACAATACACACGCCAGCCCAGAACACCAGCGTGCCGTTCCAGCCCCACGCCCGCGACATCATCGGCACGAGCCAGATTGAGAACACGCCGCCGAGATTGCCCATCAGATTCAGGATGCCCGCCGCCGCGCCCGGATTCCCGGCACCGATTGATGTCGCGCTGGAAAAGAACGGCGCTTCGGCACCATTGATGCAGCCGGATGACAGGCTCAGGGCAATGATCGCGAGGACGGCACCTGGAACCACCGCGCCGATGATCACGAAGCATCCCGCGCTCAGCAGACAGCCCATCGCGATCCGTCGCCGCGCGCGCGCGCCGCCAATCTTTTTGCCGAGTCGATCCGTTAATGCGCCGATCAGTGGGGCGAAGACAACGCCGGCAATGCTCGGCAGACTGCCCCACACACCGCTCGCAAGAATCGTGAAGCCGCGACCCTCCGTGAGGTACCGGAAGAACCAGAACACGAACACGAAGTACACGGCCGAGTGCAGCAGATATGCCAGCGAGAGCTGTCGCAGACTGCCGCTCCGGAGCAGTGCGCGCAATCCGTGCAGCACACCGGGTGTTGCAGGTCGATCCGCACGGGGTGCTGCGCGTTCGTGCGGCGGCATCAGCATCACCCACACGATGCACGTCAGCAACGCGATGGTACCGCTGAGCAGGAACACGGCGCGCCAGCCGAATCGCTCCATCACGGGCGCCATCATCAGCGGTGCAGCGGCGGCACCGAGGCTTGCCGTCGCGATGATGATCGCGAGCGCACGCACGCGTTCAGCCACAGGCACAAACAACGCCACCGCCATTGCCGCGACAGGAAACACGGCCGCCTGTGCGATGCCGAGTAGGACGCGCGTCCCGATCAGTACTGGAACAGCGCCCGCATTCGGTAACGCGGCGGTGATGAACGATGCGGCACTGCAGCCCAGCAAAGCGATGGCGAGAGCGGTGCGGGTGCCGAAGCGTTCGCCGAAGAGGCCCGCCGGCACTTGAAAGAGGGCGTACGTGAGCTGAAAGCCCCACGCCGTGATGGCGCCCATCGTCACGATCGAGATGCCGATCGCGGGTACCATCCGTTCCTGTGCGACCGACACGTCTGTGCGCACCAGGTAGGCGACGAACGTCACCAGGCTGACCAGAAGGACGACACGCCAGTGTGAATGATTCAAAGTGTCGGTCTTCGTGGGGTAAGGTGGAATTCGGTAAGCGTCCAACGCTCCGCGTCGCCTGTATCTAGTTGCGTGCGATCAAACTCCGTAGTGTAGTCGCCGACCGCTGAAGCTCGCTGAGCAGCGACGATCGCTGAGCGCGCAGCATGATTGCGCGCACCTCACGACTTGCCATACAGGCGGTCTGGATCAGGGGAGGGGAATCTCCGTCCCCTTGATCCGGCGGCAGCAAAACCGGTCGTGCAGGTACCATCACGGTTGGCGATTTGGTAACCGCGTCATACTCGAGGCCCTTGAGGCCGCAGAGTGCTCTCGGCTTGCCACCGCGATAACGGCACCACACAATTCGAATCGTCGATGTCGTTTTGCCGTGCGGCAGCTCCCGCGCCCAGTGCGCCGAATTGAACTTTGTCTGACCCACCTTCGTAGATCCCCAGCTCCGGAGCTTCCGATGTGCGCCAGTTCTTTCTGTGGAGTGTCCTTCCCTCGCCTGTCGCTTGCCCTACTGTCGCTGGTACTGTTTTCAATCCCTATGACTACCAATGCGGCGCCCGCCAAGCATGCCGCGCGCGCCGCTGTCGACTGTGCGGCAGCGATGCAGATCGCGCTTGCCGGCGCGCGCGTGACCGCCGTGCAGCCCAACGACTCGCTGCGCGCACTCGGCCGTCGGCCATACTGTCGCGTCGCCGCCACCGTGGACGCGGAGACACACATCGTCGCGCTGCTCCCCGACGACTGGAATGGTCGGTTCCTGATGGGCGGCGGCGGCGGAAACGCGGGGGCCGTCGAGAACCAGTTCTCGTCCACAGTGCATGAGGGGTATGCTACCGTGGGCACCGACGCAGGGCACAGCGCCAATCCCCTCACGGCGGGGTGGGCACTCCGCAACGACACACGCATCACCGACTTCGCGTATCGGGCGGGGCATCGTGCGGCCGAAGTGACCAAGCTGCTCATTGCAGCGTACTACGGCCGTCCGCCGGAGCACTCGTACTTCATCGGTTGCTCGAATGGTCGACGCGAGGCGCTGATGGAGGCGCAGCGCTACCCGGCGGACTTCGACGGCATCGTGGCGATCGCGCCGGCGTACAACTTGCTTGCCATCACCACGACGTTCGTGCGCAATCTGCAGGCGCAGTACCCGACGGGTGACGTGAACGCCCCCGTCGTCGTGCCGGCCGTGCTGACGCTGCTGGCGGCCAAGGTGACCGAGGCCTGCGACGCGAACGACGGCGAGCGGGATGGCAGCCTCGAGAACCCGGAGACGTGCGCGTTCACGCTGGCGTCCCTCCCATCCTGTTCGAACGACACCGCGGCAGAAGGCTGCGTGACACGTGCGCAGTGCGCCGCTCTGTCCACGTTCACTGCGCCACTCGCGGCCGGGAGAGTGCAGTATCCCGGGTAACCATTCGGTGATGAAGCCGACGAGGAAAGCTGGAGTGCGTGGATCATTGGTCCCGTGCCAGACGCGCTGGAAGCGACCGGGCGCACCGCGCCTACGATTCAGGGCGCATTCAGCACCGAGTTCTTCGAATATTTCATCTACGGCGACTCAGCCTGGCACTACGTGGGTTACGACCTTTCGCGCGCCGCCCGTGATGGCGCCAAGGTGGACTCGGTGGTGTCCGCGACAGATCCTGACCTCTCGGCATTCTGCGCGCGCGGCGGCAAGCTGCTCCTGGCGCACGGGTGGTCCGACCCGGCGCTCAACGCACGCTCGACCATCGAATACTTCAATGCGGTGCAGGCCCGCACACCGCAGGCTTCATCATTCACGCGGCTGTTCATGATGCCGGGTGTGTTGCACTGCGCGGGCGGGAGCGGCTGTGATGAGGTGGACTGGGCGCCAACCATCCGTCGCTGGGTGGAACAGGGTGAGGCGCCGACATGCATCGTCGCGTGCAAGCAGCGCGATGGAAAGATGGTCCGCACGCGTCCGCTGTGCGCCTACCCGAAGACCGCGCGGTACAACGGCACGGGCAGTACGGATGATGCGGCGACGTTCACCTGTCGGTAGGACCTGCCGCCATGCACGTTGTCGGATCGAGCGGGCGAAGATCTTGCAGGAGCCGGCGCAGAAGGGACGGAGATCTTGATCGATCAAGATCTCCGTCCCCTTGAAACCCATCGATCAAGATCGACGTCGCCTCAAACCGTCCCCTTGCAACCCGTCCCCTTGAAACCCGGATCAAGATCTACGTCCCCTAGAAACCGTCCCCTTGAAACCCGGATCAAGATCTACGTCCCGTTGAAACCGTCCCCTTGAAACCCGGATCAAGATCTACGTCCCCTTGAAACCCGTCCCCTTGAAACCGTCCCCTTGAAACCCGGATCAGGATCTACGTCCCGTTGAAACCCGTCAGTTGCAACCCTCGGGGAATCAACAGGGGCGGTGGCGGGATTCACTGCGCCACACGCGAACTGCCGGGCCCAGCGCGGTATCGCGTGCGGGAGGCGTGATCGTCTGGATCAAGGGGACGTGGATCATGGGGACGCGCGTGGATCATGGGGACGTAGATCTTGATCCGTGGATTGGATCGGATCAAGGGGACGTAGATCTTGATTGTGGATCAAGGGGATGTAGATCTTGATTGTGGATCAAGCGGATCAAGGGGACGTAGATCTTGATTGGATCAAGGGGATGTAGATCTTGATTGTGGATCAAGGGGACGTAGATCTTGATCGGATCAAGGGGACATAGATCTTGATCGGATCAAGGCGGATCAAGATCTACGTCCCCTTGATCCTGCGCACAGCGACCAGCGATACCCATAGCTTCCAATCCTTGCGAACTAAACAACACGAGGCGTTCAACGAATGACGTATTACCAGATTGCCCGCGCTTTTGCAGTCGGAGACAGCTCCGCCTCCCACCGCGTCGGCGGCCCGTGATGAGGTATCCGCCCGTGCTCGCACTATTGGCTGCGCTGGCCTGTGTTCCAGCGATGGCGTGTTCGCAGAGCGTTCGCATGCCAGCCGAGTGGGAGCCGCACGACCGCGTCTGGCTTACGTGGTTTGGCGAGGGACGGCGCGATTCCGTGTCGTCCGCGATGGTCAGGGCGCTTCAGCCACACGTCAAACTGACGATCAACGTGGCGTCTGAATCGATGGCGACCAAGGCTCGCACGTTTCTGGCAGCGGACCAGATCGCTGTCGACGGCATCGAGTTCGTGATCGACTACAGCGTCGACTACTTCGTCAGAGATTACGTGATCTTTGTCAAGGACGACGCCGACAAGCTCCACATCGTCGATTTTGCGTATACGATGTATGGCCAGATTCTAGCGTCGGCGAATCCGCCCATGCCGGATTTCGAGAAGAAGTTTGGCCAATGGGAAGAGCGGCTGGCCGAACGCCTTCACCTGCCACTGGTCACCAGCGAGTTGGCACTTGAAGGTGGCGGCATCGACACAAACGGCAAAGGCACGTTCCTGATCATCAGAGAGATGGCGCTCCAGCGAAACCCGACCAAAACGCTTGCGCAGATCGAGGCTGAGCTCCAACGCACGCTGGGCGCGCGCAAAATCATCTGGCTTTCTCAGGGATTGATCGAAGACCGGAGATTTCCGCACGGCGCACCGTTTCATCGCAACTACTTCGGTGGCGGCGCAAATATGCATGTCGATGAACTTGCCCGGTTCGTCAATGACAGCACCGTGATCCTGCCGTACATCCCTCTCGCCGAGAAGGACAGAAGTCCGGTCGACTCGCTCAATTATCCGATTCTGGAGGCGAACGCCAGCATCCTGCAGAAGGCGCGCACCGCCGACGGCAAGAGACTGACTGTCGTTCGTATTCCGATGCCGGAGATCGAGCGTCTCAAGTTCACCCTGCCCGTGGATGACAGCAACGTTCGAACGTATGCTCGCCATGGTTTTCAGAAAGGCGATACGATTTTTCGCATACCAGCGGCGAGCTACATCAACTTCTTCGTGAGCAACAATGTGGTGCTGATTCCCAAGTACTGGGAATCTGGCATGCCAGACTCCCAGAAACAGAAAGACGAAGAAGTGCGAGAGCAGTTCGTGCGGCTGTTTCCCGGCCGGCAGGTCATTTCGATCTACACCCGGGGAATCAACAGGGGCGGTGGCGGGATTCACTGCGCCACACGCGAACTACCCGGCCCAAAACGATAGCCATGCCGATGCCACGAGCGATCGGTTGGCTGAGATGGGGACACGGAGATCCTGACCGAATCACGATCTCCGTGTCCTCGAAACGCCCTTGAAGCCAGTGCGACTCAGTCGCTTCGTGCCTGGTGCCCTACGAAACCATCACCGTATCCGCCCCTGCGACACCGGCCTCGACGTAAATCACGGTCAGCAGGAACTGCCCGCCCGTCTCGGATCGCGCCGAGTGCTCGACGCCAGGCGCCAGCACTAGGACGTCTCCGGTGGTGAGACGGTACTCCCGGCCACTCGCAGTGAACGTCACCTCACCCTCGAGCAGGTGAATCGTGACCGGCGCATCGGTGTGATGCACCGGGAGCATGCCGCCGGCCGCGATGCCCATCATCGTCAGGCGAAGCGGCCCGTCCTTAACGAGGGTGCGCCCGGTGCGCCCATGCCGAGCGAGGAGATCGGGATCGAGCATCCGCTCGTCCTGATTCAGGTGATGCACGAGCACGTCGCCGTCCAGAATCCGCTGCATGGAAGACATGTGGTCCCCTGAGAAGAGTGCGGCACCGCGGCTGGCGTGAATCATTGCGGTGCGCGGTCCGTGAGTAGCTCTGTTGCCTCCAGTAAACTATGGCCCGTACAATCAAAAGTTGAATCGGAACTACTCCAGAAGGACGCAACGGGTCGAGGGTTTGCTTCACGCGGGCTCGACCGTTCGGATTCGAGCAAGCGTTGCGTCCAGCACTTGCACTGCTCGGCGCTCAGCGCGCGACATGAGCTGTCCCAGGTTCCGTAGACACCTTCTTTCTGTGTCTTTGTGATCGCTGTCGCGAGCATCGCGTGAGGTGGGCTGGACGTCCATCTGCAAAGAAGCAGAGTGCATGCCCCAACAATCGATCAGTTCGCTCGTTCCTTGGGCCGCACAGCAGAACAACCTTCAGCGTGACGATGCCCCGAGCGTGCGTGCGCGCTGCACCGAGCGCCACTCCGGAGACACCGCTGCGCGGTTCGAAAGCTTGATGGACGTACGGTCCACGTTGAGATCAAGCGCCGGAATGATGAGACGCCAGACGCACGGCACGCCGTATCAGTGCTGACGTAAAATTAACCAGAAGCGCCGATTCAAATTCTACGCGAGGCGTTCCCTCCCCCGACGAGGTCATGCCGGCGGTTACGATGATCTTGATCTCTTTCCTTTGGGGAGCAAGAGCGATCAAGGGGACGGAGATCTTGAAAAGCGGTTCAGGATCTACGTCCCCTTGATCCCGAATTCTTTACACGGATCAAGGATCGCACGACGAGCCCCGACGCCCGTGTCGGTCCGGCTCCTCGTGCGGTCCTCGATCCGTGGCTACAGCCGCTACGGACCGTTTGACTCGAAAGCGCGTCCGCCGAACACTACTCGGAAAATAAAGTTTGGGTAACCAATCACGAACTGGGAAATCAACAACCCCAACGACAGCGCCGACGGCCGTATGCCGTTGCCGACAGCGAGCAAAAGCGCCGCGACTGACACTCCCACTGCGATCCATCGGTACCGCCGATAGCTCGCAAGCAACGCCCGCATTCGGGCGGTCAGGCCAGGCATGAGCGAATAACGCGCGGCACCCCGCCATGTCCAGTGGACCAGCCAGGCTGCGAGGGAGAAATTCACCAGTGCTGTCGCGTACGGCCCTGTCAACATGTCCATCACAGTTGCTCCCTGATCAACGAGCGATAGTCTCGAAGAACGGCCGTCGCTGTGCGATGTAAATCATCAATGAATCAGATAGTGCTGCGCCCGACGCACCACCGCTACCCGTCGGGGCGACAGTTGATTCTTTTGCATTTCCCGTCGTTGCTCGCGAACTTGGGGGACGGAGATTCGTTAGCAACTGTCTTGAAAATCAAGCGGTCGCGACATTCATCGTCGCGAATTCCGGGTTCCACGGTGTGGTGGTGCGCACCATCACATTGAACACGGTCAGCAGCTTCCGCATGCAGGCCACCAGGGCGAGTTTCTTCGGCTTCCCGGCGGTCACGAGCCGCGCAGAGAATGCCGTGATCACCGGATTGCGCCGCGCGGCCACCAGCGCCGCCATGAAGAGGACCGCGCGCACCGGCGCGCGGCCGCCTTGCACAAATCGGCGACC
>Ga0105049_10007185_pt1 | contig 12924 bp, 10 predicted proteins | sample MAT06_FD_78087 | JGI IMG/M metagenome (GOLD analysis project Ga0105049, IMG submission 78087) | Freshwater microbial communities from Lake Fryxell liftoff mats and glacier meltwater in Antarctica - MAT-06 | ecosystem: Environmental > Aquatic > Freshwater > Ice > Liftoff microbial mat | place...
AGGTAGCGGTGCGGGGGGTGCCGTTGCTGCTGCTGTTGACACTCACCAAGGAAGCCAGTTGGCTAAAGCCCCTAGGCCCTGTCACCCGAACATCGCTGTTGTCAAGGGTAGAAGCATTGATGCCGCTGTTGTCGGCGTAGCGCACCGTAAAGGTATGGCTGTTGCTGCCACCACTGGTGATGCGGTTCGCGCTGAGCGTGGCCGTCGGCACCGTGGTATCAGATGGGGCTGTGACCGGGGGTGTCGTTGGCGGAGTGACTGGAGGGTTGACGGGGGGGGCTGTTGGGGGGGGGGCTGTTGGGGGGGTGGCGGGGGCGCGGCGGGTAGTCGGCACAAATTCGATGTAGTCGATCCGGGCGTGTTCGTCTCCATTTTCTTTGCCAATGAGTTCGATGCGATCGCCCTTCTGAATAGACACATCAGCGGCAATCACCCGCTTCACATAGCTGCCAGCACTCATGTTATTGCTGCTCCGCCCTTGATCAAACCGGGTGGTGGCAACGGTGCGATCGCCAATTCGGGTTTGCACCTCAGCCTGCCCATCGTTTTCATCGAAGTAACCCAACACAACGTTGTAGCGGCCAGAGTCACCTTTAAAGGTATCAGTGAGCCGCCCCGTTTCTGTGCGGCTACCGCCAATCAGTGAGGCCACGCGATTGCCAGAGGCCAGGGAAGAGGATTCGAGCCGATACACCGAGCGGTTCATCGCTTCAGCCTCCACGCGAATGGGGTCGCGGTTGAAGGGGGCTGGGGCTGGGGTCAGCGTGACCGGGGAAACCGCCTCAGCCGCCAGCGTTAGGGCCACTGGGATCAATTCCACATAGTCGATGCGAGCATACTCATCGCCAGCGGCTTTGCCTAGGAGTTGAATGCGATCGCCCTGGGTGAGTTGCACGTTAGAGGCCACGATCGCCTCGACTCGGTTGTTAGGGCTAATCCAATCGCTGCCGAGCTGTTGATTGAGCTGGGTTGTAGCAACAGTGCGATCGCCCACCCGCGTTTGGATCTCGCCATTTCCATCATTTTCATCGACGTAACCCAGCTTGATATTGTAAGTACCCGTTGCACCCTCAAAAATTCCGGTGGCTGTGCCGGTAGCACGCCCCGACTGCAACCGGATAAATTGGCCACCCGACCCATGCCGGTTAGACTCGCGGCTGTAGTTTTGCAACTGCAATGCCTCCGCCTCTAGCCGGATGGGAGCCAAACTAGTGGCGGCGGCGAAGGTGCCCAAGGTCAACTCACTGCGAAGCTTGGCCTCACTCACCTGGGTGTCTTGCGTTAGGGCATCTTGAGCCGATGAGCCAACCAAAGACAAAGTTGTGGCAGTTCCTAACAGTTGACTGTTATCTTGGCGACTCGCAGCCATCAGGGCACTGGGGGCACCGGTGGCACTGGCGGCCTTCGACGAATTCAGCGAGACATCTTCTGGCAGTAAAGCCGTTGCATTCAGTGGAGCTAAGGTTTTATTCCAATCGGCATCTATCCCACTCCCAACCCCGCTGACCTCTTTGGCCAAGGGCGGTGTTAAAGCATTGGATGACTGCGTGAGGGAAAGCGCACTAGCTGCACCTTGATCGAGCAAAGTTTCAGCGTTCATATGTCAAGCCTCTGAACTAACTTCAGACTATTTCTGAAGATTTCCAATAAAGCTTTCATGAAGCTGAGCCGACGACCGGATGTTTGCGGAGGGCGATCGCCAAAAATGGCTAAATTTGGCGATATATACCGAACTTAGCCATTTTTAGAAGATTTAAAATTCCGATTTCTAGTCATTATTACGGTGTATTTTTCCCAGTAAAATTGAAATATGAAGTGCAATAGAGCCAATATCTAGTAACTTTTCATCTATCCCTAAATTGTTCTAGATCGTGCCGGAGACAGCCTCGCAAAATCTACGGATTTATCCTTGATTTTTAGATGTTGCTTGTGTGTTTCTACGAGATTTTGACGAGCAATTTCTATCTCCAATCGCCGCCTCTCATCCACATCCCAATGCAATCTAAATACGGGTATCGCGGCCTTTGCTGATTTCCGCAGCAACCCTGATGCATTCAGAGGATAGCGGGGGCGATCGCCCAAAACCTGCTCTTTGCGCCTGATCTCTGCGGGAGACTACGGGGCGATCGCCCCCGCCTCCACACACTCGTAAGACCACGCAAAAAGCCTGAATCCTTTACCCAGCCTTCATCATCCCTCTCCGTACCTCCGTGACTAGCGCGAGCCATCGGGTAGCCAAAAGATAAGATCTATTTTTAGGGTTTTGGGGAATGCTGAATTCCTGGCCTTGATTCCTGGTTTTGACTCTCGTAGCAGCAGGTTCTGGGTAGATCTGAGACAGATTTCGCGGCTTGGCGATCTCAGGTGCCTGAATCGTTGGCCTGAATCGTTGGCCTGAATCGGTGGGCAGAGACCGCAGGGTATTGGATAATTTATGGAGCACCCGATTAAATCGCTTGGATTTTAGGACACCGCCCATGCGCTACTGGTTAATGAAGTCAGAACCCGATGTTTATAGTATTTCTGACCTAGAGCGAGATCATGAAACCCTGTGGGATGGGGTGCGCAATTACCAAGCTCGCAACTTTATGACATCAATGGAGTTGGGCGATCGCGTCTTTTTCTATCATTCCAACACCAAACCACCGGGGATCGTCGGTTTGATGCAAGTTTCTCAAACCCAGCAGGTAGACCCCACTCAGTTTGATCCGGCTAGCCATTATTACGACCCCAAATCACCGCAGGATGCGCCCCGCTGGCATACGGTTTGCCTCCGCTTTGAGCAGCAGTTTCCTGGCATTGTGACACTCGATCAATTGCGCGAAACCTTTACCGGGGAAGAATTATGGGCGGTGCGGCGGGGCAATCGCCTTTCGGTGATGCCCATCGATGACGCGGTAGCCGAGAAGCTTATGGCGATCGCCCATCCATCCTGATCGCCCATCCATCCTGATGCCCTAAGCCCCCGGTCGAACAGCATTGCAACGACTCAAAAAAGCCATTCAGACCGAGCGACACCTGCCGCGTTTTTCAATGCTTTGGGAGGCTCATTGGGATAAATGCTCCGATCAGCCATAGCCAAAAATGCACCCCGTTTGTTTACCAGGGTCTCATGCATCTGCCAAGATTCGAGTCTAAGTCCAGGGTGCAGGGGTCGAACCTGCCTGAAGCGAATTATGAGTTCGCTGCCTAATCCGCTCGGCCAACCCTGGTTAATAGTTTTGATTTCGGTTTTTTGATTGTATCTTGAGGAAGTGAATATGTAAGATCTTTGGCCTCGGAAAACTCAGCATCTCAGTCGCGTGCCAAACCTTAGTTTGTGGAGAACACCCGCATGAAAGTGAATTCCACCATTGCCCTTACCCTAATTCTACTGTCATTGATGGTAGGGGCGGGGGTTATGAGTGCATCTTGGGGCTACGCCATGGGGCGAGAAGCGCTCAAGGGCGTCACCCAGCCCGATGTCCGCCCTACGGCGGGTAGTGCCGAAGAGCCTCGTAGCAATCAACCCAGAGAGTTTGAAGTCATTCCCGAGGCTCAGATTCTGGAAGATGTGAAAATCCAGATGGATGGTGCCACCAGCTACCTCGCTCCGGTTGCCCCCAACGCCACTGCCTCCAAAATAGCAGAGTTGGCCAGCGGAGAGCCTTGTCTCCTTGCCTCCGTCACCCATTCCATCTCCTAGCCCACCCCTATCGTGGTTCCAATGCCACCTAGAACTTTCCCAATTTTCTCCCCATAATGATTTCCCTTGCCCAAGCAGACCCTCCTGGCAGTGTCCTCTTTCTCAGCGGTACCGACATTGCCATGCGGTTGCTCTCGGTCTTTTTGTTGATTACGATCAACGCTTTTTTTGTGGCCGCTGAATTTTCAATCGTATCGGTACGGCAATCGCGAATTAGCCAGTTGGCCTCGGCGGGCGATGTGCAGGCCAAGACCGTGCAAGATCTCCAGCGCAGCATCGATCGGATGCTCTCCACCGCGCAGTTGGGGATCACCCTCTCTAGCTTGGCTTTAGGGTGGATCGGCGAAGACACCATGGCGGTGTTGGTGTCTTCGCTCACGGAAGGCTTGTTTTCCCATGTGATCGCCATTCCCCTGGCCTTCTTCTTGGTGGCCTACCTGCAAATTGTGCTGGGTGAACTCTGCCCCAAAACCTTGGCGCTGCTCTACCCTGAGAAGTTGGCGCGGTTTTTGGGGCCTCCCAGTTTGGCGATCGCCCGCTTCTTCAACCCCTTTATTTGGGTGCTCAACCAATCAACCCGATTGCTGCTCGGGCTAGTGGGCATCCACACCCATAACCAGGTCTGGTATAGCCGCGTTACTCCCGAAGAATTGCACCTGATTATTCAAAACTTCAGCACCTCTTCTGACCTTGAAAATGACGAACGCGAGCTGCTGACCAACGTTTTAGAGTTTACCGATGTCACCGTGCGGGAGGTGATGGTGCCCCGCATCAGCATCGTCGCCATTCCCCGCACCGCCACTTTTCGGGCACTCCTACAGCAGGTAGATGATACGGGCTATTCGCGCTACCCAGTCATCGACGAATCCTTAGATGAGGTGGTGGGCACCATCTATTTCAAGGAATTAGCAGGCCCCATGGTGAACGAGCAAATCACCTTTGATAGCAGCTTCGAAACCTGGGTACGCCCCACCCAATTTGTGCCTGAACATCTTCACCTCAGTGAACTGCTCAACCTAATGCAAGAAACGGGGCAGACCCTGATGATCGTGGTGGATGAGTTTGGCGGCACGGCGGGCTTGGTCACCCTCGAAGACCTGATCGAAAAAATCATTGGCTACCCCGAAGAATCCCCAGATTCCCAAGAAGAATCACCGATCCAACCCCTAGGAGATGGGTTGTATGCGGTGCAGGCGCAAATGAACCTAGAGGAAGTGAACGAGTCTCTAGGGATTGATCTTCCCCTCACGGAGGCCTATCAAACCTTGGGAGGGTTTATGATCCATGAGTTGCAGAAAATTCCGGCTCAGGGGGAATGCCTACGCTATGGCAATTTAGAACTGACCATCGCCTCGGTGGTGGGGCCAAGGCTGCATCAAATTCAGGTGCGCCAGTTACCCCCAGAGAGCGATGCCACAACAGATGCCATAGCCTCAAAGGCATCGTCTGCCTCCCACCGCCAAGCAGGTACTACAGATTCTGCTGATTCATAGATTCGTAGCTTAGGGATATGCTTCCTGGGGGATATGAGCGCCAGTGGAGTGGCGAGCTAGGGGATCATTCTGGGGTAATCGCCCTAGAGCTTGGGTCTGTTGCGGTTGACGGAGGGCAAAGTGGCGATCGTATCGGACATCCCACCCATGGTCATGCTCATGCTCTGCCTGATTGGCTTACTGCTTGGCTAAAAGTTGCCTGAAAAGTGGCTAAAGCCATGAAGATGGGAGCTATCGCACTACGCTCACGCATCATTTTCCCCGCAGGGAAAAGCCCCGTTACCAATGGTTTTGTGATTGGGCTAGTTGATTGGGCTAGTTGATTGGGCTAGTTGATTGGGCTAAATAGATTGACAAGATTGGCTGTTCAGTAACGTTTGAGCTATGAATGATTCTCGTTTGATTGATCCGCAGGCTGTGGCCACCGCTCCATTGGCGGAGGTTCGGCAGGCACTGTTGGGGCTATTTGCAGAGGTTGCCTACAAAGAAGGGGATTTTGTATTGTCGTCTGGGCAACCCAGCCCCTATTACATCAACGGTAAGTTAGTGACGCTGCACCCCTGGGGCGGCTTGGCGGTGGGGCGGGTGTTACTGGCGCAGGTGGCAGAAGGGGCGATCGCCGTGGCTGGGTTAACCCTGGGTGCTGACCCCTTGGTGACGGCAACGAGTGTGGTGGCGGCCTATGAAGGGCGATCGCTCACCGCTCTAATTGTGCGCAAAGAAGCCAAGGGGCATGGCACCCAAGCCTATATCGAAGGCCCAGCTCTCCCGGCTAATAGCGTGGTGACAGTCCTCGAAGATGTTGTGACGACGGGTAACTCTGCCCTCAAGGCTGTCGATCGGCTAAAGGCGGCGGGGTATGAGGTGCGCCAAATTATCTCCTTGGTGGATCGGCAGCAGGGGGGGGCAGAGCTGTATGCCCAGCATGGCTTGGAGTTTCAGGCGGTCTTTACGATCCCTCTGATTCAGCAAGAGTGGCGATCGCGCCAACCGGCCACGCCCTAATCTCACTGGCTGGCCACTCCTCAAAAAATAGCCCCCAAAAAGCTATCAAGGCTCTGGGGGGATGGGGCGATCGCCAAAAAATTGATGACAACAGATGAGCGCGAAGGTGCGGCGAGCTAGAGGGCGATCGCCTTTTCTTGCTGGGTTTTCAAGTTGCCAAAGAATTCGTAATGATCTAACGCTTCGAGGATGCCCCAAGAATATTGCCCATCCGCAAAGTAGATTTTGGGATACTCGCGCAATTTCTCAATTTCGGGGCTGTAGTTGCCCACCACCACGGCCAGGGTGTTCCCAGCCAGCATTGATTCATCATTGCCCGAAGCCCCGGCCACCAAAAACCGATCGATGGGGAGATCCCACTTCCAGGCACAGTAGCGAATGGCATTTCCCTTCGAAGCTCGAATGGGCAGCAGATCGAGGTACATATTATGGCTATAAATGCCATTGACATGGAGCCGATTGCGCCGCAAATGCTGCATTATGTCTTCAAAGCTAGGGGCATTTTCAGCATCGACAAAGTAGCTGATTTTGTATTTTCCCTGGGCTTCGGTGGGTTGCAGTGCGATCCCTGGCAGTTCTAGCATCGTCGCCCGGATGGCCTCGGGTTGCCAACGATAGCTAATGTGGCGATCCCAGTTGGGGTCGGGCACCACCTGAGCGCCATAGTAAATTTCGCTACCCGTCGAGGCAATCAAGACATCGGGCATCGGAAACCGCCATTCTTCGAGCATAGCCAGGGCACTGGAGAGCGATCGCCCTGTAGCGATCCCAATTCCTGTCGTTTTGCCTTGCTCATTAATGCGCCCGATCAATTGTGTCAGCGCCTCTTGGTCGCCCAACAAGGTTTCATCAATTTCGCAGACCAAATACCGATCCGCCGTCATCAAACGGTTAGTACGGGGCACATTCCAATTTGGCTCATCTAACACCTCTAGCGGCAAATAGCCCAACGAGGATCGCACCCGCCGCTGGGGCAACTGCTTCACCTGCTCTAGATAGCGCTCCACATGGCTTGGCCAAGAAAAATGCTGCTCAACGTTTTTTAAGCCGTTAGCCGACCATTCCTGCCACTGGGTTTGATCGCTTAGCGCCTTACGGAGGCTCTGCTGAATTTGGGGAATATCGAGGGGATCAATCAACTCGCCATTGTGGCAAGCGGCCAAAATATCCCGAGGGCCCCCATCGGCGGTCGCAATGATGGGCAACCCACAGGCCGTTGCCTCAATCAGGGTCAGCCCAAAGGGTTCGGTCAACGCAGGGTTAATGAACACCCCTCGGTTTTGAGTCGTGAGGCGATAGAGGTCAGGCACTTCATCCGAGCGATGATGCTTGGGATACGCCACCTTGCCATAGAGATCGTAGCGATCAATCAGTTGCAAAATTTCAGTCATGACCCGGCGCGGCCCCGCTTCCATGTGGCTAATATTGTCGCGGTTACCCAACACCAGCACTAAATTGGCGAGCCGTTGTAGCTCTGGGTCTTCTCCGTAGGCTTTGACGAGGGTACTCACATTCTTGCGAATCGCCGGACGCGAGAGCGCCAAAATTATCGGCTTGTGTGGCTCAAACAAAAACCGCTTGAGATCTGACAAAATCGGAGGTTCTGGCCAATTGGCGGGTGGGGCATAGAACCGATCGAGCGCCACCCCAGGTGGAATCACCACCATGCGATCGGGCTGGTATTGGTCATACACGCCATATTGATTGGTCACTTCTTGGCGGGTGCTGGCAATAATGAGTGAGGCACTGGCGAGGGTTTTTTCCTCCGCCTCGATGCGGGTGCTGATGTGAAAGTGATCTTCGATGGTTTCGGGTTTGGTGCCTTGTTCGATCAGGCGATCGCGCTTCACCCGCCCCAGAGAATGCCCCGTGTGCACCAGCGGAATCCCCAGCCACCCAGCAATCCGACAACCGACATAGCCCGCATCCGCATAGTGCGTGTGGATGACATCGGGCACCCGCCCTACCTGGCGAATATGACGAATGAGTTCATCGGCAAAGCTGTCGAGGTGGGGCCACAAAACTTCCTTCCGCAAATAGCGCCGAGGACCACAGGAAAGGCGCACAATACGAACTTTTTCAGAGAGCATTTCGGTGGGCTGAGCATAATCCTTGCTGACCTTGGGATCACTCACCAACCGCGTCACTAAATCTACCCGATCGACCAGAGGATTTTCGGCTAAAGCACAGGCTAACTCCACCACATACTTGGTCTGCCCCCCAGTATCCGCGTCGCGGCCTAGCTCCATATCCCGTCCACGAATCAAACCATGAACACTGACCAGTAGAATATACAACCCTGGGGTATTAGACATGGTGTTTTCCCTCCTCAACAGCACAATAAAAAGCCAAATTAACTAAATCGAATCTCCTGAAATGATCGAATTTCCTGAATGGCAAATAGCTGAAAATTAAATAGGCGAAAAGTCAATAAAAAATAAATAAGTGAGAGATAGATATAGCCATAGTCACAAAATTTAGGACATATCCGCGTCATTCCCGTGGAAACGGGAATCTATGGGTTGCAAGACTCTCAAGATGGATTCCCGCCTACGCAGGAATGACAGATAAATGTCCGATGGATCATGGCTTCAGCTATAAATACAAAAGTCGCTTAAAATACAAAAGTCGCTTAGCTAAATGAAATCTGCATAAAACTATTTAATTGCCCCTATGGGCTAAATCTAAAATGAGCTAGATCTGACTCAATTCCTAAATTGAATTGCTGAATTCAATTTAGGAATCATCTGCGGGTAACGACGACTTCATGCAATGATTGGAACACCTACCCAAAACTGACAAGCCACCAAAAATGAGTTGAGAAGTGATGTCACCCCTCAACCAATGCTCTGAGGTTCTTAACCTCAAGCCACAGAAATAAAAACTCACGCTAAACCCAATAATTTATTCACTAACATAAAAACTTAAGTATTCTCTTGGTGCAATTCATCTTGGGGCAATCTAATAGAAGCGATTCAGAGGGGTAGTCTATGGCTATCAGCAACTAAATCAAAGGCTTTCATGACAGCTTTTAGTCAAGATTTTGAATACTAGATTTGGCCGATCATTTTGATATTAAATGAACCTTGAAGAAGGACTAATGATTTGGGTCATTTTAACCTCCCAACACCGAAAGCAACTAGCAATGGATGGTTACAGCCTTTGAAAAAGGCCGAATTAAGCCGTTCAATTCGTAAATGCCTACAGGCTTTATTATATAGACATAATTCCTCATCTTGAGGGTGGGCGGTTTTCCGTACATTACACGCTTGAGGGCGATCTATGCAAGATGACTGGGCTTAAGCCTAAAATGATTGGCTCTCAGCCTAAAAAATAGGCCAACGAGTGCGCCGATCGCACTCCGAGAAACTCCATTTAGAATCTGGATCAGTGACAGAAAAGGAGAGCCTTTAAGGTATTCCTGATCACCTCAAAGGTTGCTTATAGGAACCGTGAGGTAGGGGCGATCGCCCTACCCTCCTTCGAGTCTTAGCCTATGCCCTCAAGAATAATCTAAGCCCAAAGTTCCTTCGGCAACTTTTTCTTGAATAAATATCCGCACAAGGGCGAGTTCTTGTCGAGTGGCCTTGTGATCTTCGTTGATGATGCGGTAAATGCGATCGCGCTCTTGGCGATCGAGAATACCATCGGCAGTGGCTTGGGCGATCGCCAGTTTGAGCTTTTCTAGCAATTGCTGCTCAGTTGCTGTCATCTCCCGTTCGTTGGGATATTCTACTTGCATTCTAAGCCTCCTTTACCTGGAGATCAGCTCTCATAGATATCACTCAGAGTCTCGTCTCCCAAGCAACACAATGATCCCAAAAGCAGTATTTGGCCAGGGAAACCGCATTCATTAATGAGGTTTTGTGTCACCTGCGGGTAGGCAATCGAGGGGATTGCCGATGCGCTGATCCGATGCACTGATCAGAGTTGGGTGTGAATTCTCAGCCATGCATTATTGACCATGAATTTTCGGTTGTGAGGAGAGATTGCTGTTGAGATGTATTCATAGCAACTCTAAAGCAGTCCTAAAATCATTCATAAGAGTTAGATGCTTTGGGATCAAGGGGCTAAAGCCCTTGTCTTCTCTCAACTGAAATGAAATTTCTATAGCAGCGACATCGATCCATTCAGCCATGCTAAATGCCATGGAGTTGTGCCATGGAGCTAGTAATAGGATTATCCCTTCAAAAAAAGTTCCATAGGGCTTGGGAATTTAGGCTTGAGTATGGATTTTCTATCCGTTTCTAGTATGACGCAGGCTCTTCTCTACATACCCCTTTGTAGATATTTCTACATGAGATTAGAGACCCTGAATCAGGGAAATAAAGAGACAGATCCGCCCTCATTTAATCCTCAGTGGCAAAACTGATAGACCAGAATGTCGGGTAGATAGCTGCGTTTCTCCCAAGACATTCAGTAAACTGAAGCTGAATGGACTCACCCGCTGTAATGTGCCCAATCGGGTATGACCGGAGTGAGTCCCGCAGAACTTTGCCGAACCGTTGGATTACGGAGACCCCAAAACGCATGTTGGAACTCTATCAATTTGAAATGTCCCATTACTGCGAAAAAATTCGCTTCATTCTAGATTACAAAGGCTTGCCATATCGCAAAATTGAGGTGACCCCAGGGATTGGCCAACTGGATGTCTATAAGATGTCGGGGCAGCGCCAACTCCCGGTGCTGAAGGATGGCTCGGAGGTGATTGCAGATTCAACGGCGATCGCCGAGTATCTAGAGCGACAATACCCCGATCGCCCAATTATTCCCCAAGACCCTAAACAGCGCGGGCTATGTCTTCTCATTGAGCAATGGGCAGATGAGTCGATTGGCCTCAACGCCCGCAAATGCATGTTAGGAGCGATGGGCAAAGATGCCAACTTCCGCCAAGCTTTTTTGCCAGCGGACGTGCCAGATATGCTGAAAAGTGTCTTGGGAGCCGTCCCCAATGAATTGTTTGGGTTCTTTGAACTGGGGGCAGGGCTAGCTCCTGACGCCATGAAAGACGCCCAAGAGGCCATGAAGCGCGACCTGATCGCCCTCTGCTTCATTTTGAGCCAGCAAGCCTACTTGGTTTGCGATCAGCCGACCCTCGCTGATTTTGCAGTTGCAGCGCTCAGCATGTATCTCAAGTTCCCTGACAGCCCCGCTCTCGATATCCCCAGCGCCCTAAAAGGCAAAGGAGTTTCGGGGATCGCTGATATTGGCACCTTTGAGCCATTTTTTGAATGGCGCGATCGCCTCTATGCCGATTTCCGCCAAACCAGTGCGACCCCCTCCAGCGGCGGCAGTGGCCCAACAGCCATCAATATCGACTAACCCATCAACTACCGCCTCCATGTCGCCATCTTCTAGCCCCTGGCTGGGGGATGGCGATTAGAGCGAGAGAGAGGGCGATAGAGAGGGCGATCGCCCTTTCCCCGATCTCTCCATGCCTCCTGTCTCACAGTTCCCTCTCCTCACAGGGGGCAATATTCTCTGAATCGTCCGGGTAAACCCCATAGGCGTAGTAAGATCCCTCCAGAATGCATTACTTGATCTGTCGCCCTACCTACCGTATTTTTCCTAGGAATTAGTTAAACATTTCTTGAGAGATTGTTAGCATTACCTAAAAGAACCAGGGTTTCCAGTAGGATTTGACTGTATACACCTGTCTCTCTGGCGATTTTGGAGCATATCCATGTTTTCTGACGAAAAAACGGTTGATTCTATCGTTCAAAACGGCTACACCGTCAAAATTGGCAACTACCTTGAACAAGGCCTTGCTCTATTCAAACAAAATATTGGAGGGTTCATCGGCTACATTGCTATCCTTCTTGTTTTTGGACTTGTCATAGGTCTTCTTCCTGATAGCCTTAGTAATCTTGGTAGTCTCATACAATTGGTTGTTGGTGGCCCTCTAACGGCTGGCTTCTACATTGTGGCCTTCAAACTATTGAAAGGGCAGAAATCAGAATTTGCAGATTTCTTTCTAGGGTTTAATAACTTTTTACCCTTCTTTTTAGTCAGTTTAGTTTCAACGCTGCTGACCGCTTTAGGCATTATCCTTATTGTCCTTCCGGGTATTTATCTGGCTGTTGCCTACTCCTTCGCAGTGCCCTTGGTCGTAGCGCGCAAATTTGATTTTTGGGAAGCGATGGAAGGAAGCCGGAAAATTATTACGAAGAATTGGTTCTCCTTCTTTGGCTTATTGATTGTATTGGGATTGATCAACTTAGTTGGTGCGCTTCTGCTTGGTTTAGGGTTGTTAGTCACCGTCCCTGTAACGGTTTGTACGATTGCTGTAGCCTTCAAAGATATTGTGGGTTTACCGGCTTCTGATAGCACCATCTAAAAGCTGGCGAACATCTAGGACATTTTGCAAGAGAAACGCATCCTAATCAAATGTTCAGATTCTTAGAACGTTTGAGTAGGATGCGTATTTTGTGGGCGATCGCCCTACCCAGCTATCATCAATCCTTGGCTGTATTGCAGGAAACCCTATGCAACCTCCAAAGATAAAAATTAATGGCCTTGCCTTTAATCTGAGATCCGACTGGTTGCAATCGGATTATTCCGCTTTCTTTTGCGGCTAATTGACCAATAGGCCAAAGCCAAAATAGGGAAGGGGACTACGGCTGAAAAAGCTTGCAAAGGAACCTGAAGATCCAGCCCAGAAAAGAACATCAAATAAACAAAGCCCAGCGAAAAACAACTGAGATAGAGAAACAATAATCGTCGATGTCTAGGCATTGTCTG
>Ga0105049_10007188_pt1 | contig 12924 bp, 4 predicted proteins | sample MAT06_FD_78087 | JGI IMG/M metagenome (GOLD analysis project Ga0105049, IMG submission 78087) | Freshwater microbial communities from Lake Fryxell liftoff mats and glacier meltwater in Antarctica - MAT-06 | ecosystem: Environmental > Aquatic > Freshwater > Ice > Liftoff microbial mat | place...
TATGCAAGTTAGCATGGAAAGTTCGGAGACTTTGCAAGCTCTTGAGATGATCGCGGAGTAGATAAGCGTTGATGTGTTTTTTCAATACTTCAGCATTTTTAGGGTTGAACTGTGGGGGACTAATTTGCCCATTAATCATGGATTTGGGATCACTAAAAGCTGCCATATCGTGCGGTCGATCAGCATAACAAAAGGTGGCGATTAAGGCATTGCGTCCTTTGCGTCTACCTGCACGACCTGCACGTTGGGCATAGTTCGCTGGCGATGGCGGTACTCCAATCATGACAACATTCTGAAGCTCTCCAATGTCGATACCCATTTCAAGTGTTGGCGTGGCAATGACAAGGTTGATCGTGCCACGAGTGAACTGCTCCTCGATTCGTCCGCGTACATCTGCCGAAATTTCGGAACTGTGTGCTTGGACTATATAGAGGAGGTCATTACGAAGTTTTTCATAATCGTCCACGCTGTACTGTGGTGACTCATCATCAGCAAAACAAACGTAGTCTGGGTTGAGATAGTAGTGAATCTTGTCATCTTCTGTCCGCTTTTCCAAAATGATGTCCTTGTCAACCAGACTTTCTACCGCTATGCCAATTTCTGGTATGCGACCTTTCAGTGACTGGTAAACGACGCTCTGTTCGCTTAGTGCCACGCCTGAATATTGTTTTGATTGCGAAGCTTGCCCTGCAAAGAAAATACCGTGATGAAGGTGCGTCCAGTACTGTTGAAAATAGATAAACCGTTTCACCCCTGAAGGTTTTGGGTTAGGAACAAACCAGCTTTTATCAATTGCACGTTCGCGTAGAAATATATCTAGAATTTCTTCCTCAAGCCCTGAGAAATTACCATCAATCCGAAGCAAATCGCGAATTCCGCCCATTCGTTCAGGGATTGACAAAGCGCGGTAATACCATGAACGGAGTTCATCGAAAACTGAACGATCTACATCGGTCAATTCAAGCTGATCAACCCGATACTCAAGGAATTCCAGGGTCTTGAGAATATTTGCATCACGAGCATTAGGATATTCCGAGTGGACAAACGCTTCTAGAAACCGACTGGCATATTCATCCCTTAAGATGCTGCTGTAGCGGGATGCACTACCTCGGCTGTCCGTGAACGCGAGGCTTTTTCTAAAATCACGGGGATAACTGTCAAGAATATTTGTGAGTAAATGCTGTAGGTATTGATAATCTCGGGTTGACTCGCGAAGACAAATAAGATGCTGCTCAACCTGTTCGATGTTTGACGCATCCAAGGGGTGAAGCCAATATTTTCCATTTGAATCGGCATTAACAGTGCGATCAGATTCTAACTGAACGCGAAATCCCTGAGTGCCGACTGGTAGTAACTGATCGACCACTGCTATAAGAACATAGTAGGAGTTTTTCAGGTCTTCAGGCTCAGCCCCTAAGAATGGGCTATATTGTTGTCCAGTTATCTTTGCGATTGACCACCGAATGTCCTTTTTGTAGACGCAGAATAAGTCGCCCCTACAGTCTGTACAGTGATCTTTTAGACCGACGTGAAACCGTCCGCAGTTCAAACACCTCTTGAGATTATCGCCAACATCGCTGAGAAAAACATGAATACGATAATCGAGCAAAAGGCGTCCTTTCCCTTCGGCTTTTGCGTTCAAAAAGGCTACCGCATCTAGGTATAACTTCACAAGGTATATGCGCTGATCGTATGATAATTTTACGAAAAGATACTCATCGAACCTTGTGACGAGTTCTGTCAGAGAAACACTGCCTTCTCGCAATTTGTGATAGATCGCATCAATAAATGAGTCTTCGCGGAGTGCCCGATAAAAAGGTGATTCATGAATAGTTTCTTCGGAAAAATCCTTCTGCAATCCTTCAGATGGAACACCGAGCAATCCCGATAGATGATGTGCCGCTGCTTCGATGGACTCAATTGTAGAGTAGTCTAAATTACTCTTATCCCAAATCGGCATAGGGTTGGGAACGATGGTCTCTAGATGCTCAGTTGCCGTTATTGGCGGCGTATATTCCTCAGGTTTCATTGGAAATAATGTAGTGACGAATGCTCTCAAACGTTCGTGTGCGCTTTCCTTGCTCATTAACGTAGCGCTTGTGCCTGTGAACACAATCCGTTTTGTAAAATGGTGACATAAACGACCGAGTAGATATTTGATATGTGCTGCTTTTGTACCACTGTAGGTATGAATTTCATCAAGGACAATGAACCGCATTGTTTGGGCTGATAATGTAAAGATGGATCTACTGTTAGACTTTGTGAGCATCCAATCTAGCATTACATAATTGGTAATAAGAATATCCGGCGGTCGGGCAATCATATCATCCCGATAAAGAATCTGATTTGGGGTTTTTGAAGTTAGCTGTCTTGCGCGCTCATTCTCAGGCGTTGAGCCAGTATAAATTCCAAATGTTATAGTAGTATTTTGTGTGTATTTCTCCAATCGCTTGATTTGATCACTCGCCAGCGCGTTCATTGGATACACGAGGATTGCTTTCACCCCAGGCGTGCTGTCCATCAGACAATGGTTCAGGATCGGTACAAGAAATGACTCAGTTTTGCCGCTTCCGGTGCCCGTAGCGATGATCGTATGTTTACCAGCATTCAGGTTTCGAATTGCTTCGATCTGATGAATATACGGATTGCCCCCATCTACGAATAAATTATCTGCAAGTATCTCGACAAGTTGTTCATCCATACAAAATTGGCGAAAGGATTTGTCGTAGCGCTTGTACTGGGGATTACGCGATAGATAAATCCCGCTATCGATCGCCAAGTTCTCAATAATCGTGTCTGTATCTTTTTCGTTGAGCCACTGCTGGAGAGTAGTTCGAAGATAGTGACGATATTTGTCAAGTAATTGTTGAGCATTTTGTAAAGGACTTAGCAGTGTTGACAATTTTATCACCCAATGAACAAAACTTAATGTGATTTCATTGTATCAAGCTTGGTACACTTCTCGCATTAAGAATTTAAAGTTTGCTTGAAGACTCAGCGTTGGGGTGATAGTAGTTCGTATGTATCCCATTAAAAAATAAAAACAGCTGAGTTATCGTCCCAGCCAAGACGTGCCGTCTATTGCGCATACACCTCTTTGAGCAGTCGCGCGGCGCGTTTCATGTGACGGCGAAAGGTGTTCGGGTTCCGCTCGACACCCTGCGCCGCCTTCTGATACGACTTGCCGGCAATCTGCGCTTCCAGTGCCAGAATGAGGCAGGGGGTATGGCGATATCGGGCAAGTAAAGCTTCGGCGGGTGCGGTACGCCCGCAACGGTACTGTACACGCCATGCGCGATGAGGGGCATTTTCCCGTGCCACGCTCGTCCGCTTGGCAGGTTCCTCGACTTCTGGCATGGTGTAGCCGTGATGCTCCATGAACACGTGCGCGAATTCGTACTGCACTTCTTGGATCATGGGGATGACATATGCCTTATGCCAACGATAGGGAGTCGTGCCGGCGATCATCGCTGCATCGTTCCGACTAACCTGCGTCGTGACATGGTACAGCGCCGCCAGATGCTTGATCGAGTCGGCATATTTATCCGCCAGCTTGTGCATGATCCGTTCGATGTCGATCCGCATATCAATCTCGGTCGCCCACCCTGCCCACCGTTCGCCCTGCCGGTGTTGCATCCCATCGATAGTGTGTTCGTCGGCGGTGTTGCGCCAGTTGTTGGAGATCATCGCGTCGAGGCTATCGTAGCGATCCTCTTGATAGCGCATCGTCGAAATCTTGCACCGTGCCAAAATGAAAAACACCGCCTGTCGGCGGGTTTTCTGAGCGAGGAAGTCACGCTGTGCGGAGAGTGTCTCCCACAAGACCATGAACCCGATTTGCAGGCAATCGGGGATTTCGTAGGGGAGAAAGCCATAGCGCTTCATCACATTCGAGGTGTAATGCGCGAGATCGTCGTGGATCTGCTCGAAGGTCTGATCGCCCGCCCAACTGGTGGGGTACACTGCGACGGTAGGAAACGGTTTGATCTTGCTGCGGAAATCAGAAATCATGGTGCGACACCCCTTCACCCACTGGAGTCTGCCAGCGCAGGTGAGCGCAACCGCTCGCCTTTTGCGGCACAGCGCAGGGGAAGGAGCCTGTCAAATGAAAAAGCCGACCCATTTGGGTCGGCTTTTTAGGCAGGTAGTTCGGTGGTCACGGTGCAGCGCAGAGCGATGCACTGGGGGCAGCGTACTGGCTGCCGGTGTTTGATAGGAAGGCGTCACGCGCTGTAGAATCGCCGCGCCGGCGGTTGTGCGAGGGAAATTTTATCAAGAATTGTCCTCACTGTCACCGTTGTCATCGGATGCTTTCTGCGCTTATGACATCATAAAAATGGGGCGGGAATATTTTCGGGAATCATGCGCAATCCTCTCATCACAAGTGGTGACACGGTGACACCGATGACAGGGCATCTCAATAATCCCCTGCATGGGGTTGTGCAAGCGCCGCCCTTTTTGCATTATACTGTGGATCATTAGCAAACCTACCCAGCGAGCATCGCCCATGCGCTCAGTCCCGCGTATCCGTATTTTTCTGTCCTCGCCCGGCGATGTAGCTGATGAGCGCCGCGCCGCCCGCCTCGTGATCGAGCGCCTGCGCACCGATCCGTTGCTGCGTGGGCAGGTTGATCTCGATCCCATCGACTGGAGCGACCCAGACAGCGCCACCCCTATGCTGGCGACGATGACGCCACAAGAAGCCATCAATCGCGGCTTGGCGAAACCGTCCGAGTCCGACATTGTGATCGTGATCTTCTGGGCGCGGATGGGCACCCCCTTGCCGCCTGAGTATCTCAAGCCCACTGGCGAACGCTATCTATCCGGCACGGAATGGGAATACGAAGATGCCGTCAACGCCAGCAAAATAGCGGGGACGGGCTTGCCGCTGGTCGTGATTTATCGGCGCGAGGGCGCGCCGGCTTTGCAGTTGGATGACCCGCAATTTGCCCAAAAATTAGAGCAGTGGCAGCGGGTACAGACTTTTTTCGCCCCTTTTACCAACCCCGACGGCTCGCTGCAACAGGGCTACAACCGTCACACCTCGATTGATGACTTCACACGCCAGCTCGAAACCCACCTGAAGAATTTGATCAAACAGGTGATCGCTATTTATGAGCGCCGTGAGCTGCCGCCGCCGCCCGTTGAAGCCGATGCCGCACCGTTGTGGCAAGGGTCGCCCTTCCCCGGCTTGCGGGCGTTCACCCCGGCTGATGAGCCGATCTACTTCGGGCGCGGCGGGGAGACCGATGCACTCGTGGAGCGACTGCGCGCGGGACGGCTGATCGCGGTCGTCGGCGCGTCAGGGTCGGGCAAGTCGTCGTTGGTCGGGGCGGGCTTGCTGTCCCGCCTGAGCGCCAACACCATAGAAGGGAGCAAGGACTGGTTGCTGCCTTCCGTCACCGCGCGCGGCGAAACGCGCCAATGGCAGGGGCTGCGCTTCACCCCCAGCGAGATCAACGACAATCCCTTTGATGCTTTGGCGGCGAAACTGGCACCGCTCAGCGGGCGGATCCCGCGCACCATCGCCGCCGAACTGTCGGCAGACCCAGCTCGCCTGTTGCCCTTGATCGACGAGGCACTGGCGATCCGCCCGGCATGGGCGGAGGCGCTGCTGTTCATCGATCAATTTGAGGAGTTGTTCACATTGTGCGCCCGCCACCACCGCGCCCCATTCATCGCGCTGCTGGCGACGGCGGCAAGTTCGACCCGCGTCCGCATTGTGTTGACGCTCCGCGCCGACTTTTACGCCAACGCTGTAGAGGATGCCGCGCTGGCGGGATTGCTAGAAGCCGGCACTTTCCCGCTTTCGACGCCGGGGCAAGCGGCGCTTTACGGCATGATCACCCGACCGGCGGCGCAGGCGGGGCTGGAGTTTGAGGGCGGGCTGGCGGAGCGCATTCTCGACGATACCGGCGATGATCCGGGCGCGTTGGCACTGCTGGCATATGCCCTCGACCAGCTTTATCGGCAGAGCGCGGGCAAAACCCAATTTACCCTCAAAGACTATCAGGCAGTGGGTGGCGTGCAAGGCGCGATTGGTGACCGGGCAGAGGCGGCATTCGGGCGGTTGGCGGCGGGGGCACAAGCCACCTTCGCGATCGTCTTCCGTGATTTGGTGGAGGTCGATGAGCGCGGCGAACCGACGCGACGGCGTGCCGCTTTGAATGCCCTAACCAGCGACGCGGACGCCCGCGCGCTGATCGAGCGGCTGACCGACGAGCGCCTGTTAGTCACCAACCGAACGGAAGTGGGGGCAGTGGTTGAGGTGGCGCATGAGGCACTGCTGCGCAGTTGGGATCGCTTGCGGCTGTGGATCGCCGAGCAAACCAGCAACTTGCAATTGCGGCGGCGGTTAGAAGGCGAAGCCCGCGCATGGGCAGCGGCGGGGGCGGCGCGCCAGTCCGATTTTGTGTTGTTGGGCAGCCGCTTAGAAGAAGCCGAACGCTGGATGAGCGCCTTCCCCGCACCCCCCGAAGTGCGCGCCTTGATCATCGCCAGCATCACTCATCGCGCCGCCCAGATCGCCGCCGAAGAGCGGCGTAAAGTTGAACTCGAACAGGCGACGGCACGCGCGGAGCGTCAGCGCCGTCGGGCGCTGACGGCGATTGGGTTCGCAGTGGTGATCATCGTCGTCGCGGTGATTGTTGGCATTTTCGCAGCGGGACAGGTGACTAATGCCAGTACTGTGCTTGCGGGGATCGAGTCGCAACGGCTGGCGGCACGCAGCGAGATCATTTTGGCACAGCCGAGCGGGAACGTCGAACTCGCCGCGCTGCTCGGCATCCGCGCCGTGAGGTCAGCACAGACTGAGCAAGGGCACACGGCGCTGCAAGCGGCGACGAACCGATTGAGCAGCAGTGGCGCGCTGACTGGGCATGCGGGTTCTGTCATTGGAATGATGGAACTGAGCGACGGACGATTGCTCTCGTGGTCACGCGACGCCACATTGCGGCTGTGGGGCACCGACGGATCGCCGGAGTCCGTGCTGGCTGGGCATACGGATCCGGTCACTGGCGCGCTGGAACTGCATGATGGACGGTTGCTCTCGTGGTCAGCAGACTCTTTTTCAAGCGACGCCACCCTGCGGCTGTGGGGCAACGATGGCGCGCCGGAGTCCGCGCTGGCTGGGTATACGGAGTCTGTGCGCGGCGCGCTGGAACTTCGCGACGGGCAGCTGCTCTCGTGGTCATACGACGGCACCCTGCGGCTGTGGGGTGCCGACGGGGCGCCGGAGTCTGTGCTGGTCGGGCATACGAATCGTGTCAATGGCGCGCTGGAACTTGGCGACGGGCGGCTGCTCTCGTGGTCAGCCGACGGCACCCTGCGACTGTGGAGCGTCGACGGGACCCCGGAGTCCGTGCTGTCCGGGCATACGGAATCTGTGAGCAGCGCGCTGGAATTGGGCGACGGACGGCTGCTCTCGTGGTCATACGACCGCACCCTGCGACTGTGGGGTGCCGACGGCGCGCCGGAGACCGTGCTGGCTGGGCATACGAATTTTGTGAATGGCGCGCTAGAACTCGGCGACGGCCGGCTGCTCTCGTGGTCAGCCGATGACACTCTGTGGCTGTGGGGCGCTGACGGGACGCCGGAGTCCGTGCTGGCCGGGCATTCGAGTGAGGTCTATGGCGCGCTGGAACTTCGCGACGGGCGGCTGCTCTCGTGGTCATGGGACGATACCCCCCGGCTGTGGGGCGCCGTCGGGGCGTCGGCGCCGGTGCTGGCTGGGCATACAAGTGCTGTCTATGGCGCGCTGGAACTTAGCAACGGGCGGTTGCTCTCGTGGTCAGGCGACAACAACCTGCGGCTGTGGGGTTCCGACGGGGCGCCGGAGACCGTGCTGGCTGGGCATACGAGTCTTGTGAATGGCGCGCTGGAACTGAGCGATGGGCGACTGCTCTCGTGGGCGGGGTCAATAGGGTCAAATGACAACACACTGCGGCTGTGGGATGCCGACGGGACGCCGGGGTCCGTGCTGAATGGGCATACAGAGAGGGTCGATGGCGCGCTGGAACTGAGCGACGGACGATTGCTCTCGTGGTCATACGACGGCACCCTGCGGCTGTGGGGCGCGGACGGAGCGCCGAGGTCCGTGCTGGCTGGGCATTCGGCTAATGTCGATGGCGCGCTGGAACTGAGCGACGGGCGGCTGCTCTCGTGGTCAGGCAACCTTTATTCAGACGGCGGCGACAACACCCTGCGGCTGTGGGGCGCGGACGGAGCGCCGGAGTCCGTGCTGGCTGGGCATTCGACTAATGTCGATGGCGCGCTGGAACTGAGCGACGGGCGGCTGCTCTCGTGGTCACTCGACGGCACCCTGCGGCTGTGGGGCGCCGACGGGGCACCGGAGGCTGTGCTGGATGGGCATACGGGTTATGTCGATGGCGCGCTGGAACTGAGCGACGGGCGGCTGCTCTCGTGGTCAGCCGACGATACCCTGCGGCTGTGGCAGCCCACGGCGGGCAGGCTTGCCGAATACGCTTGCACGCGCGTCTTCCGTGATCTGACGGCAGAGGAACGGGCGGAGTTCGGCGTCGATGACACGCCGACCTGCCCGCGGTTCGCCGCCACCCCGCTGCCGACGTTCACGCCGTATCCAACGTTGTCACCACAACCAACGTTGTCACCGCCGACTGCCTACCCAACGTTCACACCGTATCTGAGTGATTACCCGACGTTTATACCCACGCCCAGCATGTCTGCGCCATGAGGGGAAAACATCCTCTCATGGCGGCAAGCTGTCATCAGTGTCACCACTGTCATCGGATCAAGAATCAGGCTTTGCGGGCTGCTTGATGGGGTTCACGCCTTTATATGTCACCGCTGTCCTCGGTGTCACCGTCGAGCATTTCACGTTTGAGGCACCACACCCATGCTCGGTGCCCCCGAAAACGCCGCTGCACGGTCAGCCGACCATCATTTGTACTGGGCAGCAGCCACCCGTCGTCGCGCAGTTGGTCGCCAATGGATTTGGTCGTGAAGTTGAGCGACTGCGTGGGCTTAACCTCGCGCAGTGAGATTTCCGGCAGCAGATAGATATACTTGGCATCCTGATAGCCGATGATCGGTGTACCGGGCTTGCCTTCCTCATCTGTGTCCAGATCAACCAAGCGCACATCGCCGCTGGCGAGTAGTTGCCCCAAGGTGTCGATGAACACTTGCCCGGCACGCTCCTCCTGTACCGCCTTCGCCGTCTCCACGATGTTGTCCTGCCAAAGGGGCAGCAAGTGATTGGCGTCATGTTCGGCGAGAAAATCGCGCAGTAACCGATAGACCGTCACCAACACTGCCCAGTTGCCGATTACCCGCCCGGTGTTCGCTTGTTTGCCCAATTTGGCGTTGAGCTTTTCGCGATAGCCTTTGACACTCACTTCGTATTCACGCGCCAACTGCTTTTGGAGCGTTCCCGCTTCCACCTGTTGGGCAAGCCATTGGGCAAAGTGGGCGGTGAAAGCCGGCAGCGTCGTCCGCACTGCTTCCGCTTGTATCAGCTTTTTGCCACCCGGATCGCGTTTCTCCCACGGCGGAACCTCCAGCACCAACATGCGGGCGAGGATCGAAGCTTCCCCTTCGATGGTCGTTTCGCCCGTCGAGAGCAATAACCCACGACAAGGACGCTCTTGCCGTACCTTAGCATCTTTGGTGAGTCGTCCGCGCCCCATCCCGCGCGAGTAGGATTGCAAAAAACGGGTGAAAGTGCGCTCGTCGGAATAGCACGGTTTCCAGTCATCGACCCAGAACAACCCATCCGCCAACGCATAGCCCAACACCTCAACGGTGTTGACGGTATCGCCCCATTGCGCCGGCGGAGTATCGCGGGTGAAGTTGCCGTAGAAACTGGTCATGAAGGCGGCAATCTCGCTCTTGCCGCTGCCCGTCGTGCCGACCAGATGGAGCGCGGGGCGCGTCGCGGCGGCAGGAAAGAACCTCTGAACCAACGGCAGCAAGGCAAAGGCGGTCAATGCCCCTGCCATGTGCTTCGGGAAAACCTCCAACGTGGCGGTGAACGCGGCAAGGCTGTCTTCCCATGATGCCTCGCGTAAGCCGTAATCGCGTAATCGGCTTTCGAGTTCGACTTCGGGCGGCTCAGCGAGGATCCCGGTTGCATTGACGCTCATCCCCGGTGAGATGAACACCTGTGTTCCTTCGTGCTTCGTCCAGCCGAAAAAACGGTACGTCGTCCGTCGGGGAAACGTCCCTGACAAGCTCTTGATGGCGTGTGGCAGGTGGCGATGCATCGCCGGAAACACCGTGAACACGCCGCCCGCACGCTGGGTGATGAAACGCCCAAAACCATTGCTGTCACCGAATAATTCGCCGGGGATGTCGAGGGTGGTCGTGTACATCGGATGCTCAATCAGCGTCCGCATGATGTGTTCTTCCTGCCCATCATCGTCAACGCGCGTCACCCATTCGGTGATCCGCCCCCGCCAGTCCGTCACCGGTTGCGTGCTGATTCCGCGTTCGGTCTGCTTCTCGTAAACGATCCCCTGCTCGCTTTCCAGATAGCGTCCAGATGCCGAAGTTGCCACGGCAGCATCCGCGCGTACCAGCTCGCGGCGTGCCTGCTGGAGCATCTTGTTCAGGTCTTCGACGCGAAAGGTGTCGCCGCTGATCGACCGGATGCGTTTGCGCTCTTCCGCCCACGACAGTGGATCAAGATCGGCGCAGGCTGTGACGGCTTCCCGGATTTCGGCAACGGTCGGACGCCCCGCGTCGCCATCACGCTTCCCATAACGGCTCATCAAGCTGTCGATCTGTTCTCTTCCAGAGTGCCCTTGCGGAAGTGGCTCTCGTGGCGGGCGACTGTAAACGCTCTTGATCGTCGCCAGTGCCTCCCGTTCGCTGCACCCGTCGGCGATATAACGCGCCACCAACTGCCCTTCCGCCTCCGCTTGGCTGTGTCCGGCATCGCGCAGTTGGCACGCCGCCGCAAACAATTCGGCGTTGCGGCTCCCTTCCGTCGCGCCCGATGTGAGATAGTCTTCGGTGCGCTTCGGCAAAGCGTGATTGCCGTTCTCATTGAGCGTGACCACATTCATACTCCCGATGCGCTCCACAGTCGGCGGACTTTCCAGCCACAGAAAGTCACGCAACGGATAGCGTCGCTCGGCATCAAATTCGAGCATTGTGGCGATCACACCGCCGCGCTCTGGTTTGGTGTTCACGCTCCCCGGCAGCCGCATCACCGACGCCACCGACTTGACATACTGGGGATCGCCGCCCAATGCCGTGAACACCCCGCGCAGGATGTTCTCCGCTTGCTTGCGAGATTGATCATCCAACGAGATCGGCTCGTCCAACAACCAGTAGGCGTGCAACCCGCCACCACTGTCGATGACCGCTGAGGGTGACGGGTTGAACTCATGCAACTTCGTCAGCGCCGCTGCTCGTCGGGCGGGTTCATCATCGCAATCAATATCGACCCAGAGCGCGGGCATGAGTGCCGCCGCGTCCGCCTTGCCGCTTTTCGTCAACCGCAAACAGGGGGCAAAGTAGACGCCATAGCCTTCGGTGTTCAGCGCGGTCGCGCGATTAAAGGCAGTCGTGAGCGAGCTTTTGTCCCTGACCTCGCTCCAAAAGGAGCGGGCATCGGCGGTGGTCGGGTGAATGCAGCGCAGTTCGAGATAGAGTGTTTCGGGGGCGTTCTGGTAGAGCGCCTGCAAAAAGTCGCGCCGATCCGTAGCAACGGCAATGCCGTCCGTCTTGTGAACAAGGGTGTCCTGTGTCATACTATTTTTGTTCCTTTTACCTTACACAGGGGTTGTGAGCGCCTTCCGTCGGCAAACGAGTGCGCTCCTTCCCCTGTGTACCTTCTCGGCTAAAGTTCGATATCGAAGTCCTGTGTTCCTTCTGGTGTCGTCTGGCTAAAGTCCAGCCGTCGCACATCGGCGAAGAACGCTTTCCGCTCTTCCCGCTTCATCTGGTTGATGCCATCAGCAAGCTGGCGCAACTCAAGGAAGTCACCGCCGATCTCACTGTGCAGCAGTTTCGCCAGCAGTTCAGCTTCGTCGTGGCGCAAACCGCGCACCAACGGGCGAAACTCCACCTCGCTCGTTCCCTCATCAGATTCCACTGTGCGGTAGTAGCCCATCGCACTGGTCCGCTCATCCGTCTGCCGTGCCCCACACCAAAAGTCGAAAGCACTGTCGTCCTCAGCAAATGTCCCGTGCGCGGGTTCGGTCGTCACCGCCAATCGCGCCTCGCGGCTTGCTGCTAGATCGTCGTAGCGCTGCTCCCAGTCCTGCCCAACATAGCGATCCATCTGATCAGCCACCTGCCGCTCGGTTAGCCGGTGCAACATATCAATGTGATTGACGGTTTGATTCTTACTGAAATAGAGCGGCACGCGCTCGCCTGGCCCATCGTCGTAGTAGGTTCCGGGCAGCACCACATGGGTGTGCGGATCGTGCCGTCCCGGTGACTCTGGATCATCAGTCTGACGGTGGTGCAGCACGAAAGCGTATTCAACGCCCGTATCAATCCCCCGTTCCTCGAAAAACGACTCGGTGGTATTGACCGTCAGTTCGCGGACAAATTGCTCTCGCTCGTCTGGCGCGACCATCGCCATTAAGTCGGGGTTGACGTTGTAAACGAGGTTGAAGAGCAGGACATGCTTGCTTTGTAGCGCTTCAAAGCGTTCGGCGATCTCGGCTGGCGAACTACCCATGCCGTGATTCTCCCATCGCTCTCGACCGGCGGCATGGCGAGCGGAGTTGTCGCGGCTCTCACGGTAAGTCAGATAGCGCAGGAGTCCCTTCGTCCGCTTCGCCTCGTTAGCGGTCGGCTTTTTGTACTGCACATTGGCGATGCACATCTGCTTTCGATCCATTTAGTGCCCCTCTCGACGACGGCGCAGCATCTCGATGAAGGTATCCAAGCGCTCTGCTACGCCATCCACTTTCGTATCCAGCGCGTCGA
>Ga0105049_10007190_pt1 | contig 12923 bp, 8 predicted proteins | sample MAT06_FD_78087 | JGI IMG/M metagenome (GOLD analysis project Ga0105049, IMG submission 78087) | Freshwater microbial communities from Lake Fryxell liftoff mats and glacier meltwater in Antarctica - MAT-06 | ecosystem: Environmental > Aquatic > Freshwater > Ice > Liftoff microbial mat | place...
ACGACCCGGATGTTGCGGGCCTTTGCTTCGATCACCAGACGCTCGGTGACGCCGTTGCCTTGAAAAGCAATCACGAACCTCGGTTTGAGCGAAAGCATTTGCTCGTTCCGCCGGAAGCCTGCGCGATCGCCAAGCTTCCGATCCAGCCCGAACCGCACCTGTTGGATGCCGTTCTGATCGGCCCAGGATGCCGCGAGCCGCTCGATCCCCTTCATGTCACCGCCGTGGACCAGATACATATCGCCGACATGGGCCCGCACCTTATTCAGGGTAGCAAGGAGGTTGTCGGCAAACGCCTTCATATCATCGTCATTGGCGAAGGTCAGACGGCCACCGGCGAATACCACCGGGGTCCCTTGTGCCGTGTTGGCATTCAAAGCCCGCTCCCGTCGCGCACGCAGGAAGGCATGCCCGTCGACGATCCCAGCAGTGACGCCAAGCGAGATGCGGTTGCCTGACGATGGAACCCAGGACTTTCCGGTCTCGCGCATATAGTGCGCGGCCGCGGCGTCGCGCATGATCTCAAAGGAGCCCGCGGATTCCTCGACCTTCTTGGCGAGATCGATCTTCTCTTCCAAATTGGCCGTGCTGATCTCGGAGCCGTCCTGTTCGGCGAGCAGAAGGCGAATGTCGTCGGTCAGCCGATCGACCAGCCCGTGTTTCTTGGCGGCCGCGCGGTGGAAGAGGTTCACCAGGCCCCAGCCCAGATCTTCGATGTCCCGCTCGAGCGAGGTGTTTCCGATCGTCGTGAAGAGATCGCTCCAGATTGCGGTGACGGTTTGCTCCAAGGCCTCTGTTGGCGGCGGTGCCATACCGCCCAGTTCTTCTGCGCGGGGTTCGAGGTGCCCTAGCTCGAGTGCCGCGAGCGCGGCTGCAAGTGATGTGGACATGATAGTAAGCCTTTCTGTCTGTGCCGACGGCCTCTCCGCCGGATGCGCATCCTTTGGGCGCTCGCAAAAGGGGTGCTGGCACCGAGGCGAAGCCGAGGGGAACCCGCGAACAAGGGGTGGTGCGGGCAGCTGTGGCACACGGCAACTCGGCCCGCCGTTCGAGGGTTGCCAGCGCCGCGCGGGCGCCCACATGCGGCATCCTCTGGCGGGGAGGTGTCGACGTAGACGGGCTTTCGCCTTGTCCTCCAATGCTGCCGCCTGCCCGAAACGGAGGTATCTCCAATTCCGCCGCGGCGAGATGCGCCATCGCCGCTGTAAAGTTACCCTGGCTGCAGACCGTTTCTGCCAAGAGCATGATTTCGTCATTATCGTAAGCGGCGAAACTCCGAACGGTGCTGCCATCGAAGATTACGCGCTCGGGGTCGAACGCACCGGGAGCGCTGCCAGCACGGCAGGAAAAGATGAGGCGTTGATCGAGACAGAAATTCTCAATCGCCTCGAACCGGCGCCAGGCGATTTCATGATTGGCCAAATACAGAAGCCACGTTCGGGTCAAGATCATCAAGTGAGAACCTGGTGCTTTCCCAGTCAGTACAGGCGCCGTCGCTTCCGATTGCCGCGCAGAGTGCGGGGCGAAGGGCGGCACACAATGAGCTGCCAATGCGAATCGCGAAACAAGCGCCTACGGCCATGATAAACTGTGTGGATCGTAGGGGTGGGGTCAAGCTGCGGACCGGACCCGGTGAAAGGTGTCGTGCCACCGTTCCATCGACATGCGATGTCCGATCGGCTTGCCGACCTGGACAATCCAAAACGCGACAAGTGCGGCGGGCGCGTCCACACTCTACGCTGCGATGACGGGCGTGCAATCACTCATCGGACTTCCCCTTCAGGACGATCGCCGGGTTGATCAGCCGGTAAGTGCGCGTTTTGAGCCTCGAGACACGGCAAACGGTGCCGGTCACAGGATCGCGAAACAGCGGCGTTTTACCATTCGGATTGGCAATGACCGTGAAGCGGTCGCGATCCTGTCCGTCGCTGAAGCGCAGCGGTTCATCGAAGATTATGGTCTGCCCAGGCTTTGGGGTGGGCTTCGCACGCTCCAGCTTGCGAAGCGTGAGGTTGGCACGGCATCTCGCGCGCCACGCTATGGCATATTCGTACTGCGTGTCGGTCAGCTCATCGAGAATGGTAGCAGGGCAGTCGCTCTCGTAAGGCCCGACCGTCTCGTCCATATCCTTATAGCCAAACGTGCAACCGTCGCGCGCACCGGTGCTGGTCCTGGTGAGGCAGATGATGGCAAAAACCAGTCGATCGACGTTTGGCTCGATACGCTCACATGCGGCGTAATAGGTCGATCCAATCATCGATGACGCGAGCACGGTGAGACGTTGATCGTCGCGATCGTAGGTGAACTGGTTATCGAGATAAGAGCGCGGGGTGGCGTAGCCACCCAAATCGCGCATGAAGAGCCAACCCATGACAAGTCTCCTGTGTTTGGTGGTGTCAGGCCACGGCTGAGGCGCGACATGAGGGGTGCAATGCCGTCCTTGCCGTCACTGAACGCCGCGCTGAAACGCCGGTAGCCGCCGAGGTCGGGGCGGGCGGCATGCGCGTTCATGCAGCTTTACAAAAGTGGTCTTCGGGCGCGTCGGTAGCGGCGAGCCCGGTAGCGCGAAGCAGATAGTCGGCAGCAGCTTCAGCCTTTGCAGCGGCCGTCATGATCGCGCGAGTATCCTTGCGCAGCACGCGCAGCCAAGACCCGATATACGCGGCGTGATCGTCGATATGCGATGTTGGAAGGCCGAGGTCCGCGCCAAGCAGCGCAGACGTCATCTCGGCCACGAGTTCCTCAAACGCGTAGGCGTCATCGCCGAACCGCTTGCCGAACTCGCGGTTCAGCCGGTCAGGATGCCCCGTCGCATGACCTGCCTCATGGGCCAGGGTGGCGGCAAAGAACGCAGCGGTGGAGAACAGCTCAACGGGCGGCATCGTGATGCTGTCGGCGATGCGGTCGTAGAAGGCGCGATCACCGCGCTGTTCCAGCTTTACCGGCAGGGCGTCGATGAAGCGCTGCGCGCGGGTCGGAAGCTCGTCGACGGGAAAGACCGCGCTGACCGGGCTCGGGTAAAAAACCGCAGGCAGGCCATCGATTTGATCGCAGTTAAACACCGCATAGGAGCGCAGCACGCGGCGCATCTCGTCCGTGGTGTCGCCGGTCACGACCGATTCCACGGTTTTGCTGTAGGATTTGTAGAAGATAGCGATCTGAGAGCGCTCGCCCTCGCGAACCTGCGCGCCGAGCGCCTGGGCCTGCTTGTAGGTCATCCAGGTGCGCGCATTATATCCGGCACCCTCGGCGCACAGCCACAGCCAGAAGCAGTTGATGCCCTTGTAGGGGTCGCCGGTGGCGCGCAGCGGACGGCCGCCCACTCCGGGACGCCACGGTTTAACCCAGGGGCGCACGCCCGATTCGAGCTTGTCGATGATGGCGTTGGTCACGATGTCGGCAGGTGACGGTTTATCGGTGGTCTTTGTCACAGCAAGTTCTCCTGAGCAGGTTGAGGCGAAACCGCGTGAGCACCCTCCCCTCTCGAGTGTTGGTGACGGGTCACAAAAAGAGGGGCGACACTTTGCGCAAAAGTGCCGCCCCCAGTCGCCTCGAAACGTGCAAGCGGGTGTCAGGCCGCCTGGCTCAAATCCTCCGCACTATCGTGCGCATCCGGCTCGTTCGCCACATCGTCGCCGCTGACGTCGACATCTTCATCCTCGGCGGGATCGGTGTCGTCGGCTTTGTCGGTAAAGCTGGAGCTCAGCGCGGTCTTGGCCGGTTTTTCGACGGCGTCGAAGCGCATTGCACCCGGCAACCAGGCAGTAGCCTTCTCGCGGACCTCGGCCTCGAAAATGCCTTGACCGTTACAGAGCGAGGCGCACGTAGCGGCAAGGTCGCCCTTCTTAGCATCCTTATAGCGGCCGCGCAGGATCGGCCCGCCAATCTCTTCGAGCGCTTCGAGCATGATGCCCTTTGTGACGCGGCCGAAGAAGTTTTCAGCCGTCGGGCGCCACCAGGTCTCGACCTGAATGTCGAGAAAGCGGCCGAGATGGTCGTGGAAGCCGTTGCTGCGAACCCCCTCGGCGACGTTGAGGGTCGGCTCCAGCGTGCGGGCAATAGAGAACGCCACCCATGCGCCTCGCGCCTCGTCGTCAAGCGCGCGGAAGGCATCGAACCGCTCGGTCATGGTCGTGTGACCGGCCCAGCTCGTGTCGAGCCGCTGGCGCTGGTCGTCGATGGCCTGCGATGCCATCGAACCCTCGTCGCGAAAGCCGAAGATCGGGAAGGCGGCACCGCTGGACTTCAGCGTCGAGTGGTTCGGGACATAATTCTGCTCGAACACGACGTTTTGCGCCATCAGGAAGATGGTGAGGTCGAGCGCCATCGTCGGATCGCTGGCAATGTGCGCGACCAGGATCTGGCGTCTCTGGGTCGCCAGTTCGTCGATCAGCGTGACGCTGAGCTTCGCACCCTGCTCGGTGTCGCCTTCACCATTGCCGTCACCGGCACCATTCGCCGTGGGCGGAGCGTTCGGATCGACAACCGGCTTCTCGCTGAACATGCGGGTATGGACTCGGGGCTCGCCATCGCCGCCGATATAGACGAACGTCCCGATCTGCGCTTTCAGCGCGGGGTCGATTGCACGACGCGCGTCGTCGATGGTCTGCAGTTCGCGCGCAATCTCGCTCAGGCGGGCATTTGCCGTCTCGGCCTCGGTGCTGCCATCGGGAAGTTCCTGCTCGACCTGCGCCGCGAGCTGATCGTTCTCGGCCGACAGAATTTCGACACGGACCTGCTCATTCTCGGTAAGCGCACGCGCCGGTGGGTGAAACTCATGAAGCTGGCGTTCGAGGTCGTAGCTGACATGGGTGGCGACGATCGGTGTCACGAACGCAAGGCCTTCGGCTCGCGCGAGGTCAGCCGCAGCCGCTTCAAGTTTTTTGCCTGCAAGGGTTTCGAGAAGGTCGACGTCGATCCAGTTCTCATCACCTTCGGTGGCGAACAGGTCGCCCTCGATGCGACCGCCTTCCGCAATATAGCTATCGCGGCCCACGAACCGCGCTTTGGCGTCGTTCGCCTTGACGCTGCCGTTCAGGATCGCGCGGCGGATATTGTCGGGATTGTCGCCGTAGTAAGACGTAGTCATCTGGGTGAATACGCGAGCCTGTACGTCGATGTCGCTGGTAACGGCATACGCCTGCGCGACGCCGAGGGTGATTTTGCCCGCAGCGAGGGCTTCGAAGACCGGCGGTGCGAGTTCGGCGAGACGCACGCGCTGCTCGACGAACCGCGTGGTGACGCCCTGACGCTTGGCGATGTCCTCGGCAGTCATGCCCTTCTGGATGAGGAAGTTGAAGGCCGTGCATTCGTCGGCCGGGTTCATCGGCACGCGCTGGAAATTCTCAGTCAGGCTCGCCTCGACTGAATTGTCATCATCGGTAAGAACGAGGACGGGCACGACGTGATCGACGGCCAAGATGCCCTGTTCGATCAGGCTTTGGAGCGCGCGCAAACGACGCCCGCCCGCCTTGACGCTGAAGTGACCCGCCTTTTTGAGCGGGGTCACGATCAGGTTCTGCAACAGGCCCTGAGTGGCGATACTGGTGGCAAGCTCGTCGATGCCAACATCGCGGTTGGATTTGCGGACATTGTCTTTTGACAGCGAGAGGTTTTTGACCTTTACGGACTGGATCATCGGTCGTCTCCATTTCAAAACTGGCGCGCCGCCTCTGCGGTCACGCGAACCTGGCTCTCAGGCTCAAAAAGCCGAAGGCTACCTCCCCTCTCTTTGGACGAGGATCACGACATGAAAGCCAATTGAGGGAATGCTCAGAGCAAGCAAAAAATATCCGCAAAGTCGTTTGCCGCGCAGTATTACCCTGCAACCTGATGCCAATATGTGCCGGCGGGCAATGAACCGCGTTCGGCTGCAGCGTGGCCGATGCAACGTCGGTCCCAAAAGGTGGGGGGGTATCCGCTAGCGCATCGAGCCCGTTGTCAAAGGTCTGGACTCCCATCGTGTATACCCGTGTTACCGAGCCTCATCCTTGCCCGGGTGGCCATTGCCGTGCTGTATGAATCAGGACCAGATCCACACAGTGTCGCCCACCACCTCATAGATGAAGCGAAAGCTGCGATGTGGGGTCAGGTTGCGCATTCCCACAATTTCACCGGCATGGCCGAGCATCGGGAAGTCGGCGAGCTCAGCAACGGCATCGCTGAACAGCCGATCCATTCGCAGCGGCGGCGGGGTCGCGGGCTTCGAGAAATCCCAGATCGCGGCTCGGTCCTGTTCCGCTTCTGGCGACCAGACGGTATTCACGCCCAATCGGTGATTCGCCCGTGGCGAGCCGCAAACTCAGCTTCCACAGCGCCATTGGAGCGGCCCTGTCCGCCAGACACCGAGATGCGGGCTTCATCGACCTTGCCTTGCAGAAAGGCAGTATTTTCCCGCCGCTCTGGCTGCTGCTGAACGAAATCGCGCATCAGTTTGCGGACAATTTGTGATGCAGGCCGATGGCTGGCCTCGGCTTCGGCCATAAACTCAGCCCGAACGTCGGGTTCCAGCTTTATTGTACATACAGCGGCTTTTGGCATAGTGTCGTCGATGTGACACTAACAACGTGGTTACCGGCATTCGAATACAACAACGATAATCTGAACAGCATAGCAGCGAGCGCATGAGACGTCAGGCGATGATGCGCTCGATTACGGCAGCGGCGCGGGCCAGCGGCACGAACATCCGCGTCTTGTGCTGGATGATGTCGGTGAAGCACCCGGTGGCCTTCAGTTCGGCGAGCCGCGTATGCGGCCAGTCGAGCAGTTCGAGGCGCTGCTGGCCTGCGACCAGGCTGCGCTTCAGCCGGTATGCGCCCACGGTTGAAATCTCGCCTGTGGTCATGACGTGGTTGGCCGTATCCTCGCCCGAGACGGTAATTGTCGCGGCGATCCCGAACGCCTCTGCGAGTTTCGACACCAGCGGGGCGGGTACGATGCGGCCGAGAAAGGACTGGCCGTCGTCGGTGTTCAGGCGCCAGACCTGCACATGATCGTCGGGAAGCCGGTCCCATACGGGAAGGAGAAGCCCGGTAACGAGGTAGAGCGTGCTGGTTTTAATCTTGTCTTGCATCTCGTCGAACTCGTCCTGCCACAGCGCCGAAAATTCTTCCTCGGTGGTTTCCTCCCACATCGTCTCGAGCAGGAGATCCTGACGCATCCGCTCGGTGCGGGTCGGGCGAACTAGCTCGTAGCGGCGAACGATCTCGCCATCGTCATCGGTCAGCGAATAGGTGCTGCAGCGGATCGCGGCCTTGCCGGACTTGCGGTTGACGATGGGGCGGGCGTCATCGCCGAGAATCCGTAGCGCGCGCTCAAGGAGCATTGGCTTGTAGCGCTCCTCGGTTTCGAGGCGGAGGATTTCGGTTTCGGCACCGCTAGTCTGATCGCGCCGGATTACCGTCCGATCGAGGATCGTAATTCGCTCGGCATTGATGCTCTCGACGCCGAGATCGAGCGTGCCGGCTTCGCGGGCCGCTTCGATCCGGGCCTCGATCAGCCCGAGATATTCGTCGAAGATTGCGTTCTGAAGCGCAATGCGCAGCGCAAGGATGCGATTGAGCCAGCGCTGAATGGGCGGTAATTCCTCCTTGAGCCCACCACCCTCGCCTTCCAGCTCAAGCCCGGTAAGGCGCTGAAAATCGCCAAGCGTGGTCGAGCGCAGTTTACCCGCAGCGAGGAGGCGGAACCACATCTCCAGCGATTCCTTGGCATAATCGCTTTCGAGATTGTCGCGCGGATCGAACAGGCCCTGCCCGCCGGTCTGACGCTGGCCGCGCGTGAGGGCGCCAAGGCTGTCGAGGCGGCGCGCGATTGTCGAGATGAAGCGACGTTCGCCCCGGCAGTCGGTCGAGACGGGTCGGAACAGCGGGGCGGTTGCCTGATACGTGCGGTGCGTGCGGCCAAGACCCTGGATGGCGGCGTCGGCGCGCCAGCCCGGCTCGAGGAGATAGTGGTTGCGGCGCGACTGGTTTTCAGCAGTAAGGCTTGCATGATAGCTGCGGCCGGTGCCACCGGCGTCTGAGAAAATCAGGATCTTCTTCGCGCCCCGCATGAAGCTGTCGGTCTCGGCGAGGTTGGTGCGTGGGCCACGGCTCTCGATGCGCTGGCGGCCGTGCGCATCGACAACAACACGTCGGCTGCGCCCTGTCACCTCCGCAACCGCATCAGTGCCGAAATGCCCGATGATATGATCGAGCGCGGAACCGACGATCGGCAGGGCGCAGAATTGCTCGATGAGGTTCTCCCGCAATTCGAGCGCTTCCTGGCTGAGGACGGGCTTGCCCTCTTCGTCGGACATCGGTTCGGAGCGGGTCTTGCCGGTGTCGTCGACAAAGGTCTTCATCTGGCGGACGGGGAAGGCGGCGGTGAGATAGCTGGTGACAAATTCCTTGGGGGAAAGCTCGATATCGAGATTGGTGCGGTCCTCGGCGCTGAGTGCAGCAAGGGCCCGGTTAAGCATGGCCTCAGACGTCGAGACCAGCTGGATCACGACGCTCTCGCCCCGGGCCAGGTCGGCGCGCATCGCCGGGATCAGCGATGGCAGCTTCATGCCGATCAGGAGTTGGCAGAAGAAGCGCTGCTTGGTGGATTCAAAGATCGACAGCGCTGCGGCCTTCGCCCCGCTATTGTAGGTATCATTCGAGAAGCTGTCGGTGATGCGGGTCGCGTCGAGCGCGGTGCGGAGATTGGCATGGATGATTGCCCAGGCATCGGCATAGGCGTCGTAAACCTCGATCTGAGCTGGTGTCAGCAGGTGGTTGAGGATGTCATATTCGACACCGGCGAAGCTGAGCGCGCGCGCGACATAGAGACCCTGCATCTTCAGATCGCGGGCGATCAGCTCTAAAGCCGCGATGCCGCCACGGCGCAGGCTGTCGACAAAGGCGCGACGATCGGCAAACGCCGTGGTCGGTCCCCACAGGCCGAGCCGGGTCGCATAAGCGAGATTGTTGACATCCGATGCGCCGGTTGCGGAGACATAGAGCACGCGGGCGCGCGGCAGGAGATTTTGCAGACGGACCCCGGCGATACCCTGCTCAGAACCTTCCTTCTTGCCGAACCGGCCTTCGCCGCCTGCAACACCGGCCATTTCGTGCGCCTCGTCAAACACGACCATCCCGTCGAAATCATCACCCACCCAGTCGAGTATCTGCTGGAGCCGAGTGCCCTTGTCGCCGCGATTGGAGCGCAGCGTCGCGTAGGTGAGGAAGAGAATGCCCTCAGCAGCACCAATCGGCATGCCCAGCTTCCACTGGTTGAGATGCTGAATGTCGAGCGCGAGACCACCGACCGCGGTCCAGTCGCGTCGCGCGTCCTCGAGCAATGTCTCGGTCTTGGAAATCCAGATATGCTTGCGGCGCCCGCGCAGCCACTGGTCGAGCATGACTGCGGCAACCTGGCGGCCCTTGCCGGCGCCGGTGCCGTCACCGAGGAAGAAGCCGGTCCGATAAGGTCGACCGTTCTCGTCGGGGGTGAGCGACAGCCCTTCCTCGACCGCCTTGAACAGGCCGGAAATGTCGCGCTCAAAGGCGTCACCGGCATAGATCAGCGTTTCAAGCTGCGCGTCGGACAGGACCTTGGCGTCGACGACGCTCGCCGGGAGTTGCGGAACGTAGGAGGGCCGCGGCGCGGTGATCGAGCCCATCGCGATGGATTCCACCAGATCGGTAGGGTGCGCGGAGGCGCAGTGGATCGCGATGCGGCTCGGGCGATAGGGAAGATAGACGCCCACGGCCTCGCCGGTCGGGACGGGCTCGGCAAACACGTCATAGATAATGTCGTGCGCAGCGAGTGACTGAACGGCTTCTGGAAACGGAGCGGAAAGACGCGGCCTGATCGCAAGGCTGCCAAGGAGCGAGCCGCGCGGGCGGGCTGGATCGGGCCGCAAGCTTCGGGGCAGAGCAGACGGCACGGCGATGGCAGCACGGCCAGTGATCGCCGTGAGCGCCTCGGCGAGCGAACTGCACCGGATGATGTCGGCATGGTCCCCGGAGCCCATTTCGAGAACCATGATCTTCACGCTCTGGCTGGTGCCATGCTTGGCATAGGCGTTCGCGGGCAACTCGATGTGCAATGTGAGGGCAAAGCCTGCGGTCGCCTTACCCCAGGCGCGGCTCGACGTATCCACGCGATCGGGGAGAATGCCGGCGCAGCGCCCGCCTTCGCCAAGGTGCAACAGGGCTGAGCGCAGATGCCGGAACGCGGCTTGTCGGTCGGCATGGCGGCCAAGACTACGCGAGTAAGGCGGATTGATGAGGACCACAGTGGGCGCAATCGACGGCGCCAGCAGGTCATTGATCAGCTCGCCATCGTGGCGGCTAACCGGCGCTGCGGGGAAGGCGGCCTGAAGCATCTCGGCGCGCGCGGGATCGATCTCGTTGAGGACGAGGCTGGCGCCGGTGCGCGCGGCGAAGACCGCGAGAAGCCCGGTGCCGGCAGACGGCTCGAGGACAATATCCTGAGCCGTGACGCGCGCCGCAAGCGAAGCGAGATAGGCGATCGACGCGGGGGTAGAGAATTGCTGGAGCGCGATCTGCTCTTCGCTGCGGACGGTGTGGGTCGGGAGCGACGCGGTAAGCGCGGTGAGCGCAGCCAAGCAGTCCGTTGGGTCTGCGGGTAGGTCGACTGCGATGAGGTAGAGGACCTGGGCTAACTCCAGCACGTCGTAAGCGTCGCGGAGCGACCAGCCTCCATCGGCTGCGGACATATAATAAGCGGTCTCCATCGTCCGCAGCAGGGCAGGACGATCAAGTCCTTTGCCCTCACGCAACAATGCACAGACGGCCTTTGCTGCGGTGATCGACGGTTCGGTGAAATCGAGTTCAATAGCTGCGGCTGAGGTGCGCATCGAGGGCCTCCATTGTTATCGCCCGGTGCTCACCACCGGACCAACAGGCCGAAGGCGCCCTCTCCTCTCTTTAGTGAGAATGAACCCGAATGTCGGTTTGGGGAACGGGATCGCGAGCCAGTCGATCGCGTAGTGCGTCATTCCAGTCGTCGTGCCCGGATGGAAGCCACTCCTCAACGCTGCGGCCGTTTTCTGCGAGATGCTTACCCGCTCGCTCCAAACAGGCCTTCGCCGCCTTGTTGCGCTGCCCGAACACGATGACGCGCTTGACGTGGCGTGGAATGCCGACATGCGCATAGCGTTGGGCACCAAGCACAGCCCAAACCGGCAACTGGAACCAGTCTATTGCGGACAGCGCGTCTTCGATCCCCTCGGCCAGCCCAAGCACATCATCGGGCTCGCCAAACCGGACGCAGCCGGACCCGAGCAGGCCCAGCGCAAGCTTGGGTTTGCAAAAAGGGCGATGCAGAATATCGCTCGGATCAAGAAACGTGCGGTGAACGGCGACCAGTCCCAGTTCGTTTTTTACAGCCGCGATCATGGCTGGAAGGCTGCGCCGATCCTTGCCCTTGCCGATGATCGTCTGGGGATTGAAACGTAACTCAGGTGACGGCGCAAAGAGACCGCGGGCGTGCAGATAGGTCTCGGCCGGCGTTGCCGCGACCGGGATGCTATGCTGCCATAAAGTGCGGGCAAGACCGCTCAGGTCGCGTAGCGGAGCGCGGGGCTCGACATAGACGGGCGCGCGGTCGTGCAGACCTTGCCGGCGCAGTGCCTTCAGAATATCGGTCGATGTACATCCCGCAAAGCATTTGAACAGGATTGCCTTGGTGCCGAGGCGCACCGAAAGGCTTGGCGAATGATCATTATGGGCGGGACAGCGGCATTCCCCGTGCGATCCTGACCACCGACCGCCCAGATTTTCGACGATTCTTTTGGCTCGGTCGGCTGCGCTGATGGTGGTCGGCATGGGCGAAACTCCAGTCAAAATTTAAGGATCGCTCAAACGGAGCCCCCTCCCCTCTTGACCAATAAATGCGATTGGCGATCGCGTTACGCTGCCTTGGCAGCGAGTACGCCGAACTCCTCCACGATCCTGTCTGTCGTGTAATGCGTGGCGCCGTCGCGCTCGTAGGAACTGTCCCGAAGTCGGCCAGCGATCCGGACGAGGTCACCCACCTGGGCCTTCTCATCGATATATTTGCGTTGGCTGTCGCTGAAGATGACAACGCGGTTCCAATAGCTGTCCTCGATCCACTGGTCGCCTTCACCGCGCCGACGGTAGTTGGCGCATACCGAGACATTCGTGACCTTTGGCTTGGCATCGATCTCACCGATCCGTCCGATGATCTCGAATTTTGCGAAATTGATCATAAAACCTCCTCACTGCTTTCCACTCGGGGACGACACAAAAGCGGTCATCCAGAGGCTATCGGATGACCGAGCGCCCCTTCTGTCGGCAATGTTGCCAAACAACGCGGATTAAGATTTAACCTGGAAGGGCGGTTCGCGAACATCCCCCTAACAAGGGGGAACGGGTTTCGCGCGTTCAATACGTCGCCGTGCACAAAGCTGGCCGGCGGGCGAAGCCAGCCACAGGGGGGCGACGATTTCGCGTCGAAAAACGAGAAAGCAAGGCCCTTGGCGTCTCCACGAAACAACGGACAGAGCCGTCAGGTTTTACCTTATCCAGATACGGGGCCGGTCAGGCGCCCCTGCCGCAATGCGGCCAAAGGTCGGCACCCTTGACGAGCGACGCCCGCACGGTGCCATGCGCGCGCAAATGTGCGCCAGCGGGCAGCGGGCAAGGAGAGCGGTAAGCGCGCCTGCGGGTCAGCACAAAAACGCCGCACCCTCAAGGAGCGCAGCGAGAAAGAGTGCGTCCACTCCCATCCCGCTCGTTTGACCTCGCAAAACCGGCGTCTTCGTCCCACCAATAACCGTCCGTCGATTGAACCACCCACGCAAGATGGGGCCGACGATATCGCTCGCACCGCCCCGCTGCCCTTCCAAACGGATTGATAATGACACTTTCGGCCAGTAAATGGGATGCAGCCAGCAATGCTCGGCGCGG
>Ga0105049_10007194_pt1 | contig 12921 bp, 12 predicted proteins | sample MAT06_FD_78087 | JGI IMG/M metagenome (GOLD analysis project Ga0105049, IMG submission 78087) | Freshwater microbial communities from Lake Fryxell liftoff mats and glacier meltwater in Antarctica - MAT-06 | ecosystem: Environmental > Aquatic > Freshwater > Ice > Liftoff microbial mat | place...
GACTCGCTCTACTCAGTCGCGCGGGCCAGGGCGTCGAGGACGATTTGTTCGGTGAGAATTTCCGGCAACGTGATGGGCTCGGTCGGTCTGCCCGCCGGATAGATCACGTAGAAGGGCACACCGACGCGGCCGAATTTTTTCAGGGCGGCGGTGATCTCAGGGTTGGCGTTGGTCCAGTCGGCTTTCAAGGGAACGATGCCGCTTTTTTGAAAAGCTTCGCGCACGGCGGGGACGTCAATGGCGGTGCGTTCGTTGAATTTACAGGAGATGCACCAGTCGGCCGTGAAATCCACAAAGACGGGTTTGCCAGCGGCGAGGAGGTCGTCGAGGGTTTTTTGGGTGAAGGGCTGCCAAGGGATGCCACTGCGGGTTTCCACGGTGGCGGAGGGGCGCTGCGCGGCGGTGAATTTTCCGAGAAAATACACGCTGCCCCATCCGACCGTGAGGACGATCAGCAGGAGAGAGACGACCCGCGTTCGGATGGAGGAGAGCGGACCGCAGAATGCGCCGTAGATCCAACAGGCGATGGCGAGGCAGAGGAGGAAGCCGCCGACCCAGATGACGGCTTCCAGGCCTTTCTGGTTGCCGAGGATGTAAAGCAGCCAGAGGAGCGTGGCGATGAGGGGAAAGCCCATGAACTGTTTCATGCGCTCCATCCAGGCACCGGGCTTGGGCAGAATTTTCATCCAGCCAGGCTTGGCGGAAAGAAGGAGGTAAGGCAGCCCCATGCCGAAGGCGACGGAGGCGAACATGCCGAGGATGACATAGGCGGACTGGCTGAAGGCGAAGCCCAGCGCGGTGCCGAGGAAGGGCGCGGTGCAGGGCGTGGCCAGCAAGGTGGCGAAGATGCCCTGGGCGAACGATCCGGCAAGGCCTTCGCCGGAGGAGGCTTCCGCCAGCGCATTGCTGGTGTGTCCCGGCAACACAATCTCGAAGACGCCGAAAAGGTTGAGGGCAAAAACGAAGACGAGCGAGGCGATGGCAAGATTGAACCAGGGATTCTGAAACTGAAACGCCCAAGTGATTTCGCTGCCGGCGAGTTTGAGTCCGACGATGAGCAGGCCCAGCCCCATGAACCAGGCGAAGATGCCCGCGACGAAGGCGAGGCCGTGGCCGAGGATTTTCCGCGGGTCTTCCCCAGCCTGGCGGATGAAGCCGAAGATCTTCAGCGAAATGACCGGAAGAACGCAGGGCATGAGATTGAGGATGAGGCCGCCGAGGAAGCCGTAGAGAAGGGCGGTCCAGAGGTTGATCTCGGATTTTCGATTCTCGATTTTCGATTCTCGATTGTTTGTGATCGGCGTGATTTCACCGGAGGAGATGAACCAGCCCTTGCGCCCGGAATCCGTTTCCACGGCGAGGACGCCGCGCAGATTGCCGGTGGTTTCGATTTCAATGGAAGCGGAGCCATCAGTCACGGGGCTGGTTTTGGCATGACCAACCAGCTGGCCGGACGCGGGCAGCGGGAAAAAATCCACAGATTTTACGCCCTGCAATCCACCTACGGCGAGCGAGAGGATTTTGCCGTTGTTTTTCCAGGCCAGCGAATACGGAGGCGCATCGGCGGCGGGGAGTTGGTTGCGAAAGGTGGTGAAAAGTTCCTCGTTTGCGGCGGCGGCATTGGCGGCGACGGGCAGCGTGATTTCCACATCCGATGACCCCGGAATGCAAATCTGCTCACAGACGAGCCAACTTGCCCTGGCCCGCAGGGTGATCGTTTTCCCGGTGAGATCCGCAGGAGGGACGACGGTGGTGAGGAGAAGCACTTTGCCGCGGTAGCCATAGACCTCGATGTCGCCGGGTTCGATGATGCGCTGGGGCAGCGGCCAGTCAAACGGACCGGCAGCAAAGCCTTCCGGCAATTGCCAGTCCAGCTTGGTGGGAAGGCCGGCGTCGCCGGTGTATTGCCAGTAAGTGTTCCACCCCGGGGCGATGTCGAGGAGGAGTCCGACTTGAAACGGTTTGCCGGGGACAATGGCGGTGGTGTCCGCCACGAGCGACGGCGTGACGAGGGTCTGCCCCTCGTATTGCTGGGCCTGGGCCAGCAGGGGGAGGCAAAAGGCCAGCGCCAGGATTTTAAATTTCATTACGTGGTGAGAGGCAGTCGCCGCGCACTTTATTCCTGAACGCGTCCCATTTCTCGGAATTTTTCGTAGCGGGCGGCGAGGAGCTTATCGGTGGGCGTTTTTTCCAGACTGCGCAGCGCTGCCACAAGGGCGGACTGCAAGTTTTTCGCGGCCTGGGCGGGATCATGATGTGCGCCGCCAAAGGGCTCGGGCACGATTTCGTCAATGATGCCGAGTTTGAGCAATTCGGTGGCATTGAGCTTGAGGGCCTCGGCGGCCTCGGGCGCATGTTTGCGGTGTTTCCAAAGAATGGCCGCGCAGCCTTCCGGACTGATGACGGAGTAGTAGGCGTTCTCCAGCATGAGCACGCGATCGGCCACGCCGATGCCCAGCGCACCGCCCGATCCGCCCTCGCCGATGACGACGGCCACAATGGGAGTGCGCAGCACCATCATCTCACGAAGGTTCACCGCGATGGCCTCGGCAATGTGACGCTCCTCGGCTCCGACGCCGGGATAGGCACCCGGGGTGTCAATGAGGCAAACGACGGGGAGTTTGAATTTCTCCGCCAGCCGCATGAGCCGAAGGGCCTTGCGGTAGCCTTCGGGATGCGGACTGCCAAAGTTGCGCAGGAGGTTCTCCTTGACGTCGCGGCCCTTCTGCTGGCCGATGACGACGCATTTGATCCCGTCAATCCGGGCCAGACCGGCGGGCATGGAGGCGTCGTCGCCGTAAAGGCGGTCGCCCTTGAGTTCCACAAAATCGGTGAAGGCCTGCGCAACGTAATCGAGAAAAAACGGCCGGGCGGAATGGCGGGCGATCTGCACGCGCTGCCAGGCGGTGAGGTTGGCGTAGACCTCTTTTTTGGTGACCTCGATTTTTTCCTGCATCTTGCGCACCTCGGGAGCAAGGTTGATGTCCTGTCCGTGGACATGGCGTTTGATTTCCTCGAGCTTCTGTTCGAGTTCGGCGATGGGTTTTTCAAATTCAAGAATCTGGAGTTTCATGCAAAGACTTTAGTTGATCGTGACGGGAGAGCCCCGCAAAACGAGGAAAAAAACTTCCTCCATGTCGGCGGGCGCGAGAATGATGCCGGCGGGCGCGGGGCCGCCGGCGGAAGGCAGACTGCGCATGACGATGCCCCCTGGTGCGAGCATGAGCCAGCGTTCGCTGTCGGAATAGTTTTTGTCGCCAAAGGCCACCCGGTTTGAGCCCTGGAGCGCGACCTTGTCCGCCACCTTGGTTTTGATGGGAGCGTCACCACCGGGAATCTTGATCGAGCCGGTGGAATACTCTTTGAAAAATTCGCCACGGTTATAGATCGTAACCGATCCGGCCTTGCGGTCCACCACGAGGCTGATGTCGAGTTGCGGGATGAAAAGCTGCTGGCCGATCTTGAGATTGATCGTGTCCAGATTGTTGGCTCGGAAAACCAACTCGGCGTTGGTTTTAAATTTCGAGGCAATCTTGACCAGTGAGTCGCCCTTGGCCACGGCATAAGCAACTTTGTTCGCCGAGGCGGCGGGGGAAAAAACCTGCGCGGCATTGACCTCGCCAAGAGCCGATTTGGCCCTGGCCAGATTAGGGGATTCGGGGAAACCGGTGATGAATTCCGCCAGGGCAGCGCGGGCTGCATCGGTGTCACCGGATTTTTGCAGCGCCGCAGCCTTCTCATATGCAGGCAGACTGTAATCCGGAGGCGGCGTGGGAGCCGTCTGGATGCTTTTGGCCACCTTGTCCTCGCGATCGAGTTTTTGCGGTTGCCAGTACAGGTCGTACGCAAAATAGGCGGCACCTCCAATAATCAGTCCGGTCATCAGGAGGATCGTCAGCGTGCGGAAAATAGACATGGCTGCGTTCCCGCATTAAAGCGTGCCGCGTCCCGCTTGAAAACCGGAATGCGGGCTCTCAAATCAGGCCGCGCCTTTTCCACTCGTCCACGTTCTCGCCGGCGGAACGCTGGATCAGGTCCATCGTGAATTTGAGCAGACAGACTTCCCAGGCGTCGTCCACACCGGAAATGAGGGCTGCGGTGGGGTCTTTTTTGGCCGCAAGTTCCTCTTGGAGGCGTCCGAGTACGGCTTCCATCGAGTCGCGCACGACGCTTTGCTCGAAGTCTGTTTTCTTAAACTCGAAGCCGTAACGGAGGATTTTGAAAGTCTGGGCATTCTCCTGCACCCAGTCCGCGTATTCGCGGGCCGAGTCGCCAAACCCATCGAGCAGAAGTTTGCTGAAATGATGCGGGGAAACGATCCGCGGCCTCTCCGCCTCGATGCGTCCGCCGCGGATGCGCACGGAATTCACCTCATCCATCAATTCGCTCACAAGCAAAAACCGGAAGCTGGTCGAGCCAAAGGTCTCGATGACACGTTCGGGCTGCACCACCACACGGGTGCTTTCCATGGCGTACCGAAAATCGTGCTCCTCAATCATCCAAGGATCATACGGAGGGCGGGACGGGGCGCAATAGAAGTTGTGGAGATTTGACAAACGGGGGATTTCTGCTTTTTACCACAGCAATGAGCACCGACGCCGCACCTCTCCCCCGCCCCGCGCGGGTGAATCTCCGCACCCCGGATGTGATGTCCCGTGTGCAGGCCGAGGTGGAAAGCCACTATCGCAGCGAAGCGGTGGAACGCCTGCGCGCCCAAGGCGGCGTGATGCAGCAAGGCGGAACGGTCCTCCGGCTGGCCAAACAATTCGGGTTTTGTTACGGCGTCGAACGGGCCATTGATCTTGCCTACGCGGCCCGGAAGGTTTTTCCGGAACAGCGGATTTTTCTGCTCGGTGAGATCATCCACAACCCGGATGTGAACGCCCAGATTTCCGCCATGGGCATCCACCATTTGGAAGCCCGCCCATCCGAGGCGGACATCGCCTCTCTTACCGCCGAGGATGTCGTCATCGTCCCTGCCTTCGGAGCCGAGATCGCCACGGTGGATGCGGTGAAAACCCGCGGCTGCCAGATTGTGGACACCACCTGCGGCGACGTGATGAGCGTGTGGAAACGCGTGCGACAAAACGCGACCGAGCAGGTCACCAGCATCATTCACGGCAAGGCGGCGCATGAGGAAACCCGTGCCACCGCCTCGCACGCACTCGGAGCCCGGAGCGGCGGCCGATACCTCATCGTTCTCGATCTCACCGAAACCGATCTCGTTTGCCGATACATCCGCCAAGGCGGAGACAAGGAGGAGTTTCTCAACCATTTCAAAAACGCCCACTCCCCCGGTTTTGATCCCGACCTTCATCTGCGGCAGATCGGAGTGGCCAACCAGACCACCATGCTCCGCAGCGAAACCGAGGAAATCCAGCGGCGCATCCGCGAAGCCATTGTGACGCGCGACGACGGCAGCTCGGCTAACTTCCGCTATTTCGACACGATCTGCGGTGCGACTCAGGAACGGCAGGATGCGCTCTTTCAACTCCTCGACGAATCGCTGGATCTCCTGCTTGTCGTCGGCGGCTACAACAGCTCGAACACCTCGCACCTCGTCGAAATCGGTGAGAAAAAACTACCCACCTGGTTCGTCCGCAATGCGGAATGTCTGATCTCCGGAACGGAAATCCGCCATTACGATATTCACCGGAAATCCGAATCCATCAGCCGGGACTGGCTGCCGGAAAAATCCCTTCTCACTATCGGCATCACGGCGGGGGCGAGTTGTCCGAACAACTTGATCGAAGACACGATCAATCGGGTGCTGGAATTGCGCGGCGAAAAAATTACCTGAGGAGTTTTTCCAACTCGGCCCGGCCCACGGAAAAACTCAAACGCGCCGAGGCGGCCGCGCGGCTTGCCTCGATCTCCTTCACATAAAACGCATCCTCCAGGAGCAGGCTCCGCGCGATTCCGATCAGCGCCTGGGCATCCCGCCCGAAGCCATGGAGATTTTCAAAAGCCAGCCGTTCCACCGCGCCATCCCCACCCACGCAGGGCAGCCGGCAAAGCAAGGCATCGCCGGCCACCTGCCCCGGCACGGTGCTGCGATCCAATTGAAAAACCAGCCGGTGCCGTGCCATCACTCCGAGATATTCCGCATAAGGAAGCGGCCCGCGCAGGATCGTGAGATCGCGGGAAATCGAACGCAGCAAATGCCCTCCCTTCAGCCCGTCGGTATTGATCACGGTGACAGGGACACCAAGGGCACACGCCGCGGAAACGGCGAGCGAATGATCACGCGAAGTAACGGAAAACTCACGGGTGCCGACAAAAACTCCGCGACGCTTCCCGGCCGAAACACTAAAATCCCACTCCGGCTCGACCAGCGGATAAGGCGTCGGCACGAAACCACCCTCCCGGCAGCCTGAGGACTGATAGAGCGGAACCAGCTCCGGGGTGCTGGAAATAAATCCGTCGGCCTCCCGACAGATGAGCCGAAATTTGTCCTGCCGCTTTGCATCCGCCAGACTTTCCGCCACCTGATGAAGCCCGGATTCTTTCCAGGAAATAAAGACACGCTTACCACGCTTTTTCAATCCGGTCACAGCGTGAAGGGCCGCGTCCAAACCCCGCTTCCGCAGCAGCACCAACACAGCGCGAACGTCTTCGGGAATCTCCTTTTCTGACTGATAGAACCCTCCGTGGCAGCACGCCGCATAGGCATGGTAGTTAACCGGCGGATGGCCGGGGTCGGACGGTAATCCCGCGCCGCAGGGAAAAAGACGCATCTTGTCGCGTCCACCCGGATTGAGAACGGCCAGAATCACCACACCAACATCAGGCCGCGTCCGCCTTGTGCTTGTCCCAAAGGGCGTTCATCTCCTCCGCGGCGGAGTCTTCGATCTTCCGCCCCTGCGCGATGACCTCCGCTTCCACCGCACGGAAACGCCGGGTGAATTTTTTTGTCGCAAGGGTCAGGGCGGTTTCGCTGTCCACATGGAGTTTCCGCGCCAGGTTCACCACCGTGAAAAGCAAATCGCCGAGTTCCTCCTCGATGGCGGCATTTTTCCCGAGCGCCACCGCTTCGCGCAGTTCGGAAACCTCCTCATCCACCTTGGCAAAAACCTCGGACGCCTCCTTCCAATCAAACCCGACCCGGGCGGCTTTTTTTTGCACATTCTGTGCCCGCAGCAGAGCCGGCAGTGCGGCAGGCAAGCCGTCCATGATGGACGTTCGTTCGCCTTTCTCTTCGCGCTTGATCTGCTCCCACTGACGCAGCACCTCGCTGGTGTTGCCCGCCTTGGCATCGCCAAAAACATGGGGATGACGCCGCACCAGTTTTTCGCAGATTTCCCCGACCACTTCTTCAAAGGAAAAAGCCTGACGCTCCCCCGCCATGTGGGCGTGCAAGACAACATGCAGAAGCAAATCCCCCAGCTCTTCACGCAGGTTCGCATCATCCGCTTTCTCAATCGCCTCAATCACCTCGTAGCATTCCTCGACCAGCGCCGCGCGCAGGCTCTCGTGCGTTTGCTCGCGATCCCACGGACACCCGTCCGGCGCACGCAGCCGGGCCACAATTTCCCTCAACCGCGCGATGTCACTCATAGCCGCCAGAGTGAACTGTTGCTCGAGCCAAATTCGCTGACTTCTTCCGAGGATTTGCGGGACACGTAAATCATCAGGCTGGTCACAATGACAATCGTTCCGATGTAGACCATGCAGGCGAACCAGGCCGGCAGTTCATGCACCGCCAGTGACTGGTAAAAAACATCCCACGAAGTAATGGGTTCCTTGGCGTGAACGAAGATTTTCAGCGTCCAGGCCAGCATGATGATGGCAAAAATAAACACGTAGTTCCGTTTCAGCCGCCGCCCGACCGCTTCCAGCTTGCTGATTTTGAAGGATGGCAGAATAAGATCCTCGCAGACCAGCCTGCGCCACTCGCCGTCGAGCAGTTTCGGGCTTTGCGAAATCATCGGCACAAGGAAATGCGACTCCAGCATCCTGACCCGCCCGCGAAAGGCATCGTAAAACCGATACCGCCGCGCCTCGATCCAAAGCATGATCCAGACCAGCGCCAGATTGAAAAAAAACACAATATGCGGCACCTGCGGGTAGGTGAACGCGACCGTGATGATGCCGGTCGAACTGGTGATCGCCCAAGTCGTCGTGACGTCGAGCCTCTGACGCCAGATCATGATCCGGCCCAGCTCGCCGCGATAAAAATGGATCATCGCGTTGACGTAACACGGGTCCTTCAAACTGGGCAGGGGCATGCCCGAGGTGTCGCTCGTGGACTCTTCAACCGGCGATTCGGACATCAATTCCGCCGCTCCTTTTCGAGGAGAGCCGTTCGCGCCCGCTCCAAATTTTCCCGTTCGGCCCGTGTCAGGCTGCCAATGCCGTGTTTGGCGATTTTTTCCAGGATCGGATCAATGGAATCATGCAGGCTTGGTTGAGGCTCCGGCTCGGATGGAAGTACGCTGAGCTGACGGGCGGAATGTTGGCGTTTGAAAAATCCCGCCAGTGAGGGCATTTGCAAACCGCCCACCCCCTCAAACTTCAGCCACAAAACGGCCACGGCCAGCCCCCACCAAAGCATCGCCAGCGCCGCCCAGGAATTACCAGCCAGGCATTGCAGAGTGTTGATGCCCATAAGAATCATGGCGATCCACCGCGCCTCGATGCCGAAAAAGATTTCCACCCGCGGATAGATCACCGCGAAGGCGAGAAAGACAGCAAAGTTCAGCGGTCCGGCTCCGTAATAGGTCCAATTGACCCCGAAAACCGAAAACACCGAAAGCAGGATCGGCATCGCCACCAGCAAAAGCCCGCAGAGCCAGGCAAAAGACTGCCGCCCAAGGAATTTCTCCACCTCGCATCCGAACCAGGCAAACATGAAGAGCTGGATCACGAAGAAAATATCCGGCGGATTGATCAGGGCATAGGTAAAATATTGCCAGATGCTCCCGTTTCCCACCACGCTGCCAAAGGAAAACGCCAGCGGGGACAAAAGATGGTTGGCCTCCACCATCGGCCCCGCCACCGCCATGGCCAGCGAAGTCAGAATCATGGCTATGGCCTGCACCCCGGCCAAAACTGTTGCCAGATAAACGGGCACCCGGCCCACCCAAGTAAGCGGCTCGCAGTGCTCGAAATTCCGGTTTGCGATCATGAACTCCGTACCTTTAGTTCTCGATAAATCGCGAAACAAGAAGGAAACATGAAGACTTCCATGAAAACTTCATCTGATCTCGGAACAAAAGCACCGGCCAATCCCTCCGTTCTCGATTGGGTCACCACCATCGCCGCCCTCACGACCCCGGACAATATTTTCTGGTGCGACGGATCAGAAGCCGAGGATCAGCTCATGCGCCAGCGCATCGTGGACTCCGGGGCGGGTCTGTGGCTCGATCCCAAAAAGCGCCCAAACTCGCTGCTCGTCCGCAGCGATCCGCGCGATGTCGCCCGCGTGGAACAACGCACCTTTATCTGCTCCCATTCCAAGAAAGATGCCGGACCCACCAACAATTGGGAGGATCCCAAGACGATGAAGGCGCGGCTCGACGGCCTTTTCGAAGGCTCCATGAAAGGCCGCACCCTTTACGTCATTCCTTTCAGCATGGGGCCGGTCGGCTCACCCATCGCGCAATACGGCATCGAAATTTCCGACAGCCCCTATGTGGTAGCCAACATGCGCATCATGACCCGCATGGGCACCAAAATCTACGAGCAACTCGACAGCGGCAAACCCTTCGTCAAATGCCTGCACTCCGTGGGCTGCCCGCTCCCGGGTTCCACCCCGACGCTCGCTGGCCGCGAGGATGTTCCGTGGCCCTGCAATCCGGAGAACACCTACATCACCCACTTTCCCGACGAACGCCTCATCATGAGCTTTGGCTCCGGCTACGGCGGCAACGCCCTGCTCGGCAAAAAATGTTTCGCCCTCCGCATCGCCTCCGCCATGGGCCGCGACGAAGGCTGGATGGCCGAGCACATGCTCATTCTCGCGGTGAAGGACCCTTCCGGGAAAAAAACCTGCGTCACCGCCGCCTTCCCCAGCGCCTGCGGCAAGACGAATTTCGCCATGCTCATGCCGCCCAAGGAACTGAAGGAGCAAGGCTGGGAAGTCACCTGCGTCGGTGACGACATCGCCTGGATCAAACCCGGCCTCGACGGCTGGCTCCACGCCATCAATCCCGAGGCCGGATTTTTCGGGGTCGCCCCCGGCACATCCTACGACAGCAATGCCATGGCGATGGACTCCGCCCGCAAGGACACCATCTTCACCAACGTCGGCCTCACCGACGATGGCGACGTCTGGTGGGAAGGCATGACCAAGGAGCCGCCCGCCCATCTTATTGATTGGAAAGGCAAGGATTGGAAACCCGGACAAAAAGACGCCGACGGCAAACCCATCCTCTCCAGCCACCCGAACAGCCGCTTCACCGCCCCGGCGCAGAATTGTCCCATCATTGACGAAGATTGGGAAAACCCCGAGGGCGTACGCGTCAGTGCCATGATTTTCGGCGGTCGCCGCGCCACCACCATGCCGCTCATTTTCCAGGCTTTCAACTGGATTCACGGCGTTTATCTCGGCGCCACGGTCGGCTCGGAAATGACCGCCGCCGCCGCCGGCACCATCGGCCAGGTGCGCCGCGATCCCATGGCCATGCTGCCCTTCTGTGGCTACAACATGGGCGATTACTTCACCCATTGGCTGGAAATGCGCGGCAAGGTCAAACACCTGCCCCGCATTTTCCATGTGAACTGGTTCCGCAAAGGGACAGATGGCAAGTTCCTCTGGCCCGGCTTCGGCGACAACATGCGCGTGCTCAAATGGATCGTCCAACGCTGCGGTATCGGCGCCCATGCCTTGGAGACCTCCATCGGCTGGGTCCCCCAATACGAGGACCTCGACATGAAAGGCCTCGAAAAGGAAATCACGCCGGAAAAATTCGCCGAGATGCAAGATATTGATCCCGAAGAATGGCAGCGCGAACTGCTTATGCAGGACGAATTGTTTTTTAAACTCTACTCCAGCCTGCCCAAGGAACTCATCTTCCAGCGCGAACTGCTTATCTCGCGGCTCTAGAAGAAATCATACCGCAATCCTTGCGCCATTCGCAGCGTCTCGCGCATGGATTAATAGAAAATATAGTTTCCTTTTAATGCGAATAATGCCATATTATAGATAATATGGTTTCTATTTTAGGAGAAACAGAAGCAATGATAAAACTGGGCTCCCGTCTTCGGCAGGAGCGGTTGCGCCGGAATTTGTCGCAATATTACCTCGCGGAAATGGTGGGCATCGCCTTGCCCACTTATCGCAAGATCGAGAAAGGCGACGGATCGGTGGAGTTCCGGCACGTGGCCCGGGCTCTCGGAGTGCTGGGCTACAGCGACGCGCTTGGAGAAATCATTGCGGAGGCCCAGCCCGAAATGCGGCTCAAGGATCTTCTCGCTCCCGACCGCAAACACGCCTCTCCACGCCAAAAATAGGTCATGGAAAAGAAGCTTCGAGTTTGCTGGTGGGATGGTTCGACCGTCGGGTATCTGATTCAGCGCGGGACAGTCTATTTCGTGTATGACACGGAATGGTTGCGTAGGAACCTCGATGTATCGCCCATCAGCCTTCCCTTTACCGATGTCGCTTTCAACGGAGCCAAAGGGATCAACGACCTGCCGGGACTGATTGCGGACTGCCTGCCAGACGCATGGGGCCAAAAGGTGGCGAGGACCGAATTTGCGAAAAATCAATGGGGCGAGCCCAGTGCCATGACCCTGCTGGCCTGGCGCGGCGAGCGCGGATTAGGCGCGCTCCATTTCCAGCCCTCCCTCGAAACCGGGGAAACGAAGCTCGAAGCCATCGGCGCCGCCGCCCTGGCTCGTGGTGCCGCAAAAATCGAGCGCGGGGAGCCTTCGGAAGTTCTTCCGCAACTGGCTCGAGGCGGCACGGCTGGCGGTGTCTGGCCCAAGGCCATCGTTTTGGCCTATGACGACGGCACGTTACGGGTGGGTGAGCCGGATGGGACGGGAAAGCCCTGCCTGTTGAAATTCGATCCGGCGGAGACTGGCGAGAATGCCCGATGTGAATATGCCTATGCCCGCATGGCTCAAGCGGCCGGGATTCGCATGACCGAAAGCAGGCTCATCGAAGAAGCGCCGGCTTCGACACGCAGGCACCTGCTTTTAGAGCGATTTGATCTGCCAACCGCCAGTCAACCTCGAAAACGGACCCATTTTCATTCCGCCAGCGGAATGCTTCATAAAGAACCGGATGCGCTGGATTACCGTGATCTCTTCCGCACCGCAATCCGCCTGCACGTCGCGAGAGAAGAGCTTTGTGAATTAGCCCGGCGCATGGTTTTCAATGTCCTGACGTCCAACCACGACGACCACGGCAAAAATCACGCCTTCATGCTTGATGAGAAGAATGGTGAATGGGCGATGACGCCCGCTTACGATCTCACCTACAGCAGCGGGATCATTCAGAGGGGAACGCAAATTGCGGGCGAAGTCTGGCCAAAGCTCACAACCATGGATAGGCTTTGCCGTAACGCCAGCCTTACCAAAGAGGAGTTCGATGCTGCCCTCGATGCTGTTCGCTCTTCGGTCAGTCGTTGGGCGCATTGGGCAGACGAAAGCGGTTTACCGGGCGCCAAAGCCGACGAAATCAGAACCCGTTTTGACAGAATCCAAGGAGAAGTTTTCGCCTGAAAACCCAGCTCCGCACATCCGAAAATATTTTCTTGGATTCAACGAAAAGCCCGCCAAGCCACTATTTACGGGCTTCGGCGGGCGCCTTAAAAGTGGTGGGCAGGACAGGATGGCACGAAGCTAACGAGTTTGGGAGGCAGGACAGGATTATCCCGGCTGCGCCGGGCTCTGCTTTTTGGCTTCGCCTCGAACGATTCGCGCTTCGCGCGGGGCAGTCGAACTGCGTTCATCATCCTGTCGGGATTCTGC
>Ga0105049_10007199_pt1 | contig 12918 bp, 9 predicted proteins | sample MAT06_FD_78087 | JGI IMG/M metagenome (GOLD analysis project Ga0105049, IMG submission 78087) | Freshwater microbial communities from Lake Fryxell liftoff mats and glacier meltwater in Antarctica - MAT-06 | ecosystem: Environmental > Aquatic > Freshwater > Ice > Liftoff microbial mat | place...
AGTTCGGGCGATTCACGGAGGAGTTTGGGATCGAGCATGGGATCTAGGCGAAACCACGAATTGGCGTGGTTGAACACCTTTTTCTTTAGCCAACCTCGGCAGACGTCTCAGCGAGCCACACCCAGGGGCGGCTTCAAGGGACCGTCCAGTCGTTGGAAGCGGGCAAAAACCTCTTTGGCCGAAAGCATCGCCAACGCCCCTACCGGAGCCTGGATGACATGGTTCGTCGGCGCGTTCAATGGATAGGGCCCAAAGAGCCGCGGGTCCGTCGGTCCGAAGATACCGAGGGTCCTTACCCCCAGCGCCGCTGCCAAATGCATCGGTCCGCTGTCATTCGAGATCACCCAGCTGGCCCGCGAAATCAACGCAGGCAAGGAGAGCAGACTGGTGTTGCCAGTCAGATTCATATACTGCTCTTTATTAAAGCCTTCCTTGTCGGGAATATAGTTGTTTCCAGCCCAGACGACCCGTCGCGAGCGGTCATCGCGGAGGAGCATTTCGGTCAGTTGCTTGAATCCGTTCCACCGCTTCTCCTCTCGGCGGCTGTCTGGAAACATTACAATTGGCGCTCCACCGGAAGGTCCACCAACGAAACTCAGGTTCAACCCGTCGACCTCTCGAAACCGTAGTGCCCCGCGCAATTCGGGGGCCGCACCCAGAACGGGAGCGAACTGGAGAAGGATTTCGATCGCATGCGCTCGCGATCCCGTTGCCGGAAGCGGTACGCGCTGTTGATAAAAAATTCCCGAACCTTCGCGCGAGTCGGTGCGTCCCACCTTTTTTTCCGCCAAGGATCGCCACGTCATGAGCCCTGTGCGCAAAAGGCCTTGAAAATCGAAAACGTAGTCGAAACGGGTTTTCCGCACCTCCCGCATCAATTCGAAAAAACCACTCGCACCCGAGAGTCGTTTAAAGACGAAAACCTGATCGACTGCGTCGCATGACCGCACGATCGGCGCAAAGATATCGCGCACGATCCACGAGATCTTCAAATCGCGAACCTGCTCCTTGAGCGACGTAGCGACCTGCAAACCGTGGACAATGTCTCCCAAGGACGAGGGTTTGATGATGAGGAGCTGAATCATGGAGTGCTGGCGACGGGTAAGTTAATCTGCACTTTCGCCCGGTGAAGCTCATCGTTTCATGGACTTTCCGAATTGAACGCAAACGCTAACCGCTCCGAACCCACGAGTGCCTACTCTCCTTCTCCAACTCACCGGCTGGAGCCTCGCGCATTTGCCGCGAGCGCTTCTCCGAGGGCTATCGCAAGCGGTCGGGGCGCTGATCTTTTACGGCATTCCCCGGCGGCGGAGACTTCTTCTCTCGAATCTTATCCACGCGTTCCCGCGACGCGACGGCCCTCGGATCCGCGCGCTCGCCCGCAAAAGCTGCCGTCGCTTGGCGGAAACCGGCCTGCTGTCGCTCGCCTCCCCCTACCTCTCGGACGCACAGCTGCGTCAGATTGCCCGGTTGGGTCCCGGTGCCGAAGCGACGTTCACCGAGCGCCTTCACCAACCTCGTCCCATCGTTCTCGCCTCCCTTCACCTCGCCTACTGGGAAACGCAAACCTGGCTCGGATTGTTGAGTCCGACCGAAATAGGCGAATTTGGAGTCATCTACCGCCCACTGGACGACGCCAGTGCCGACCTCTTCATCCGACGGACCCGCGAGCGGTTTGGGATGCGCCTGCTCTCCCGGAAACAAGGATTCGCGCAAGCGCTCAACATTCTCCGCCGCAACGGCACGATCGGAGTGCTCTTCGATCAGAACGCCGGACTGCAGGGAGCTCTCACCACGCTTTTCGGTCGGGTCTGTTCTACGACGGAACTCCCCGGAATCATGGCGGAGAAATTCAAGGGAGACGTCCGTGCGATTTTTCCCCGTCGACTGGGTTTCTGGCAGGTCGAACTGTGTATCGAGTCGATTTCACATGACGGTACTGCTGCCGGAGTGACGATCGCCCTCAACCGCTGGCTGGAAACGCGTTTATCCTCGGATGAAGGGCTTTGCGCTTCGTGGCTATGGTCGCACAGCCGCTGGCGAAACCAGGACATCCCGTCCAAACGGCTTCGGTTAGAGGCCAAGCGAAATCTCCTCAAGCTCGATCTCAAGAGCCGAGGCTGGACGGAGCTGCCTCGTTCCACGCGCATTTATGTTCGTCTGCCGAACTGGTTGGGCGATGTCGTCATGGCGATCCCGCTCTTGCGAGCACTGCGCGCTTCACGTCCCGACGCGGAACTCACGCTCGTCGGCAAATCGCAGTTCAGATCGCTCGTCGAAGCCGCGGGAGTCGCCGACCGGTACGAACCTTTGCCGAAACGGGGTTTGGGCTACTGGCGCCATTTCCACGCGTTCCGCAAACGCTACCCTGATGTTTACCTGCTGCTGACCAACTCCATACGCGGCGACATGGAGGCCTGGCTCTCGCGATGCCCTCAACGTTTCGGACTTCGGCGAACCGGCAAACTCCGCTTCGGGCTCACCCACTCGTTTCGCCCCGAATCGTCGTACGACGAACGTGAGCATCACCAACTCGATTTGTGGGAGAATGTCTGGAGGCACTTCGGACTGGACGCTCCCATTGATCGAACGCCACTCGAGGCAACTGACAAGTCCCCGAGAGCTCGACACGCCACTCGGCCCCTGATCGGTCTCATTGCCGGCTCCGAAAACATGCCGTCGAAGCGCTGGCCAGTCGCTCACTGGCGGGCGCTTCTCGCCGCCCTTCCCGAGCATCGATTTGTCCTCTTTGGCACTCCCGGAGATCGGCCGATCGCGCAAGCCATCGCCGATGGACATTCGAATCTCCATGTCGAAAATGCGGCGGGGAAGACCGATCTCGCCGGGTTTGTCCTTCGCCTGTGCGAATGCAGCCTGCTTGTCACCAACGACACGGGGGGGATGCATCTGGGGAACGCCTTTGGCGTGCCGTTGATCGGGCTTTTCGGCCCCACCAACCCGGTGCGCACCCGCCCCGTATTCGCCTCGCGGGTGGAAATCATGCAACCCCCGGGATGTCCGCCGACCGGCGGCGGGTCGCTCGACCGACTGAAACCGGAGGCCGTCGTGGCGCGGGTTCGGGCGATCCTCGCGGAAAACGTCGGAACCGATTAGCGTTGCGGTGCGGATCTCACATTTCACGTTCTACTCTTTTCCCGCCTTCACTCGTGCCGCTGCTGTCCGTCAAAGACCTTCGAACTTACTTTCACACACGTAACGGGGTCTACCGGGCCGTCGACGGCGTGAGCTTCAATCTGGAACCGGGCGAAACCCTCGGCATCGTCGGCGAGTCGGGTTCGGGGAAGTCGGTGACCTGCTACTCGATCATGGGACTGATTCCTCAGCCTCCCGGGCGCATTGAAGGCGGTTCGGCGCTGTTCGACGGCGTAGATCTGCTTCGTTGCACCCCGAAACAATCGCGCAGCATCCGGGGAAAACGCATTGCGATGATCTTCCAGGATCCGATGACGTCGCTGAATCCCTACATGCGTATTTCCGAACAGCTGGTCGAACCGCTGCTGATTCACGAAAAAATCTCCAGGGGCGATGCGTTGAAGCGGGCCTTGGCGATGCTCGACGCGGTCGGAATCAACGACGCGGCGAAACGTATCCACTACTATCCGCACGAGTTTTCGGGTGGAATGCGTCAGCGAGTCATGATCGCGATGGCGCTGATCACCCAACCCGAGCTGTTGATTGCGGATGAACCCACCACGGCCCTCGATGTCACCGTTCAGGCGCAGATTCTCGAACTGATCAAACGATTGCAGCGCGAGTTCAACATGGCGGTCATTTTCATCACTCATGACCTTGGAGTGGTGTCGGGACTCTGTGACCGGGTTCAGGTGATGTACGCAGGAAAAATCGTGGAAACCGCCGAAACGCGTACGCTCTTCTATCAGCCCCGGCACCCCTACACGCGCGCGCTGCAACAATCGATTCCCTCCCTCCAACCCAAGGGTGCTGAGCTTTTCACGATCCCCGGGATGCCCCCAGATCTTTCGAAACCCGCGATCGGCTGTCCCTTTGCCCCTCGGTGTGCGTTTGCCTTGCCCAAATGTGTCGAACGAGAGCCCCAGCTCGCGGAGTACAACGCCGGGCATCTTCAGGCATGCATCCGTGTCCAAGCAGGCGATTTGTGAATACACCGGTCTCTCCTTCCCACGCGTCGGCTCCGGCCTCACCGGCCACCGAACCCATTTTGGAGCTTAAGGACGTCAAAACGCATTTTCCCATTCATCAGGGATTTCTCTTCCGCCGGCAAGTGGGCACCGTCAAGGCCGTCGACGGTGTGAGTCTCCAAGTCGCCCGCGGCGAAGTCCTCGGACTCGTGGGCGAATCGGGCTGCGGAAAATCCACCCTTGCCCGCACCATCCTGCAACTTCTACCCACGACGTCCGGGGCAGTCATTCTCGGAGGAAAAAACCTATCCTTGCAGTCCGCGGAGGAGTTGAGAACCCAACGCAAAGGATTGCAGATGGTTTTTCAGGATCCTTACGCCTCCCTGAATCCGCGCATGACGGTGTTCGCGACGCTCGCCGAGCCGCTGCTGGTGCACGGGGCCTGCGACAAGTCGCAAATCACCGCGCGCGTCGCCGAGCTGATGGAGCGGGTCGGCCTCGCACCTCGTTTCATGCAAAAATACCCGCATGAATTTTCCGGCGGCCAAAGACAGAGAATTGCGATTGCCCGCGCTCTCGCGCTCCGCCCGGAGGTGATCATCGCGGACGAGCCGGTTTCCGCGCTCGACGTCTCGATTCAGGCCCAAATCCTGAACCTCCTCGCCACGCTGGTGCGCGAGATGAGTCTGACCCTGGTATTTATCGCCCACGATCTTTCCGTGGTGAAGCACATCTCCAATCGCGTCGCCGTGATGTACCTAGGCAAAATTGTGGAGCTGGGCGAAGCATCGGACGTGATCGAACGCCCGCAACATCCCTACACGCGGGCGTTGGTGAGCGCGATTCCGACGCCGAACCCCGACGTCGAACGCAACCGACGGCGCATTGTCTTGCCCGGCGATCCACCCTCTCCCATTCACCCGCCGGCAGGCTGCACGTTTCATCCGCGGTGCCCCTACGCTCAGGAGAAATGCAAAACGGCATTTCCTCCTCTCGTTTCCTACGAAGGCAGAGAAGTTGCCTGCGTGCGTTTGGGAGAAATCTAGACCGTTCCGAATCCCCCATCTCGCGAAGGATCGCCGGTCCTTTTGCTAGGTGGAGGCCAACACGTCGTCGATGCCCACCCAGCCTCGGTGTACCGCACGGATTCCCTCGTGGCGAAGCGTGCGCATCCCCTTCGAAATCGCCGCATCTTTGAGCGCAAGGCCCGAGGCACCAGCGACCACCGAATCGCGGATGTCGTCGTCCACCGCTAGCAGCTCGTACAATCCCCGTCGCCCCGAGAAGCCGCTCCCTTCGCATGCCGAACAACCCGCACCGCGAAAAAAACGCAATGACTCCACCGCGTCATGCGACTCCTGCGCACAGGCTCGCTTCTCCGCATCCGGCTCGCACGGCTCCTGGCACGCCGGACAAATTCGTCTGACCAGCCGTTGCGCGACGACACCAATCAGAGCCGCCGAAACCAGAAACGGCTCGACACCCATATCGACCAAGCGCGCGACCGCCCCGGCGGCGTCGCGGGTATGGAGAGTGGATAGAACCAGGTGACCGGTCAGTGCCGCTTGGATCGCGATCCGAGCGGTTTCGGCATCGCGAATTTCGCCGACCATGATCACGTCCGGATCTTGACGCAGGAACGCCCGTAGCGCGGAGGCAAAGGTCAATCCGGCTGCCGCGTTCACGGAAGTCTGCACGACGCCGCAAACATCGAATTCCACGGGATCCTCTGCCGTCAGAAGTTTCGCTTCCGGAGAATTCAGTGCACACAGGGCGCTGTAGAGCGTGGTGGTCTTTCCCGACCCGGTCGGGCCTGTCACGATCAAAAGTCCGTTGGGACGCTCGATCAGCGAACGAACGGCCTTGAGAAGATCGTCGGGCATTCCGAGATCCTCGAGATTCAGTTTTGTGGCCGCTCGGTCGAGGATTCGTACCACAATCGACTCGCCGAACACCGTCGCCAGTGTCGAAACGCGCAAATCGACAGACCGCCCTTCCGTGGAAAAACCGATCCGTCCGTCCTGCGGTAGACGACATTCGGCAATGTCGAGGTTTGCCAACACCTTGATCCGGGAGGCGATCGAGCGCATCCATGCCACCGTCGGCGAAGGGCGTTCGATCAGAACGCCGTCGACCCGCATCCGCACCGCCAGCCGCCCATCGAACGGCTCCAAGTGCACGTCGGACGCCCGCAGGGAAATCGCCTCCGAAAAGAGAGAATCGACCCAGCCGACGGCCGGGCCGTCGCCAGCCGGATCGGATGCAGCGGTCCGTTCGACGGCCGCCCTCTTGGGGCCGGCACTTTTGGCCCAGGCCAAACCCACGCGTGCAGCGTTCGTCGCCATCGGTGGAGGGATGCGGGTGGGCGGAACGGCGCAGGGCGGGTTCGATCGCTAAATCGTCCTCAGCTTGAAGCCCATCTGCAGCAGCTTCTCCTTCATGCCCAGCGCATCCTGGGCCTTCTCCAAGGCCTCGTCCGGAGAAACCATTTCCCGGTTTACGAGGCTCATCAAATGGGTATCCATTGTGATCATACCAAGATTCGCACCCGTCTGGATGTCGGAGGTGATCCGGAACGTCTTGTTCTCGCGAATCAACGACGCGATGGAGGTCGTGTTGATCATGATCTCATAGCCCGCGATCCGACCGCCACCGGTTTTTTTACACAGTACCTGCGAGATGACCGCGACGATGGACGAGGCGAGCTGGGTGCGTATCATCTCCTTCATATTGGCGGGAAACGCGTCGACGATTCGATCGATCGTCTTGGCGGCGCTGTTCGTGTGCAGCGTTCCAAACACCAGATGTCCCGTCTCCGCCGCGCTGATCGCCGCTTCGATCGTTTCCAGATCGCGCATTTCTCCCACGAGAATAATATCCGGGTCCTGCCGGAGCGCGCGCCGTATCGCCTCGGAAAACGAAGGCACGTCGACACCGATCTCGCGCTGGGTGACAATGCACTGCTTGTGCGCATGGTAGTATTCGATCGGATCCTCGATCGTGATAATGTGACCGTCGCGATGCTCGTTGATGTAGTTGATCATCGATGCCAGCGTCGTCGACTTTCCCGATCCGGTGGGCCCGGTGACGAGGATGAGGCCGCGGGGACGGTAAAGCAGCTCCTTGACCCGGTCCGGCAAACCGATGTCGCGCAAGCCGAACATGCGATTCGGAATCTGCCGTAACACCAGCCCATAGCTTCCCTTCGACTTAAGAATGGAGACGCGAAAGCGGGCGCGATCCATGTAAGCGAAACCGAAGTCGGAACCGCCGTTCATCTTCAGGTTCTGGACGTGATTGTCCGGACTGATCGACAAAACGAGCTTCTCGGTGTCGGCCGGGGTCAGACTGGGTCCCTCGATGGGAACCATACTTCCGCTAATGCGCAGGGTCGGTGGCTGGCCCACCTGACAGTGGAGGTCGGACGCATTTTGGTCCACGACCAGTTCCAAGAGATCGTTCATTTCGTAGCTCATAAATTCAGATGGAGTTAATGTCATCCCTCACCGTCGCCGAAATCACTTCCTGCAGCGTGGTCAACCCGGAGCGAATCTTGCTCAGGCCGTCTTCCCGGAGAGTCCGTCCCCCGCGACTGCGCCACCGTTTTCGGATCGCGGACACTCCCGCGGGCGACAGCAGCGCCAGCTGCATCTCCCGATCGATCGCGAGGAGTTCGAAAAGTCCGACACGACCGCGATAGCCCGTTCGGTTGCACGCGACGCACCCGGCACCCTCGGCAACGGTGGTTTCCTCGGCGGAGCCTCCCGCCGCGCCCAAGGCAGAGCGTTCGGCGAAAGTAGCCGCGCGGGTCCGCTTGCACCGTTCGCAGATTCGCCGCACCAGCCGCTGCGCGAGCACGCCGCGAAGCGCGGCCGACACCATGAACGAGGGAACGCCCAAATCGGTCAGTCGGGCGAGAGCGCCACACGCGTCGTTGGTGTGCAGCGTTGAAAAGACCAGATGCCCGGTCTGGGCGGCGTTCGCCGCGATCTCGGCGGTCTCGCGATCTCGGATTTCGCCGATCATCAAAATATTCGGCGCCTGCCTGAGCAGTGCACGCAGGGCGTGGGCGAACGTCATGCCGATCTCCGGTCGGACGGGCACTTGGTTGATGCCGGAAATCTGGTACTCCACCGGATCTTCCACCGTCACGATCTTCCGGCGCGGATGATTGAGCGTGTTGAGCAGACTGTAGAGTGTAGTGGTTTTCCCCGAACCCGTGGGGCCTGTCACCAGCAGCATGCCGTCCGAAAGGGAAATCAGCCGCTCCCAAATCGCTCGATCGTTCGCATCCATGCCAAGCTCTCCCAAATCGAGGGAGGCGTGCGCTCCATTCAAAATCCGCATGACGACGCTTTCGCCATGCGTGGACGGAAGGGTCGAAACGCGCAAATCGACACACGACCCGCCCTCCTGCCAACGAATTCGCCCGTCCTGGGGAACGCGCTTCTCCGCAATGGAGAGATTCGCCATGATTTTGACGCGAGAAATCACCGCAGGTTGAAAACGGAGCGCGGGGCCATTTACTTCCAGTAACACGCCGTCGACCCGATTTCGGACACGGAAGCGCCCAGCCATCGGTTCCAGATGGATATCCGAGGCTCGCCGCTTGATGGCATCCGTAATGAGTGCTCCCACCACCTTAATTATCGGCTCATCTCCACTCAGGCTGAGCTTCTCCTCGATCCCGACTTGCGCGCTCCCCCCTTTCGTGGCGGTCGAAACGGTCTCAAACGCTCCAAAAAATGCCTCCGATTCGTTAACAACTTGTAAATCGATAGGATAGAATAAGTCTAATGCCGTCTCGATTTCTTCTGAAGACGCTGAGACGAGTTCGACCTCCCTCTGGACTGCAGTCTTCAAGGACTCAATTCTCGCCTCGTCGAAAGGATTATCGATCGCGATTCGAAGGCAGTTTTTCCCTAAACCGACAGGAAAAACCCGATGTTGCCGAGCAACGGTGGCAGGAATCGCTGCCAGCACCTCCCGCAGCGGGGCCGGACTCCCCAAGCTCCGCACCCGAGGCAGACCGAACTCTTCCGAGAGGGCTTCGGCGACGGCGTGGGAAAGGCCCGGGGTTTCCGCAAAAAGAAAGGCGAGCACTCCTGTGCCGGTCGCCAAGGGCGAAGCGGATTCTCCCAGACCGGAGCGGGAACGAGCGCCCGATACCTGCTCCGGGGTCACCAGCGCCCTTTTTAGGGCTAACTCAACGAGAACCTCGTCGGCTGCGTTCATTCGAAGAAGGCGCCGACCGTTTTCATGGGATCCGGGAGCCTACCGAGCCAGGCTCATGAGAAACTCTGCGTTGGATTTCGTCTTCTTGAGACGTTGAATGAGCATCTCCATCGATTCGATCGGTCCGATACCCTGCATCGTGCGGCGCAGCCCATAAATCCGGAGAAGCTCCTCGGGGTGATAGATGAGTTCTTCCTTTCGCGTGCCCGATCGAAGCATATTGATCGCCGGGAAAATCCGCTTGTCGGACAAACCACGGTCCAGATGAAGTTCCATGTTTCCGGTGCCCTTGAACTCTTCGAAGATCACCTCGTCCATCCGGCTTCCCGTATCGATCAGCGCACTGGCGAGGATCGTCAGACTACCGCCGCCTTCGATATTGCGGGCCGCACCGAAGAAGCGCTTGGGACGCTGCAGCGCCGTCGCCTCCATGCCGCCCGACATGATTTTGCCCGAATTCGACGCGAGTGCGTTGTAGGCGCGCGCGAGCCGGGTGATCGAATCGAGCAGGATGACCACATGCTGCCCCCGCTCGACCAGTCGGCGGGCTTTTTCGCCCACCATCTCCGCACAATGCACGTGACTTTCCGGCGACTCGTCGAACGTCGACGAAACCACTTCGCCTTTCGTGTGGCGCTTGAAGTCGGTGACCTCTTCCGGACGTTCGTCGATGAGGAGAAGGATCAACTTCACATCGGGAAAATTCTCGGAAACGGAATTGGCGATATTCTGAAGCAAAACCGTTTTGCCGGTGCGAGGGGGCGCGACGATCAACCCACGTTGCCCGAATCCGACCGGAGTAAGCAGATCCACCGTCCGCATCGAGATGTCCTTCTGCACTTCCGGTGCCTCCAGCAGAATCCGTTGCAGGGGATAGTAAGGAATCAGCTCCTCGAAGGGAGTGACATTGTTCGCTTCTTCGGGCGGACCGTCCATCACGCGCTCGATCCGAACCGCCGCCGGACAACGATCCTCGCCCACGGGCGCCTGCACCAGCACCTCGAGGGAATGCCCACGCTTCAATCCATAGCGTTTGATCAAGGCCTCCGGCACGTACGAATTTTCCGGATACAAGCGATAGTTGACGTGCTCGTGCACGACAAACCCATGACCTCGATCGCTAATGTCGAGCCACCCGCGGTCGCGCAACGAGCGCTTCTGCGCCGACGCCGCCTTGAAAATTTCGGCGAGTAAAAGCCTACGCGGTTGTTGTCCTTCGATCGTCGCACCCAACGTACGGGCAAACGCCGCCAGCTCGGCCAGTGGCAAAGCATAAACGACATCGAGCGAAATGGGGTCGCCGGTACCGGCGCCGATACCGGACGCGAGCGCATCCAGTGCCGCGAGGTCTCCAAAGCGGGCAGGATCCGGCAGATCGCCCAGTTTAGGTGCGACCGAAGGTGGCGGGGGCGGCGGGTTTAGCGGAGCGCGCTCGCCCCCACCCCCACCACCTTGGCTCGGTTGCCAAGGTTTGCCGTGCTTGTTTCGCTTCTCCTTCTTCAACTGCTTCCAGTAATCGCGTCCCCGGAACTCCCGCTGCGGATAATTCGAAGGCGGACGCTGTCCCCCGCCGTCGTTTCCGCTCTGGGGCTCACCCTGACCCTCCACGCGCTGCGGCGGCGGCGGAGCCTCGGACACATGCGGCGAAGGGTCGTCGACCGAAGGTTGCGGGCGAATTTCGACCGGGGTCGGCACTTCCGGAACGCGGAGCGCCTCCTCGCGCACGGGAGGCTCGGAATGTTCGGTCGGCGCAGGCTGCTCGCGGGGAGCTGGAACAAAGACTTCGCGAGGCTCACGCCGTTCGTCCGACTCGGCCTTTTTACCGCCGCTACGGGGAGCCGGCTCGGGCGCTTCCAGTCGGGATGGAGGAGCTTCGACCTCTCGAGGCCGGGCAGTGACGTCTGCCACGGGGGCGGAAAGGGGTAATTCGTCGGTCGACACGACGGCTGACTTTGCAGCCTTCGATCGCGACTTGGGGGCCGCGGTGCGTGTTCGTACGCGCGGGCGTTTCGGTTTTTGCGCCGCGGAATCCGCGCCACGAGTCTTGGAAGCTTTTTCCATGATAATGCTTAAAGTTGATCAGGTCGACCAATCCCCACCACCCCCGCCCGGCATCCGCGTTAGCGACGAGCTGCGACGGTCCGAATAAATGCGTCTACTTGAAGTCGCAAAAAGTCAGGTGTGCCATCGTTACCGATCACAAAATCGGCGAGCTCGACTTTACGGGCCAAGGGCAATTGCTTGGAGATACGAAGCTCGGCCTGCGCTCGGGTAATTCCGCGCTTTTCCAGCCGAACCAATTGGTTCCCCGCAGTAGTGGTCACGCAGACCGTGAAATCAAACCAATTTTCCAGCTGTTTCTCGAACAGTAAGGGAACCTCAAAGACCCAGCTTCGCCGGGATTTCTCGGCCAAACACGTTCGCCAGTAAGCAAACAATCGTGGATGCAGAAACCCCTCCAGCCAACGGCGCTCGGATCCGGATTCGAAGACGACTCCCGCTAACCACGCTCGGTTGACCGCTCCATCGGCATCGAGCACGCTCCCTCCAAAATGCTGGGCCATTGCATCGATAACTTCCTGCGAAGCATACAACTGCGATCTAATCGCCTCATCGGAATCCAGCCGCGCGAAACCTTGCGCTTCGAACTGACGCGCTGCCGTGGACTTTCCACAACCCATACCGCCCGTGAGACCTAAAACCATGGCTCGATTCATTTTATTAAATGCAAATAAGATTAAATTGCGCTTGCGGGAAACAAAAGCAAGTAGTTTATTTTAGTGAGGTTTCCTCGTTCGAAGCATCGAGTCCGATGCCACACCCATGCTTGCCACACTTGTCTCCGCTGCACTTCAAGGGATTGATGCTGAGCAAGTTCATGTAGAGGTCAACACCGGGGAAGCCGGAGCCCCTGACCTCGTTCTTGTCGGTCTTCCCGACACGAGTGTGAAAGAATCGCGCGACCGTGTGTCGTCGGCCGTTGCGAACAGCGGTTTCAAATGCCGTGGTCACGCACCACGATTAATCTGGCCCCCGGGCACATTCGCAAGGAAGGCCCGTGCTACGACCTTCCGATCGCCATAGGGCTGTTGATCGCCACCGGTCAACTCGAGGCCAAGGGTTTCGAAGACCTGATCATCGCTGGCGAGTTGAGCCTGTCGGGTTCGACCCGCCCCGTACGCGGAGCGTTGGCCATGGGTCGTCTCGCGCGACAGCTCGGAAAGCGCGCCCTGCTCCTCCCACCGGCTTCGGCGCAGGAAGCCGCCTTGGTCGATGGCCTGGACGTTTATGCGATCGAATCGCTCGATCACGCGTTCCGATTCCTGCGCGGTGACGCCATGCTTTCCCCCCTGACGAGCCACCGAGCGGTGGACATTCTTTCCGCCGACGCATCGGAATCCCTCGGCGATTTCTCCGAAATCAAGGGCCAACACACGCTTCGCCGAGCCGTCGAAGTCGCCGTGGCGGGGAATCACAATCTCCTGGTACTCGGTCCGCCAGGTTCGGGCAAATCGATGGTCGCGAAACGCATTCCGACGATCATGCCATCCCCCACCCGCGA
>Ga0105049_10007200_pt1 | contig 12917 bp, 7 predicted proteins | sample MAT06_FD_78087 | JGI IMG/M metagenome (GOLD analysis project Ga0105049, IMG submission 78087) | Freshwater microbial communities from Lake Fryxell liftoff mats and glacier meltwater in Antarctica - MAT-06 | ecosystem: Environmental > Aquatic > Freshwater > Ice > Liftoff microbial mat | place...
ACGATGCCGACATAATCGCCCGGTTCAGCGATTTTCAGCGTCAACCGTTGGTTGAACAAGCTCATCAGACGCCCCGGAATGGTCGCCAGTTGGTCTGCCGTCACCGCGAAGTAAATCCCCTTAGACAAGCCCTCGCGGATGAGCGCCATCAGGTCGGGGATCAGGTCTTCATACGAAGCGCGGAATTCGGCGAAGTTGTCGATCATCACCAAGACGGCGGGCTGTGCGTCGTTGGGGTGCGCCTTGTTATAGACGGTCAAGGTATCACCGCTAAACTTTTCGCCGCGTGCGCGCTGCCATTCTTTCAGGGTGTTAATCAAACGCTCAACGCGCTCGCCTTCCTCACTGCCGATGATTGCGCCCATGTGGGGCAAATCCAGCAACGGGGTTAGGCCGCCGCCGCCGAAGTCCAGCGCATACATCCACAACGCATCGGGCGAATGAATAGTCGCCAGCGTGGTAGCCATAGTGCGGAGGAAGCCCGTCTTACCCTTGCCGGACGCCCCGAACAGCAGTACGCTGCCGGATTTGAGGTCGATGTTCAAAGGAAGCTGGCGGGCGTGATACGGGTCATCAATCAACCCCATCTTCGCGGCTAACGTGGTCGGTGATTCCCAATCCACCGGCTGCCAACGGTCTCCACCCTTCAACCACACATCCAACGCCTTATTGATGGGCAGTAAGGGATTGTACTCAATCACGTCCTCAACCGATTCTTCCTCGTCATCTTGAGGCGCGTCGGCAAAAGCGTCGGTGGTTTTTGGCATCCGCTTCATCGACGAATTGATGTATTCGGCATTCAGCGGCAGCAGCACCGGCAACGGGTCGGGCCACGGCTTGTCTTGCTTAATCACATCCGGTTTATCCAGCGACAACTGCGCGCACAACTGCACCACGCGGTCAGCGATGGTCAGTTGATCACTGGCTGTCGCGGCGGCCTTCTTTTCCTTCTTTTTAGGGCGCTCTAGCCATTTGATGACCGCTGGTTTCTCATCTTCCGGCTTGGCGCTGGGCGCGTTATAGCGATAACTGGCGTAGGCCACTTGCATCAGTTGCGAATTGTCGTTACCAATCATCAGATAAGCGCGACCCGGCACGCCCGTCGGCAAGAAGGCCGCATCCGAGGCGCGTAGCAGTTCGCGGCTGTCTTCCGCCGTCTCAACGCGCAAGCAGATTTTGAACTTGATGTTGGCGCGCATCTGATCTGTGACCGCACCAGCGGGGCGCTGAGTCGCCAAAATAAGCGAGACGCCGTAAGCACGTCCGAGGCGCGTCACCGAGTCGAGCTTGGGTCTAAATTGCGGCATTTCTTTGACCATTTCCGCGAATTCGTCGATGATGACGAACAGGAACGGGAACGGCGCGGGTCTGACCTTGCTACCGGCGGGGAGTTGATCGGCGCGATGATAGCCAGCGCTGCGATAGTCAACAATGTGCGGCACGCCCGAATCGGCCAACATCTTGGCGCGACGCTTCATCTCAAATTCGAGGGCGATAAACGTGCGCTCACCGGCGTTGCCTTGCAAGCTGGTCACGAGATTGACGACATGCGGCAGGCGCTCGAACATCTTGAACGCCGTACCGCCTTTGAAGTCCACCAGTACGAAGTTAATCACGCTGGGGTCATAGCGCACTGCCAAGCCCAGAATCAGCGTAATCAACATTTCGGACTTACCCGACCCCGTCGTCCCGGCAATCATGCCGTGAACGCCGTCACCGTTGGCGCTGAAGACCAAATCGCGCTTTTTCGGCCCCGGCATAAAGCCTACCGGCACGCGCAACCACGACGCTTCTTCTTTGTTGCGGCTCTTACCCCACATTTCCCAAATCGCGTTCACGGAGGAGTCAACGCGGTCTCCGTTGATATGCTCGTGCAGATTGAGCAGCAAGACGTTGGACGGCAAACCCGCCGTGCCAAAGGTCGAACGCACTGACAAGCCGCGTAATTTGAGTGAGAAACGCTCCGACGCGACCTCTGCCGACAGCGTATCGGCAATGCCAATCACGCGGCGCGTGTTCACGCCGATTTCGGTATAGCGGAACAATGTGGACGTGCTATCTGGGACGGCATCGACCTCAATCACCGTCTCAACTTGAGTCGGGACATATTTGGTGTCCGGCATCAGGAAGATAATGGTCGCGCCCAGTTCTTGACCACGCCGGAAAACCAGCGAGATGGCCTCTTGCGCGTCGATATTCTTGGTCGGGGCATTAGGCGCTTCAACCGAGAGCGCATCGACCACAATCACGAGGAACGGCAAGCTGACCTCGGCGTTGGCGTCATCTGCGATGCGGATTAAGCGGCGCTCAAGGTCGCCCTTAATCATCACGTCCCAAAAATTTTCGATCTCGTTGGTGCGTGAGCTAAAGCACAATTGGTCGCCCGGTTTAGAACCGCTGCCGGTATTGCAGTGCGGCAAATAGCGCGCCCAGTTCCAGTTATTTTCATCTGACGGCGCGCCGAAGATGAACAAGCGCGTATCCGTCGGGGCATGGAAAGCCGCAAAGTTGGTCAACATGGCGCGTGTAAAATCATACACCCGCGCCGAATCCTTGCCGGTGATGCCGATGCTGTGACGACCCGGATCGGGAGCGTCATCTTTGGCGTTTTTCTTATACGGGCGCAGCTTGACCACCACGGGGATGTTCTGGACAAATTTCGAGTCATCCGCCAGCTTAATCGCCTCATACATCAGCGGGTCTTCATTGTTTTTGCCCATTTTCAGGGCATAAAGCACCGAACTGGGCTGTGTCCCCATCCCCAAGCGCACAGTGCCGAAGTCGGGGTCAGAGGTACGACGCTCCCAAAGGCGCGTGCCGAACCGATCATCTTTTTTGTCGCTCTCGCGATTTTGCGCCACCGCCAACACCAATTCTGGGCTGGGATAGTTATAGGCATAAAAATTACGTTGAAGATCGTGATAATTCTCCATCTCGCGGCGCATCTCGCCTAACCGCTGACGGTAAGCCTCTTTCTTCTCTTTGTCCTCGCGCTGTTCTTTGAGGTATGTCCACAAGCCCAAGCCGGACGAGGCGACTACCGACAAACCCATTGGGATGAGCATGGCGATATTGCGCCCCTGACCGCTGGCGGAGACGATAACGTAGCCGATAATCGTCAACAGCGGAAGAAACATTTGCACCAATGTTTGCCCGCCCTTATCGGTATCCGGCGGTTCTGGGATGTCGATATCTTCCTGCGGCAAATCCGGTTGGATACGCGGCGGACGATTGATTAAGACCGTCTCTTGGTCGGCCATGCCTTCCTCCTTGTTCCCGCTTCTGCGAGTTTGCTTGACAACTGCGCTGTCTCATGTTTAGCTTAGTTGCGTCTAATTCTGTTCTTGATTTGATTTTCTGTCAAACCGGCGCATAGCTAAAAACGAGGGACGCAGTTATGAAATACGTTTGCACCCATTGTGAGCGCGTATCACCCGATGGAAACTTATGGTGTGTCGAGCAAGTTTGTCTTGCGGAAGCAAAACCCCTAGTGTTTGATACGGGTGATGACATCGGCGACATTGAGATTGTACGTCGTTTGGGCATTACGCGCACGGCGGCGATTTATGAAGCCAAGCGTGGTGAGGTCAAGTTGCTGGTCAAAGTCGCTCACAGCACGCCCCACGCCCAAGAAAAATTAAAGTACGAAGCCAAAGTGTTGATGACGCTTGCCGCAAAACGTCAGCACCCTGCCCTGCCGGTTTTGGTATCGCCTTACAGCATGGTTGAACTAAAAGAGCGTCCGTATGGCAAAGTCGCCTTCCGGGGCGAGACCAAATATTATCTGGCGTTTGAATATGTGACGGGTGAATTCCTCAGCGACATGCTCAAGAGCCAACCGCAACCGTGGTTCAACCACGCGGCATGGACGACCATGCAAATCGCGGACGCGGTGGCTTTCATGCACGATAACAGCTTCTTTCACCTGAACATCAACCCGAACGGAGTGTATATCCGCCTCGATAAAGACAAGATTCCACGCCCAATTTTACTCGACATCGGCTATCCCGCACAACTTTCAGCGATGGCCGAGGGGATGTCTGGCGTCGGCTATACCGCGCCGGAACTTTTGCGCGACATCCAACCGCTACGTCCAACGGATGTTTACGGCCTCGGTTTATTGCTCTACGAGATGTTGGCCGGCAACCCAGCCTATCCCAGCAAATCGCGCAATGCTGAGAACGTGCGTAAGGATGTCGGAGCCGGGACAGCCGCCAAACTCAACCGCAGTGACTTACCCGTGCCGTCCAAGCCCGAACACCGCGATACCCTCGGCTTCTTAGAGGGCGCGATGAGTCCCAAAATGGAACTGCGCCAGCCCGATATCCCGACCTTCGCCCATGAGGTGCGCCGCCTGTACGGTGACGCACCCGCCGAGCGCAAAGGCCGTCAGTGGAATCGCCGTAGAATCACCATCGTGCTGGTCTCAATCGCATTGGCGATTGTCCTTCTGCAACTGATGTCGGCACTGTTTGCCTAAACCCTCGGCCAAAATTCCACGCAAGATACCCACACGGGTGCGCCCGAAGACTCGGCATAAAAAAATCCCCCTCTCGGCTGATGCACAGAGGGGGATTTTCGGGCTAGGATAAACTTAGGCGAAACGCTGTGAACCGCTGCTGTCGCCGTCACGGTAGCTGACAATCGCCCCGAACAGGTCGAATTTCAACTCTTCAAACTTCTCGCCCAGCTTTTCAATTGCCGGTTGGATGCGCTCCAAGAACATCGCGATCGCAGCCGTACCAATCAAGCCGAGGAAGGCGACGGCCTTCAAGGTCATGATGATGATTTGCAGAGCTTTCGCAATCGCTTTCGCGACATCGGCCATCGTTCCGAACACGTTTGCCATGTTCTCGACATCGGGGATATTCATACTCACATCGGCGCTTGCCATTTGTGATGTCCTCCTGTGTTAGTAGATTTTACGGATAGTATCGGATGGGAGATGGGTTAGAAAATGTCGAACATATCGACGATGCCGCCAAACAGACCACTGATGGCTTCGTCGGCTTGGGTCATGATGCCCGCTGCTTGGCTGATCATGCCGGTGAAGTCGCCACCGCCGGTCACAATCGACATAATCATCGGGAATACCATTTGTTCCATTTCACCATAAAAACGGTCTGCGCCTTGCCCCGTCCACGCACCACCCTGAAGCGGGTTCAAGCTCTGTTTTAAGCCGCCCATCACCTCGTCGGTGAGGCGATCCACTTGCTGAGTCGCCTGACCGGTGAGACTATCCACCTGATCGGCAACGAATGACAAAATCATCTCGATGAACATGCGTTAATCTCCTCTGATTGATACCGCTGTTAGATAGGTCTTACTTGCCGAAACGACCACCGGCTTCGCTGTCGCTATCGCGCAGGTCGGTCAATGCGCCCAACAGGTCGCCGTTGATTTCCCCAAACTTAGCCGACAAACGAGTCACGGCAGGCGAAAGGCGTTCACGCAGGGCGTCAGAAATCACACGCGCACCACGTCCCAAAAACACGCCGCCATCCATCTCATCGACGATGCCGTTCAATTGCGAGGCCAATTCCTCAAGTTCTTCCGAGGTTGCCTTGGCGATTTGTGCCATCTGCATGACGGCATCGTAGTCCATCTGAATAAGATCTGCCACGAGGTTTCTCCTTCTCTGTTCTTAGGGATTGACGGGGTTAGGCGCGGAAACGAGATGAGGCTTCATTTTCGGCGCTCTTGAGGCGATCAGCGGCCTGACGAAGCGTCTTGCCAGCGGTCTCAAGCGCATCTTCCAACTTCTGAACCGCCGGGAGGACCGAATCGCCCATTTCGTTATAAAATGAATCTGAACCACGACCAATCCAACCGCCACCTTGCAAAACGTCAATCTGTGAGCGCAGCTTGGCTGCCATTGCGCTTACACGGGTTGCACCGTCTGCGAGGCGACCAGAAAGCTGGTCAAGTTCGTCATATTTGGCTTGTAATTTGTTAGCCATGTGCCTTGTCTCCTAAAATTTGGATGCGGCTTGCGTCCATCAAAATGCCTGATGAACAACTTACTTCATTAGTGTATGATGAGATTGAATTCTTGTCAAGCAAACTGGGACAGGAGTCCTAAAAGCGTACACACATCAAAAAAATGGGGTAAACTGGAAACGGCGGGGTGTATGTGCTTAAAACCTGTTTATCCCGCATTAACTTTACAATCATCTTACGCCAATCAAAAGTGAACGGAGTCAGCGCGCATGGGCTTTGAAAACTTAACCGGCCAAACGCTGGGACAATATGAATTACGCGAACTACTTGGTGTCGGCGGCATGGGCGCGGTTTATCGTGCCTATCAAGCCGGATTACAGCGCGAAGTCGCGGTCAAAATCCTGCCGATATCATTGGCGGGCGAAGCGGGTTACATCGAACGTTTCATTCGTGAGGCGCGCACTGCCGGGGCCTTAGAGCATCCGCACATCGTCCGCATTTACGACTATGGCACGCAAGGCGACATCAGCTATCTGGTAATGGCGCTGCTGCGCGGCGGCTCACTGGCACAACGCATTAGCCAGCGCGAGGAAAAAAGCGTGGGGCGTCCATCATTAGGTGAAGTGGCCGAGCTGCTCAACCAGATGGCGAGCGCGTTGGACTATGCCCATCATGAAAGTGTGCTGCACCGCGACATCAAACCGGCCAACATCATGTTCGACAATCATGGCCGCACCTATCTCTCAGATTTCGGCATCGCCAAATTGATGGGCGCGAATACCGCCCTGACCGGCACGGGCGTGGCGATGGGCAGCCCCTCGTATATGCCACCGGAACAATGGATGGGGCGCGAACTCACCCCAGCTGCTGACCAGTACGCGATGGGCGTCACGATTTATCAAACCCTCGCTGGACGCCTCCCGTTTGAAGCTGACAGCGCCGCTCAATTGATGTACAAGCACTTCAATGAAGAGCCCACCCCGCTCAATCTCACCCGCGCCGAACTGCCCGCAGCGGTCAACATCGTGCTACATCGTTCGATGGCGAAAGACCCCGAAAAACGTTTCCCGAACATGACCATCTTCGCACAAGCGTTCGAGGCAGCCATCGAGGGCAACAAGGGCGACACGAGCAATTTCTTCGTCTATAAATTGCGCCAAGAAAAACCACGCAGTAGCGCCGGTACGCCTATGCCGACCCCATCCAGTAGCCTGCCAGCGCGCACAGGGACTCCGACTCTGGGATTCACCCCGTCCATCGGCGCGTCCAGCCTCAGCGAAGGGCAAGCCTCGCTAACACCGCCGCCCGCCCCACCCTCTCACCGCCCGGTCTATCAAAATCCTATTGTGATCGTGGTCGGCATTGTGGCGCTGGCGCTTGTCATTCTGGCCGCGATTGTGTCCGATGGTGGCGACGAGGCGGTTAGTTTGAGTCAGACCGCCGTCGCACAAATCTTATCGCAAAGCATGACTCAGACCGGATCTGGGGTCTTGATAACGCTCGCCACCGATACCGCCGTTCTGACCGCCACATCAATGCTCACATTAACCGAGACTCCCGGTGTGACGCCAACCCTAACCGAGACTTTAACGCAGACCCTGACCGTCGCAGTGACGCAGACTCAGACTCCTAGCGAGACACCCGTCTCAACCGACACGGCGACAGCAACCGCAACCGACGAGCCAACCGCAACCGACGAGCCAACCGCAACCGACGAGCCAACCGCAACCCTCACGCCGACGGACACCGCAACGGATATCCCCACCCAAACCCCGACGCCCACGGCTACCACGGCCATCGTCCCGACCCAGCCCAGCGCCATCAATGTCACACTCAGTGGTGATTTGGCCTTTGGCGACTCGCTGATTGGCACATTGGATGATGCCGCGCCAGAACTGGCTTACAGCTTCGTCGGCACAACCGGGCAAATCGTGACCATCAGTCTGACCGCCCGCGATAGCGCGCTAGACCCGGAACTGGAACTCATCGGACCCGATGGCACAGTCTTGGCCGAAAATGGCGACATCAGCGGCACAGACCGCAGCGCGCAAATCGTCAGTTTCCCCTTGCCCGCCGATGGTGATTACATCATCAGCGCCTACCGTTATCGCCGTGCAGCGGGCAGCAGCACCGGAGAATTCGAACTCAGCTTGACCGATGATGCTGATGTTTCTGCGATGACTTTTGACATTGATGTGTTGACCTATGGCGAAGCGGTCACAGGCGAACTGGATAGCACAACCCCCGTCCGTCCGTATGCCTTCAGCGCCAAAGCGGGCATCACCATCAGCTTGAGCGTCCAAAGCGTGGGCGGCGGCCTAGATCCCGCCATTCGCCTGATTCGCATAGACGGGACGCCGCTGGCGCAAGCCAATGACATCAGTCGACGGAATCGCAACGCCCAAATCATCGACTTTCCAATCACTGAGGACGGCGATTACGTGGTGATTATCCGCCGTCAGCGCGGCACAACCGGCCAATTCAGTTTAACGCTGACGGAAGTCGGCGTGGCGAACATTAACAACATACTTGCTGACGCCTTGCGCGGCTGCACAGATCTCGCCGTGGGCTGCGTCGCCGTCGCGCAAACCCCCGATAAGCGCGCCCTGACCTTGCGAACCGAGCCGAAGGCCAGCGCCGCCAGCGATATTCAAGTCGAATCCGGCACAGAAGTCATTTTGCTGGAAGGCCCCGTCCTCGCGGATGGTTTCCGGTGGTGGCGAATCGAATTATCCGGCGGCGTGCAAGGCTGGTTGGTCGAACGCCTGAGCCTAACCCGCGTCCTCATCCCAGCCGAGTAAAGCGATCTCAGACTGTTTGAAGACGGGTGCATTTCAAGTGAGTGCAAAATGTCGTGTTTGGCGGGCGCGCCCCTATAGAACCACACGGTTTTCGTAGGGGAGGGGTCATGTCCCCTCCCACCATGCTCCCAACACACAAGACTCTGAAATGCACCCGCTTTAAGGCAAGTTGTTGCGATTCGCTATTTCGCGTTATAGTATGTTGAATCTTTTGGGCGCAAGTTTTACATCGAGATGAGCGTATGGGGAATGAAAATCTGGTCGGGCAAACCTTCGGCCAGTATGAACTCAGGGAATTACTCGGCCTCGGAGGGATGGGCGCGGTCTATCGCGGTTTCCAGACAAATCTTAAACGCGAGGTCGCTGTTAAAGTTTTGCCATCCTCCCTCGCAACTGAGGCAGGCTACGCGGAGCGTTTCAATCGTGAGGCCGAAACTGCCGCAGCTTTGGAACACCCACATATCGTCAGCATCTTTGACTATGGCACACAACGCGGGACGAGCTATCTGGTCATGCGGCTGCTCAATGGCGGCACATTGGCAGAGCGCTTACACCCCAAAGACGGTAAGTCCACTCTCCCATCGCTGGGCGAAACAGCTAATTTGCTCAACCAACTCGCAAGCGCGTTGGCTTATGCCCATCAACAGGGCGTGATTCACCGCGACATCAAAACCAGCAACGTGATGTTTGACAATCAGGGCAATGCCTATCTGGTGGACTTCGGCATCGCCAAGCTGATGGGCGCGCAATCGGGTCTGACCGGCACAGGCATGGCGATGGGGACTCCCACCTACATGCCGCCTGAACAATGGGCGGGGCAAGAACTTACCCCAGCCGCTGACCAATATGCGCTGGCGGTCTTGACTTATGCCATGGTCACAGGTCGCGTGCCATTCGAGGCGAATACGCCCTACGAATTGCTGCACAAGCACCTCAATGAACTGCCCACGCCCGCTACATCTTTCCGCGCCGATGTGCCGGAAGCCATCAACAATGTCCTGTCACGCGCACTCTCTAAAAACCCCGGTGATCGCTTCCCATCGGTCACGGCCTTCTCACAAGCCTTTGAGGCGGGAGTTGAAGGCGTCAAAGGCCAGCCTACCGCATTCTTCACCTCCAAGATTGATGTGCGCTCTATCCGTCCGAATAAGCAACAACCACCTGCTTCCAACAGCGGCGTGCGGACGGGGATGGCTCCAAGTAGCGGGAGCGGGTCACAACGAACCATCAACCCGACAGGGAGTATGCCTGTCACAGGCACGATGCCCGTCCCCCTCGCCAAAAATCCGCTGTTTTATGGCGTGATTGTGATGATTGTCCTGCTGGTGGCGATTTTGGGCGTTTTGTTGGGCAGTCGAGGCGGGGGAGATCCAGTTGCGACTCCTACTAGTAATCTGATTATTTTGGCGAACAGCCCAACCGATACCGAGACCGCTGCGACAAATACGCCCGCCGTCACTGATACACCTGCCGCCACCGATACACCTGCCGCCACCGATACACCTGCCGCCACTGATACACCTGCCGCCACAGATACACCCGCCGCCACCGATACACCTGCCGTCACCGATACACCTGCCGTCACCGATACACCTGCCGCCACCGATACACCCACTGTCGAGGACACCGCTACCGACTCCGCCAGTCCGAGCCTGACCCCAGCAGAACGTGCGACGCAAGTGGGGACGCCGACCAATTTTGAGCGGACACAGGCCGCCGGCTTGAGCGCCAATCCGACACAAGACGTCAGCGAGACGCCAAACCCCACCGATACCGCGACTCATACCCCGACGCCGACTAATACCGCTACCGATACCCCGACCGCAACCGATACCGCGACCGATGTCCCCACCGCGACAGATACGGCAACTCACACCCCGACGCCGACTGATACCGCTACGGATACCCCAACCGCGACAGATACGGCGACTCATACCCCGACGCCGACTGATACCGCTACCGATACCCCCACCGCGACGTTTACGGCCAGCGCGACCCACACTGATACACCGACTTTTACACCCACCGATACACTGACTCATACCCCGACGCCGACTGATACCGCCACCGACGCCCCAACCGTGACGCCGACGCCTGATTTCGCATCGTTCAACATCGTCTTTTTCGCCTTCAAAAATGGCAATGCTGACCTATTCTTGACCAGTGCGACAGGGGTAACGCCGCTACAAATCACCGCCAACACCGCCGACGATGTAGACCCGGCGTGGTCGCCGGATGGCAGCAAAATCGTGTTCGCCAGCAACCGCGACGGGGATTACAACCTGTATGTGATCAATATTGACGGCACAGGCGAAATACAGCTAACTTCTGACGCCGCTGAGGAACGCGCCCCGGCGTGGTCGCCAGACGGTCAATACATCGCCTTCCAGAGCAATCTCGGCACTAACACCAGCGATATTTTCGTGATGCGCGCTGACGGCTCGAATATCGTCCAACTCACCAACCATCCGGCCTATGACCTCGCGCCGTCTTGGTCAGCCAATGGGACAAAGATCGCCTTCCATACCCAACGCGACGGCGGCGATAATGACATCGCACTTATGGATTTCAACGGCGCAAATCAAACCGTCCTGACCAACAATAGCATTTACGATGCCGACCCTGCTTTTGAGCGCGGTGGTAATCTCCTGTTTGAATCAGACCGTGACGCGGGCGCATACAAAATTTACCGCATGGATACCACCACAGGTAATGTTGAACCCCTCACCAGCGGGCCAGAGGACTACTACCCGAGCTATGGTCATTTCAACGGTGGGGATGTATTCGTCTATGAGGCGCGTCGCGCCGGTTCAGCAACCTTTGAGTTGGTCGTCGCCATAGGTGGGACAGAAACCTTCATCACACAAGGCATGGACGCCAGTTCCGCCGCGTGGATACCCGATAAAGTCTATAACAGCCGAGTGCAACCGCTACCAGTGATCGAGACGCTGCCGACCTCTACGCCCATCTCGACCTTGCCGCCAACCCTCGTCCCATCTGAAACGCCAACGCCCGTCCCCTATCTACCTAGCGCGACGGTAGATCCGAGCGTCTTTATGACGATTGGCGTACGCGCTATCTTGGTTTATGACCGCCCATCCCAGACCGCCACCGCCATCAGTGTGTCCGGCCAGCGATTGGCCGTCACCGGCATCACCGTTGATTCTGGCTGGTATCGTATCAGCATCAATGACCGCGAAGGCTGGGTACTGGTCAACTCGTCCGGCTGGACGATGACCGGCAATACATCAAACCTGCCGCTGGCCGCCCCGGCCATTCAAGGCGCAGCCGAAGGCGATCCCGGCTTCTTGACCGTTATGTTCCAATCTGGGTTCGACACATTGCCACCGACCATTGAGAATACGGGCTGGGAAACCCGCCTGTTAGACAATGAGAGTTCGCTATGTTCGTCTGACGCGGGCGCGTTCATGTCGTTTGGCGACGTAAACTGGACGAATTACGAAGTCTCGCTTGAATTTCAATTCCGAGGTAGCGAAAACGGCAAGTTCTACCTCATCACGCGCATGGATGACACGCGCACCGGCATCCGTTATGAGATTTCAGCCGACGAAAACACCGTCTCGACCTACACCTTACGCCTACCCAGTGGACGTTCGCTAGCGATGAGCGAAGTCAATATCAACATCCGCGCCAAGCAGTGGGGTTTGCTGCGCGGTGAAGCCGACGGCACGAAAATTCGCACGTTCTTTGAGGGGTTACAAACCGTTGAGTATGAACTCCTGAGTTCGGACTATAGCCACGGTTATATCGGCTTAGAGGCCGAACCCGGCACGGTCATCTGTCTGAACAATCTCGTCGTGCGCTCGCTATATCGCTCACAGGAATCGCTCAACGCCGCCGTCCCGCGTGCCACGGTCAACTCGAACGCCAACCTCCGGCTGATGCCGGGGCAAGGCTTCACCGCCGTCAACGCGGCCACCAGTGGCGAAAGCGTTTATGTCATCGCCACCAACCCTGATAACACATGGACGTACATCCGTCGTGACCTGACGCGCAACCCCGCCGAGGGCTGGATTGCCAGCAGTCTGATTAGCATCAACCCATAACCTCACCCCTAAATCCCCCTCTCCACAATCGAGAGGGGTTGGGGGTGAGGTTTTATCGGTTACGGATTAATTACCACCATCCGCAGCGTCAGCATATCGTCCATCGCAA
>Ga0105049_10007202_pt1 | contig 12916 bp, 10 predicted proteins | sample MAT06_FD_78087 | JGI IMG/M metagenome (GOLD analysis project Ga0105049, IMG submission 78087) | Freshwater microbial communities from Lake Fryxell liftoff mats and glacier meltwater in Antarctica - MAT-06 | ecosystem: Environmental > Aquatic > Freshwater > Ice > Liftoff microbial mat | place...
ACAGATGTGTTTGGAAATAAAAATTTAATTTTTAAAGAACTTACAAAAAAAACAATAACACCCGGTATTCAAGAATTAAGAATAAACAACAGAAGTAGAAGTGCAAAACTAAGAGTTGCGGAAAAAATTTAATAATGGAAGATAATTTAAATGTAAAAGAAGCCGAAATTTTTATTCCCACTCTCGAAGATATTGAGGGCAGAAAAAAAGTTGCAGAAAACTTAGCAAAAAACGCTAACAAAAAAAATACATTAAAAAATGAAACTGGGAATTTAAGTTTTGGGAAATTACTTACAAATATTTTTAACGGAACATTTCTTACATCAGAAAAATCAGTTAAACAATGGCCCTTTGTGGTTTTTTTAGCAGTAGTAGGAATGTTTTATATCGCCAATAGTTATATGGCAGAAAAGAATGTAAGAAAGATAGATCAAATTTCTAAAGAGCTAAAAGACTTACACAGCCAATATATTACTTCAAAAGCAGAAATAATGTTCTATACAAAGCAAAGCGAAATTGCAAAGCTTTCAGAAAAATATGGAATGATTGAAACCAAAGAAGCACCGCACAAAATTTTGATGAAATAAGTTGAAAAAAGAAATAAAAAATACAGAAAAAGATATCCAAAAGGATATAAGAATAAGGGCAAGAATTGTGTATGCCTTTGTTATTGTATTTGGCATTTCTATATTTTCTAGGATACTATTTCTACAATTTGTAGAGGGCGAAATGTGGACTGAAAAACTAAAAAAACAAAACACAGAAACAATTACAATTGAAGCTGCACGAGGCAATATATTTTCTTGTGACGGAAGTTTAATGGCAACATCAATTCCTGTTTTTGAGGTTAGATTTGAAGTTGCGAGTATTAATATAACCGATGAATTATTCGATTCTCAAATTGATTCACTAGCATTTTGTTTGAGTACATTTTTCAAAAGTAAAACAACAAAACAACACAAAAGAGACTTAATAAGAGCAAGAAGAAACAACTCACATGCATTTTTAATTGCTAGAGAAGTAAACTTTAATGAATTAAGAGAAATAAAAAAATTCCCAATTTTTAGATTAGGAAAATACAAAGGAGGATTTTTAACTCTACAAAAAAACAAAAGAATAAGACCATTTAAAAATCTTGCATTAAGAACTTTAGGTTACGATAGAATATCTAATAATCCTGTGGGAATTGAAGGTTCGTTTAATTCTGATTTAAAAGGAATTGGCGGAGAAAGATTGGTTCAAAAAATATCAAAAAATGTTTCAATTCCAGTGAATGATGAAAATGAAATTGAGCCAAAAGATGGAAACGATATTGTTACAACAATTGATATAAAAATACAAGATGTTGCTCACAAAGCTTTAGAAAAACAACTAATTGCACAACATGCCGATCATGGTTGCCTTGTATTGATGGAAGTAAAAACAGGAGAAGTAAAAGCAATAGTAAATCTCTCAAGAATTGATTCTACACAATACGAAGAAATAAAAAATTATGCCATTGGCGAATCAACCGAGCCAGGCTCAACTTTTAAACTTGCATCATTATTAGTTGCTCTCGACGATAAAGTTTCCACTCTTGATGAAATGGTAGAAACAGGCGATGGTACATTTAATTACAGAGGTTTAATAATTAGAGATTCTCATGAAGGTGGTTCAGGAAAAATAAGTTTACAAAGAGTATTTGAAGAATCGTCTAACGTTGGAACAGCAAAAATTATTACAAGACATTACGAAAAAAATCCACAAAAATTCATCGACGGACTAAATAGAATTGGTATTTCAAGAAAATTAAATTTAGATATACCAGGTGAAAAAAAGCCCTATATAAAAAATACTAAAGATTCACTTTGGAGCGATTTTTCACTGCCTGAAATGAGTATTGGATATGAAGAACAATTAGCACCAATTCAAATTCTATCATTTTATAATGCAGTAGCCAACAATGGCAAAATGATGAAACCTCAATTTATAAAAGAGATAAAATCCAAAGGTATTGTAGTAAAAAAGTTTGCACCAGTTGTGCTTCAGGAAAAAATTGCAAGTGACGAATCAATTCAAATGGTAAAAAAAATGTTGGAAGCAGTTGTCGAAAAAGGAACTGCAACCAACTTAAGAAACTCGTACTATAAAATTGCAGCAAAAACAGGGACAGCACAAATTGCATTAGATAATAAAGGCTATAAAAACGAACAAGGAAGAAAGAGCTATCAAGCAAGTTTATGCGGATATTTCCCTACAACAAATCCATTGTATTCAATGATAATTGTGGTTACTAATCCATCTAAAAGAGCCTACTATGGAAATGAAGTTGCTGGGCCAATTTTTAGAGAAGTAGCTGATAAAGTATATTCAACTTCAACAGAAATGCACCAATTAATAAGTGTAGATACTAATAAAGTATTAAGCAGAATTCCATTTCTAAAAAATGGTTCAAACGATGATATAAATGTTATCGCTAAAGCTTTAGCAGTACCATTAATTGGGGCGGTAGAAACTGAATGGGTTTATGCCGAAGAAAAGGGCAAATCAATTTCTTTAAATACCATGGCGGATGTTTCTAAAGGATTACCAAACGTAATTGGCATGGGATTAAAAGATGCATTAAGCATTTTAGAAAACAACAAATATCATGTGGTGGTAAATGGGAAAGGTAAAGTAAAAAAAATTTATTTACAGCAAATGCAGCATTCAAAAAAACAAAGTGTAAAAATAGAACTAGGATAATATGAAACTATTAAGTGATTTATTATATAAAGTTCGTTTAGAAAAAGTATCTGGCAATACCCATTTAGCTATTTCCGAAATTGAATTTGATTCCAGAAAAATCGTAAATTTTGGATGTTTTATTGCAATAAAGGGAATTGAGTCCGACGGCCATAACTTTATTTATAAGGCTATAGAAAATGGAGCAATCGCAGTTATTTGCGAAAAATTTCCTGAACAAATAAATGAAAACGTTACTTACGTAAAAGTTAAAGATAGCTCTTCTGCTTTAGCAATAATGGCATGCAATTTTTATGAAGATTCATCAAAAAAAATAAAATTAATTGGAATAACAGGTACAAACGGAAAAACAACAACTGCAACATTATTATACCAATTGTTTCAAAGCCTTGGCAAAAAATGTGGATTAATTTCTACCGTTAAAAACTACATCAACTCACAAGAAGTAAAAGCTACACACACTACACCTGATAGTTTAAGCCTCAACAAATTATTAGTTGAAATGGTGGAGCAAGGTTGTACCTATTGCTTTATGGAAGTAAGTTCTCATGCAGTAGTTCAAAAAAGAATAGAAGGTTTACATTTTATAGGAGGTGGTTTTACAAATATTACACACGACCACCTAGATTACCACAAAACATTTGAAAATTATTTAACCGCAAAAAAAGAATTTTTTGATTTACTTCCATCTTCTGCCTTTGCCCTTTCAAATAAAGACGATAGAAACGGTTCAGTTATTTTACAAAATTCGAAAGCAGATAAAAAATATTACTCACTCAATAGCATTGCCGATTATAAAGGAAAAGTAATTGAAAGCTCCTTTAGTGGTTTGCTAATGAACATAGACAACATAGAAGTTTGGTTAAAATTAATAGGAAATTTTAATGCAAACAACATAATGCTTGTGTATGGAATTGCTATGCTTTTAGGCGAAAACAAAACAAATATTTTAACTGCATTAAGCAATTTAAATCCTGTTGATGGCAGATTTCAATTTCTTAAATCTGCAAATGGCACAACTGGCATTGTAGATTATGCACACACACCCGATGCTTTGCAAAATGTTTTAAACACTATAAGGCAAATTTCAGGTGGAAAAGAAAAAGTAATAACGGTAGTGGGTTGTGGCGGAGATAGAGACAAAGCAAAAAGACCACTAATGGCAAACATAGCTTGCTCTATGAGCGATAAAGTTATATTAACTTCTGATAATCCTCGCTCAGAAGAACCAGCAGAAATTCTTAAAGAAATGCAAAAAGGAATTGATGCTGTTTCCTTAAAAAAGGCACTTGTAATTTCTGATAGAAGAGAAGCTATAAAAACAGCATGTATGCTTGCACAAAGTGGCGATATAATTTTGATAGCAGGAAAAGGACATGAAAAATATCAAGAAATAAATGGAGAAAAATTTCCATTTGATGACATGGAAGAAATAAAAAAAGCTTTTGAAAACATAAACTAAAAGAGATGTTATACTACTTATTTGATTACTTACATAGAAAATTTGATTTGCCTGGCACCGGAGTATTTCAATATATTTCTTTTAGGGCTGCAATGGCTCTGATATTTTCATTAATAATTTCGTTGTTATTTGGAAAAAGAATTATTGCATATCTACAAAAAAAGCAAGTTGGAGAAACCGTTAGAGATTTAGGTTTAGATGGTCAACTTTCTAAACAAGGTACACCAACAATGGGTGGTTTAATAATTCTTGCTGCAATTCTTATACCTACTCTCCTATTCGCCAAAATAAATAATTCGTACATTATTTTAATGTTGATATCCACTGTTTGGCTAGGAATAATAGGCTTTATAGACGATTATATCAAAGTATTTAAAAAAGATAAACAAGGATTAAAAGGAATATTTAAAGTAATTGGTCAAGTTGGTCTAGGTTTATTAGTTGGAGGGATTTTATACTTCAATCCAAATATTGTTATTAAAGAAAAAATAGTAAATGCAACTGAAATATCGTTTGATGAAGGTGAAATTTTTACAAAAGATGTAAAATCTGATAACTTACCAAAGTACAAATTAGAAACAGAGAAATCTACAAAAACAACTATTCCATTTGTAAAAAACAATGAGTTTGATTATGCAAAATTACTTTCATGGCTTGGAGGCGATTATGCAAAATATGCATGGTTAATTTTTATTCCTATTGTAATATTTATTGTAACAGCAGTTTCTAACGGTGCAAACATGACCGATGGTTTGGACGGATTAGCAACAGGAACATCCGCAATTATTGGAGCAACCTTGGCAATTTTTGCTTACGTATCGGGTAACACAATTTTTGCAAATTATTTAAACATCATGTACATACCCAATGCAGGTGAGCTGGTTGTTTACATAATGGCATTTGTAGGAGCCTGCGTTGGTTTTATGTGGTACAATTCTTATCCAGCCCAAGTATTTATGGGCGATACTGGAAGTTTATCGCTTGGTGGAATTATTGCGGTTTTTGCATTGGCAATTAGAAAAGAATTATTAATTCCAATTTTATGTGGTGTGTTCTTAGTAGAAAATTTATCTGTTGTGATGCAAGTTGCCTATTTCAAAAGAATGAAAAATAAATTTGGCTTAGAACACGCTAAGCTAAATAGACTTTTTAAAATGGCTCCATTGCACCATCACTATCAAAAATTAGGTTACAACGAAGCTAAAATAGTAACGAGATTTTGGATAGTAAGTGTAATGCTAGCCGTAATTTCTATTGTAACACTTAAGTTGAGATAAAAATGAACAAACAAAAAATAGTTGTTTTAGGAGGAGGAGAAAGTGGCACAGGCTCTGCTATTTTAGCAGTTGCCAAAGGATATGACGTATTTTTAAGTGATGCAGGAATAATAAAAGAAAATTACAAAAAAGAACTTTTAGAAAAAGGAATTGAGTTTGAAGAAGGAAATCATTCAGAAGAAAAAATTCTTTTGGCAAACACCGTAATAAAAAGCCCAGGAATACCTGATAAAAATCCATTAATAAAAAAAATAAAAGAAAGAGGAATTTCAATAGTTTCGGAAATAGAATTTGCAGCACAATTCACAAATGCAAAAATTATTGGAATTACTGGAACAAATGGAAAAACTACAACTACTTCACTTGTTTACCACATATTGCAAAAAGCAGGACTAAATGTTGGATTAGGAGGAAACATTGGAAAAAGTTTTGCAAGACAAGTGGCAGAAAGTAATCACGATTACTATGTTCTTGAATTAAGTAGTTTCCAACTTGATGGAATGTTTAATACTAAAGTCCATATTGCTATTTTATGCAACATTACACCTGATCATTTAGACAGATATGATTACAAACTTGAAAATTATATCGATTCAAAATTTAGAATTACACAAAATCAAACCGAAGAAGATTATTTTATTTATTGCATAGACGACGAAATCACAACCGCGTCACTTTCAAAAATTAAGGGCAAAGCCAAACAAATACCAATAAGCATAAAACAAGAATTAAGCGAAGGTGCTTTTGTAAAAGAAAAAACAATCCATTTTAATATAACCCAAAACCCATTCACCATGTCAATTGACGATTTAGCATTACAAGGCAAGCACAATGCCTACAACTCTATGGCCGCAGGAATATCGGCAAGAATCATGGAGATTCGAAAAGAAATAATTAGAGAAAGTCTTTCGGATTTCGAAAATATTGAACACCGCTTAGAGTTTGTTGCAAAAATTAATGGAATAGATTTCATTAACGATAGCAAAGCTACAAATGTAAACTCTACTTGGTATGCCCTAGAAAGCATGCAAAATCCAACTGTTTGGATAGTTGGCGGACAAGATAAAGGAAACGATTACGATATGCTTTTAGATTTAGTGAAAGAAAAAGTAAAAGCTATTGTTTGTCTTGGTTTGGATAATTCCCTAATCATTAATGCATTTAGTAAAGCAATTCCAAATATAGTGGAAACACAAACGGCAGGTGCTGCTGTTCAGGCTGCGTATAGAATTGCAAAAAAAGGTGAAACAGTTTTGCTTTCACCTGCTTGTGCAAGTTTTGATTTATTTGAAAATTTTGAAGATAGAGGAAGACAATTTAAGCATGCAGTAAGAAGACTATAATTAATATATTATGGAAAAGAAAATAGAAAAATCAAAGTCGCTTAAAGAAACTTTTCTAACAAAAAGAAAGGATATTCTTAAAAGCTATTTTGCATCAGAAAAAAACAACGAACACCATTTAGAAAATTTGGGTGAAATAAATGGAGTTGTTTTTATCAACGATTCACAAAGTGTTGATTTAGATAAGACATGGTACTCTTTAGAAAAAACAGAAGCACCAATAATATGGATTGCTGGAGGCGTAAATAAATCTAATGATTATTCAATTCTTAAAGGGATTGCAAAAGAAAAAATAAAAATCATTGTTTGCCTTGGAACAGACGATGTAAATATCGTTAACGGATTGCACAATGACGTACAACTAATTATTAATGCTTTAAATTTAAATGACGCTGTTAAAACAGCCGCCAAATTTTCTGCACAAGGCGATGTTGTTTTATTCTCTCCTGCTTGCCCTAGCTATGATGAATTTGAAAATTATCAAGAAAGAGGACGTGCTTTTAAAGCAGAAGTAGAAAAACTTAAATGGGGTGGTTTATAATACTTTATTAAATGGATTTTTTTAAAAATAATATTCACGGTGACAAAGTAATTTGGGTAGCAGTTTTGATACTCACTTTACTTTCTACTCTTGTGGTATATTCCTCCACAAGCGCCTTGGCTTTAAAATATCAAGGTGGCAACACAGAATATTATTTACTTAAACATGTATTTACATTAGCCTTTGGGTTGTTGCTAATGATGGGTACACACAAAATAAAATTTCACTTATTTTCGAGATTTTCTCAAATTGCCTTTTTCTTTGCAATTCCACTATTGATCTTCACCTTAGTAAAAGGACCAGATATAAATTCAGCAAGCAGATGGATTCAACTTCCAGTAATTAATCTAACATTTCAAACATCCGACTTTGCAAAACTTGCCATAATAGCTTTTACCGCAAGGCAGCTAGCAAAAAAACAAAATGTATTAAATAATTTTAAAGAAGGTTTCCTCCAAATAGTGTGGCCTATATTGCTAATTTGTATATTAATATTACCTGCTAATTTTTCTACTGCTGCAGTTTTATTCAGCACTTGTTTTGTTACTATGTTTTGTGGTAGAGTTCCGTTTAAATATTTGTTGGGTTTAGTTTCAATCGGAATATTAGGAATATTAATAATTCTATTTGTAGGTAATTTTGCACCAAAAGTTTTTCCAAGATTTGGAACTTGGGTAAAAAGAATAGAAAATTTTTCGGGCAAAGAAGCACCAAATTCAAAAGGAAGCTTCCAACCCGATCAAGCAAAAATAGCTATAGCAACAGGCGGAATTCTTGGCAAAGGTCCCGGAAAAAGTATTCAACGCAATCAACTTCCACATCCTTATTCCGATTTTATATATGCAATTATTATTGAAGAATACGGTTCTACTTTCGGGCTCTTTATTATACTACTTTATTTAATTATTTTATTTAGAGGATTACGAATATCAAACCAATGCAATAACACTTTTGGCTCTCTCCTTTCTTTTGGGCTATCTTTTGGACTCGTATTTCAGGCAATGGTAAATATGGCTGTTGCTGTTAATTTATTCCCTGTAACGGGTCAACCCTTGCCGATGCTTAGTATGGGAGGAACTTCTATTTGGTTCACATCCATTTCTTTGGGCATTATATTAAGCGTTAGTAGAGAACTAGAAAAGGAAGAAAAGAACATAAAAAAAGAAAATCAAAGCACTGAGGGCTTGGCTTATGCTTAAAGCCATAATTAGCGGAGGTGGCACAGGTGGCCATATTTTTCCAGCACTTTCTATAGCAGATAAAATAAAAGAAAAGTATCCAAATTCAGAAATAGTTTTTGTGGGAGCAAAAGGGAAAATGGAAATGGAAAAAATCCCTGCTGCAGGATATAAAATAATTGGACTTGATATTGCAGGATTTCAAAGAGATTCAATGCTTAAAAATTTATTCCTTCCAATTAAAATTATCAAAAGTGTGTTGATGTCTATTTCTATATTAAACAATTATAAACCAAGTTTCGTTATTGGCGTTGGAGGTTATGCAAGTGGACCATTACTTTTTGCAGCACAACTAAAAGGAATTCCAACATTTATTCAGGAACAAAATTCATATCCCGGCATTACAAATAAATTACTTTCAAAAAGAGTAAAAAAGATTTGTGTTGCATATCCTGGACTAGAAAAATTCTTTCCTGCCAATAAAATTATTCTCACTGGAAACCCAATTAGAAAAGACATTTTAAATTTAAAATCAAAAAAAGAAACTGCTATTACACATTTTAATCTTAATCCAAATTTATTTACAGTATTTGTAACAGGTGGTAGTTTAGGAGCAAGAAATATAAATTTGGCTGTAAAAAATAATATTCAAACATTATCAAAAATGCCAATTCAATTAATTTGGCAAACTGGTAAATTATTTTTTGAAGAAGCGAAAGAAATTATTTCTACAAATAGTGTAAAAAATATTTTTGTTTATGAGTTCGTTAAAGAAATGGATTTAGCATATTCAGCGGCAAAACTTGTAATTTCTAGAGCTGGTGCTGGCGCAATTTCCGAATTATCGGTTGCAAACAAATGTTGTGTTTTGGTTCCTTTGCCCACAGCTGCAGAAGACCATCAAACAAAAAATGCTAAATCGCTTTCAGATAAAAATGCAGCAATACTTATTTCAAACGATAGTATCCTTTCAGAAATTGTAACTGTTATAGAAAAATTAATGAAAGACAATATTTTAGTTTTAGAAATGGAAAAAAACATCGCAGATTTTGCAAAACCAAATGCAGCCGAAGAAATAGTAAACGTAATTACTAAAGAATTAAAAATTGAATAGCAAGGTAAAAAATATTTTCTTTTTAGGTATTGGTGGAATTGGTATGTCTGCATTGGCAAAATATTTTCATACAAAGGAATACTCTGTTTCTGGTTACGATAAAACACAAACACCACTCACAAAATCTTTGGAGCAATTAGGAATTAATATTCATTACCAAGATTCTGTGAATAATATTCCCCAAGATATATTAAGCAATTCGTCATCAAGTTTAATTGTTCTTACTCCAGCAATTCCAAAAGAAAATTTAGAGCTAAACTACTTTTTACAAAACAATTACTCTATAATTAAGAGAGCTGGAATTTTGGGTGAAATAACTAAAGGAGCAAATACAATTGCAGTGGCTGGCACTCACGGAAAAACAACTACTTCTACACTTATTGCTCATCTAATGAGAGAGGGAGATGTTGATTGCAGTGCATTTTTAGGGGGAATTTCTTCAAATTTCAATTCTAATTTACTAATTGGAACAGACGATTGTATGGTTGTTGAAGCAGACGAATACGATAGATCATTTTTAACGCTATCTCCAAATACAGCTATTGTTACTTCGGTTGATCCTGATCATTTAGATATATACCTCGAACATAAAAATTTAAAGGAATCATTTGAACTTTTTACAGAAAAAATACAAGCAAATGGAAATTTAATCGTAAAATTAAACTTAGAGTTTTCTACGCATGAAAATGATTCTGTAAATAAATATACTTACAGCATCAATGGAAAATCAGATTATTTTGCAAGTGATGTTCAATTAAAAAATGGACTTTACTTTTTTACACTAAACACTCCAACAAGTAAAATTACAAATCTAGAAATGGGTATGGCAGGCTTGCATAATTTAGAAAATGCAATTGCTGCTGCTGCTGCTGCATTATTAAATGGAGTTTCGGAAAATAATCTTAGAAAAGGTTTACAATCTTTTAAAGGAGTTAAAAGAAGATTTGAATACATCTTTAGAAATGAAAAAATAGTTTACATCGATGATTATGCTCACCATCCCGAAGAACTATTAAAATGTATTGAATCTGTTAAAGCAATTTTTCCAAACAAAAAAATAACTGGAATTTTTCAGCCACATTTATTTTCTAGAACTAGAGACTTTTTAGTTGGATTTGCCGAGGCTTTGTCATTACTCGACCACTGCATTTTATTAGACATATATCCTGCAAGAGAAATTCCAATAGCCGGTATAACATCCGACATTTTACTAAAACAAATTACTTGTGCAAACAAAGAAAAATTATCATTAAATAATATCGTAAACTCAATAAATATTTTGGAAACAGAAATTCTATTAACACTTGGTGCTGGTGATATAGATACCATAGTTGCACCACTTAAAGAATCGCTAATTAATTATTATAAAAATTGAAAAAGAAAATTTTAAAAATATCTTCTTGGTTTTTAGTTTTAAGTGCTTGCATTTTACTTTGGTCTTTTTCTAATACAGAACAATCTAAAGTAGTTTGCAAACAAGCAATAGTAAGCGTGGATATTAACAACGATAATTTTTTCTTAAGTTCTAAAGATATTATTTTAGCAATTAAAAACTCGGGAGATTCTATAATTGGACAAACAATGGATGAACTGAATGTAAACAGTTATGAAAAATTAATAAACCAAATTCCAGAAGTTGAAAATAGCGAAGTTTATAAAACATTAAACGGAGAAATTTTTTTTAAAATAAAGCAAAGAAAACCTATTGCCAGAATTATCAATTATAAAAACGAAGGATTTTATATTGATGACAAAGGAAGACTTATGCCTCTTTCCGAGAATTTTACTTCTAGAGTTCTTGTTGTAACAGGAAGCTTTCATCATTCTTATGCTGGAAACAATTATAGAAATCTGAAACTAGATATTGCAGATTCTACAAAACTAGATATGGACAAAAATTTACTTTACAGTATTTTCAGAATAACAAACTACATCAATTCAAATGAATTTTGGAAAGCACAAGTTGAACAAATAAATATCGATAACAACACTTTCGAAATTATTCCAAAGGCAGGCGATCACATAATAATTTTTGGTGATGCAAATAACATCGAAAAGAAATTTAAAAAACTTTTTAACTTGTATCAGCAAGGATTACCAAAAGTAGGTTGGAACAAATACGAAACAATTGACCTAAGATACGAAGGGCAAATAATTGCAAAAAGAAAACAAGAATTTATTAAACCTATAAAACAACGATAAAGAAACTCTATAACTATGGAAAAAAATAAAAATTTAGTAGTTGGTTTAGATATTGGAACAACAAAAATTGCGGTACTCGTTGGCAAGAAAAATGAACATGGAAAATTGGAGATTCTTGGAATGGGAAAATCAGAATCCATGGGAGTAAGAAAGGGTATGGTTATGAATATCGACCAGACTGTTCAGTCTATAAAAGAAGCTGTGGAAATGGCTTCCAATATTTCGGGTGTTGATATAAAAAAAGTGCATGTTGGAATTGCTGGCCAACATATAAGAAGTATGCAACACCGTGGTTTAAAAACACGTCAATCTACCGAAGAAGAAATTAGCCAAAAAGATGTAGATGAGCTAATAGAAGACATGTATAAATTGGTGATGCAGCCTGGAGAAGAAATTATTCATGTGCTACCTCAAGAATTTATTGTGGACAATGAACAAGGAATAAAAGATGCTGTTGGAATGGCTGGTGTTAGGCTTGAAGCAAATTTTCATATCATTACAGGTCAGGTTGCGGCAATAAATAATTTAATTAGATGTGTAAAAAAAGCAGGATTAGAAGTTGGAGATATTTACCTAGAGCCAATTGCTTCATCAGCAGCGGTTTTAAGCGAAGATGAAAAGGAAGCAGGCATTGCACTAATAGATATTGGTGGTGGAACAACAGATGTTGCTATCTTTTACGAAGGTATTATTAGGCATACGGCTGTAATTCCTTTTGGTGGAAATGTAGTAACCGAGGATATTAAAATGGGTTGCAATATTATTAAATCGCAAGCAGAATTGCTAAAAACAAAATTTGGATCGGCAGTGGCAAGTGAAAATCAAGAAAATGAAATTGTTTCAATTCCTGGATTAAGAGGAAGAGAACCAAAAGAAATTTCACTTAAAAACCTCGCCAGTATTATTGAAGCAAGAATGGAAGAAATTCTACACCACGTGATGTATGAAATAAAAAATTCTGGTTTTCAAAAAAAACTTGGAGCTGGAATTGTAATAACAGGAGGAGGTTCTCAGTTAAAACATATTTCACAACTAACCGAATTTGTTACAGGAATGGTTGTTAAGCTCGGATATC
>Ga0105049_10007203_pt1 | contig 12916 bp, 11 predicted proteins | sample MAT06_FD_78087 | JGI IMG/M metagenome (GOLD analysis project Ga0105049, IMG submission 78087) | Freshwater microbial communities from Lake Fryxell liftoff mats and glacier meltwater in Antarctica - MAT-06 | ecosystem: Environmental > Aquatic > Freshwater > Ice > Liftoff microbial mat | place...
GATCAAGCCGCATCGTTTGATTATCCCATTTGATAATTGTTGATAATTGAATGAGTGCTTATGGACAAACCATTTAAAAGTCAACCAAATAAGCCCGGTAATACACGAGAGCGTATCTATGACTTTTAAGGGTTTTATCTATTAGATTCGCATTACTCAGTATAGGTACCAACACCCATTGCAAGACAATGGATGGAGAGGATGATGTTGTTTCCTTTTTTTGACCCGCTTTACCTTTTGTTCGCGCTGCCTGGTCTGTTGCTGGGGTTTTATGCCCAAGCACGCGTAAAATCGGCCTTTGCCAAGTATGAACGGGTTCGTTCGGCCACAGGCATGACGGGTGCCCAGGCAGCCCGCCGCATTTTAGATGCCAATGGTCTGCATAATGTGGCCGTAGAACGCGTCAATGGCTTTTTGTCGGATCACTATGATCCCGGCCATAAAGTGCTGCGTCTGAGCCCGCAGGTGTATGATACACCCAGTTTGGCAGCAGTAGGCGTCGCCGCCCATGAGGCTGGTCATGCTTTGCAAGACAAGGAACACTATCCAGCTCTGAAATTGCGGTCGGCGTTGGTGCCGTCCGTCCAGATTGGCGGCTGGGTTGGCCCGTTGATCTTCTTTGTCGGGTTGAGTTTGAATACAACGCTGGCTTGGGTGGGGTTGATTCTCTTTGGTCTGACGGCGGTCTTTGCGCTCGTCACCTTGCCAGTTGAGTTTGATGCAAGTCGCCGTGCCAAGCAATTGCTGGTCGGCCAGGGAATTCTGGCGCAACAAGAGATCCCAGGTGTCAACGCAGTGCTGGACGCCGCGGCCCTAACCTATGTTGCGGCTGCCATTCAAGCGATCATGACGTTGGCCTATTATGCCTACATTTTGCTGGGTCGCCGTCGCGAATAATGCTCGCCAAGCTTCAGCCATTTCCGTACGCCGAATGATTTTCGTTTGCTAGCGGTAGCGGACAGGATTTTTATGTAGATCGCAATTGCGCATGGCATTGCTGACTAGAAAGGATCGTATCCATGTTTACGAATACACAAATGTTTACCGGATTTCAGCGTCGCAATCGTTCGTTGCGTGGTGCCTCGTGGTTTGTAATGGCACCGGGCATCTTCTTGACGGCGATTGCCGTTGCCATTGTGATCTGGCCAGAGCTATTGGCCTATATGGTGGCAAGCGCGCTGCTTTTTGCTGGAGTTTCCCTGCTGCTATGGGGCTGGAGCCTACGGCAAGCAGAACAGCGCACCACGCAGGATAATGCACAGGTTCAGTACCGAGTTTATTGATGCTGATGCGGTAACCAGATATTGCGCCGTTGATAAGCAATTGGCAAGTCTGTTGCTGATTCGCCATAGCTCATAGAATTGTTCACGGAATGGCCCGAGGAACACGCTTCCTTGGGCCATTTTCTTTGTGTGCAAGACGCAAACTACGCTTTTTGCTTGGGCATTTTGTGTTAAATTGCGAAAAATCTGCGTGGAAACTTACGCGGTCTTGTGTAATTGGCGTAACTAACTGGTTTGTGCTAAAATACACAATAATTCGCAAAATGTTCTGTGAATGTGGCACTGCTTGCAATACAAACTTCGCTTGGTAGGATAATCTCATGTTTATACTCAATCGGTCGGCATGGTAGGGAAACCTGCTTGTTCGAAACGAATGCAGCGAATGTGGTTTATTCTCAACAACGTTCTCAGTACAATAGGCGGGCCAAGTTTGTGAAAGTCTGAAAGCTCTTGCCACCGATTCGGGAGCGCAATCGTGCCAGGGGCCATCTTATGTCTGTGTCTAAAGAGGGCAAAGGTGAACGAAATAGAAATTCCTGATATTGTGATTGGGCGATTGCCGGTCTATCTGAGAACGTTAAAGCAGCTAGTCAACCAGGGCCATGAAGTTACCTCCAGCCAAGAGTTGGGGGAACTGCTCGGGATTAGTTCCGCGCAAATCCGCAAGGATCTCAGTCACTTTGGCGAATTTGGCAAACAGGGCACGGGGTACAATACCGTGTTTCTCTGTAACCAATTAGAAGAAATTCTCCAAGTGGATTGTGTCTGGCCGGTTGTGCTGGTGGGCGCGGGCTATCTGGGCCACGCGCTAGCTAGTTATAATGGCTTTGAAAACCGGGGCTTTCGCATTGTTGGCGTGTTTGACAGCAGCACGGAGAAGTTAGGCGCAGACATTGGGCACCTTGCGGTGCAGTCGGTAGAAAACATCGGGCCGGTTGTCAGCGAATATGGCTGCCAAATTGCCATTATCGCCGTGCCCGCACCTGGCGCACAAACCGTTGCCGATCAACTGGTAGCGGCGGGCATTAAAAGCATTCTTTGCTATGCACCCACAACGCTAAACTTGCCAAAAGAGATTCGGGTTGAGTACATTGATCCCGTGATTCACTTTCAGCATATGACCTTTTACTTGAAAAAAGGCTGTGTCGAGCTTTAGCAATTAGCCAAGGGGTTTTTTGCGTGCCAGACCCTGCGCACGTGGATAAAGGTTCGGCGTTGGCCGGACCTTTTTAATTAAAAAGAGAAAGCGTTGCTCATCCAAAAAGGGCACCTTGGTTGGTGCCATGCGCACAATTTCGCCACCCAGGATCTCAATCGCTTTGTGTGCCGCCACGAATTCTTGGGGGGCGCTGGCACCTTTGTAAACGACGATCAACCCGCCTGTACGTGCCAATGGCAATAGATACTCGGCCAGGGTATTCATGGGTGCAACCGCGCGCGCCGTAACCAGATCAAATTGGCCGCGATGATCATTCTGACGCCCTAATTCTTCGGCGCGTCCTTGCACTACTTGCATTCCTGGCAAACTCAATTTTTGCACCATCTGCCGTAGAAACAGGATCTTTTTGCCGGTGCCATCCATCAGCGTCCACTTGAGGCGCGGAGCAGCAATTTTCAGGGGAATGCCCGGAAAGCCCGCGCCCGTGCCCACATCAATACAGTGCAGCGCACGCGCGAGTGGCAACGCTTCGCCTATTTCTTCCGCCAACAAGGGCAGGCTCACCAAGCTGTCGAGGAAATGCTTGGTTTGCACTTCTTGCAGTTCGGTAATCGCGGTTAAATTAAACTTCTCGTTCCACGTCACAATTTCTTGATAGAAGAGCGCGAACTGAGCGACCTGTTGCGGCGTCAACGTGATCCCAAGCTGTGTGCAACCATTCTGCAACAGCGTGAGGTCCGGCGGGGTTATGGGTGAATCGGTGGGCAAGCCCATAGATGGTGTAGATTGTTTGGCGATTTCCATAGCCGAATTGTAGCACAACTCCGGATGGGCTGCAATCAATTGAGGTTCATACGCGGGTCAAGCGCGTCGCGCAAACCGTCGCCGATAAAGTTGATCGCCAGCACACAGAGACTGATCATCAGCCCGGGTGGCAACCACAACCAGGGAAACGATTCAATCAGCTCAATCGATTGCGCTTCATTGAGCATGTTTCCCCAACTTGGCGTAGGAATTTGTACGCCCAAGCCGAGAAAGCTCAAGCCCGCTTCGGTTAAAATCGCACCGGCAATGCCAAAGCTACCGGCCACAATAATGGGAGCCATGACGCTGGGCAAAATATGGCGGCGCAGAATACGCCCTTGTGGAATGCCCACTGCTTCCGCAGCCAGGATAAAGTCCATCGCGCGCACCGAAAGAATCTGGCCGCGCACCAGGCGCGCAATTCCCGTCCAGCTAATCAGCCCAATCGCCATCATCGCGTTGAAGATGCCTGGCCCAATAATCGCCACAATGCTGATCAAAATTACCAACACGGGGAAGGCCATCACCGTATCGGTAATACGCATGATCACGATATCGAACTTGCCGCCATAATAGCCAGCAATGCTGCCTAAGAGGGTGCCGATGCTCATAAAGATTGTCACCGCGGCCAACCCCACCGCGATCGAAACACGGCCACCATAGATCAAGCGGCTCCACACGTCGCGGCCAATCAGGTCGGTGCCCAAAATATGCGCGGCGCTGGGTGGCTGACGCACTTCACGCAAACTTGTCCGCACCGGCGAGATCGGGGCAATTACGGAGGCCAAGGGAAAAACGCCCAAGATGACGACAATGATAAAAAGGGTGCTGCCTACCGCCAATTTGTGGCGCAAAAAGCGCGTAAAGGCGCGGCGTCCTGGGGACTGAATTTGTACTTTTTTCTGCCCGCTCAACAGAGACGCTGCACGCAGTTCACCCGACGACGCGTTTGCTTGTACACTCAAGGTAACCTATCTCCTGCTATCCTGATAGTATGGCGAAACTTATTCATAGCGAATGCGCGGATCGACAACGGCATAGGCCAGATCGGTGAACAGATTGCTCACCACGATCAACAAGGCGGAGATCAACACCATCCCCATGATCAACGGGTAATCGCGCGTGCTCACACCGTCTAGATAGAGAATGCCCATGCCCGGCCAATTAAAGATATTCTCGATAATGATCGCACCCCCAAAGAGACTCGGCAGGCGCAACCCGAGGATGGTAATCACCGGCAACAGCGCGTTGCGTAGCGCATGGCGAATGATGATCGTCTGTTGGCCCAGCCCTTTGCTGCGCGCCGTGACCATATAATCCAACTTGATGACTTCGAGCATGCTCGATCGGGTGTAGCGCATAACCGAGGCCGTACTTTCGATGCCCAGCACCAGCGCAGGCAAGGCCAAGTGGTGCACCTGATCCCAGAGACCGCCCCAAAAGCCAAAGGTTTGGCCGGGCGTGCTATAGCCGCTGGTGGGAAACCAACCCAGTTTGACGGCGAATAGGTAAATCACCGCAATCGCGGCAAAGAACCCCGGCACCGAGATTCCAATAAAGACAAAGGTGGTTAGAAAGTAATCTAGCCGCGAATATTGGCGCAGAGCCGAATAGATGCCAAAGGGAATCCCCAACACAATCGAAATTGTTAGCGCCGCCAACATCAGTTGGATCGTGGCCGGCAGGCGGCGTCCGATCTCTTCGGCCACGGGCACGCGGCTGCGAATACGCACACCCATGTTGCCTTGGGCCAGACCAGACATCCACTGCAAATAGCGCACGGGTGGCGGTTGATCCAAACCATATTGGGCGCGCAGGGTCGCGGTATCCAGTTCACCCGCTAACCCCGATTCCTGCTGCGACAACAACATGGACGAAACAGCATCGCCGGGGGCCAATTCGGTAAAGGTAAAGGTGATAATGGTAATCCCGATCAAAACGGGGATCGCCTGGAAAATCCGTCGCAGAATATAACGATTCATACAGAACTCAGCTAATGATCAAGACTTATAGGCGTTACGCAGTTGCCTGGGAACGCCAGCATCCTGCCGGCCTGCCAACTGCGTACCGCCTAACTTAATTGCAAATTACGAATGACCAATGACAAAGGACTGAGTAATACGCAATGATTCACGCGTTACTCAGTCAGTGATCATCGATCCACTATTGGGCCAACCACCACGTATGCGGGTTGCGTTCCGGCCAGGTGATGTTGGTCCACTGGCGGAATTGGTAGTTGCAGACATTTTTGTTGATCGCATGGCGTCGATCCTGCTGGAAGAGCGTCATGTGCAACACTTCGTCACTGGTAATTTCGCTAATTTCCTGCCACAATGCTTTGCGCTTTTCGCCATCGGGTTCGATCAGCGAAGCGCTCACCATTTCGTCCACTTCTTCGTTGCAATATTGCGAGCCATTAAAACCTTGGGGAGGCATATTGGTACACGCATAGCGTGGGTATTCGAAGGGTGACGCCACACCACAACAGCCATAGCCCAGATCAAAGTCGGGGTTTTCATAGAAGCGCGCCACAAAGGTTGGCCCATCCATGTGCTCAATTGCCACTTTGATACCCACATCGGCCCAATATTGTTGCATGGCGGCGACCACGCTGCGATCCAACTCAGTTTGATAGTAGGTGATGAATTTGAGTTCCTGGTTGGGATCCCAACCCGCTTCGGCCAACAGGGCTTTGGCTTTCTCTGGATCATACGCATAGGTCGTCATGTCCGGGCTGGTCCAGTCATGATTGGGGTCGATGTTGGCATATTCATAGGGTAGCGCTTGGCTCAATCCATAAATACCCTCAGCCATTGCCGTGCGATCCAGCGCGTAGATCAACGCCTGGAGCACGCGCTTGTCGGTCAGGCGTGTATGATTGGGCCAAATGGCCATGGCCCCAGGCAGTGGGGCACCAATCACGGTCAACTCAGCATTTTCTTCCACTCGCTCGCGATCCAGACCGTTCACCATGCTACCCACTTGGATTTCACCGGCTTCCAAGCCCGGCATCCAGGAAGCTACCGCATCCAGACCAATGCGGAAGATCAACCGATCCAAATGGGGACGGCCTTGATAGTAATCCTCGAAGGCTTCTAGAATGTAGAATTGATCGGGCTCAAATTCGCCCATCTTGAAGGGGCCCGAGCCGATAATTTTTTCGCGGGCAAATTCCGATTCGCGCATTTCGACAAAGGGGATGCCCTCCCAGATGTGCTTCGGAAACAGATTCAACCCGCCCATGCCATAGAAGAAATCGGCGCGTGGCTCCTTGAGCGTAATCTCAACGGTGAAGTCATCGATCACTTTGATGCCCGTAATCTCGTCAGCTTCATTGGCGGCAAATTCATCGGTGCCGGCAATGTTGAAGAGGGGCAGGGTAGTGCGCGTTGGAATGTTGGTGTCGGGATGCCAGAACATTTCAATCGTCCACTTGATATCATCGGCCATCAACGGTTCACCGTCGTGCCACAACACATCCTTGCGCAAGTAATAGGTGAATGTCAAGCCATCTTCCGAGATTTCCCAGCGTTCGGCCACATCGGGGATGATTTCCAGCGTGTTAATATCCAGATCGACCAGTTGGCTGAAGACAAAACTTTCGTTGGTCGAAGAACGCGACAGCCAGTTCTCGCCGATCATGGCGGCATCGGCAAAAGCCAGGGTCAAGGTGCCGCCGTCGACCGGTTCACCTTCGCATTGATTGATCCAGGTTTCGCCGCTGGCCATGGCTTCGGCGGCTGGTGCTGCGGTCGCTGCCGTCTCAGCGGCTGGCGCGGTCGTGGCGGCAGGTTCGGCCGCAGGGGCGGTATCTTCGGTGGGCACTAAGCTCGCGCAGCCAGCCATAAGCAGGCCCAGCACAACGATTAGGGCGAACCATACAAGATGAACTTTTCGAATCATGTTGCCTCCTTGCATAGAAAACTTCGAGATGATGGAAATGATAAGGACAAACCGCAAGCCGCATCGCTGCAAAGTGCGCAACCGAGCAGAGGAATACAGAATTTGCGCAAGGGTACACACTTTCGCTGACGGACTATCCCGGGGTGAAGAACCTAACTATACTATGCTTATATCTGCGTGTCAAAGCCCATTTTTTTAACCTAGGCATTGGCCGATGACCAGTCAAAAAAGACGCTCATCCAACCAGCGCCGCCATTCATCATCAGGTCATAGAGCGCGGGCGCTTCGCGATAGGGCACAACATGGCTGATCAGCGGTTTTACGTGCAACTCGCCACGCGCAATTAGCTCCATGATCACCTGTTGGTTGCGTGGACGGCTCCACGGCCAATAGGGATGCGCTTCGGCCATGCCTGTTTGGTAGGAACCGCGCAGCGTGATCTCGCGGCGAAAGAGTTCTTGCGACTCGATGGGTACCGAACCCGCGGTAGCCCCCACCAAGATAATCCGCCCTCGATCCGCGGCGGCTTTGATCATGGTGGGATAGATATTGATGTTTGAGGAGCAATGCAGCTGTGCTTCTGCGCCAGCGCCGGGCTCCAACCCAGGCAAAAAATTGCGATAGCGCCACGGCAATTGTGTCAGACTGCGGATCCGCGCCGGCACATCCTCTTGGGCGGCATCAATCGTTGCGGTTGCACCCAAGCTACGCGCCAACGCCAGGCGCTCGTCGAGCATATCCACCCCAATCACCGGGTGTGCGCCCGAAAGCCGACAGAGTTGCGTCACCAGCAAGCCAATCACACCCAACCCATGCACAGCAACCGATTCACCCAGTTGGAGCTGGGCCAAGCGCACGCCATGCAGCGCAATATCGCCCAACACAGCAAAGGCCGCTTCGGTGTCACTCAGGTTATCTGGCACTTTTTGAATGGCATAATCCTGACCAATACTTGCGGGCTGCATAATCTTGGCGGGCGTCACCAGCCAATATGTGCCATGATTGCCGCTGCACAGCACACGATCGCCAGGGACGAAATTGGTAATTTGGTCTCCGACTGCTTCAACATAGCCAATCGCCGTATAGCCCATTCCCTGGGGCGAAAAGGTGCGCTGTACCTCGGCTGTGGCCGTGCGCCGCCGCCGAATGCCATTCATTTCGGAACCGGCACTTACCTGGGTCAATACGATGCGCACCAACACTTGATCAGGTGCCGGATCGGGAATCGTCACCGTTTCAAGGTGGGTCTGTCCATTCGGCTCTACCACGAGCCGTTCACCGCGTCTACTCATCGATCCACTCCTATTCCTGGCCACGGATTTCACGAATCCCACGGATGAAAACGAAAATCTGTGGTAGCTGCTGGAAACCCGCTGGTTGCCGTGGTTGCTACTCTCTTTCTCGGTTTTACTTGGATGCCACTGCGAATAGAAAATCGCGCAATGCCAACGCGCCGGGGAACCTATGCGGCTGGCGGATCAAACGCTGGCAGAGGTTGAATGCCGCTATTATAGCGGAGATAGAGCGCCAATGCAAACTCACAAAAAATGATATGCCCTGTTTTTTAGACATACGCGCCAACCGGCCAATGGGCCAACTTGGTACCTCTGCTTATTTACCGTAGAGCCAATTCTGGAAATTGCCAGTTGTAGGTATACAATAGCAACATTGGCCGATCTAACTGCGCAGGATACGATAGGATGCCCACGCCTCCATGAATTGGGTGAAGTCTTGGATACGTTACCTCTTTTGGAATAGTCTAGAGCGACGGCTGCGCACAGCATGGCGCGTGGCGCTCTATTCTGCCCTTTGGGTGATGATCCAAGTTGTTTCTGCCGTGGTCATCAAATCCCCCGCAACCACCGCCCTCGCCATCTTTTTCCCCGCCTTTGCGCTGATCGCGGGTGCCCTACTCTTCTATGCCGTCAACTTGCTGTTGGTGATCAGCATGACCTGGCTAGTAACTCGCCAGATCGACCAGCGCGCGCTGACGGATATTGGGTTGCGGTTGGATGGCCGCTGGGTTGCCGATCTGTGCTTTGGCTTGTTGCTGGGCGCAGGCCTGATGACGCTGATTTTTCTAGCAGAACTGGGGCTCGGCTGGCTCAGTATCACGGCCTATCTCCATACGACAGTGCCGAACACACCCTTTCGCGTGGCAATTTGGCAGCCAATTTTTCTCTTTCTCGCCGTTGGCATCAACGAAGAAATTTTGTCGCGCGGCTATCAATTGCGCAATTTGGCAGAAGGCCTCAACAGTTCCGTCATCAGCCCGCAAAGCGCAGTGATCATCGCCTGGCTGCTCTCGTCGCTCATCTTCGGGTTTCTGCACATTTTCAACCCCAATAGCACTTGGGTAAGCACGCTGGCCCTGATGTTGGCCGGGATTATGCTGGGGCTCGGCTACGTGTTGACGGGGCGCTTGGGCTTACCGATTGGGTTACATATTACCTGGAATTTCTTTCAAGGCAGTGTCTACGGCTTTCGGGTCAGCGGCAATGATCTGAGCAACACCAGCTTTATGACCATCGAGCAGACGGGCCCATCGCTATGGACCGGCGGTGCATTTGGCCCAGAAGCCGGCTTAATTGGCATTGTGGCGTTGCTCCTGGGCATGCTCTTGATCGGCGGCTGGGTGCAGGGACGCTATGGGACAATCGCAATCCAGCCCGCGCTGGCGCGCTATCACGATGTGCGCCAATCCCTTTCTACAGAAAAATGACAGCGAGATAGAGGAGTCTTCCATGACGAATAAACTATGGGGTGGCCGGTTTACGGGTGCCACCGATCCCTTAATGGAGCAATTCAATGCCTCAATCGGCTTTGACAAGCGCTTTTGGGCGGTTGATATTCGGGGCAGCCAAGCCTACGCCCAAGGATTGGCGCGTGCAGGCATCTTGACCCAAGACGAGGCCGCGCAGATTGTGGCGGGGCTGGATCAAGTGGCAGCCGAGTGGCAGCAGGACAAATTTGTGCTCCAGCCCAATGACGAAGATATTCACACCGCCAACGAGCGCCGCCTGACCGAGTTGATCGGTAGCGTGGCGGGCAAATTGCACACAGGTCGCAGCCGCAACGACCAGATCGCCACCGATGTGCGCCTGTGGCTGCGCGCAGAAATTGCCCAGATCCAGCAACATCTCCAACAATTGATCCGCGTGACCGTGGATCGCGCCGAGGTGGAAATTGATCTGCTCATGCCTGGCTACACCCATCTGCAACGCGCCCAGCCCATTCGCTGGAGCCATTGGTTGCTCAGCCATGCCTGGGCCTGGCAGCGCGATGACGAACGCTTGACAGAGTTGACTCAACGTGTCAATGTAATGCCGCTGGGCAGTGGCGCGCTGGCGGGCAATCCCTTCCGCGTCGATCGTCAGCAGATGGCCGCCGACCTCGGTTTTCGGGATATTACGCATAACAGCCTGGATGGTGTCAGCGATCGCGATTTTATTGCCGAATTTCTCTTCTGGTCCACGCTGAGCATGGTCCATCTCAGCCGTCTGGCCGAGGATCTGATCATCTACAGCAGCGTCGAGTTTGGCTTTGTCACCCTGGCCGATGCCTACAGCACCGGCAGCAGCATTATGCCGCAAAAGAAAAATCCCGATGCGCTCGAACTGTTGCGCGGCAAGTCGGGCCGCGTGTTGGGCAATGCAACCGGCTTGATGGCGACGCTCAAAGGCTTGCCCACCTCCTATAACAAGGATTTGCAAGAGGATAAGGAACCGCTCTTTGATACGATCCACAGTGTCAGCAGTGCGCTGCAAATCGCGTGTGGCGTGATCTCCACCATGAGCCCCAACCCCAACGCGTTGCGCGCCGCGCTCTCGCCCGAGTTGCTGGCAACCGATCTGGCTGAATATTTGGTGCGCAAAGGGGTGCCCTTCCGCGAGACCCATCATGTGGCCGGGGCTGCCGTGCGCATGGCCGAGATGCAAGCAGTGCCCCTCTCCGAGCTCACGCTAGAGGATCTACAAACGCTGCACGATGCCTTTACCGAAGATGTGGTGAATGTATGGAATTTTGAACAGAGCGTCGATCAACGCGACGCCGCCGGTGGCACCAGCCGCCGGGCGGTGCTCGAACAGATAGTGCTCTTGCGCGCATGGCTGGGTGCGTAAGAAGATAGGCTTGCTGGTTCCCGCGCTCTGCGTGGGAATCCAAACTGGCCGCTCCGCGTCCAGGGCGCAGAGCGTGGAACGAGCAGTGAGAGCTAGACTGCAATCACCGCCGCGTCGGTGACGACAAAGACGCGCTCGCCCCGTTGTGGACGAATCGTGCCGTGATCGATAAAGTCACCAAAGGCCGGCAACACGCCACAGCGTTCCCCAAACCAGAAACAGGGTAATTTCAGCGACTGGCGACCTTTGCCAGTCAGTTGCACGGCAGGGTGGAGATGTCCGGCTAGCGCGTAGCCTACATCCGGCAGTACCGGTTCATGGGCCAGCACCCAAACGGGGCCAGGTGTGGGGCCATCCACCACCTCGATGCGCCAGTCGGCGGGCGGATCACCGGCGTGGCGATCATGATTGCCGCGGATCAGGTAGATATCTAGCATTGCACATTGCGCGCGCCAGGCACTGACAGCGTTCAATACAGCCGGGTCACGTCCCTTGGCCGTATGCAACAAATCACCCAAGATAATCAGCTTGGTCGCGCCTGTGCGATCCAGGGCTTGGCGTAGGCGCTGCAATTCGGCCAGGGTATTGCCTTCGGGCAGCGGGATCGCATGCGCACGAAATGTGGCGGCCTTGCCCAAATGTGGATCGGCGATGAAGAGCGTCTGTGTGCGCGGCCAGAAGAGCGCGCGTTCGGGCAGAAGATGGAGGGTTTCCTGCTGGATCTCAATCACCAAATCGCGCATTACGGTTTCGCTCATTTATTTATCGGCCCATTTCTCATAACGCAATTGCAATTTGCGCACGCGATCTTCCAATGTTTCTGAGCTGACCATGTGGCGCATCCGCTCCACCAACAGCGGAAAAGCAAAGGGTGTTGGGCGCGGCGGCTGAGTGATCGTAATACGGCTGTGGTCAATCCGTTGCAACGCCCTTTGTAATCGGCTGGCTTCCAGTTGGCGCTGAAGCACTTCGCTTTGCGCCTGGGCCAGCAACAGGTTATCCCGATCATAATCTTGCAACACGTCGTAGACCAAACCGCTGGATGCCTGCAACTGTTTGATCGTCTTCTGGCCGCCAGGGAAACGCTGAATCACCAACCCAGCCACGCGTGCGATCTCGCGGAATTGACGCTTGGCCATTTCGGCAGCGTTCAAACTGTGCAGAATGTCGTCCAACAGGTTGTCGGTGGTGAAAAGTCCCCTTGCCGCTTCTGCATCCAAGGAAACGAGTTCAGGTGAAAGCAATTCAAAGCCATAGTCATTGGCGGCCAAGGTAAAGGTGATTGGCTGCTGGCGTGATAGGCGATCAGCGATCAGCGCGGCCAAGCCTTCATGCACCAAGCGCCCCTCAAAGGGATAGAAGAAGAGGTGATAGCCCTCACGCGTCTTGGTGGCCTCGATCAGCAATTCATCCAACGCAGGGATCGCCGACCAGCGCGCTTGGACGGCAAAGAGTGGCTGGAGCGCGACCATTTCTTGGTCCTGATAAATGCCCTTGCGTGCCTCCGCCAGCCGATTGCGTAGCGCATCGGTCAGTTCGTCGGAGAGGGGCAGGTTGCCACCGGCCCAGCGCGGAATGATGCCTTTGGTCCCTTTGGCGCGGCGCACCCACACCTTCATCTCGCGCAGCCGCACAAATTCCAATAC
>Ga0105049_10007206_pt1 | contig 12915 bp, 9 predicted proteins | sample MAT06_FD_78087 | JGI IMG/M metagenome (GOLD analysis project Ga0105049, IMG submission 78087) | Freshwater microbial communities from Lake Fryxell liftoff mats and glacier meltwater in Antarctica - MAT-06 | ecosystem: Environmental > Aquatic > Freshwater > Ice > Liftoff microbial mat | place...
ACATCGTGTACCAGGCCAGCGATGCGGACTCGCTCGGCCTTGTCGGGGGTGAAGCCGAGCTGGATGCTGATGGCGTGCGAGAGCTGGGCGACGCGCTCGCTGTGGCCGCGGGTATAGGGGTCTTTGGCGTCGATGCTGGAGGTGAGGGCCTTGAGCACGCCCATGGACATGGCGCGTTGCTCGTCGAAGCGGTTGATGTTCTCGTGGAAGGTGCCCAGCAGATCGGCGACCGCTTCAAGGAACTGCATCTCCGGGCTGGCGATCACGGCGTCGCGCCCCTGCTTCTTGCCCGCCACCAGCACGCCGATCACGCGCCCGCAGTAGGCGATCGGCTCGCTGATGACTTCCGAGGCCGCAAGCTGCGCCAGCGCGTCGCGATCAGGCTGCAGCACGCGTGTCCAGTCGTCGCCGGTGCTGCGGAATGCCAGCTCGCTCATGACGCGGCGGAAGTTCGCGTCGTCCTCGATGCCGCTGCCAGCGAGGATGACCTGCCCGCGCAGGGCGGTGTTGATCTGGCTCTCATCGCGGAACTGCACGGCGACGAAACCCATCGGTAGCGCCCGCTTCACGCGCTCGACCAGCGTCGAGATCAGCTCGCGCGGCGCGCCGTCAGAGGCGAGGAACCGCATGATTTGAAAGAGGGTGTAAGTTTCTTCGTAGGACTGCGAGAGCCGGTCGGCAAAGTCGCTAGACAGCCGGCGCTGCTCCTCGATCTCGCGAAGGTCGTTGAACATGTCCAGCGCCGCGACTGCGTCGGCGCTCGCGTCGGCATCGTCGCCTCGTGCAAAGCGCACGAGCACCTCTCGGGCGCCGGGGGCATCGATCGATGAGCCGGCGGCCAGGCGCAGAAACGCGGAAGACTCGATCGACGCCCGGCCCACCGCCAGCGAGCAGATCCAGCGCGGGTCCAGCGCGCCGGGCTCGACGCGGCAGAGCACGCGCACGCCGTCGGTCACGTTCGCGTCGGCGAATCCGCCGCGGTCGAGCTCTTCCAGGCGCATCTGGTCAGCGCGCTGGGCGGCCCGCTGGGCGGCGTGGACGACTAAGGGCGAACCGAGCAAGCCCGCGAGCGTTGTCGTATCGCCCGGGATGAACACCGGCCGGCCACTCTCGTCAACGGACCAGACGCACGCTCGCGCGCGGGCCAACCTTGCGGGGGCCGCGACAGGCCAGTTCTTGGGCGCTGCGCCCGGCGCGGCGGCGCTGGCTTCGGGCGCACCGGGCGTGGAAAGACTGGACGTTGCAGGGAACTGGTCTTGGGTCATGTGGATCTTCCTCGTCGCGGTCTTTCCGGCTCAACGGGGTGGCGGGGTTCGGGACGTTCTTTCGATTCGGCCAATCGTTCAGTCGGTCACGCGGCGTCCCTGAGTGCGTCGGGGTTCGCCCTGTCTCGGATCTGAAGGTGCTGAGTCAGCAGTTCCTGGACAAGGGCGACGATCTCGCGGGCGCTAAAGGGCTTGGAGAGGACGTGCTGGATGTTGGTCGCGGACAGTTCGCTGGGGTTGAGGCGGTGGCCGCGCCCGGTGAGCATGATGACCGGGATGTCTCGCATGGTCGCGTCGGCATATAGGTGCTTGGCCAGTTCGGACCCGGTCATGCGTGGCATGTCGTTATCGGTCAGGACCGCGAAGGGCAAGGACTGCTGGGCGAGGCGCAGGGCTTCCTCGCCGTGAGACGCCGAGAGGACGCGGATCCCAAGTTCGCCGAGCTTCTTGCTGAGCATGAAGGTGACGACCGACTCGTCGTCAACGACCAACAGAACGGGCATGTCCATGTGTGCGCTCCGGGCGGTGTGAACAAGGCGGACTGAACGAGAGACGGGGTGACGGCACAAATGGTCGAGGCCAGGGGCGTGGCGAGGGGCGAGGCGCGAGGGGGCAGGGGGTAGTCGGGCGTGGAATGAGGAAGAGGGGGTAGGTCGGCCTCGCGAACCACGGCATCTCAGGATCGGGCCGCGCAGGCTCCGCGCGTGATGGCGGGGGGGAGTTGGATCGCGCAATCGCGTCCCCGGCTCCGCACGCGCGATAGAGATGTTCAGGCAAGCGTCCGAGAGCGAGACCAGCGCAGGCTCGTGAACCTGATGGTGGAGCGCGAGGGTGTGCCCGTGGCTCTCTTGGGGCCCGTCGAGCCGCTGAGCGTTATCGGATCACCTGGTGCGCGAAGCGCGCGCGCCGCGATGGCGAGCGTCGCGCCCCGGGCCGATCTAGAAGTGGATGCACCCACGCAACGCCCACTCCAAGCCTGCACAGACCTCGCGCAGGCCTCGCGACGTCTTCTCATGCGCGAGAGGGTTCACGCTCGTGGAGCTGACAATCGTCGTTGCGATCATGGCGGTGCTGGCGATGATCGTCGCGCCGCGCTTCGTGTCGGCCCAGTCGCGCTACGAGGCAGAGGGAGCCGCGGCTCGGTTGGCTGGCGATCTGCGATTGCTGCAACGCGTCGCGCGCGAGACCGCGACCCCGCAGACGACGACGCTGGACTTTGAGCGCGTGAGTTACGAGGTGCCGACTTCGGTCGGTGGCGGGCACACGCATGTTCGGCTCGCGGCGGCGCCGTTTCGGGCCCGCCTGGCGGGCGCGACGTGGACCGGCAGCCGGAGCGTGACCTTTGACGCGCTGGGGCGCGCGGGGTCGAGCATGGCGGTGTGCCTCTTCTCGGGAAACAACGCTCGCACCGTTCGCGTGACCGCCGGGTCATCGGTCGTGAGCGTGGATCGCGTCACGTTGCGCGGCCTCACGGCGCTGAGCGCATCTGCGACTCCAGCGCAGTTTCACGCCGCGACGCTGGCCAGGCAGGTGGCGGCGCAGGGTTCGAGCCCGCAGAGTGTCAGCGCCGCGGAACTGACCGCCGCTGGGATCGTGCTGATGGGGGGGGCCAACTGATGCGCGATGCTCGACGAAAGCAGCGGTGTCTCTGCGCGCCGGCGCGGGGGTTCACGTTGATCGAGATGGTGGTCTCGCTCGGCATCGTGTCGATCATCGCGATGGCGTCGGCGGGCGTGATGCGGCTGGCGTCGCGAGCCGCGACGACGCAGGCTGACCCGCTGGCGGAAGCGTCCGGCCCGGGCGAGGCCCTGCGGCAGATTCAGCAGGACCTGCGCCTGGCAACCAGGATCCTGCGCGCGGACACGACGAGCCTGCGCTTCCAAACCCCTGACCGCAATGGCGACGCGCTGCCCGAGACGATCGAGTACGCCTGGAGCGGCGTCGCCGGCGCACAGGCGACGCGCTCGGTCAACGGCTCGCCAGCTTCGACGTTCCTCACCAACGTCACCGGGCTGGATTTCTCGCTCGAGGTCGCGAGCGTCACGGCGGGGGCGTCGGCCTCGAACGTCGCCGAGACGCGGGTTGTCACCGAGCCTACCAGCAGCGGCGGCACCGACGACGTCACGTGCGACCGGGCGGTGGGGATCTATCTTGGCCCGACGCTGGCCAGCAACGTGCGCTCGTGGCGCCCGACGCGAATCCGCGTGCGGATGCAACGCGATGAATCCCCCAGGGGCAACGTGACGGTCCAGCTGCGCATCGCGCAGGGCGATGCTCCCTCCGGCGCGCTGCTGGCGTCGTGGACCTTGAGCGACTCAACCCTGTCGTCCAGCGCCTCGTATCAGACGTTCACTGTGCCCGCGTCGGTCGTGCTTGATCGCGAGACGCCGGTGGCGCTCTCGATCCTCGCGGTCAACCCCTCGACGGGCGTGGAGGTGGTGGCGGCCAAAGACAATCCGCCGACGTCCAACACGTTTGTGACTCAGCTCAACTCCGGTGGGACATCGTGGGTGCGCGTAGCGACAAACGCCGCGTTCGCGGAGTTGTACGCCGAGACGAGCGTGGGTTCGGTTGGCACGACGCAGCAGCGGGCCATACGGGCGAACGTGGGCGTATCGGTGGGGGGCGTGTCTGGTGGCGTGATCCGCGCGAACTTCCCGCTATTGAATCAGCCGCTGATGCCATGAGCAAGACTTGTCAGCCATCTCGAGGTTCGGTCCGGCGTCGTCGCGTTTGCGGGGTGTCGCTTGTTGAGTGCGTGCTGGCGATGGCGGTCTTTGGGGTGTTGATCAGCGGCGTGATGAACACTGCCGGGGCCGCGATCGGGACGCGCGTGGTGGCGGAGCGGCGCGAGCAGGCGCGGGTGATGGGCGAGCAGATGCTCAGCGAGGTAATGGCGAGCCCGTACGACGTGACCACGACGGTCGAGCAGGTGGTCACGGCCAATGTCGCGGTGCTGGGAATCACGCTGGGTGTATCAACCACTCCCCGATTGGTGGTGTCAAACGCCGACTCGGTCGATCGGTACGACGGCTACGCGGACCCGAATCCGGTGAACGCGTCGGGTGACGCAGTGGGGGCCGGCGCGCCCGGGTTCGTGCGGACAGTGTCGGTGGTGCGGGTTTCTGCGAGCGATCCCGGTGCAGCGTCCGTGACGGACACCGGCTTGAAGCGCGTCACTGTCGTCGTCTCGTTTGCGGGCAAGCCGCTTTCGCAGCGTGTCGGCTTCGTCGTCTTGCCCACGCGAGCGTTCTGAAAGGACCTTGTGAAGAAGATCGCCGCACAGAGTGTGCCAGTGAGACCCGGAGCGCCAAGGCGGGCACCCCGGGCCATGATCTACTTTGCGGTCCTGGGCCTGGCGCTGGTGACCGGCGCGATGGCGATCGGCGCGCTGCTTCAGGCCCGCGGGCAGGACCGCGTCGCGCGTATCGGCCAAGACGCTTCGACGGCCCGCGAGCTCAGCGTCGCCGGGATCTCCTACGCGATGGGCGTGATGAACACCGATCGCGCGTGGCGCAGCAAGAAGGGCGCGACGTGGTTCAGCGACGTTTCGATAGGCGGCGGCCGCGTCACGCTCACCGCCACCACCAGCGCCGGCGGCACCAGCATGATGGAACTTGACCCCGTGATCGTCACGTCCACCGCTCAGTTCGGCACCATCACGAGGGCGACTCGCGTCACGATCCTGCCCACGACCGTCGCCGCGGGCGGACTCTCGGCTTCGATCGCCTGCGGCGGCACGATGACGATCACCGGCGCGACCGTCTCGGGCAGCACGGTTCCGATCTACAGCGCCGGCAACATCAGCGCCACCGGGGCGACCATGAACGTCCCCGTCCAATCTGCCCGCACCGCCTCCGGCAGCTTGTATCTCTCCGGTTCGTCGTCGAACGTCAGCGCGCGGACGATCCCCGAGAGCGGCGTGGTGGCCTATTACACGCAGATCGGCACGCCCATACCTCGCGCTTCTCTCCCTCAACTGCTGGGGACGATCGTCGCCAACCGGTTTCTGCTGAGCCCAAGCAACAACCCGTTTGGCACAGCGCTCAACCCGCGCGGGGTGTATGTCGTGGACCTGGCCGGGGCCAACCTGACGATCTCGAACTGCCGCGTCGTCGGAACGCTGGTACTGCGGAACGCGGGAACGGTCACGATCTCCGGCGCGCCGCTGTTTGAGCCAGCAGAGGCGTCGCGCCCGGTGTTGATTGTGCAGGGCCATGTCGTCATCAACACCTCGGCGGCCACGCTGAATGAGAGTGGCGTGCTGCTCGAAGCGGACGTAAACTTCAACCCCGACGGCACGCCTTTTCCCTTCACCGGCGGCAGCAGCAACAGCAACAGGTCCGACACATATCTCCACGGCATCAACGGGCTCGTGTACGCCGAGGGGAACATCGCGGTGAGGGGGACAGCGCGGGTGCGCCAGATCATCGCGGCGAGGAACGTTTCGCTGGAAGGGACACTGACGCTGAACCCCGATCCGACGCTGGCGACTACGCCGCCGCCGGGGTTCTATTGGGTCAATCATGCGCCGCAGAGCGATACTTATGCGCCGCTTCCGTGAGCCGGGCCGGTGACACAGACACTCGGCGCGCCTGCGCCCGCGCTCGCTCCATGCTCGCTCGCTTCAGGAGTAGACCTCCATGAAGACCCGCCGCGTCAGGCGTACTTCCTTGTTGATCATCGACCGCTGCCACTCGCTGACCGAGTCAATCGCGCCGGGCGCGAGCGTCAGGTAGCCGCCAAGCGCCTCGGGCGGGAGCTGGCGGACCAACTCCTGAAATACGCCCAGCTCCATCCCCGCCAGCCCGCAGATGTAGATCAGCGTCCGCGGCGAGCACAGCAATGGCAGCAGCGCCTCGCGATCCGTGCGCAATCGATCCTGCACATACAGCCGGTCGTGCTCGCCATTTCGCTCGCGGCTCACAGCCGGGATGTAGCGGAAGTTCGGATGGTCTCTGGCCAGTTGCAGGAACTGCTGGTGATAGAGCAGATCTGTCTCATAGGGCGCGCCCATGAGCAGCGAGACGCGACTCTGGCAGCCGCTGTGGAGCAGTTCGGTGACCATGCCGCGAAACGGGGCGATGCCGGTGCCGGTGGCGATGAAGACGTACTCGTGCTCGTCAAAGCGTGCGGGCAGGACGAATCGCTTGCCATTGGGCCCGCTGAGCTTGACTTTGTCGCCGACCTTGCGGTCACACAGGTAGTTTGAGCAGACGCCGACGAAAAGCTCGCGCGTCTCCCAGTGCTCTTCGATCGAGCGTTTGACGGTCGTGCTGATGATCTTGCCAGCGCCGTCCTCGCCCAGGCTGGGGCTCGCGAGCGAATACAGGCGCACCTTGTGCAACTTGCCGTTAGCGTCGTTGCCGGGCGTGAGCACGCCGATCGACTGGCCGGCCAAGCAATGGCCCTCCAAGGGCGTGCCGCTGACATCGATCTCAATATGCCGCACCACACCCGCGGCCTTCTTCCCCGCAGTGCAGATCTCGCTCTTGACGATCGTGCCCTCGCACGGCTCGGTCGGGCGACACAGGTGCATCTCCGCCTGGCGGAGCACGGGCTCGGCAATCTCAGGCCCACCAGGGGCAGCGCTCATCATGCCCGAACATAGACCCGGCGCGCATCGACTTCAACAGCACCGCCCCCGGTCCCTGTACAATCTGGGTACACCCGCCAGGCAATTCTGTCCCGTGTGCCCGCCCCGACTCTCCCTCGATCTCTCGATTCCTCCCCCCTCCTTCCGGAGACGCCATGACAACGTTCCTCTGCACACCGCTCATGCTTGTATCCCTCGCGTATTCCGCCGCCCCCGTCGCGCCGGTGCCCCCGGCACCATCGACCGCAGTCCGCCCCGTCATCGAGACGCTTCACGGCGTCAGCATCACCGACAACTACCGCTGGCTGGAAGGGGACAACTCCAAGCCTGACCAAATGGGCACAACCAACAAGGAAGTCAGCGAGTGGACGGACTTGCAGAACGCCTACACCCGCACAGTGCTTGACAACCTGCCCGGGCGCAAGGCGTTGGAGGACAAGCTCCGCCCGCTGATGGAAGTCGGCTCGGTCAGCGCGCCGCGCATGGCCAGGGAGTCGTACTTCTACTCCAAGCGCGAGGGGAACGAGAACCAGGCCCGAGTGCTCGTGCGCCAGGGGTATCAGGGCGAGCCGCGCGTCCTGCTTGACCCGGCGAAGATCGATCCCTCGGGCCTCACCACGATCTCGTGGTACGTGCCCTCTGATGACGCAACGCTGCTGGCCTATGGCACGTATCGCGCCGGCGATGAGCTCTCGGTGGCGCGGGTGATCGACGTCGCCACCGGCGCATCGCTCCCGGTGACGGTCGGCTCCAAGGTCTCCAGCTTCGACTGGATGCCCGACAACTCCGGCTTCCTCTATCGAAACCTCGCGGACGTCGGCAACCCCTACAGCGGGCAGGTCCGCTTCGTGAAGCTTGAGCCCAAGAGCAACGCCTTCGCCTCCGACACGCTGGTGATGCGCTCGTTCACCCCCGAGGAGAACAAGGCCCTGGCCACGACGTACGGCCCGGGCGCAGGCCTCAGCAAAGACGGCAAGTACCTCGTGCTCTCCTATTGGACCGACACGCGAAACAACGATCTGTGGGTCGCATCCGCCGATGAGTTCCGCAAGTCCGGCGTCGTCACGCGCATCCCGCTGGTGGTCAACAGCAAGGCAGCCTCCAACGCCGAGATCATCAACGACATCGCGTACATCACCACCACGCTCGGCGCGCCGAACGGGCGCGTGATGCGCCGTTCGATGCTCGATCCGGCCGGGCAGTTGCTCAAGACCCCGAGCATGCGCGAGCTGATCCCCGAGCGGAAAGACGCCGTGATCGAGGGCGTGTCGATCGCCAAGGGCATCATCGCGGTGGACTATCTCAAGAACGCCAGCACGCTGATCGAGCTGTTTGATCTGGACGGCAAGCCGCTGGGCCAGCTCAAACTCCCGGGCATCGGCACCGCGAGCCTGTCAACGGACTCTGACCGCACCGAGGCGTTCCTCTCGTTTACGAGTTACAACTATCCGACCACGGTCTTCCGCGTTGACCTCGCCGCGCCCGCCGCAGAGCCGGCGCTTTGGGAGCAGCCCGCGGTGCCGGTAGATCCCACCTCCGTTGAAGTGAAGCAGGAGTGGTACCCCAGCAAAGACGGCACCAAGATCTCGATGTTCATCATCCACAAGAAGGGTCTGAAGCTCGACGGCTCAAACCCCACCATCCTCTACGGCTACGGCGGGTTTAATGTCCCGCTCACCCCGGGTTTCAGCGCCCCGCTCTTCCAATGGTTTGACGCAGGCGGCGTCTACGCCGTCGCCAACCTGCGCGGCGGGGGCGAATACGGCAAAGACTGGCACGACGCCGGAAAGCTCGATAAGAAGCAGAACGTCTTCGACGACTTCATCGCCGCCGCGGAGTACCTGATCCAGAAGCAGTACACCAGCTCGCCCAAGCTCGCAGTAGTGGGCGGCAGCAACGGCGGCCTGCTCACCGGCGCATTCGTCGCGCAGCGACCGGACCTCGCCGCCGCCGCGATCAGCGCCGTGCCGCTGCTGGACATGATCCGCTATCAATCGTTCCTCATGGCCCGCTACTGGGTCCCGGAATATGGGAGCAGCGAAGACGCGTCGCAGTTCAAGGCCCTGATGGCCTACTCGCCCTATCACAACCTCAAGAAGGGCACCAAGTACCCCGCGGTCATGGTCACTGCGGGCGAGAACGACTCACGCGTCCACCCGCTACACGCCCGCAAGATGGTCGCCGCGTTGCGCGAAACGACGTCCAGCGATCAGTCGCTCCAGCCGATCTTGCTGTGGGTCGATCGCGAGGCCGGTCATGGGCAGGGCAAGCCGCTGAACCTCCGCATTCGCGACGCCGCGGACCAGCGCATCTTCCTGATGTGGCAGCTCGGCATGCTGAACTGATCGGGCGGCCACCCTCTGGTTGGCCCGCCTCTCCTGGTGGCCCGCCTCTCTGAGGCGGGTCGCAGACAACCCACCAGCACCCCCGCCCAGAACCCGCCCGGTTCCTTGTTTTGCATCCGCACTCGACCCACTCCACGAACTCAATGCCTCACCCCGGCATGGCAAATCGCCCGGCCAGCTCACGCACCCTCTCGCGTACGATGGCTATTACACCGCTCTCGCCCTTGGCGCTGAGCACGTCGTCGATCAAGCCGCCGATCGCGTCCATCTCCGGCGCGCCCATGCCCCGGGTGGTGGTAGCCGGCGTGCCCAGACGAATGCCGCTGGTGAACTTCGGCGGGCGCGGGTCGCTGGGGATGCCGTTCTTGTTGCAGATCAGCCCCGCGCCCTCCAGCCACTTCTCCGCGTCTGCCCCGGTCAAGTCCGCGTTCTTCGGGCGCAGGTCGACCAGCATGAGGTGGTTGTCGGTGCCGCCGGTGGTGATGCGATAGCCGCGCTTAGTGAGCGACGCCGCGAGGGCCTTGGCGTTGACCACGATGCGCTTCTGATAGCCGACAAACTCGGGCTTGAGCGCCTCGCCGAACGCGACGGCCTTGCTGGCGATCACGTGCATCAGCGGCCCGCCCTGCACACCCGGGAACACCGCTTTGTCGATCTTCTTGGCCAGCTCCTCGTCGTTCGTCATGATCAGCCCGCCGCGCGGCCCGCGCAGCGTCTTGTGCGTCGTCGTGGTCACGATGTGCGCATGCGGGAACGGGCTCGGGTGGGCGCAGCCGGCGTGCGTACACAGCCCGGCGATGTGCGCGATGTCCGCAACCAGCAGCGCCCCGACCTCATCGGCGATCTTGCGGAACACGTCAAAGCGGATCACGCGCGGGTACGCGGAGTAGCCGCACATCAGCACCTTGGGCTTGTGCTCAAGCACGACGGAGCGGACGGCGTCGTAGTCGATCTGCTCAAACTCCGGGTGGTCCGGCGCATAGTGCAGCGGGTAGAAGACCGGCTTGTGGTAGACGCCGGAGAAGTTGATCGACATGCCGTGCGAGAGGTGCCCGCCGTCCTTCAGCACCAGCGAGCAGAAGGTGTCGCCGGGCTTCATGGTTGCCATGAAGACCGCGGTGTTGGCCTGCGCGCCCGAGTGCGGCTGCACGTTGGCGAACGCGCAACCAAACAGCGCCTTGGCCCGGTCGCGTGCGATGTTCTCGATCGCGTCATGGTGTACGCAGCCGCCGTAGTATCGCGCGCCCGGGTATCCCTCGGCGTATTTGTTCGTCAGCCACGAGCCCATGGTGTGCATCACGGCGGGCGAGACGTGATTCTCGCTGGCGATCAACTCGATCGTCGTCTCCTGGCGCTCACGCTCCAGCGCCATGTGGCGCGCGACCTCGGGGTCGGCGTGATTCAGCAAGTCCAGCAGCGAGTCTGAGAGTGCGTCGTGGCTCATGGGCGCATGGTAGATCGCTCACCGCCAGCGCAGGCAAGCCACCTCTTCACCCTCGCGATCCGGGCATGCCGCTCCTCGCGGCGCTCACTGCGCGCCAACACCGTGCGCATCCCGCGAGTGCATCGCGCGCTCACGCGTCAAGCTGGTGCCAGCGCCGGATCAGTTCGATCCGCGAGCGCACGCCCAGGTTCTTATAGATCCCCTTCACGGCGTCGTGGACCGAGTGCGCGTTCTTGTTCAGTGTCTGGCTGATGTCCTGCTCTTTCATCCCGTCAATGAGCAAGGGGAGCAGCTCGGTCTGCACGGGCGTGAGGCTTTGCAGCATGGTGTGCCGGTGTGCGAGCCCGCGCCCGACGCTCACGTCAAAGCCGCGCTGCAGGAACGGCGCCAGCGCCGCCAAGGCCGTGATGCAGGTTGCCTGGTTCCAGGTGTCAAGCTGAGCGCCGGGCGGCGCGTCGATCTGCACGATCAGGGTCCACGGGTGGGTCGGGCCGCTGATGGTGCGGGCGAGTCGCACAAAGGCCCCGAGGCCCAGCGTTTCGCGCAACGCGGTCAGCGCCGGGACGTGCCCCGCGCCAAATGGCGCACCATCGCCACGCGGCGCAGCCGCGGCGCTACGCGCCGGTGCGACGCCGGTGAGACCGCCCGGCACCGTCGGATCTGATGTTCGATCAATGGCCCCCGGCCGCGCGTCCGTCGATGCGATTGACACCCGCGCGCCGCCCTGCCCGAACGACCCGCGGCAGAACTCGTCCACATCTGGCGGCTGCTCGTTCCAGTTCGGCAGCCGCTCGCCCGGGCAGGCGGTTTGCAAGTGCTGGCGGTAGCGCGTCCGCACGCCGGCGGTGGTGTATCCCGCCAGGGCGGATGCGACACACGACCACGTCAACGCCGTGCGCGGCTCAAAGATCGCCGCCCAGCACCCGAGCGTCATGCTCGCCCGCGCCGCGCTCCCCGGCCCGTGCAACACCAGCGCCTCATCGACCCACGCGCGAGCGGCTGGCGCGACGTGCGCCAGCCAGTCTTCAACGCCCTGGTGCGCGCCGGAGCTGACATCGAGCACGGCGTTACCAAACGCGCGATACCGCGCGAGTGTTTGAAGATCGTCGTCATACCTGACCGTCGCGGGCTCGCCCCGCGGATCGCTACTCATAAAAACTCCGATCCGTCCTGATCCGGGAGGCGTCCAACTCCTAGACACCGCGGAGGTCGAACGCGCCGTTGTTCAGGCTTTTCGGAGGATCATGTCAAAAGGCTTGACCTCGACACATAAATTTGCGAAGACAGTTGTTGCTGACTCAAACTTGTGCGGTTTCCAACTGCATGCTATCCGCCATAGAACGTGGTTGCAGTATGCCCCCTTATTAGGTGTGAACATGTTCGTGGCTACACCGTTCTTTTCGTCAAAGCAAAAAGGGTTCACGACCACCTGCGTAGGGGGTACGGCGCTGCCACGGCTTCAGTCGCCAAAGCATGACATTGTTATAGAAGATTGATGGCGGTCGAATTTCGCCCCGTATTGGCGTGCAATTTGCCCCCCAATCCCACACCCAAGCACCGCTCCGGGTTCACTCACCCGAGCTCGTGCAGCGCGCGACACGCGCTCGCCACGTCGCCAGCCGACCACGCGGCCCGCAGGTCGAGATCCGCGTACACCGCGCGATCGTGGTCGCTGTTCAGCACCACCGCGCGCGGCGACACCAGTAAACACCCCAGCGGCGCTTTCTCGTGCCCGAGGATGAACGTTCCCACGCCCCAGCGTTTCGATAGGGAATCCACCAGCTCCGGGGTCTGGTCTCGCCCCCACACTTGGATGTGCGCCGAGCCGCGCCGTGGCACGAAATCGTCCGCGCCCAGCTCGCGCTCCAACACCGCCGGGTCGAACCGGTCCCACAAGTCCGGGCCGGGAAGCGAATGTGCGCACAGCAAGTCGCCCGGTGAACCGTCTTCGAGCGCACTTCCCGCGCCGACGAACCGCACCGCCAGCGGCAAGGAGCGAATGAACTCGCCGATGGCGTCTTGAACCCGCGGCCCGTCATCGGGGAAGGCGTATTCGACGCCACGGTTGAAGGCCTTGACGACGTTAACGCCGTCTTTGATGATCCCGGCGCCGACGATCTGAGCCAGTTCGTGGTTGGCCAGCAGCACGTGGACGCGTTCGGGAAAGCGTGACTTGAGGTCGGCGCAGCGCGCCAGCACGCGATACGACAGGTCCATGTCGTTGACGAGTTGGTCCGGGTGGATCAGTTCGTGGAGCGTCAAGTG
>Ga0105049_10007208_pt1 | contig 12914 bp, 16 predicted proteins | sample MAT06_FD_78087 | JGI IMG/M metagenome (GOLD analysis project Ga0105049, IMG submission 78087) | Freshwater microbial communities from Lake Fryxell liftoff mats and glacier meltwater in Antarctica - MAT-06 | ecosystem: Environmental > Aquatic > Freshwater > Ice > Liftoff microbial mat | place...
ACCAAGACCAAGACCAAGACCAAGACCAAGACCAAGACCAAGACCAAGACCAAGACCAAGACCAAGACCAAGACCAAGACCAAGACCAAGACCAAGACCAAGACCAAGACCAAGTAGACCCGCCCGATCGGCTGGCGAGTTGCGCGCGCGAGCGAGCGACATGCCCGGCGCACCGCTGTAGAACCACGACATGCCGCCCATCGTCAGCATCAGAGGCGTCGGCAAGACCTATCCGAACGACTTCGTCGCGTTGAAGAGCGTCGACCTCGACATCGACCGCGGCGAGATCTTCGCGCTGCTCGGCCCCAACGGCGCCGGCAAGACGACGCTGATCAACATCATCTGCGGCATCGTCAACATGAGCCGCGGTGTGATCCTCGCCGACGGCCACGACATCGTGAAGGACTTCCGTGGCGCGCGTTCGAAGATCGGCCTGGTCCCGCAGGAGCTGTCGACCGACGCCTTCGAGACGGTGTGGTCGACGGTGACGTTCTCCCGGGGGCTGTTCGGCAAGAAGGCGAATCCCGCGCACCTCGAGAAGGTCCTGCGGCAGCTATCGCTGTGGGACAAGAAGGCCAGCAAGATCATGACGCTCTCGGGCGGCATGAAGCGGCGCGTGCTGATCGCGAAGGCGCTCTCGCACGAGCCGACGATCCTGTTCCTCGACGAGCCCACCGCCGGCGTCGACGTCGAGCTCCGCCACGACATGTGGAAGATGGTCCGCGAGCTGCGCGACAACGGCGTCACGATCATCTTGACGACCCACTACATCGAAGAGGCCGAGGAGATGGCCGATCGGATCGGCGTGATCAACAAGGGCGCGCTGATCGTCGTGGAAGACAAGTCCACGTTGATGCGGCGGCTCGGCAAGCGCCAGCTCGAGATCGTGCTGCGCGATCCGCTCGCGAAGCTCCCCGACGGCCTCGGTGACAACGTCTCCCTGTCGAAGGACGGCAGCGTGTTGACCTACTCGTTCGACGTCCAGACCGCCGAGACCGGCATCGCGCCCCTGCTCGCCCAGCTCGGCAAGCTCGGCATCGACTTCAAGGATCTACGCTCGAAGGAGTCCTCGCTCGAGGACATCTTCGTCGGCCTCGTGCACGGAGAGAAGTCGTGAACGTCTACGCGATCAAGGCGATCTATCGGTTCGAGATGGCGCGGGCGTTCCGGACCTGGATCCAGAGCATCCTGTCGCCGGTGCTGTCGACGTCGCTGTACTTCGTCGTGTTCGGCGCGGCGATCGGCGGCAAGATCAAGACCATCGACGGCATCGACTACGGCGCGTTCATCATCCCCGGGCTGGTGATGCTGTCGCTGCTCGGCGAGAGCATCTCCAACGCGTCGTTCGCGATCTACCTCCCGAAGTGGTCGGGCACGATCTACGAGCTGTTATCCGCGCCGGTGTCGATGAAGGAGGCGGTGCTCGGCTACATCGGCGCCGCCGCATCGAAGTCCCTGCTGCTCGGCACGCTGATCCTGATCACGGCGCGCGTGTTCGTGCCGTATCACATCGAGCATCCGATCTGGATGGTCGCGTTCCTCGTGCTGACCGCGGTCACGTTCTCGACGTTCGGCTTCATCGTCGGGCTATGGGCCGACAGCTTCCAGAAGCTGCAGACCATCCCGCTCCTCGTGATCACGCCGTTGACGTTCCTCGGCGGTGCGTTCTACTCGATCGACATGCTGCCGGATCCGTGGGACCGGATCGCGCTCGCGAACCCGGTCGTCTATCTGATCTCGGGCATGCGCTGGGCGTTCTACGGCAGGGGCGACGTCGACGTGACGATCAGCTTCGTCGTGATCTGCGTGTTCCTGGTGCTGTGCATGAGCCTGATCGCCTGGATCTTCAAGACCGGCTACAAGCTCAAGAAGTAGTCAGGGCAGCTCGACCCTCGGGAGGTCGAGCGACTTGCTCCACGCGCGCGGGCCCGGCTTGGTGCCCGCATCGAGCTTGTGCGGCGACAGCTTGCCGCGCAGCGTGAGCTTGCCGTGCTTCGCCGGGAGGTCCCACGCCTGGAACGTCAGCGGGCGGAGCATCACCTTGCCGGCCTGCGGATACTCGTACGCGCTCTTGCTGATCGGCACGCGCAGCGTCGCGCCGACCGGCAACGCTACGATGTACGGCGGCCCGCTCGCATGGCTTCCGCCGATGCCCGCCGCGGTGACGACCTTGCCGTCGTCCTCGAGCGTCAGCTGCAGCATATCGCCGACGTAGCCCCACGGCAGGCCGATGCCGCCATCAATGTCGCTGACGTTCTCGATCTCGAGCCAGAGCTCGAGCTGCGGCTGCTTCGCGGCGTCCATCGTCGCCGTGGTGACGAGCCGCGCACGAATGCCGTCGACGGTGCCCGACCAGGCCGATGGTGCAGCGAGCGCGGGGGTGGAGACAGCGAGCAAGGTGGCCGGAAGCAGGAACCGCAGCACGCGCCATCCTACCCCCAGCCGATCTCGAGCTGGAATTCGGTGTACCCACAGAAAGTAGTCGTCGTACGAGCACAGCTCGAGCAGCAGCCGGTGGATCCCATCGGCGCATTCCAAGACCACTCAGGCCCGCCGCGGCTCCTCCCCGATCGTGCGAGCGACGGAACGCCATCATGCGCGGGCCGCTCGAACATTTGCTAGGCCGATGGTGGCAGCGTCTCTGGCATCAGCGTCGGTTGCGCGGGCTCGCCCACGGGCTGGGGATCGACCTTGCCCTTGCGCTTGACCAGCGCGATCACACCGATCACACCGACGGCGACATGCACGCCGCCGATCAGGAGCAGTGCCGGCGCGAGGCCGAGATGTGCTTCGAGCAGCAATGCGAGCCCGAGGAACACGAACACGTAGCCGACCAGGCCGACGAGCACGAAGATCGTGATGTCGAGCGCCGAGCGGCCCTTGGCCTTGGCCGCCTCGATGACGTTCTGCGTCGCGTCCTGGATCGGCTCCGCCGCGGCGCGTGCAGTGTACGCGAACAGCTTCTGCAGGAACCCGGGCTTTCGCGCCATGCCGAACCGACCTTCAAGGGGCATGCCGCGGGGACAGCGTTGTCGTGAATCGTGGGCGACCGCCGTGGGCGCGAGCGCATCACCGCGCAGCCGAGCACATCACGACGAACCGCCGGTGGTATCGATGAGGCGTGTCGACCAGCCCCGTGATCTGCCTGCACAGCGGAGGTTTCACCTCGCGCCAGTCGAAGCCTTCTCGTCGATCGAGGCCCCTGCGTTGGTGATGACAGGATCGCGATCGCCGCTCAGCCAGCAGCGCACCGTCGAGCGGCTCGTCGAGCTGCTCCCGCATGGCACGCTGCGGCGCTTCGACGGCGTCGGGCACATGGCGCCGATCACGCATCACGCGCTGATCGACGCAGCGATCGTGGAGCACGTATGCGCCTCGTGATCCTCGGTGCGGGTGCGATCGGCGGCGTGGTCGGCGGGCTGCTCGCGCGTGCGAAGCGTGACGTCGTGTTGCTCGCGCGTGGCGCACATCTCGAGGCGATTCGCTCGACCGGACTCCGCGTCGAGGGCCCCGACGAGAGCTTCATCGTGCATCCGCCGGTCGCCGAGCGGATCTCCGAGTGGCGCGCCGGCGATGTCGTCGTGCTCGCGGTCAAGACGCAGGATGCCGCGGCCGCACTCCGCCAGCTCGCACCACCACCGCACGTGCCGATCGCGTGCTTCACGAACGGGCTCGAGGCCGAACGAATCGCGCTTCGTCATGCGCGCGAGGTCTATGGCGTGTGCGTGATGATGCCCGCGACTCATCTCTCTCCCGGCCTCGTGCAGGTGTGGGCGGCGCCGATCCCCGGACTGCTCGACGTCGGGCGCTACCCCGATGGTCAGGGCGACCACGCCGACGAGCTCGCCGGCGAGCTGATCGTGGCCGGCTTCTCCGTCGAGGTGCGCACCAACATCATGCGGTGGAAGCGCGGCAAGCTGATCTCGAACCTCGCGAACGGTGCCGAGGCGTTGTGCGGACCGGCGGCGCGTCGGGCTCCGATCGCCGACCGCGCGCGTGCCGAAGCGCGCGCTTGCTTCGAGGCAGCCGGCCTGTCCTGCCCGACCGATGGCGAGGATGCCGCTCGTCGTGCGGGCTTCGAGTCTGCGCCGATCGCGGGCTCGAAGCGGGAGGGCGGCTCGACGTGGCAGAGCCTCGCGCGTGGTGCGGCGACGCTCGAGACCGACTACCTCAATGGCGAGATCGCGATGCTCGGTCGGATGCACGGGGTGCCGACGCCGGTCAACGAAGCACTCCAGCGGCTCGCCTCGGAAGCGGCTGCGCAGGGCCGCGCACCCGGATCGATGACGCTCGACGAGCTGCACGCGCGTGTCGACAAGATGTGATCAGAAGTCCGTGCTGACGCTGACCGCGCTCTGGCCGTCGGCTCTGCAGCTCGCGGCCATCCCCCACCAATGATCTGCGCGATGCGCCCTGTTCGTACCTGCGCGCCGAGGAGCTGGCCCGGAAACGTTCAGGATCAGAGGCAGCACCCCGCATCGTCCTCTGCGACACCACGAGAGACAGCTGCCGGATCTCGCGCCAGTCACCAGAGCCTCGCAGTTCAGCCGCGAACACGCCCGGTATTTGAGCCGCCCGCCGATCAGCGACATCACGCACCGGGACGGGAGGAGCGAATCGGTGTTACCTGTGGCCGGTGCTCGAATTTGAAGTACTCGAACACGCCGAGTCCAAGATCGGCGTTCTGATCCTTCGCCGTCGTAATCCGCCGGAGGATCACGTTATCGAGCTCACCCTCGAGGCGCAGTTCTTGATGAGCAACGTCGTGACGTTCTCCGAGTGCGCGCTCGCGACGCGCGCGATCGAGATGCACGGTGGCAGCAACCTCGACGTGCTGGTCGGCGGCCTCGGCCTCGGCTACACGAACAAGGCTGCGCTCGAGTCGGATCGCGTCGCCAAGCTCGAGTGTGTCGAGCTGGTCGCCGGTGTGATCTCGTGGTTCGAGCGCGGCATCATCCCGCTCGGCAAGGAGCTGATGGCTGATCCGCGACTGAGCGTCGTCGAGGACGATGTCTACCAGCGCCTGCTCAAGCCGCCGGTGAAGACGCACGATCTGATCTTGATCGACGTCGATCACTCTCCCGATTCGCAGCTCGGGCAGTCCAACGACATCATCTACGATCGCCAGGGCCTCACGCTCGCGAAGCAGCACCTCTCGCCAGGCGGCGTGTTCGGGGTGTGGTCGTTCGAGCCGAGCCCGCGGTTCGAGACCGAGCTCCGCGAGATCTTCGACGAGGTTCGCATCCACACGGTCGAGTTCCACAACCCGACGACCGGTGACGACGAGATCAACTGGATCTTTCTCGCGCGGTGATCACCTTCGTCGGGTTCTGATCCGCCCAGGTCGGGCCGCCGCACTGGCGGTTCGCTGAACAACCCGAACCCGACCCTGACGCCGAGCGCCACGGTTTCGATGAAGCACTGATCGCGTCGAAAGCGCGCATGTGCGGGCGCGCAACGGAATGGCGATCGTTGCCGCACCGCGGTACGCGATTCGCGACAGCTCCGGCAGTCGCGTGCGCCGCACGGTGTGCGCGAGGCGCACGAAACGCGAGCGGCGCTCGGTTTGCATCGATTTCGGGAATGACCCCAAAGCGCGATGACAAGAAGAAGCTCGAGGAGCAGCGCGCCACCCGGGAGGCAGCGGTGACCGACCGCCACCTGCGCGAGCAGGTGAAGACCGAAGTCGAGCAGCGGCCATATCTGGATACCGAAGGCGGCGAGTAGGCTGCGCTGATGAACACCACGGACGCACTCGCACGATTTCGCCGCTTCTATGACGAGTTCTCGGCGGCGTGGATCCCACGTCTCGAGGAGCTCTACGCGCCGGGCTTCGCGTTCCAGGACCCGTTTCACGAGATCCGCGGAGATTTCCCCGCGCTGCGCGCGTACTTCAAGCGCGTCCTGGACTCGCTCGCGGTGTCGCGGTTCATCGTCGAGGACGTCTCCACAGGAAGCGACGGCAGCTACGTGCGCTGGCGCTGGGAGTGGAAGCGGCGCGAGAAGGACGACCTCCGCGTCGTCCCTGGGGTCACGCACCTGCGCTTCGATGCCGATGGCAAGATCACGCATCACCGCGATCTGTTCGACGCCGCGAGCGGCTTCTACGAGGCCCTGCCCGTACTCGGCGGGCTGTTGCGCACCGTCCGCCGTCGCGTCGCGGGCTGATCAGACGCTCGCGCCGCAGACCGCCGGCGGCTCGTAGGATGAGACGTTCGCCGCGATCACGTTCGAGCACAACCGCCGACACTTCCCTGCTCGACGACGACCGTGGCTACCCGAGCCGAAGCCATCAAGTCACTTTCAAGTCTGCTGGCGATCGGTATCGTGGGTGATCGTGAGACCTCTGTTCGTCCTGTTCTCGGTCGTGGCCATTGGCTGCGGCGGTGGTGCTGCTGATGACGATGGAATGCTCCCCGATGGTGGTAGCGATCCCACCCCCGACGGCCCCGGGGTCGTCGAGCGAGCGGTGTGCGGCGACGGCCTCCTCGAGACCTCCCAAGGCGTGGTCTGCGACGTCGCCAACGTGGCCGCCGACGACGGTTGCTCCGCCGACTGCACGACCATCGAGGAGGGCTTCGCGTGCGGCACCCCCGGCCAGCTCTGCGTGGTCACCCACGTGTGCGGGAATGGCCTCGTCGAGGACACGGAAGGGTGCGACGACCAGAACACGGTGAGTGGCGATGGTTGCCACGACGACTGCGGCCTCGAACCGGGGTGGAAGTGCGATACCGCCGGGATCCGGTGCACCGCCGCCGCCTGCGGTGACGGCATCGTTGCCGGCTTCGAGGAGTGCGACGACGCCAACGCCGCGACGGCGGGCTGCTCGGCAGCCTGCGCGCTCGAGGCCGGCTTCCAGTGCGCGACGCCAGGCCAGGCCTGCGAGACCACGACGTGCAGCGATGGCCTCACGCAGGGCACCGAGCAGTGCGACGACCAGAACAACGATCTCGGTGACGGCTGCACGCCGCTATGCACGCGCGAGCCGAAGTGTGTCGACGGGGTCTGCGATGCGGTCTGCGGTGATGGCTCGATCCAGGCCGGTGAGGCCTGCGACGACGGCAACCTCAAGTCGTTCGACGGCTGCTCCGCGACGTGCGTCGTCGAGACCGGCTTCACGTGCACGGCGTCGACCACGGTCGAGCCGGACCCGCTGGAGGTCATCATCGTGCTCCGCGATTTCAAGGGAAATGACCTCACCGGCGGCCATGTCGACTTCCAGAACATCAACAAGTCGCAGACCGGCATGACCACCAGCTCGCTGGTCAACAACAAGCCGCAGCTGATCGACACCAACGACTACGGCACCGCGCACACGTCGATCAAGAACCGCGACTCGTTCGCGACCTGGTACCGCGACTCGGCGTTCGCGAAGACCGTCGTCGAGACGATCCCGATGAAGCGCATCGCGGCTGGCACGTACGAGTACGACGAGCCGAACTTCTTCCCGGTCGATGGCAAGGGCTGGCAGGACCCCTCGATCGCGGCTGCCGACAAGGAGATCTCGCGCAACAACGGCCACAACTTCTCGTTCACCTCGGAGCTCCGCTACTGGTTCAAGTGGAACGGCAACGAGAACCTCAAGTTCCGTGGCGACGACGACGTCTGGGTGTTCATCAACGGCAAGCTCGCGGTCGACCTCGGCGGCGTGCACGGCGCGCTGGACGGCGAGATCACGCTGACCTCGCTGGTCAACACCAACAGCGCGCTCGGGATGACGCTCGGCGGCATCTACGAGGTGGTCGTGTTCCAGGCGGAGCGCCACACCACAGCGAGCTCGTACCGGCTGACACTCAAGGGCTTCAACACGTCGAAGAGCGTGTGCGACGACGAGTGCGGCGACGGCCTGACCTCGTCGCAGGAACAGTGCGACGACGGCGTCAACATGGGCGGCTACAACTCGTGCACCGCGATCTGCGGCTTCGGTCCGCGCTGCGGTGATGGGTTCGTCCAGCCCGAGGAGCAATGCGACCTCGGCACGGCGCAGAACACCGGCGCGTACAACGGGTGCAAGCCGAGCTGCGAGCTTGGCCCGCGTTGCGGCGACGGTGTACTGCAGGCGGGCGAGAGCTGCGACGACGGTAACAACACCGAGGGCGACGCCTGCCCCGCGAACTGCTCGACGATCCTGTTCTAGGTGGCTGGTGTCGAAACAGCGCTCCGTGAGCAGTTGGCCGGATCGGATCGGCGGTGAGTCGACCCGAGGTGCCCTGCGCCCGGTGATCGATCACGAACTGACCTGCGCAGGTCAGCCAGCGAACGTCGATAGAGGCAGCATGCGCGCACGTCGTGCAACGCGACCGTCGAAGGCAAACTCCGGCAAGTCGCGGGGTTATCGAAACGATGGGTCGGGTGGTGTCGCTCGGGGAGCGACAGCGGCAACGACGTTCTGTGTCACGGCGTGCGAGTGCACAGCCTGGAACCCCGATTGACTCGACGACCGGAACCGGTCGGAATCAGGAATCGGTGTCGGTCGGAGTCTGCGGATCTGCGTCGACAACAGGAGCTGGAGTGGAGGCGGCGATCTCGGCGAGCTCGGTGCCACCGGCCTGATCCCACGCGATCTGCGGACCCTTTTGATCGGTCGGACTGATGGTGCGGTTGTTGCGGCGCTCCACCTTTTCCTTCGCACGATCCTTGAGCTTCATTTCACGGTTTCGTTTGGCGAACGTTCCTCGTTGATTGGCCATCGTGTCTCCTTGGGCCGAGTGATTCGGCCATTCAATTCAGGACGTTCAGGCCGTCAAGAATTGCCCATATCCCTACCACGCCTGCGGGATGGCGTCGACGTTTCCCGCGCTCCGAGGCAAGCTGCCGTGATGCGCCTCGCGGTGGCACTAATCCTCGCCGGATCAATCAGTTGCAGCAGTTCGTCGGTAGGCGAACCTGTGGTCACGAGTGCGCCCGAGCAGGCGCCGGAGCATGCCGGGATCGCGAAGTTACGCGGGACCACCCCGCCAGCCTGGCAGGTCGATCACTGGCTGAATTCGGAGCCGCGATCGCTCGAGAGTTTGCGTGGTTTGGTCGTGCTTGTTCGGTGGTGGACGGCTGGGTGCCCGGATTGCTCGACCTCGGCGCCGGCACTGCGCGTGTTCCATCGCGACCACGGCCCGAAGGGGCTCGTGGTGATCGGCATGGATCACCATCTCCATCCGGGTGGCGGGTACATCGCAGGCGACCCGGCGTACGCGGAGCTCGATCGAAAGATCGTCGCGCTACTCGCTCGGTGATCACAGCATCGCGGCGGCACCGGCGATCGCGGACACGATCGCGGTGGCCGCGCCGAACACCCGACGCAGGACGTTCGCGGGCACCCGGCTCGGCTTCAGCGAAAACAGCCGGCGGCGTCCGTGCGTCGACTGGAGCGCGCTGCGGACCTCGGCGAGTGACGGCCGGCACAGCGGCTCGCGCGCGAGCATCGCGATCAGCAGCGCGGCCAGCGGCTTCGGGATCTCGCGCCACAGCAGCGACGGATGCGCGGGCGGCGTGCGGAGGTGAAGGCGCGCGAGGTCGACGTCGCTGGCGGACGTGAACGCTGCTTGCCCGAGGAGGAGCCGATACATCACCACGCCGAGCGAGTAGATGTCGGTGGCTGTTGTGATCGGGTCGCCTAGCACCTGCTCGGGCGCGACGTACGACAGCGTTCCCGCAACCATGCCTTGAAACGGATCGGCCTCGCCGGCCACCCGCGCGAAGCCCCAGTCGAGGAGCTTGATGCGCGTGCGAGAGGTCGGCTCGGCGAGCACGAACACGTTGTCGAGCTTGAGATCGCGATGCACGACGCCTGCTTCGTGCGCGACCGCGACGACGTCGCAGAGCTCGAGCAGGATCTCGATCGCGCGCTTGCGATCGACGCCGCCGCGTACGACGAGCTCCGCGAGATTCTCGCCATGCAGTCGCTCCATCACCAGATACGGGCGGTCGTCGTGCGTGCCGGTCGCGAACACGTCAGGGATCGCGGGATGATCGATCAGCTGCACGACGCGCGCTTCGCGCAGGAACAGCTTCGCGCCGATCGAGGGGCCGTCGATCGTCGAGTGCGAGAGCTTGAGCGCGGCGCGCTTGCCGAACTCGCGATGCGAGACCGCGTGCACGGTACTCATGCCGCCGCGACCGAGCTCGAAGCCGACGTGCCAGTCACCGATCAGCGGCACCGACGTGGGCCGCGGGATCGGAGGTGGCTGCGAGGTGGTCCGACGCGGGCGCTCGTGCTCGATCAGCTGCGACAGCTCACCGGTGACATCGTCGATCGACTCGACCGGTGGCTCCGGCAGGTCGATCACCAGTCGCGGGATCGAGAGCATGCGCGATCGAGGGCAGCGGGCGATCGGCGTCAGGGGTGCGAGGCGCGTGCTGGTAGCGGCCGCAATCGTCGGCAGGACGTCGCGCGAAGCCGTGCTCCTGCGCGCACGCGATCGGCGTCGACCCGCGGGGGAGTTCGCCGGTTCGTTCCGCATGATCGTGGTCGCTGCACGAAGCGGACCTAGGTGGATCGGCGAGGTAACGCTGCGCATCCGGCCGGACTTCCCTGGGTCGTGCTGTGCGCTTGCGAGACGTCGTTGTGGGCGAGCACGGTCGCGCCGTGCAACCTACCTACCTCGAGCGATCCATCGCCCGTGACGTCGTTCTTGCTGACGCCGGACCTGGTACGGTGAGGCCGTGCTGATCGCCGTCGAGCGACTGCTGATCAAGATCCGCCAACCCTCGCGCGCGGCGGAGCTGATCGAGTTGCGCCGTCGGTTGCGCGCGGAGCTCGGCGCGAAGATCGACGATGAGGAGCGCAGGCTGGCCGCCGAAGTGCAGACCCGCAAGCTCGCGGTGGTCGCGCAGCTCGACGTAGTGACGTCGTGTGCGTCGTGCGCGAAGGGTGCGCCGTTTCCGAACGGCCACTACACCGGCGGTGATTGCTGCTGCGGGGTGACCAACGAGGTGTTCGACGATCACGAGGTCGGCGCCCTCGCCCACAGCGGCACGCGTGCGCGTGACCTGACGCCGCCGCGCGACGATCACGCGGGTTGTGCGTTTCGTGGAGCACGCGGCTGCAGCCTCGAGATCGTGCATCGCCCCGCACGCTGCGTGCACTACGTGTGCGACACGCTCCGGCACGAGCTCTTCGATCGCGGACGGCTCGATACGATCGAGGCCAACCTCGGAGCGCTCGATCGCGCGATGCAGCAGTTCACCGCGGCGCGCGTCGCACGCCTCGACCGCGAGACGCTGGCACCGCTCGTCGAGGCGATCGAGGCGGCTACGGAGACTTCGGGTCGTGCGTCTTCAAGAACTCGACGAGCGTGATTGGTGGGCCGCTCGGCGGCGCGTACATCCATGACGAGCCAAACTTGTTCTTGCCGAGGCGCTCGAGGAGCTCCGCCTTGGTGCCCGCGCGGAACGTCAGCCACAGCGCTTCCTTGCGCGCGCCGGCAACCCAGTCGGAGATGGCGACGAGATCCTTGAGCTCCTTGTTCAAGATCTTCTCGAGTCCGATCTGACCCGGCTGCGTCTCGAGAAAATCGAGCAGGCTGTCCGCGTAGACGGCGAGCGACTTGTCGCGTGGTGCGCCGAGACCCGCGAGGTCGCGGATCGCGTCGATGTCCTTTGCGAGGCGCGCCATCGTCTCGCCGATCTGCTTCGCGTTCGCGAGGATCGCGGGCAGCTGCTCGGTGACGATCGCGTTGGTGCGCTTGAGCTCCGTGCGCATGTCGTTGACCATCCAGCTCATCACGCCGACGGTGATCGTCGCGACCACGAGCGCGACCCACTTGAAGGGGTCGCGCACGCTACGACTCGCCGGCGAGCGCGAGCGCGAGCAGCGCCATGTCCGCGAACCCGGTCTGCCGCTCGTCGGCGGTGGTCTGCTCGCCGGTCACGAGGTTGTCGCTGACCGTGAGGATCGACAGCGCGCGGGCGCTGCGCCGGGCGGCGAGCGTGTACAGCGCGGCGGTCTCCATCTCGGCGGCGAGCACGCCGTGCTCGGCCCACGGATTCCACCACGTGGTGACGACCGACTCGTCGGGATAGAACGTATCGCTGGTCAGCACCGTACCGGTGCGCACCGGCTTGCCCCACTCGGTGGCGAGCGCGTGAGCGCGAGAGAGCAGGTCGAACGAAGCGGTCGCCGAGAACGTGGCGCCGTTGAACGTCTGCCGGAACATCGCGGAGTCCGTCGACGCCGCCTGGGCGAGCACCAGATCGCGCGTGCGGAGGTCGGCGCGGATCGCACCGCAGGTCCCGATCCGGATCAGCGTGCGGACGTTGTATTGCGACAGCAGCTCTTGGATGTAGATCGCCGCCGACGGCATGCCCATGCCGGTGCTCTGCACCGAGACGCGCACGCCCTTGTGCGTTCCGGTGAAGCCGAGCGCGCCACGCACGCGGTTGTGGCAGACCGCATCGGTCAGAAACTTTTCAGCGATGAACTGTGCGCGCAGCGGATCGCCGGGGAGGAGCACGATCGGCGCGATCTCGCCTGGACGTGCTTCGAGATGAACGGACATCCCCGGACGCTATCACGCGGTCGCGAGCCAGGTCGCGAGCTCGACGGCGCCGCTGCGATGTGCGGCATCGTGCGGTGTCGTGCATCAGGCGCTCTGCGGCCTCGCGTTGACCGCCGTGCGCTGCGCACGTTGGTCGGATCATGCGTCCCGCCGCGCACCACAGCTGATCGGATCATGCGTCCCGCCGCCGCTCCACGGCGAAGCTTCGTCGAGCACGCTCCTTTATACTCGGTCGGTGTCGACCGGCGCTCCACCTTCCCTGCTCCCCACGTGCCGGCACTGCAGCGATCCGGATCTGCGCCACCAGAACGACCACCCACGGCTGTGCTGCGATTGCGATGACCTCTCGCACGGCATGGCTGTCGATGCGCTCGATCAAGAGCGTGCGAAGCGCGGTGCACCGCCGCTGCCGACGTGGCC
>Ga0105049_10007212_pt1 | contig 12911 bp, 9 predicted proteins | sample MAT06_FD_78087 | JGI IMG/M metagenome (GOLD analysis project Ga0105049, IMG submission 78087) | Freshwater microbial communities from Lake Fryxell liftoff mats and glacier meltwater in Antarctica - MAT-06 | ecosystem: Environmental > Aquatic > Freshwater > Ice > Liftoff microbial mat | place...
CCTTTACGCTATATAAGTCTAAATTATAGTTAGAGCTGGTTTTATTTCTGCAGTTTTTGCAAGCATTGCACTAACGCCACAATATTTTTCCATAGACAAATCAATAGCTTTTTGAATTTTATCTTTGTTTGTGTTTTCTGATTTTATTGAATAATGAATTATTATTTCTTTGTAAACTTTAGGATGTTCCTCGGTTAAATTTGCCTCTACACTTATATTAAATTCTGAAAATGATACTCTCATTTTTTCTAAAAGAGAAACAATGTCAATGCCTGTGCAACCTGCTAATCCAACAAGTAGCAATTTTTTGGGACTAAATCCTTTTTCGCTTAAGATGTCCATAGAAAACTTTTGGTTGTTTTCTTCGTATTCAAAATTGCTATCTTTTGTCCAGTTAATTTTTATGTTATGATCCATTAGTTAACTATAATTTTTTTGGATTGAGTTTTAGATTCTGAAATGGCATTAATAATAAAAGTTCCTTTAAGATTAAAAATATATTGTTCATCTTTTATTAAGTAATTTTCTAAAATAATTTTGCCACTTAAATCCACTATTTTTAATTGACAATTACCGAGAGCAATTATTTTATTTTCATTCAATTCAAATATTGTATTCGAATTTATTTTAATAGAATTTTCAGTTGTAATTGCGTCTTGAAACAACCATAATAAACAACTTCTAAGTTCTCTTCTCCAAAACCATTCGCTGTGTTGTCCGTCAGTTCTAAACGCCGTATTTATTGAGCCTGAAAAGCTATTATTACTGTTCATAAAGTTTACAATAGTATTAATATCTGGCACCATTCCTTGAGATTCATTTGTGCCACTTATAAAATAGTATCGTGATAAATTATTAAAATTATGATTTTGAATAAATGAAAAAATACTATCCGAAAACCAAAAAGATGGCGAAAGTATTCCAGATTTAGAAAATATATTTTCTTTTTCTAAGGCCGCATAATATGAAATTAAACCTCCCATTGAACTGCCAATTATAGCGGTATTTTCTCTGTTAGATATTGTTCTGAAATTTGCATCAATAAATGGCTTTAATGTATTGCTAATAAAGTTTAAATAACTTTCTCCATTTCCTCCACCGTACTGGTTATTAACGTAAGGAGAATATTCGTTTATTCTATCGGCCCCGCCATTATCAATGCCAACAGCAATAATATTTAAGCCAAAAGTATCTTCTAAATTTTTTAAATTTTCATCCAACCCCCATTCTGTTCCAAATGCAGTATATACTTCATCAAATAAATTTTGTGCATCGTGTGCATACAAAACAGGATAATTTTGTGCGGAGATATAATAATTCTGAGGAAGATAAACCCAAATTCTTCTGTATCTATTTAATTGTGGAATAAAAAATTCTTGATCAATAATATGTGTGTTTCCAACCGAAGTATGCCAACCCAACATATCGCTCCAATTTTGCACTGAGAATGTAAAAGACTGATTGTTTTGTACAATTCTATTTGCTAATTGATTTCCATTTAGCTGTGTTTCTTCTTTTTCCCAAGATCCTCTTGTAAATTTAAGTTCCGTATTTCCGTTTCCATTTGGAAGTGTTATTGTATAGTTCCCATTTAATTGTCTTATGAGTTTGAAGTTAATATCTCTGGGATTCCAATTATTAAATGTTCCTGCCGCAAAAATTGTATCAGTTAATGGTGTGTAATAAAATGGAGTTTGATTTATTGTAATATTTATTTGAGCCAACGATATTTTGTTCAAGAACAAAAATAAAAATAATAGTTTTTTCATTTTTTAAATTTAATTTAAATTGTTTTGCTCCAACCAATTATTCAACACCAATAAATACCATATTCTGCTCCATGTTACGGTACTATCATCGTTTAAAAATTTATTCCAAAGTAATTTGATTTCATTTTCATTAAATTGGCTTCTTTTGCTTAGCTTTTCTATATGATGTTCTGCAAATTCTTTCATCTCTTTTTTTAGCCAATTTTTCCAAGGAAACGTAAAGCCCATTTTGGGTCTGTTCACAATTTCTGATGGCAATAAATCGCCTAAACAATCTACCAATAATTTTTTTGGAGTATGCGGAAATTTAATATTATCATTTAAACCAGTTACAAATTCAACTAATTCATAATCTAAAAAAGGAACTCTTACTTCTAATGCAACAGCCATACTCATTTGGTCTGTATCTCTTAACAAAACATTTTGCATATATGTTGAAATTTCGGCAAATGATATTTGAGAAATAAGTTCATTTTTTGAGTCAAAGTTTTTTAAATTGGTGTTAAAAAGTTTTTCAACATAATTATCTTGATGCACAGGGAAACTAAAAATTCTTTTAACATTTTCTTCTACGAACATTTTTCTTGTAGAGGCATAAAATGTTGCCAAAGAAAAATCTTTTGCACCTAAAATTTCTGCAATTTTTTCTGCTTGCACTCCTTGCCTTTGCATTAGATAAAATTTGGCTAACGTTTTTCTTATTGGCGTTGGAATATATTTAATCCAATTAGTTTTATTAAAACTAAAGGCTCTTTTAAAAACATCGTAACCTGCAAACACTTCGTCTCCACCCAATCCGCTCAAAGCCATTGTTATTCCTGCGTTTTTTGTGGCTTTAGAAACAACATAAGTATTGGGGCCATCTCCGCTTGGGTGATCCATAGAACTTAAAGCATTGGGTACTTCTTTTAAAAAGTCATTTACATTTAATTTTATTTCGTGGTGTTTGGTATTGTATTTTTCTGCAATCATTCTTGCATAAGGTGCTTCGCTGTATTCTTCTTCTTCAAATGTTATTGAAAATGTATTTACTTGAGCATTATTTTCTTTGCTCATCAATGCAACAATTGCAGAAGAGTCTATTCCTCCGCTTAAAAATGCACCAAATGGAACATCTGCAACCAATCGTTTTTTTACTGCTTGGCTTAATTTTTCTTTAGTTATTTCTTTAGCCTCGTTGTAAGTTATAGTATTATTTATTTTTCTATTTTTTATAATGCTCCAATATTCAGTAAAAACAGGATTTATGTTATTTATATTAAACTTAATGTAATGACCTGTTTCAAGCATTTTTATTTGTTCTATAATTGTATTTGGTGCATGCACAGTTTGATATCTAATATAATCCACTAATGAATCAGTGTCTAAATTAAATGCAAATAATTTCGATTCTAAAATTGATCTTATTTCTGATGAAAATATAAGTTTCCTATCGTTAAATGCATAATAAAGTGGCTTAATTCCCAGCCTATCTCTTGCAATAAATACCTCTTTAGTTTGATGATTATAAATGCAAAATGCAAACATTCCATTTAAATGTTCAAGGCATTTTTCTTTTAAATAAATATAGGCATAGAGAAGTATTTCCGTATCTGTTTTTGTTTTAAAATTTATCGGAAAGTTTTGATCAATTAAATAGTTTTTTAGTTCAAGATAATTGTAAATTTCCCCATTAAAAACTATGGAGTAATTACCATCTTCGGAATGCATTGGCTGATGACCAGCCGAACTTAAATCTATAATTGACAATCTTGTTTGACCCAAAGAAATATAATCGTCAGAATACGTTCCATCGTCATCTGGTCCACGATGCTTTAATTTCTGATTCATTTTCTCTAAACATTTCTGCCTAGATTCTTTTTCACCAATACTAATAATTCCATTTATTCCGCACATGTAAATCTAGATTTTAAGTAATTTTTTCAGAGAATCTCCCCAGATTTTTGGAGTAACCTTTTCTGCAAGTTTTTCGCTTATTAATCCCATCTCAATTAATTCTGCATCTGTTTTTTTAATAATATTAGTGAGGCAATTTTTTATTTCATTTTTGTTTCCGGCTTCAAAAACATATCCATTTTTACTGTCATCAACAAATGCCTCAATTGCACCAACCTGATTACTACAAATTACTGGAAATCCTGCGGTAACCATTTCGTGCAATGCAACACTCCATGCTTCTTTTCGGCTGGCAAGAATAAATACACCTGTATCTTTTAAGTAAGGTAAAAAGTTTTCTGGTTGAACAAAGCCAATGTGTTTAATTTTTGGATGATGAACTGGTTGCATGTCACCGGTTCCAATACACCACAATTCCCAATCATTTGGATTCTCATTTTGTAAATCTATAAAAGCTTGCCATAATTCTGTTAAACCCTTTAATTCTAAATATCTTCCAACATATAAAAAACGTTTTGGAAAATTTCTTTTTTTCTCATCTTTAAAACTTTTTAAATAGTTTTTAAACCTATTATAGTCGCAAGAGTAATAGCCTGTGATGATGTTATTGTCTTTAAAACCTAGTTTTTTTGCAAATTTCTTTTGAATGTTTCCAGGAACAAAACAATGAGAGAATCTAGTTTTTAATAGAAATGGTGATACTATTGTTGCAATATTTTGCTTTAAAGTATTTCGCCATTTATTATCCATTATTAAAACTGATGGAACTTTTTTATGAAAGTGTTTTGCAATTTTCATGTAGCCTTTGTCAATCCATCCAGCTGTAAGAATTAATTTGGGGTCTATTTTTTTTGCAAGTGCCAGTAATTCATCCTCGTTGTATTTATTTCTCTCATAAATAACAATATTGGAATGTGCATTTCCAAATTTAAAAGGAGCCTCGTCTTTAACTGGCCATCTAATAATATGAACTTTTGCTCCTGTTTGTTCAATCAATTCATTTGCACATGCAACAGTATATTCTGCCAATTCAGTAAAACAAATAAGTATATTCATCCAGAGTAAGAAATTTCTCAAAAATAATAAAAGAAAAACGTTTGTTTGCTAATTGTTTTTTGAATTATATTCAGACAGACTTTGGTTTAGATTTTATTATTTGAACTGTTTCCTGCACTTTAGAATAATTAAAAATTTAAATTCTAAGTATAAGAATTTAGATAAATTACATCGATTTTAAATGAATAAATCTTTTAAACTACTGAAAAACAAAGAGGTAAAAAACTTTGCATAATAATAGCAAAAACATTTGCAGTTCTAAAAAGTGTGTGTATTTTTGCAATCCCAAATTTACGGAACAAAAGTAAATATTATTATTGTTTTTGATTCCGTAGCTCAGCTGGTAGAGCACATCACTTTTAATGATGGGGTCCTGGGTTCGAATCCCAGCGGGATCACAAAAACCTCTCTTTTAAAGAGAGGTTTTTTTTATAAAATCATTAAAATATAGCTCTGCTTTTTGTTTTGCTATAACTATGATTCAAACCAAATCCTCTTCCTTTTGGATAGGTTACAGAATATTTCAATTTTATTAATTTTTCTGAATTCCCATTTAAATCTATTTTCCAAATTAACTTACCATTTGTTTCATCTTGCTCAAAGCCTTCGGAAATATCAATAATTTCTGATTTTTTAGATTTCTGGTTCGAAATAGGTAGTTGATCAATTAATTCAATTAGAACCTTTTCTACACCTATGTTTTTTAATTTTATCTCATAAGATTGAGTTTCTACAATATTTCCTAATAATGCTTTTTTACTAGAGAATTCGCCCACTAATTTATGATTAACATAAATCTTATCCATAACTCCTAAGGGTATTTCAAAATTATCCTCAAATTCACTTGGTTTGATATACATTTTTCCTAAAAAGTTTGAGTTGTTAAATATGGATGCTTCTCCATCTAATAAATTAAATTTTTCCCAATCTTTAATTTGAGCAATTGAATATGCTTGCTCATCCTTTTTTGGGGTACATCTATATAAAATATTACCTGTAACTTCATATTCAGTAACATCAATATATGTTGGATTTGTACCTGTTTTAAAAGTATATGGTTTCAAAATTTTAAATTCAATTTCTTTATCAGGGATTAAAATTTCTTCTTGATTTTTAGAATCGGTTTGTTCAATCAAATTATTATTTTGATTTTTTGTATAGTATGAATTCATATTAGATTTATTTATGTAAAGTGGTTGTAAATCTGGTGCAGAATAAAATTCAAAGGGATCTGCTGAAGTAATAGTTATTTTTTGATTTTTCCAGTCTGTCCCAGTATTGTTTAAGATTTTGGCTCTGTAGTTTATTTTAATTTTATTATCACCATTATAATAGATTTCATATACAGGAATCCAACCTGAATGTTCTGCAAAATAAATAAGTTGAATGTCTGATACAAAGGCAGTATTCGGGTTAAAAATTTCAGCAAGAATTACTGTAAATTGTAAATCAATTTCTTTAGCGCTTTCTGTTCTAAATATTGATTTAAGCATTTTTACTTTTTTCTTTTTTAAATCATTAAGATCATCAGTTTTGTTGAATAATTCCAACCCAATATCTTTTAATCGTTCTCTATAAAAATCTGTTGCAAATTTTAATTCGGAAACGCTGATTTGCCTTGTATTTGAAACTATCATTTCATTCTTAAGCAACATTTCTTTTTCTCGATTTAACGCCTCAATTTCTAATTTATTTTTTAATATCAACTTTTCAAGGAATTTAATGGAATCATTTGACTTTCCTATGATTTCCTTAGCCTCTGGTGATAATAGTTGAATGTTTGTGCTGTCATTTATTTTAATAACTTCATAACTTATTAATTCTGATTTGCCAATATTTAAAAAACTAATATGATTAATAAATATATTAGATGCCAATCCTAAAAATGCAAATTTATTTATTCCGTTATTTAATTTAAGGTTGACTGAATGAGTTATTTCAGCTGCATTTAGACTAACTTTAATTGAAGATATTGGAGCTGAAATTTCAATATGCTTGTTTGGGCTAGCAGAGCAATTATAGACGATTAAAAATGTTAATAATATTAAAATGTATGTTTTCATAAGACAGTTTATGCAAAAAAATTATTTAAAATTTAAATATATTGTTTAACTAATTCCTCAATATTTTCCCGCCGCTTAAAATGCTTTGCATTCTTTCTAACGTTTTCTTTTCTCCACACAAACTTAAAAATGCTTCTCTTTCTAAATCCAATAAATATTGTTCGCTAACCAAAGTAGGAGCGGAGAGGTTTCCCCCACATAAAACGTGTCCTAGTTTTTCGGATATTTTTTTATCGTGTTCGCTTATATATTTTCCGCTATACATGCTATCAGCTCCAAGGTAAATTAAACCTAATCCTTGCTTACCTAATACTTTAATGTCTTTGCGTTGAATTGGTTTTTCATATCCTTTATTTGCCAAAAGCAAACAGCTCTCCTTTGCATCTTTTAATAGTCTACTTTTGTTTAATGTAATTGCATCTTTCCCTTTTTTTAGATAGCCTAGTTCAAACGCCTCATGGGCTGACGTTGAAACCTTTGCCATTCCAATAGTTAGAAATTTATTTCGTAAAGTTGCAAGTTCTACATCGCCTTCAAAAAATTCATCAGAAGCTCTAAGTGCAAATTCTTTGGTTCCACCACCACCCGGAATTAATCCTGCACCAAATTCTACCAAGCCCATATACAATTCTGCATGTGCTTGAACTTTATCGGCATGCATACTCATTTCACAGCTTCCACCAAGTGCTAAATTATGTGGGGCAACAACAACAGGAATAGACGAATATCTAACTCTCATCATTGCATTTTGAAACGCTTTAATTGCAAAGTTCAGCTCGTCCCATTCTTGCTCAATTGCAAGCATAAATATAATTCCCAAGTTTGCACCTGCCGAAAAATTTGGTGCTTCATTTGAAATTACCAATCCTTTAAATTCTTTCTCGGCTAGCTCAATTGAAGTATTTACGGCTCCAATTATTTCACTGCCAATTGTATTCATTTTGGTGTGAAATTCTAAATTTAAAATTCCATCACCAATATCTGTTAATGTTGCACCTTTGTTTTTCCAAACAGTTTTATTTTCTCTAATTGCATCTAACAAAATATAGTTTATAGTTCCCTCAATATTTTTGTAAGATTTACTTTCTGCATCGTAGTATTTTTTCTTGCCATCTTTTACCAAATAAAAACTATTGTTTTCACTAGATATCATTTCATAAATCCAAGGTGCGGGTTTGTAACCCATGCTTTCCATTGCAGTTATACTTTCTTTAACGCCTAGTGCATCCCAATATTCAAACGGCCCAATATCCCAGCCAAAACCTGCACACATGGCAGAATCAATTTTATAAACGGCGTCAGTTATTTCTGGAATTCTGTTAGAAACGTATGCAAATAATCCAAACATAGAATGTCTGTAAAATTCTCCTGCAACATCTTTCCCCGAAACTAAAACTTTTATTCTTTGTTTTAAATCATCCACTTGTTTTGCAGCTTCAAGTGTTGCAAATTTTATTTTGATAGGAGTTACATATTCTAATGTTTTTAAATCTAATGGTTGAATTTCAGACTTGCCATTTTCTAATTTTACTTTTTTATAAAATCCTTGTCCGCTTTTACTTCCAAACCAATTATTTTCAACCATTTTTTGAATATAATTTGGTAATGCAAAAATAGAATTTGCCTCGTCATTTGGGCAATTGTCTTTTAAACCTTTTGCAACATGAACCAAGGTGTCAAGCCCAACAACATCGCATGTTCTAAAGGTTGCAGATTTTGGTCTTCCTAATGCTGACCCTGTTAATTTATCAACTTGTTCAACTGTTAATCCAAGTTTTTCTACTAAGTGAAACAAACTCATTATTCCGTAAACTCCAATTCTATTTGCAATAAAAGCAGGAGTATCTTTACATAGAACTGTAGTTTTTCCTAAATGCAAATCACCATAGAGTAAAACAAAATCTAAAACTTCTTTTTTAGTTTTTGTTCCTGGAATTATTTCTAAAAGTTTTAAATATCTTGGTGGATTAAAAAAGTGAGTTCCGCAAAAATGTTCTAAGAAATTTTGACTTCTTCCTTTCTCCATCAAGTGTATTGGAATTCCGCTTGTGTTGCTGCTTACAATGCTATTTTCTTTTCTATATTTTTCTACTTTTTCAAAAACTTCAAGTTTAATATCTAAACGCTCTATAACAACTTCTATAATCCAATCGGCATCAGATATTTTTTGAAAATCATCAGTAAAATTTCCAATAGAAATATTTTTTGAAAATTTTTTTAAATACAAAGGAGATGGATTGCTTGTAACTGCTGCGGTTAAAGCACTTTCTACAATTCTATTTTTTACTTTTGAATGTTCTAATGTCAATCCTTTTTTTTCTTCTTCGGAAAGTAATTTGTTTGGAGCAATATCTAGCAATAATACTTGCACACCAATATTTGCAAAGTGGCAGGCAATTCTTGAACCCATAACTCCCGATCCTAAAATTGCAACTTTATTTATTTTTCTATTCATAATGTTTTTATAAAAAATTAAAAACTCGTATTTATACTTAACAAATATACATCTTGAGGTAATAAATATGCTATTTGAAAAAAATAAATTTTCAAAGTTTGACTTTTTAATTTCAAATCATACCTTTAAAAAATATTTAAAATAAAATATGAATTGTATTATTGTGGATGATGATGATTTATCTAGGTTTGCTGTAAATCATTTTGTAGAAAAAACACCAGGCTTAAACCTAATAGGCAGTTATTCCAATGCTGCCGAGGCTTTACTTGCAATAAGAGAAAACGATGTTCATTTAATATTTTTGGATGTAGAAATGCCTGAGATGAGTGGACTGCAATTTTTGGCCACATTCGAAAATCTTCCTCAAGTAATAATGGTAACTGTTAACAAAGAATATGGAGCAGATGCTTTTGACTATAATGTAACTGACTTTTTATTGAAACCTGTAGAATATATTAGGTTTTTAAAAGCAGTTGACAAAGCACGTGCTATTGAAGATGCATTTCATGTTGGTCCATCAGGTTCTAATGATATTTTCATAAAAAAAGACAGCCGTTTAATTCGATTGCCACTAACAGAAATTTTATTTGTAGAGGCACTAGCAGATTATGTAAATATCTATACAACTGCTAACAGACACACCGTATTATCTACTATGAAATCCATTGAAAATAAATTGCCAACAAAAGATTTTTGCAGAGTTCATAGATCTTTTTTAGTTAGAGTGGACAGAATTAAAGAAATTGAAGATAATGCTATTTCAATTTCAGATAAAACAATACCAGTTAGTCGTTCATACAAAGAACATTTGCTAAAAAAAATTAATTTGTTTTAATAACCGAGTGAGAATAGATAAACAGATTTAAATTGCATAAGTGAGTAAATTGATATTTTTATCTGTTGTTTTTTTTCTGATTTCATTTTTTGTATATCCTAAAAGTAAACCAATAATTTATTTTTTCTCTGGTCAAGGTTCAGACAATCGTTTATTTGATTCATTGCAAATCGACTCAAGTTTTGCGAAAAAATATATTGTGTATTCAATTCCAAACAAGAGGATAAATTTAAAAGAATATGCAGTTTTGTTGTTACCTCAAATAGACACAACAAACGAATTTTATTTTTTAGGAGTTTCTTTTGGAGGTATGATTTGTGCAGAGCTTTCAGAAATTGTTAAACCAAAAAAAACAATAATTATTTCTAGTGCAAAAAACAGAAATGAATTACCAACTAGATATAAATTTATGAAAATTGTTCCTCTTTATAAATTGTTTTTTCCTCAATTAATAAAAATGGGTTCAAAAATTATTCAACCTATTGTGGAGCCCGATAGAAATAAAAACAAAAAAACTTTTGCGGCAATGCTTAACGATAAAAATAAATATTTTTTAAAACGTTGCATTGGCATGATTGTAAACTGGGGAAAGGAAACTAATAAAAATAAGATTTTTCATATTCATGGAGACAATGATCATACTTTACCCATAAAAAAAGTAAAAGCTGACTACACCATACCTAATGGCTCTCACATGATGACTTTAACCAAGGCGAAAGAAGTTTCTCTGTTAATAAATACAATAATATTTAACGACTAATTATCTAATTTCCTAACCTCAGCTCACATTTTCGGTGAATCTAAAGAATTAATAAAAGCTCAATTTGTAAATTTTAACGTTTTTTTATTTGGAAACTTTGCAATCATAAAAAGTTTCCATAGTTTTGTACCCGAATTTTAACAAAACAGTTTTTGGATCAAGTTAGTCAAAGAATTATTGAAAGTGCAGAGGAAATGTTCTTCCGTTATGGAATAAAATCCATTACAATGGATGACATTGCCAAACAACTAGGAATGAGTAAAAAAACCATTTACCAGCATTTTTCCGACAAAGATAAATTAGTTGAATCTTTAATTAGTGAGCACATAAAAAGAAACACTGGTCAAATGTGTAACTTTCAAACTTCGGCAAAAAATGCCATAGAAGAAGTTCTGCTTACCATGAAACATTTAGGAGAAATGTTTTCAAAAATTAATCCTACAATGTTTTACGATTTATTTAAATACCATCATGAATCTTGGAAAATTTATAAAAATTTTAAAGATAAAAATTTGGCAAACATGGTAGAGGCAAATCTATTAAGAGGAATTCAAGAAAAATTGTACCGCTCAGATATACACATAAAAGCTATGGCTAGGCTTAGGATAGAAGAAGTTGAAATGGGTTTTAATCAAGATATTTTTCCTTCAGATCAATTTTCCCTGGTTGAAGTTCAAGTAGAAATGTTAAAACATTTTTTATTAGGAATATCAAGTATTAAAGGCCACAAAATGGTTAATTCTCACATGAATATTATGGAACATGAAAGTTAGTATCACAAAAAAACAATTATAAAAACAATGAAAATGAACAACAACACTCACATAATTAATATCAAAAGTATCTCTGTTTTCATGTTATTTTTTGTTTGCATAAATTTTAGTTCAATTGCTCAAAATGCCTTTTCATTAAAGGAAGCTCAGGATTATGCCATCAAAAATAGTCCAAATAATCAAATGGCAAAACTTGATGTTGATTTTGCAACTGCTCAAAAAAATGAAGTAAGAGCAATTGGATTACCGCAAGTAAATGGTAATGTAGATATAAAAGATTATATATACATACCACAATCCGTATTACCAAATTTTATTGCTCCAGCTATTGTTGGAACATTAAAAGAACTAGGTCAATTGCCATCAAATGTTCCAGTACCAAATCCCGCAGATTTACCTCCAATTCAGGCTGCCTTTGGAACAAAATATAACTTAAGTGCAAATGCATCATTAAGTCAATTATTATTCAGTAGCGATTACTTAGTTGGTTTGCAAGCTTCAAAAACGTTCATCGATTTATCTAGAAAAAGTTTAGAAAGAAGTGATATAGAAACCAAAGCCGCGGTTGCAAAAGCTTATTATGGAGTGCTAGTTAACCGTGAGAGAATAAAAATTTTGGATGCAAACATCATAAGAGTAAAAAAACTTAAAGACGATATTCAAGCACTAACGGATAACGGATTTGCGGAGTTGATAGATAAAGACAGAGTAGAAGTTACTTTTAATAATTTAGAAACAGAAAAAGAAAAGTTTGTAAGGATTATTCAATTGTCCGAAGCACTTTTAAAATTTCAAATGTTCTTTCCAATCGATCAACAAATTACTTTAAAAGATTCATTAAATATTAATCAATTACCTTCTTTTGATCAAACTGATAAGAGTAAGTTAAATGTTTCTAACAGAGTTGAATATTCTATCTTGGAAAAGTCTCTAAAATTAAACGAATTATCGTTAAAAAGAAACAAAGGTGGTTATCTTCCAAGTCTTGTGGGATATGCTTCTGCGGGGTATTCATATCTAACACCAAATTTAACTTTCTATGGCGATAAATGGATTCCTGTTGCATTAGTTGGAGCAACTTTAAACATACCAATTTTTGATGGTTTTAGCAAACATTACAAAATACAACAAGGATCAATAAATGTGCAGAAGTCTAAATTGCAAATCAAACAATTTGAACAGGTGGCATTGTTAGAATTTAGCTCGGCACAAATAACATATTCCAATTCTCTTTCTTCCTTAAAAAATCAACAACGTAATGTTGTGCTAGCCGAAAACGTTTACAATACAACCAAAATAAAATA
>Ga0105049_10007219_pt1 | contig 12906 bp, 6 predicted proteins | sample MAT06_FD_78087 | JGI IMG/M metagenome (GOLD analysis project Ga0105049, IMG submission 78087) | Freshwater microbial communities from Lake Fryxell liftoff mats and glacier meltwater in Antarctica - MAT-06 | ecosystem: Environmental > Aquatic > Freshwater > Ice > Liftoff microbial mat | place...
CGCGACCTTGCGCGCCACCTCGGTTCGCAAGTGCGCGAGCAGCTCGCCACCGTCGGTGAACTTCGCCGACATCACGGGATCTTGGAGGAGGGCGATCGCCTCGTTCTCGCGACCGGCGCGTGCGAGGGCGAGCGCGAGGCCGCGGATGTCGGCAGCGGAGCGCCGCTCGAGCTTGATCTCGAGCAGCGCCTCGACGGCGACATCCCACGCGAGGTCGGTCGCGGCCTCGGAGGCGAGCATGCGCAGCGTGGTTTCGCGCCGCTTGCCCGAGCCGAACGCGGTCGCGGCATCGCGCATCGCCTGACGGCCGCGCGCCGCGTCCTCGAGCTGATCGAAGAGCAGATCCGCGAGCTCGAGCAGCGCATCACCACGCTTCGCGCCGGTGACCATGTTCGCGAAGCTCTCGAGGTGGCGCGCAGCCGCCTCGTGATCGCCGACCTGCTGGGCGAGCTCGACCAGCTCGCGGACGAGGCTCGCATCGCCGGGGCTGACGTGGTTCGCGGTCTCGAGCGTGGCGAGCGCCTCGTCGAGCTTGCCGGCGGCGCGAGCGCGGGCGGCGGCATCGCGCAGCGAGAGCGCCGAGCCGGTCATCGCCGACTTGCGGCCGCTGGCGGTGTCGTCTTCGCGACGCGGTTCGCCGGCGAGCTCCGGCAGGGCCTCGCCGCGCAGGCGCGCGAGCGCACGGTCGAGTGACTCGACGGCGGAGGCCGCGATCGTCAGCGAGCTCCGATCGGTGTCGCGGGTGCGCGGGGCGTCGAGATGGAGGCGATCGAGCACGGGTTTCGCGACCTCGCGGATCGCGTCGAGTTGCGAATCGTCGACGGCAATCACCAGCTCGGTGAGTGCGATCGCGGCGATCTGACGCTCGCGCGCGACGATCGCGAGATCGACGCTTTGATCGTTGGGCAGCTCGCCGGCGAGCTGCGCGAGGCCACCGGCAGCGGCGACCACCTGGCCGGCATCGCGGAGGCGCACGCTGACGTAGCGCAGTGACGGGCGCCACGCGGGATCGATCTCGAGTGCACGCTGATGCGTCGCGAGCGCGACGTCGGGCCGGCCGAGTGAGTCCTGCAGATCACCGAGCCGCGACAGCAGCGGCTTCTGGCGCGCCGGATGACGCGCGGTGGCAGCGACCTTGCGCCCGAGGATCACCGACACGCGTTCGAGATCGCCACGCTCCCGCCACGCCGCCTCGAGCGCGTCGAGGGCAGGGAGGTGCGAATCGGAGATCCTCAGCGCGGCTTCGAGGCAGCGGATCGCCTCGTCCTCGCGACCAGCGCGGCGGAACAGCTCACCCGCGCGATACACCGCATCGGCGCGCGACGTCGCGATCTCGCCTCGTCCCGCGTCGTCGGCGAGGGCCGCGAAACTCTCGAGGGCAAGAGCGGCGGCGCCGAGATCTCCGGAGCGCTCGGCGAGATCCGCGAACAGCCGCAGCGCCTGACCGCGCATCTCGGGCGAGGTCGCGCGGACGGGGTCGTTGGTGGCTTCGGGATCGTGCTCGACCAGCGGTGCGAGCGTGGCGAGCGCGAGCTGCGCGTTGCCGGTGCGATCGGCGGCGACCGCGAGCCGGTAGCGGAAGGCACCGGACTGCTCGAGCTCGGCGCCCGGATCGTCGACCAGGCCCTGGTACGCGCGGATCACGTCGGGCCACGCGCGCTGGCGCCACGCAGCCTCGCCGAGCGTGATCAGCACCTCGCGGCGCAGCGCGGCCGGGACCTGTTCGGCAGCTTCGGCATCCTCGGCATCTTGAGCCGGCGTGGTCAGCCCGACCAGTGCACGCACACCGTGAGGCAACGCGCTGGCAGGCTCGTCGGCAGCGAGCCAGGCGGCGGCGGCGGCGAGATCGCTGACGACGCGATCTGCACGCTCGGCCATCTTCGCGAGGGCGCTCAACGCCTGCGCACGCGCGCGTGCATCACCGCTCTGCGCGAGCAGCTCGGCCTCGAGCTGATACGCCTGCCTACGGATCGCGATCGCCTCGGGCTCCTGCGAGTCCTCGATCAGCTGCAGTGCCTCGTGGAGATCCGCGATCGAGGCCGCGAGATCGGGCGTCGACGCGTTGCGGCGAACGTCCGCGCGCCGGACGAGCAACCCGGCGCGCTCTACAACAGGCGGGCGTGTCGCGAGCACGGCGTCGATCCAGCGGCGCTCGATGTTCGCGTCGCTGCCGGCCCGCGCGAGCATCGTCTTCGCGGCGTCGCGCGCGAGCTCGGGCGCGTGCTGTTGCGCGAGGGCATATGCACGCTGGTAATCCTCGGACGCGACCGCGTACTGGCCGCTGCGATCGAACAGGTGCGCGCGACAGACCGCGAGCTGCGCCGCGCGGCGATACAACCGATCGCTCTCGCCGACCTGATCGTCGCTCGCGAGGTCGACGAGCGCGGCGATCGCGGTGTCGAGCTCGGTGGCGGCGTGCTCTCGATCGAACGTGGCTTCGGCGATCTCGGCGAGCACCGCGTGCGCCTCGGCGGCGGTCTCGCCACCCGCGAGCGTGGCGCGGCGCAGACTTCCGCGGGCGTCGTCGATCCGATCCATCGCGAGGTACGCGCGCGCGAGCATCAGCTCGTAACGCGCGGCGAGCTGCTGCGGCAGCCCGATGCCGCGCAACCGCTCGAGCAGCTCGGCGGCGACCACGTGATCGATGCGTGCGGCGGCCGCACGGGCGAGCCCACCGAGCGCATCGGCCTGCAGCGAATCGAGCTCGATCGCGCGCTGCCACGCCGCTTCCGCCTGCACCTCGTCACCGGCGCCGGCCTGGAGATCGCCGAGGATCGCCCACGCACGCGAGGAGGTCCGGTGATCGCTGCGCGCCTCGGCGAGCCTCACGACCTCGCGCCACGCCTCGATCGCGCGCGGTGGATCGATGCTGGCGAGGATCGTCGCGGTCATCTCGTGCACCGCCGGATCCTCGGGGGCGAGCAGTCTCGCCGCAGCGAGCTCCTGCTCCGCGCTGCCCGGATCGCCGAGCTGGTGGACGAACACGTCCGCGAGCCGCAGTCGCAGCGCGACCGCGCGCACCGGATCCGCCGTCGACACCGCGCGGGCACGAACCAGCCGGACCAGCTCGGGCCAGCGCTGCTCGTCGGCGAGCCGATCGGCGAGCGAATCGGCGGCCTCCGCGCTTCCCGGATCGTGCTCGAGGGCGAGCTGGTAGAGCTGTGTCGCGCTCTTTGGCTCGAGCACGCGCAGGAGGCGCGCACCGGCGAGCGCAGCGAGCGCAGCTTGATCGTCATCGCCATCACCGCTCGCGAGCTGCGCGATCTGCGTCAGATGACCGGCGGCCTCGCGCGCGTCACCCTGCGCGAGCGTGATCGACGCCAGCGCTCCGAGCGCCGGCGTGAAGGTCGACCACCTTCCCAGTGCCTGCCGGGCGAGCTCCAGCCCGTCGAAGAACCACGCAGGCCGCGCCGCGGCGAGCGAGAGGATCCGCTCGAGCAGCAGCGGCTGATCGGGTCCACCCGCCGCGAGCAACGCACGATAGCCGCGCATCGCTTCCTCGAAGTGGCCGTCGCGCAGTTGCGTGTCGACCGAGTGCATGAGGTCGTGTGCCGCCGCGAGCTGATGCGCTTGCGGGCGGACGCCGAGCTCGCCACCGCGCGTCCCCGGTGGGCCGTAGCCGATCTCGATCGAGGCGCGCCCGATCTTGATCGCGACCAGCTCGATGTTCGACACCGCCGGCAACCGCCAACCGGCCGGCGGCATCAGGTGCCACAACAAACCGTTGATCAGATCGATCTCGGCGTCGCACAGCCCGCGCACGCGCGGTCGCTCGACGACGCCGGGCGTATCGGTCGCGCCGAGTAGCGCCGAGAGAATGCGATCCGCGACCACGGGGCCGGGCGAGGGCAGGTGGCCATGCACGCGGATCACGCTCGCGAGCGCACGCAGCTGGGTGCCCGCATGCACCAGCTGCACGCGGAAGCTGAGATCCGCAGCTGCGAGGCCGTCGGCCGCGCGTGCGCGCACCGAAACAAATCCATCGTTGAGTCGCGCCGACAGCTGCGTGACGCCAAGCGCGGCGAGCTGTCGCCGAACCTGTGCGACGCGCTCCTCGATCGCGCTCGCCGGAATGCGCACCGTCAGTGCGCGCAGCCGCGTGCGTCGGCGCTGAAATCGCTCGGGCGCGGTGTGTCCAGGGGCAGTGCCGAGGTCGGAGACCTCGAGCTCGAGTCGATCGATGATCAGCGGCGTGACGGGCAACTGCTCGAGCACGAGACGACCGATGCCACCGTTCGTCTCGAAGACGAACGGCAGACGGCGCTGGCCCGACGGTGGCCCCTCTGGCACGGTGGAGAAAATACCTCGTTTCGGCGAGGGCTTGCAGCGTGGCGCCGGAGGTTTCAGGGCCAACCGCCAGGCGCGCCCTCCCTCGGTTCCTCGCCGCGTTGAGGAGCGCCCAGAATTCACCACAAAGGCCCACCCGGTGCGACCGCGAGCAGGTGCTCGAGCACCGTTTGTGTCAGCGGAACGTCATGCAGGCCGTGTACGGCCGCACGGGCTTCTTCTCGTCGTCGGTCGACGGCGCGGTGAGCTCGGCCGGCACCGTGATCTTCTCCTCGGTGCGGAGCTTCACGCACTGCGTCTTGAGCCAGTCCTCGATCAGGTCCTGCGCGCGGTTCATCCGCAGCTGGCGGAGCAGCAGCGGCGCATCCTTGTCGAACTCGGTCATCGACGGCTCCCCCTTCGCGGTGAGCTGGAGGACGATGTATGTGCCGTTGCTCTCGTAGACGCGCTTGCCGAACTGGCCGGCCGTCAGCTCGTCGAACAGCATGGGGATCATGTCCTTCTCGACGCCGGGCAGCTGCTCGACGCGCGGGAACGGACCGAGCTTCTTGAGCGAGGGCTTGAAGTCGCCAAACGACGGGAGCTGATCCTTGGTCGGCTCGAGCGTGGGCACGACCGGTTTAGGCGGCGTCGTCGGCGTGGTCGGCGTGGTTGGCGTCGTGGTCGGCGCGCCCGAGCCAGAGCCAGCACCGCTCGCGCTACCGGAACCGGACGCGCTACCAGCGCTGCCCGAACTGCCGGCATCGTCGCCCGGCTTCCACGCCATCGGCTCGTCACCCAGCTCGATGTCCTGCGGCATGCCACCACCCATGCCGCGCTGCTGCTCGATCGAGCGGCGGATCTTGTCGTCCATCGACTCCTGGAACTGTTCGCCGAGGACCTTCCCCGCATTGCCGGTGGCGAGCGCGGCGAGGGCGGCGCGCTTTGCACCTTCCTTGCTCCACGCAGTGCGTGCGAGCTCGGCCGCGATCTCGAGCTTCACCTGATCGTAGGTCAGGTCCTTGGCACCGCCGACGGGACGGATCTCGTCGACGCGAACCAGGTAGACACCCTTGTCGGTGCTGACGATCGCCGACATCTCGCCGACCTTGAGCGCCTTCACCTGATCGTTGAGCGCCTTGTCACCGAGGTTCGGGCTGTCCTGCGGGCGCCACCCGAGATCGCCGCCGTTGGCGCGTTGCGCCTCGTCGGTCGACAGCTCGCCGACCACCTCCGTGAACTTCTTGCCGCCGGCGATCGCCGTGCGAGCCGCCTCGAGCTTGGCCTTCGCCGCTTCGAGCGGCATCGCCTGATGCTTCGTCTCGGGCTTGGTCTCGAGCTTTCCGACCTTCTCAGCCGTCTCGGGCTTGGCCGCCGATCCACTGCCCGCACCGCTACCGGAACCGGCGCCGGCGGGCTTCTCGGCGGGCTTCTCGACCGGCTTGTCCTCGCCCTTGGCGATGAAGATCTGGCGCAGCTTGAGCTGCGGCTTGACGTCCTTGTAGGTGCGCTCGTCGGTCTTGAAGCGGGCCTTGACCTCGTCCTCGTGCGCGGCGAGATAGCGCGCGATGTCGGCGTCGGTCAGCTTCATCGCCGTGCGGTAGGCGGCGGGATCGAACGAGACCAGGTCGTATGACACCGTCGTCTTCTGGTGCACGAAGGCGTCGCGGGCTTCCTCGCTCGACACGCGTACGCTCGCCAGCATCAGCTCCTGCATCATCGCGGCCTGCATGCCGCGCGCTTGCTCGTCGACGTACGCATTGCGCGACACGTTGAGACCGCCGTACCAATTCTTGAACTTGTTGATGTTCCAGGTCCGGGTGCCGTCGTCGTGGAGGTCGAAGATGTTCTCGCCCAGCGGGATCCGCTGACCGCCGACGAAGAAGAAGCCCTTCTTGATCTCCTCCATCACCATGTCGTCGGTGACGCGAAGTCCGCGATCCGCGGCCGCCTGGGCGAGCAGCTCGCGGCGGATCAGGATCTCGATGGCCGCGAACTCGCGCTCCTTCGAAGTCCGGAAGTTCCAGAACTGCATGAAGTTCTGGATGTAGCGATTGCTGTATGCGACCAGGTACGCGGATTTTCCGACGCGTGACCCATCTACGGTGACGATCGCGTTGGCGCTGGTGCCACACCCGCCGGTGTCGCCAGACTTGGAGCCTCCCATGTTGATCACGAAGATCGCGATCAGCAGACCGAAGACGAGATAGAGAAAGATGGACGCGCCTGAGCGGCGCATATTGTCAAGCATAGGAGGACCGCCCGGTAGTTACCTGGGGCCGAGCATCCTAGCCATCTCGATCCGACCCTACAAGCTCGCTGACCCGCGGAGTCGGATCGCGCTGAGCGCCACTCAGTCAAATCCCAAGATTGTGTTGCGTGCGGAAACCGGTGCGTGATAACCCCGCTCGGTTCAAGACGTCCCGGCCTCCCGGCGCTGACACTTTTGCTCCGCATCGCCTCGCTCCAGGAAACGAATCACCATGCTCTTCGATTGGGTCTACGGAATGTTTTCCAACGACCTCGCTATCGATCTCGGAACGGCCACGACGCTCACCTTCGTCAAGGGGCGAGGAATCGTCGCCAACGAGCCCAGCGTGGTCGCCGTGCAGGCCTCTTCGCAAGGCCCCAAGAAGGTGCTCGCGGTCGGCAAGGAAGCGAAGGAGATGCTCGGTCGGACACCCGGGAACATCGTCGCGATCCGTCCAATGAAGGACGGCGTGATCGCCGACTTCGAGGTCACCGAGGCGATGCTCCGCTACTTCATCCAGAAGGCGCACCAGCGGCGAACCCTGGTTCGTCCGCGCGTGATCGTCAGCGTGCCCTCCGGGATCACCGAGGTCGAGAAGCGTGCGGTCCGCGACTCGGCGCTCGCGGCGGCAGCGCGCGAGGTCTATCTGATCGAGGAGCCGATGGCGGCCGCGATCGGTGGTGGTCTGCCGATCACCGAGCCGACTGGAAACATGATCGTCGACATCGGCGGTGGCACCACCGAAGTCGCGGTGATCGCGCTCGCGGGCATCGTCGATTCCAAGTCGATCCGCGTCGCCGGCGACAAGATGGACGAGGCGATCGTCCAGTACATCAAGCGCAAGTACAACCTCCTGATCGGCGAGCGCACCGCCGAGATCATCAAGAAGGAGATCGGCAGCGCATACCCACTCGACGAGCCGCTGACCGTCGAGGTCAAAGGGCGCGATCTGGTCGCCGGTGTGCCGAAGACGCTGCTCGTCAACTCCGACGAGATCCGCGAGGCGCTGCAGGAGCCGGTCAACGCGATCGTCGATGCGGTTCGCTGGGTCCTCGAGCGCACGCCGCCCGAGCTCTCCGCCGACATCGTCGACCGGGGCATCGTGCTCTCCGGTGGTGGCGCGCAGCTCAAGAACCTCGACGTGCTGCTCCGCGAGGAGACCGGCCTGCCGGTGATGGTGTGTGAAAACCCGCAGCTCGCCGTCGTGCTGGGGACCGGCAAGGTCCTCGACGAGCTCGGACTGCTTCGCGAGATCGCGCTGAAGTAAGGCGGACGTGATCCGCGTAGGCGTAAGCGTCGGCGCAAGCGAAGTCGCGACTCCGACTGCGACCTCGCGATCCCTCGCCTCGGGCGTCCGGTCGCAGCTCCTCGCGTTCGATCGACCCAGGGTGCCGAGGTGGTGCCCTGCATCCCGCGACCTCGTGGTGAGCGCGACACAGCTCTGCGCTGACCCCGACCCTGGGAGGATGGCGTGACGACGATCCGCCGTCGGCTCATCGATTGGGTCCTCACGGGATTCCTGCTCTTGATCCCTGCGCTCGTTCTCCGTGCCTCGCTGTCGCGCGGCGAGCCGAGCGCAGTCGACGAGACGGTGCTGCGGATCACCGCGCCACTGCAGGCCGCGGTGTCGTGGATGGCCGACGGGGTCGGCAGCGTGTGGAGCGGCTACGTCGCGCTGATCGACGTCGAGAGCGAGAACCGCGAGCTGCGCGAGGATAACGAGCGACTCCGCAAGGACCTCGCCTCGATGAGCCGCAAGGCCTACGACGTCCAGGCGCTCGAGGAGCTCGCGCTCGTCAAGAAGCGGATCGCGGCTGACATGATCGGGGCGCGCGTGATCGGCGCACCGCTGACGCCGTTCCGGGTGTCGCGGCTCCGGATCGATCGGGGTGCGAGCGAGATCCAGCCGAACATGGCGGTGATCGCCGGCACCGGTCCGGTCGGCGTGATCGAGAAAGTGTTCGGCGACTACGCCGATGTCCTGCTGGTCAGCGACACGCGCTCGAAGATCGACGTCGTCGTCAAGCGCACCGGCCGTCGCGGTTTCCTGCGCGGGACCGGTCGCGATGATTCGTATGCATGCACGATCACGTCGCTCGAGCTCGCGAGCCAGAGCGACCAACGCGCGCAGGTTGGCGACGAGGTCGTCACCAGCGGTGTCGGCTTGATCTTCCCGCCCGGCCTCCTGATCGGCAAGATCACCAAGCTCGACGGCGACGACGGCATGTTACAGAAGGTCGAGGTCGATCCCTCGGTCGATGTCTCGCAGGTGCGCGCCGTGATGGTGCTCCTCGCACCGCCGCCGCCCGCCGATCCCGATGCGAAGTCCAAGAAGCGCAGCGAGCCTGCGTACGGGACGAGGGCGCTTTGAGGTCATGAGAACCGGGACGCTCGTCATCGTCGCGTATCTCGCGTGCGTCGTCGTCGCGACGGTGTGGCTGCGCCTGCCAACCTCGATCATCCGCGATTCGGTGCCCGACGTCGGCGCGTTGACGGCTGCGTATCTCGGCCTGACCGCGCGCGGCCATGTCGCGCCGGCCGTCGGTGGCTCGGTCGTGCTCGGCTATCTCGTCGATCTGATCTCGGGAACACCACCCGGGCTCGCGGCCCTGGTGCTCGGGCTGGTGTGTCTGATCGCGCGCGCCGCGCAGCAGCGGCTGATGGTGCGCGGCACGGCGATGACGATGGGCTTCTCGGCCTTCGTCGCGCTGTTGGTCGGCGTGGTCTCGCTCGCTGTCCGGATGGTGTACGGCGTGCCGCGCGCGGGCCTCGTCGTCGATCTCCAGCACATCGCGCTGGTCACCCTCGCGACCGCGATCACCGGCCCGCTGGTGTGGCGTGGGTGCCGTCGGATCGACGCGGCGTTCGCACGCACGCATCGCGAGCGCGACGCGGCGCTCGAAGGACTGGCGCCCTGATGTTGCTCAAGAGCGGAGGATCGGGCGCAGGAGGATCGGGCGGCGTCGCGTTGCCGGAGCTGCATCGCCGGCTGCGCTGGGTGGCGCTCGCCGGGATCGGCGCGTTGATCTTCCTCGTCGCGCGGCTGTGGCAGCTGCAGGTGATGAAGGGCGAGGGCTACTACGAGCGCACGCTCGATCAGGTGGTCAAGGATCGTTACCTGCCCAGCGTGCGCGGCAAGATCCTCGACGCCAAGGGCGTGCCGCTCGCCGACAATCGCCCCGCGTTCAACATCTACATGACGCCGGGCAAGCCGGATCAGCCGCTGCCGGCGCGCGAAGAGCTCGCGCGGTTGCTCGGGCTGTCGACCGACGAGATCGAGCAGGTCGATCACCGGCTCGCGGTCGGTCGCAAGCGCGATCCGAAGAAGCCGATCCTGGTGCTCGAGGATCAGGGCCGCGATCGCGCCTCGCTCGTCGAGCAAGCGCTGCAGCGCCTACCGGGCGTCGAGGTGCATCACGAGCCGTATCGCTTCTACCCGCAGGGCGACCTCGCCGCGCACCTGGTCGGCTACATGACGCAGATGACCTCCGACGAGGCCGAGCGCATGCTGACCACCGATACCAGCGAGCTGGTCGGGCGCTATGGCCTCGAGGCCGCGTGGGAGAACTACCTGCGCGGCAAGAAGGGCATCGAGCGCTACGCGGTCGACGCGCGCGGGCAGCGGCTCGACGAAAAGACCGCGGCGACGCTGATCCAGGGTGATCGCGTCACCGAGGCGGTGCCGGGCGCGAATCTCATCCTGACGATCGATCTCGAGCTCCAGAAGCTGGCCGAGAAGGCGATCAAGGATGCGCGCGTGCCCGCCGCGGCGGTCGTCATGGTCGAGCCGAAAACCGGCAAGGTGCGCGCGCTGGTCAGCCGGCCGTCGTTCGATCCGAACGTGATGACGGGCCATCTGACGCGGCAGGAATACGAGATGCTGCGCAAGGATCCGCGCAAGCCGTTCGTCGACAAGGCGCTGCGCGCGACCTACGCACCGGGCTCGGTGTTCAAGTTCGTGACCGCGATCGCCGCGCTCGAGGACGGGATCTCGCCCGACGAAACGCACCTCTGCCAGGGCTACTACGAGCTGTCGGGCACCACGTTCAAGTGCAACGGCACGCACGGCAAGCAGGATCTGATCGGCGCGATCCAGCACTCGTGCAACATCTACTTCTGGAAGCTCGCCGAGACGATCGGCCTCGATCGGATCGCGGAGATCGCGCGCCAGTTCGGCTTCGGCACGCCGACCAACCTCGGGCTCAACGGCGACGGCTCCGGCCGGATCCCGACCAAGGCCTGGTACGAGCAACGCACCAAGTACAAGATCGGCTACGCGACCAACGCGGCGACCGGGCAGGGCGACGTCGAGGTCACCGTGCTGCAGATGGCGATGGCGTATGCCGCGCTCGCGAACGGCGGGACGCTACACGTGCCGCAGGTGGTCGAGCGCGTCGAGGCGAGTGACGGTCGCGTGATCAACTCGTTCCAGCCGATGGTGGCGCGGCAAGTCGCGACGACGAGCGACTCGATCGACCTCTGGCGCAAGGGCATGGTCAAGGTGACCAACGAGGCCGGCGGCACCGCGTACGACCACGGTCATGTCGATCTCGTGCAGGTGCTCGGCAAGACGGGTACGGCGGAGATTCGCACCCACGCGCGCAAGAAGAACGAGGAAGACGAGCGTGACATCGAGAACTGGAACCCGCGTCGCTCGCATGCGTGGTTCGCCGGCTGGGCGCCGGGGGCGGATCCCGATCTGGTGATCGTGGTGTTGGTCGAGCACGGCGGCTCGGGTGGTCGCGTCGCGTGGCCGATCGCAAAGCAGATCATCGAGGCGCACTACGGTAAGCAGGTGAAGCCCGAGCCACAGGATCCACTCGAGCCAACGCCGAAGAAGGTGAAGCCGTGAGAGGTACCGGCCTCGAGCTTCCGCGCGCGACCGTCGGCGTCAGCCGGTGGCGGCGCTTCCGTGCGGCGGTCGACTGGCCGTTGATCCTCACGGTGATCGCGCTATGTGCGGTCGGCCTGCTGAACCTCTACTCGGCGACCCGCGGCACGCGCCACCACGCAAAATTCGACACCCAGGTGAAGTGGATGGTGTTCGGCGCGATCGGCTTCGTCGTCGCGACGACGATCGATTATCGCGCGCTGGTCCGGCTCGCGTGGATCGGGCTCGGCACCGCGATCGTGTTGCTCGTCGTCGTGCGGTTGATCGGCGAGGACGCACACGGCAAGGGCAGCTATCGCTGGTTGAACATTTTCGGCATGGGCATCCAGCCCTCCGAGCTCGCGAAGCTGATGATGATCCTCGCGCTCGCGCAGCTGTTCCAGGAGGGTGATCTCTCGCGTACGCCACCACTGGTGCTCGTGGCCAAGGGGCTCGCGCTCGCGTTACCGATCGGCTTGATCGCGATCCAGCCCGACCTCGGCAGCGCCGTGCTGTTCGGGCTGGTCGTCATCACCGTCGGCTTCCTCGTCATGCAGTCGGTGTGGCCGATGGTTCACCTGACGCTCGGCTCGTTGCTGTCGATTCCGATCCTGTGGGAGACGATGCATGACTATCAGAAGAACCGGATCCTCGCGTTCCTCGATCCGAGCAGCGATCCCACGGGCAACGGCTGGCACACGCGGCAATCGATCTTCGCGGTCGGCAGCGGCAAGATCTGGGGGAAAGGCTACGGCGAGGGTACCCAGAACCAGTTCGACTTCCTTCCCGAGCACTGGACGGACTTCCCGTACAGCGTGTGGGCCGAGGAGTGGGGGTTCGTCGGCTCGGTGTTCCTGCTCGCGATCTTCACGTTCCTGCTCGTCTGGATCTTGAACGTCGCGCTCAGCGCACGCGATCGGATGGGCGCGGTGATCTGCGTGGGCGTCGCGGCGCTCACGTTCTGGCATGTCGTGGTCAACATCGCGATGGTGCTCGGCCTCGCGCCCGTCGTCGGTGTGACGCTGCCGTTCGTGTCGTACGGCGGTAGCTCGCTGGTCGTGTTCCTGTGCGCGATGGGCTTCGTCGCGAACGTGTCGCTCCGCAAACACGGCTACTAGCCGAGGCGTCACCGTGGGTTGTGAGATGGCGGTTGACGGGTCGCGCGTGTTCGTGTAAATCAGACACCAACATGCCAGCCGGCAGATCTTCATGTCCAAGCACCAGTCCAAGTTCCTGTCTCTCGTTCTCCGTCACCAACCAGATCTGATCGGCATCGTCCTCGACGATACCGGGTGGACGGACATCGACACCTTGCTCGCGAAGGCCGCCGCGAAGGGCACGCGCATCACGCCCGACGAGCTCGTCGAGCTCGTGAAGCGCGGCCTGTCGAAAGACCTGAAGAAGCGCCACAAGTCGGCCGGCGACCTGGAGAAAGATCTCCGGCGCTTCATGAGCCGGAAGTATCCGGAGTTCACGCCCGAGGAGCTCGGCAACTACCTCAAGAAGACGATGGAAGGCC